>ERZ772937.1156-NODE-1156-length-20130-cov-5.030984_pt1 | contig 20130 bp, 8 predicted proteins | sample MGYA00512113_ERZ772937 | MGnify/ENA primary metagenome ERZ772937 (study PRJEB29015, sample SAMEA2737649) | human gut metagenome | biome: human gut; feature: human-associated habitat; material: faeces | place: China | collected 2012 ... | reverse complement strand
AAACTATCCTCTTTATGTTCTAAAAACAGAATATAAAGAGGATTTTTAGCATAAGCAGGCAGACAAGACAGCGAAAGGGAGGAAAAAATAGGCAAACTTTCGTATTATCCGTTCAATGTAGCGTCCGGGCTTCTTGTTTTCCATCCTTTTACTTATTTTTGTTCTAACAAAAAACACCGATATTATGAAACGCGCCCGGCTCCTTCTTATTTCTCTTTTTAACTTTTGCATATTAGTGGCCCAGCCTACCTATCAGATCAAGCATTATTCCGTCAATGACGGAATGTCTCAAGGAATAGTACAGACGATCATACAAGACAAAAAAGGATTTCTATGGTTCGGCACCTGGAACGGGCTGAATAAATTCGACGGATATACATTCAAAAACTATAAGACATCTTACAAAGACGGCTATATTCTGAATACCAACCGGATCAGTCAGATAGCGGAAACGAAATATGGGGATATCTGGTGCCAAGCCTATGACGGACGGGTGTATATGTTCGACAATCAGACAGAGAAGTTCATCGACATTTTAGGTTCAGTAGCAGAAACGATGATAACGAATAATTATGCCGACCATATTTATACCCTTTCCAAAGGAATCTCATGGATCACCTTTCAAAACGAATGTGCCGCCATCCGCATAGATGACCAACTTTGCAAACAGGGGAAAGGAATCACTCTGTACAGTTCCTTCAAACAAAACTTGAAGGGAGACAAGATATATACCGTTTTCGAAGATTCCGAAGGAGATGAATGGATACTGACCAACAAAGGAATTTCTATCATAGGAAAGAAGCAGGTAGACAGCGATTTCCCGTTCCAATATATTAAAGAAGCGGATGGAATTATTTATCTGGTTTCCCAATCGGACAAATTGGCCTCTTACAACTTTAAGACCAGACAATTCAAATTCATAGAGATTCCTTATCATGTTTCGATGATTAACGAAGTCAAGAAGTTTGACTCCAATACACTTTTGCTGGCTACAGATAACGGACTGATTATTTATAAGATAAAAGAAAAAAAATTCCAGTTAATTGATATACGCACATCAACACAACCTTCCAGCGTCGTACAGTCTGTTTATCAAGACCATTACAAGGAACTATGGATATTCCCCAAAACGACAGGAGTAATCCGTTATAATCCATCTACCGAGGAAATGCAGCATTTGTTCACACCAGCCAACGAAGTGATCAGATATGAACGGAAAAACAAGAATGTAATCTTTGAAGACCAGCAACACACGTTGTGGATTCTCCCTCCTGAAGGGAATCTGTCTTATTATGACCGTGAAAACAAAGAACTGAAACCCATGCTGAAGGACAGCAACAATCCGAAGTCTGTTTTCAGTCCGCTCGTCCGCTTTTACACACTGGACAATCAAGGCAACTGCTGGCTGACCAGTACACGTGGCATTTACAAATTGTCCTTCTTTCCACATACCTATAATCTGGTGCATATTGACAATGGATTCGAGACCCGCGCTTTTTTATGCGACAATGAAAAGAGGCTGTGGGTTTCTTCGAAGGCACAGATGATCAGAGTGTACCAACCGGACGGACAGTTGGAAGGCTATCTGACGCCACAAGGAAAAATAAGCAAAGATAAACAGAGTTTTACAAGCGTATATTGCTTTCTTGAAGACCATGAAGGCAATATCTGGATAGGAACAAAAGAAAACGGCATTTATCTGTTAAAGAAAAAGTCGCCGGATTCCTATTCCGTACAACAATTCACTCATCAACCGAATATGCCATACAGCTTGAGTGGCAACAGTGTATATTCCATTTTTCAAGATAGCCATAAACGTATCTGGATAGGCTGCTATGGCGGAGGAATCAATTTGCTAACCTACAATAAGGACGGTAAGACAGAATTTATACACAGCGATAATGAGTTGAAGAATTACCCGACCGGCTACGCTTCGAAAGTCCGCCACATATCCGAAGCGCCGGGCGGTGTGCTGTTAATAGGAACCACCAACGGATTACTGACTTTCTCCAATCAATTTGAGAGACCGGAAGAAATCAAGTTTTATCGTAATTGTTGCGAGTCAGGAATAAGTACCAGCCTGAGCGGAAATGATGTGATGCATACGTACACCGACAAGCAAAAACGAACCTATATAGCCAGCTTTACGGGAGGCATCAGCCAAATCGTATCCAAGAACCTGCTCAGCAACAAGATTGAGTTCAAGACATATACAACGGATGACGGACTGGCTTCGGACTTGGTACAAGCCATGCAGGAAGATCAACAAGGCAACTTATGGATTCTTTCGGAAAATGCTATATCCAAATTCGACGCTCAAAGAGAGACTTTCGAGAATTACGGGCTTAACTCTCTGCACCAGGAATTTAGCTTCTCAGAAGCGGCACCGGTGATCAACGCTCGCAATCAAATCGTATTCGGTACAGACAAGGGATTCATTGAGATTTCTTCCAAAGAGATGCAGAAAAGTTCCTATGTCCCTCCCATTGTCTTTACCGGTTTGAAAGTGCAGGGACAATCTTCTGTCATCGCCATTGACGATCTGGAAGAATTACGCCTCACCCCCTCTCAGCGTAATGTTACTTTCCAGTTTGCGGCACTCGATTATGTCGATTCCAAAGAAATCCGTTACGCATACCGACTGAAAGGACTGGAAGAAGAGTGGCACGACGGCGACAAGAACCGTTCTGCCAGCTACATCAACTTGCCGAACGGCAAATATAAACTGCAAATCAAATCCACCAACAGCGACGGCGTATGGATGGACAATATCCGCACTTTATCCATCAACGTACTGCCCACTTTCTGGGAGACGGGCTGGGCATGGCTGCTCTACGTTATTCTCTTCGTTCTCTTTACGGGCAGTATCGTATATGTACTTTTTTATATTTATCGGTTGCGCCACCAAGTGGATATCGAGCAACAACTATCCAATATCAAGCTCCGTTTCTTTACTGACATATCTCATGAACTCCGGACACCGCTGACTCTGATCAGCAGCCCGGTCAATGAAGTTCTGGAAAATGAAGACTTATCCGCCACAGCCCGTGAGCACTTGACTGTGGTACAAAAGAATGCCGAACGTATGCTACGTCTCATGAATCAGATTCTGGACTTCCGTAAGATACAGAATCAGAAGATGAAAGTACTGGTGGAGAAGACAGACCTGATTCCACTTCTTGAAAAAGTAATGATCAACTTCCGATTGATTGCAGAAGAAAAGAAGATTAATTTCCGGTTGGAAAGCGAACTTAAATCAATATATGCATGGATAGACCGCGATAAGTTTGAAAAGATATTCTTTAATCTGATATCCAACGCATTCAAATATACACCGGCTGAGAAGGCGATTACAATAGAAGTGACAAAACAGACAGATAAAGTGACAATCTCTGTGGTGGATGAAGGCATCGGAATTGAACCGACTAAACTGCGTACTTTGTTCCAGCGCTTCGAAACACTGGCACAGCAGAATATGCTCCAACCGTCTTCCGGCATCGGCCTGTCATTGGTAAAAGAAATGGTCGACATGCATCACGGTACAATCAAAGTAACGAGCGAACCAGAAGCAGGAAGCCGTTTCATGGTAACTCTGCCTCTTCAAAAAGAAGTCTTCGAACAAGACAGTCAGGTGGAATTTATTCTGAATGACAGTCAAAGTCCGACTACCCATCCGGACAGCAGCCTCCAGACTGAGAAAAGACCAGAAGCGGAAGACAAAGAAGATATGGAGAATAATGCGGCTCCGGATACGTTTACTATATTGGTGGTTGAGGACAATGAAGAACTGAAAGCTTTCTTAAAAAACATCTTGTCTGAGAATTATACTGTTATCACCGCTCCGAACGGAAAAGAAGGATTGCAACACGCAGTTGATAATATCCCCGATCTTATCATCAGTGACGTAATGATGCCGGTTATGGACGGCTTGGAGATGATTCGGAAAATCAAAGAAAACAATAACATCTGTCACATTCCCATTATTGTATTATCGGCAAAAGCCTCTTTGGATGACAGGATTGCCGGACTGGAGCAAGGTATAGATGACTATATCACAAAACCTTTCAGCGCCACATATCTGAAAACACGTATCGCTTCACTGCTCCGCCAACGCAAATCCTTGCAGGAAATCTATATGGCCAAACTGACGGAAGGGAAAGAAATAGCTGTCGCAGAAGCTCTTACCCCGTCGCAACCGCAGATTACTCCCTACGACGAGCAATTCATGCAAAAGGTAATGGAGTTCATAGAAGAACAGATGGATAATGCCGAACTGACCATCGACGAATTTGCAGAGCATCTGATGCTTAGCCGTACCATCTTCTACCGAAAACTAAAGTCCATCATCGGCCTGACTCCTGTAGATTTCATACGTGAAGTACGCATCAAACGTGCAGCACAGCTAATAGACAGCGGGGAATATAATTTCTCACAGGTAGCCTATATGACCGGTTTCAATGACCCGAAGTATTTCAGTAAATGCTTCAAGAAGATAGTAGGTATTACGCCTTCCGAATATAAAGAAAAGAAATAAAAGAAGAAAGGCTTTCCGCAAAGTCCATATAAGAACAATTTCGGACTCTACAAGAATGAACTGAATTGTACGGTTATAAACTAATGTGCTATTACGGTACATTAGCCGACCATATGTATTCATTAATCATCATAATCAGTTGTTTTCTTTCGTCTCACTCAGGTGAGACGAAAGAAAACAACCAAAACCATAGAAGATTTTGACTAGCAGAATACGTATTTATCACTAATTTCCAACAAATTAGTAACAGTTCCGAATCTATTTGTTCCACTAATTTCCGGAAAGTAGCATCTTTCCAGAATCCTTTTTATATTCTTTTCCGTTAATAATGACACCTGTAGCATTTTCTATCTGTATGGCCGGAATCTCGGAATCCTCCACTTTGATATTCTCCATATTTACCTGAGAAGCCTGATTGATTACAATACCTTTCTTGGCATTAGTTACAGTCATGTTCTTGATAAAGATATTCTTAAGAGGCATTTCCGGCAGCCCGTTGAAATATACTGCCCGTCCCGCACCTCTACAAAGAACATTTGAAATATAAATGTTCCTGAAAACAGGAGTTTCCTCATTCACATCCGGTATCGGAGTTTCCGGAAAGTCATTGACAGCATAATACAAATCCATCGTCAGAGCATCATTGGGAATATCAATCATGTTGATATTATCTATGAAAATGTTCTCCACTACGCCACCACGTCCGCGGGTACTCTTAAACCGCAAACCGACATCTGTGCCCACGAAAGAACAGCCCGATACGTATACATTCCGGACACCACCGGACATTTCGCTGCCGATTACAAATCCGCCATGCCCATGCAAAACCGTATTATTCTTAATAATCACATTCTCACAAGATTCTCCCCGCCTGCGTCCATCCTCATCTTTACCCGATTTCAGACAGATAGCATCATCCCCCGCATCAAAAAAACAATTAGTGACCAGTACGTTTTTACACGACTCCACATCCAGCGCATCGCCATTTTGCGAATACCAGGGATTGAACACCTTCACATCATTCAAAATCAAAGATTCGCAGGACAAAGGATGGATACACCAGCCCGGTGAGTTCTTGAAAGTCACCCCTTCCAGCAGAATCCGTTTGCTCTTTACTATACTCAGCATGACAGGGCGCAACCAGCTTTTCATGTAAGTCCACTCTTCATCGGTTATTTCTTTCTGCCCGTTATTTTGTCCGGTCATAAGTACAGAAGCTTTCAAAGCACCCGCATCAGGATACCATACTTTTCCGTTCTCATCCACTTTACCACCCGAACTCACCAGATTTTTCCATTGCCGTTCCGTCATCTTATCTTTCTTGACCGGACGCCATCTATCTCCTGCCCCATCGAAAACACCATTGCCGGTGATGGCTATATTTTCAGCATTCATTGCCGAAATCGGCGATTGGCAGCGCTTAGTGTCCAGCCCTTCGAAAGAAGTGTCGATAATGGGATATAGAGATGTATCGCTGCTAAATACAATGAGAGCATTCTTCTCGGCATATAGATTAACGTTACTCAAAAGTACGACGGGCCCCGTCAACCATAATCCTTCGGGTATGATAACTTTCCCCCCTCCTTTGGAACTTACCGCCTTGATTGCATTGTTTATCGCCTCTGTGTTCAAGGTCACACCATCGCTGAGTGCGCCGAAATCACGGATATTAACCTCATAATCGGGAAAGGAAGGTTGGCTCACTTCAGGCATTGAAAACGGAAGATTCCTGTATACGTCTCCCTGTTCTTTTGTTCCACTTTCCGGATTTGAATAAACCTGATATGATATAAATATCATAACGCCTGTCAGCACAACTCTCAAATCCTTTTTCAAAATTCCATTCATCTCTTTTTAATTTATTTTATCGGGTTCCTATTGATAACTACTTACAGAAATATCCATATCTTCATTGATATGTCTTTCCCATTTCACAAGCAAAAGTAATGGAAGTCTACTCCCCCTAAGTTCAATTATTGACAGATTAGGAGTAAAAAATAGTCATTTACCTGTTCGTCTATTAAAATTGTACTCAAACAAAGTATATCTCCGGAAAATAATTCATAAAAAAGCCATAGTAGAAAAGTATTATAAAATTCTTCCTTACTATGGCCCTTAATCTAATCCTGAAAACAGTTTTAATCTATGGTCAGAGTTTCATCATCTTGCCAATCTATAGTTCCGGCAGCACCATTTTGGTCTGTCCAGCCTTTGGTCTGTCCGAGCCAGGAGTTATTGTCCAAAATATCTTTTGACAGACCCATTATATAATAATTAGATCGCCATCCGATCTTAATCCATTCATTGCTGTTGTTCTTATCAGGTTGCACATTGGGCTCCCCGTACTGGAAATTAGACTCCCAAAAATCAGCCACTTCTTTAAGTTGCTTCTGGAAATCGGCAGATTCAGGGTCTGCAAATATATTCTTACGCAGTTCCGACAACACATCTTTACTGCCTGGAGTATATCCATCTTTTACATCCACATATTTAGCTGTACGATATCTTTCGGTCAACGGAGTTACTCCCAGGAATGAACAGGTATTAGTGGTACTCAACTGCATAGCTTCTCCCCGTCCTCCATCATAAAGCATCCAACGCCAAATATCCCAATATCTTTTGCCTTCATATGCCAGTTCGACCTGACGTTCACGCAAACAGGCAGCCAACGCCGATGCCCGGTCAAACACATAAGTATCCAAACCGTAATTATTAGTGGAAGGAATCCCAACCCGCGCACGCAATTTCCCGATTGCCTGTTTACATAAATCAATCTGATTGGTTGCCGCATAACACTCGGCAAGATTCAATTGCAATTCCGCATAACGGAAATCATAGATATGCACTCCCGAAGCTTCGTAGTTGTTGGCAGAAGCAGTATTGAGTCCACTCATCTTACGTACGAATACCGGACTGGTTATATTTACTCCTTCACTATAGGCAAAGCCGCTGGTAGTTGACTCCGAAGTTCGCCAACGATAAGCCCAGACCGTATCATTGGTGACATCTTTATGTCCCCACTTCAAACCATTAAAGGCAAATGTCTGGTAGAAACGCGGATCACGGTTTTCCATAAAGCGCAAACTACCTTCGGTAACCTGATGAGCGGCATCAGGAAGTGTACCGTCAGCCATAGGGAATACATCGATCAACTCAATAGGAGCACCTTTTCCACCGCTTCCTCCTTGAGAACTCAAACGGATATTCTTCTCCCAGCGATTATTCTTGTAACCTAATGACGAGTTGCTTTCCTTAGCCAATAGTCGGACAACTAATGTTTCTCTGTTAGAATGTTCATTATCGTCATCCGCCAATATTTTACTCCAGCTTGCAGCATCCGTCACACCGTCCAATCCACTGGCAGTAATACCGGAAATAGCGTTCTGAGTAGCTTCCAGGGCTTTTTGCCAACGAAGGTTGCCCGGATCATTCCAATTCTTATTAAAGATGGGGCTGGCATAGAATAATAACACACGGCTCTTGTATGCCAATGCTCCGCCACGTGTGAGACGTCCGTAATCGTTTGTTCCCCATTCATCCGGCAGCAAAGCGGCCGCATCGGTCAAGTCTTTCACAATCTGTTCCACACATTGGGTCACAGAGGCTCTTGGCAGTCCTGCATCGGTCACCTCAGCATTCAGCACTGTTGTCACAATAGGTACGCAACCATACATACGAACCAAATCAAACAACTGCATGGCACGTAGAAAGAGGGCCTGCCCTTTTGCCTTATCTTTGGTATCCTGCGAAACCGAGGAAGCATCAATGTCACGAAGCAGGATATTGCAGTTACGTATACGCGTATAAGCATTGTTTGTAACACTAGAACCTAGTGCCTTGCCGAAATAACCGGCAAACAACGGGTCGTAACTTTTACCGCTGGATGCATCTGTCTGTGTTTTTATATCATCAATGGTCGAATATTGCGTACTCGGGTCAATCCGGCTGGTAGACGTGATTCCCCACATCTCATCCGTGAATTCGTTAAAATCCTGCGCATAAGAAGTATACAATCCCAAATACTGAGACGTCGGAGATGTATAGTTTTCAAAACTAGTCTGATATAATCCGGCCAGATACCAGGTGATTTTCGTTTCAGAATTAAAATCATCATAAGCTCCGTAATTATTCATATCCAAAAATGAATCACTGCAACCGGACATAAACATACCGAGGGCTAAAGTTCCTGTATATAAAAAGTTTTTCTTTTTCATCGTTGACACAATTATTAAAATGTAACATTAACACCTAATGACCAAGTTCTTAAAGTAGGATAATCTGTAGAAGAAGCATCATACATATTACGGTAATGGTTAGGGTACGGATTGTACAAATCCCACAAATTATTACCGGTCAGATTCAGACGGACAGCCGACATTTTCAACGGAGCAATCCACTTTTTAGGAAGTGTATAGCTGACAGACAGATTACGTATGTAACAACGGAAGGTACTAATCATCCAGAAATCAGAGTTGGCGATAGCCGAACTGGAAATCAGAGATTCTGTTCCCAAGTTAGGGTATTTACCATTCGGATTATACATTTCGTCAAACATATCTCCCCAGAAAGAATCCGGCGCCCATATCATTGTACTCTTATTACCACCCATAGAAGCACGGTCTATAAAGCGTACTCCACCCCATGAAGTAGCGATATTGGCACTGATAGCAAGTCCTTTCCAGCTAGCACCCAGCCTTGTCGAGACATTATAAGTCTTATTCTTTTCACATAACTTTCCATAATCCTGTTCCAATACAATCTGTCCGTTGGGACCTTGTTGAACTCCATTGACCATTTCGCCCCCTAAATCCTGGTAAGCCAGCATACCCGGACGCAAATCGTCTTTACTTGTCTTATCCAGATATTTAGTTTGTCCGCCTTCGGGAGTATATGATTCCAGATAAGACCAATACCTGTTAATATCATCCTGCGTACGCAAAATTCCGTCACCATTCGAGGTTCCTTTCCATACCTTGAATCCCCATACCGGCAGATAAGTAGACATTCCTTCCTCCCAGCTTGAGCTGGACGGATATTTGTTATAGCGCAAACCCGGCACCCACTCTTTCACTCTACTACCGTTCAGACCGAAATCCATACCGATATTATAGTTCACCTGTCCTACCTTGTCACGCCATGTCAAAGACAACTCGCCGCCATATGTATCAACACGGCCAAAATTTTCTTCAGCATACGAACCACCGGCATACACGGGAATTCCCGGTTGGCTAGCCATAAACTGATTCAAGATGTTATCATTGATATCATAGTAGAAATCGAATACCGCACTTAAACGACCATCAAAAAAACGAGTATCAAAACCAAGATTAAACTTGTCGGAAACATCCCATTTCACATTACGGTTCGGAGATGACTGCGGGATCAGACTGGTACCTGGTTTTCCGCTTTCGGCACCGAACTGCATTCCTTTCAAGTCCATCTTGTACTGTTCTTTCCATTTCCACATTTTGATGTTGTCACGTCCCGTACGTCCCCAGGATGCACGTACCTTCAAAAATTCAAACCAAGGAAGCGAGCGTTTGAACCATGATTCTTCAGACATGATCCATCCTGCAGAGATACCGGGAAAGAATCCCCAGTAATTCTCCGGAGCAAACTTAGTCGAAGCGTCCGAACGGAAAATAAACTGCAGCATATAGCGGTCAGCATAAGAATATGCCACACGTCCCAAGTAAGAAAGCGAGCCCGATTCACCTTTAAGCGTCACTGTATTGTCGGAAGCCAGAGCTGACTTGCCGTCCGGCCCGACGATGGAGGGACCACCGACTCCCAGATAAGTATCAGAAATGTCATGAGCCAGATCGGCATATTCAATATCACGAGAATCATAGAATGATTCATAACGCTCGATGGAAGCCATAGCCGAAATGCTATGTTGGCCAAACGTACGGTCATAGTTTACGTAAAAGTTCATCTGACGTCTTTCCGCCTGTTTATCTTTAAATGATAATGTACTGTTTTTATCAAAGATAGCCGTTTTAAAGGAACTGCTCGGGATGGTATAAACCAAATGCTGATCGGCAGGCATTCTGCCGCCTACATACGCCAGTTCATAAGGGAAACTAGCCTGCTCGGTTGCTTCACTTGAGTGCGAAGACGAATAAGTGGCACGGAGTGACAAACCTTTCACAAAAGGAACTTCGTAGGTCAATGAGATATCAGCATTCCAGCTGTTGCTTCTGTTCTTACTGAACGAACCACTATTATTCAACGCAAAATAATTCCAGGAAGTGACATAATCTCTATTAAAACTCGGACTACTATATGTATTCTCTATAGGTCCCAACCAATATTCCTGATCTTGCCCGTTCTCATCCGGTAAAGTCACACTCCAAGGCATATGGTTGGGCATATGATGCAAAGCACTATAGTCTGATTTTTCCGTACTTCCACTCATCCCGTACAGTTTAAAGCGAGCCCCTTTTGTATAGATCTGATCGGATTTACCCTCATTACCGGCAACCGTGGCTGATAATTTAATATCATTCGTCAAACGCACATCAACACCGGCACGGTAAGTATAACGCTTATAGCTTTGATCACCCAAATTAGCTCCCTGGTCAAAATAAGTAGCTCCGGCATAATATGTAGCACGTTCACTTCCACCGGTAACATTCAGTGTATGTGTCTGTTGGAAAGCCGATTTCCAGCCTGCTTTATCCAGCCAATCATAATTCAGGTTATCCATCTCAGCCAATTCCATATCACTATACAGCACGTCGAGGTCATCATAACCACTCGCTTTATTGGAACCTATCGCCAAAGCATTATAGAAACGTCCATAAGCAGAACCTTTCAGCACCTTGGAATGACTAACGGCATCATTCACGGCAAATTTACCTGAATAGGAAATAACAGGTACTCCTTTTTTCCCTCTTTTGGTCTTTACAAGAATTGCACCATTGGCAGCACGAGAACCGTAAATCGCTGCGCTGGCATCACGTAACACAGTTATACTTTCTACTTCCGAAGGGTCCAGCATATTAAACTGCTCCATACTCGGCTGTCCATTCGTTCCTAACTGAATGACATCATCAATAATAATCAAAGGGGTGGAATTACCGCCATCCTTGGATATTCCGGTGAAAGTCCGGTTCTGACGGATATAAACCTCATTGGCATTCGTACCCGGACGGCTGGAGCCTAACTGTACATTCAAGCCATTCACCATTCCCTGCAAGGCTTCCGAAAGATTGGATACCGGAAGATCTTCCAGTTCTTCAGCAGAAATAGTCGATACGGAACCGGTAATGTTTTTCTGTTTCATACTACCGTAACCTACTACGACTACTTCATCAAGTTTCTGGTTATCTTCCTGAAGAATGACTTTCAAAGTATCGCCTTTCGGCAGGATTACTTGTTTCAGATATCCGATATAAGATATTACCACCTTTTTCCCATCCGGCACATTCAGCGAAAAGTGACCGTCAATATCAGTAATAGTACCTGTCGTAGCATCCTGTAACCGTATAGTAGCTCCGATAATCGGCTGGCCACTTTCGTCCACTATCTGTCCTGTAACCTTTCGGGTCTGTGCATTGGCTGACAGCGCAAATGCTACGAAACACAATAGCACGCCTACCTTTTTAATGAATGAAGATCTCTTGAACTTCATAAATACAATGTGTTTATTCATATTATATATATTATTTAATGCGCGGTTCATCGTCTCCATTTTGAAGCACCTACGCTGGAACAACCTGTGAATAACTCGTTCAATTTAAAATTGTTAGTCCCCGGAGCAGTGAACAGAGTGGCAGTTGACATTTTAGAATCACTCAGTCCGAGGTTTCCTTTGCTTGAGGTACGATCATTAGCCTGAAAACTATTAACCGAACTGAAAGGATATACGCCGGTATAATCATCCTGTCCTCCGGACCCCAGTTCATTAAATTTCGGAAGTTTTCCGTCTATTTTCATGGAACCGCCAAATACACAATTTTCAATCTTGACAGCAATACTCGGATCTACCCGGAATAAGAAGGAGTTTTCCATCGGCGCATAACAGAATGTAGTATTTGTAATCGAAATACTCTTTCCGCTGCTACTATTCCGCAAATCTGCAATACCGCAAATATTAGTGATAGTACACTCATCAAAAGAGACATCATTGATGTAATTTCCATTTTTGCCATCAGTCGAAACTATACCCTGATTACCGATTGCGTTAATGGTACATTCTTTGAAAGCAATAGCTCCTACATTTCCGGTAGCCTTTTTTGAACGGACAATAGAACGGAAATTCTCAATATAGCAATTAGTGAAATCAATCGTGTTAATCAGAAAAACATCGGACTCCGGACAAATCACTTGTTTACCACTCAAACTGTTATCAGCAACCTCACTTAATGATTTGGAAGCCCTAAGATTGATGCGTTTAAAAGTAACCTTGTCTACAACTCCGCCTTCTACTATACGGAAAGCGTTATCAAAACTAAATGTCGGATAATCTTCCAACGTTTGCGGAGTAACAAAATGAACTGAATGTGCAAACTCAATAACAGTTTCTCCACTATTCAACACGTACGTCTTACCTGCCGGAAGCACAAAGGTTGTACCTTCTGCCAGAGAGTTCCAGTCAAGTTTATTAAAATAATCAGGATCAAATGCTTCGTTACGCAAATCTATCCGGTTTGCCGTCCCATAATCTTCATCCAGATTTTCGGTTACAGCTGTCTTTACTTCTATGCGTGCCTGATAAGTATCCGAACTCTGTTCATCACCCGAATAAAAACTAACACGATAAGAAGTCTCCGGAGTTAAATCATCTATAATTTTGGAGCCGGCCAGATATTCTTCGGAAGAAACGTTATAAACCTTTATATCTTGAGAATTAACAGTCTCCAGCCCCATCGGAACAGCAGTCAGAGCTGTAATCACAACAGTATCATTAGGCGTCCACGAAATAAGAGCCTGTGTATCTATAGTACGAGCTTCTCCTAACTCTATCGACAAAGGGCGGTAAAGAACACCTGTCACCTCTGTTTCCCAATAACCGGACAGCCTTCCGTTACCTTCACATTTCACCTTAAACTTGTAGTTTTCTTCCCAGTCTAAATCTATCACACAGGAAGAACGGTCACCCGGCACGGTCTCCGTCTTATAAAGTTCTTCCCCTTTATCCACCACCTTATACACCTCAACGATATATTCGGTCGCTCCTTCTACGCTTTTCCAACTAAGATATGCCTTGTTTTGCACTATCTCCATAGCAGTAACCGGTCGTAACAATACTTTTGAGCCGGCATCATCATCGTCCGAACAGCTTGTCATCAGTCCTGAAAAACAACTTAACAGGCACCCTACTGTCATTAATTTCAATAAATTCATAGCATTCTATTTTAATATTAACACTGATTTCACTTCTTAAAGTTGTAGGAAATACTTTCACCTACCAGACTATTAAGATATACTTCCAAAGCTGTATAACCAACCTCTGTTGTCCTGTTACGGTCTTCCGGATTAGCAGGGTCCAAACCAACCTTTTTCTCCCAGGCATCATCCATGCCATCCTGATCCGCATCCGTAATGGTTCCGCTGGTTTTATACGTCAGTCCATCCAGACCTTCAGCCTCATCCGGGCTATTTATTATGCCCGGGATAGCACCACTATTGGCGTCTCCGGCTCCTGTATAAGTACAAAGTCCGCTCTTCACTTCTTTTACAATACGCGCATCTACTTTATCACGGGGAAATGCGCCGGCACCACTTTTATCAGCCAACACAGATTGATAAGCTTTCTCCGCAGATTCATATTGGTCAGATAAAGTGTATGATTCCCAGTCGAACCAATATTGTTCATAATTCTCTTTCCCTGAAGGAATAATGAAAGAAGAAGCTTTCATCTCATCGATAGAATAAGGATAATTACCATCCGTATATACACCTTCCCAATTGTCGGAAGTCAGTTGAGAATTACCCTCCATTACATTACCATGAAAGTACCACTTTGAAACGGCACGCAAAGGTGCCTTATTGGGTTCACGGGCGCTTGATTGCCGGAAGAATTTCAGTTCTTTTACCCGGGCTGTCGTAGCGGGCCCCGGTTTATAATAATTATTCACAAAGTTACATGACCATCCATGATGTTCCGGATCCTGAGACTCGTCCATACCTCCATAAGTAGCCATTTGGCTACCCCAATTATAATTCACATTATTAATATATTCCATATAAACAACGATATCCTGTCCAGGATCCTTCCCCCGTGCGCCATTCATCAATGGTGTCCGGCTATTACAATGAGCAAACAGATTATGGTGATAAGTAGATGAAGTTCCTCCCCACGCACCACCATAAGCACGTGCACCTTTTTTATTGACCGAATAATAAAGCCCCTCGCTGGAAATGCACCATTGCACTGTAGAAAAATGAGTATCAATAAAATCGGTATTCTCTTCACTAGCCCAGCTGAAGGAACAGTGGTCAATTATAAAGTTATTCGCATTTTCCACCCGCAGACAAGCAGCATTATGTTCCTTTCCACTCGCATCTTTTTCACCGACACGAAAACGCATATGCCGAATAATAAAGTTCTCCGAACCACCAAAATTTATTTCATTCTTTATGATACAAACACCATCACCGGGAGCTGTTTGTCCAGCCAGCGTGAAGTTCTTAGCTTTGCAACGGATTTCCGACTTTAATTCTATTTTGCCCGAAACTGCAAAAACAACAGTAGTTGCTTCGTTTTGTGAGCATTGCTGCAATGCCCATCTAAAAGAGCCCTCTCCGTCATCGTTGGTATTGGTCACTATAACGACTTTTCCTCCACGACCTCCCGTAGCATTTTTACCGAAGCCTTCAGCTGTAGGGAAAGCCTTTAATACCTCCGGTCCTTTCGCATAGGGACCTAACTCCATATTAGTAAACCCTTTGACATCGGTACACGCCCCTAAAAATAAAAGACAAGCACAAAAAGGATATTGTACCAGGTAACGTCTGAAAAAGACTGGAGTTACCACAAACGTCATTCTAATAAGCACAGGAAAGCGTTGATACCAGGATTTCCATTTCTTAATAAATGCACAATTTTTCATTCATTTCAATTTAAAGTTAATACATATTACTATCTAATCAATACTTATATTACATGCAAATCAATCGTTGAAAACATGGGGAAAATTGAAACAGGAATTATCTTGTGTTTATTCATTAATATTCCTGATTTATAGTTCTTATTTTTTGTTTCATATGTGCAAAAGAAGTTATATAAAACATAAAGCGAGGGGACTTTTTGAGCGTTTAGGTGCACTATTTTATCACTAAAATATCAGATACGAGATTTTGGGATTAAAATACCAAAAATTCCATATTTTACTTTACATAGTAATTTCGACTAGTCATTTTCAGTATTTGCTTGGATTAGAATAAAAGTGTCCATCAGGCGACTAGCATTCATTACTCTAAATGCTAGCCGCCTGATGGACACTCAAATTTTAGCTGATAACGAACGAAAATGAATCATCCGTTGATCAAATAGCTATTTCTTATAGTCCTAAACGTTCTTTTAATAACCTGTAACCCGAAAGGCTTACCCGAAGTTTAACCCCATTTTTCAATAATAGCTGGTACGTTTCCTTCCCAAACAATTCTACACGGGAGATTTGAGTGACATTGACAATCGTTGAGCGATGGACACGAACAAAGGTATCGGAAGGCAAATGAGTCTCAAAATACTTCATCGTCTGTTCCTTCAGATATTCCCCCGAAGGAGTAATCAGCATAACGTAGTCTCCGCATGCTTGTATGTAGATTAATTCATCCGTTTTAATCAAATGAATTTTCGAACCGTCTTTCACTGTGATACGGTCGATCTGCTCTATCTGCGGTTCTTCCGGCAGGCTAACCGGTTGATGCATTATCAATTCTTTTTCCAGTTCCTGATTCAGTGCATCTTCTTTAGCGACAATCAAACGATACCAAAGAAGAATGGCAACCCAGGTCGGAATGCCAAACAACAGACGAAAAGGGATGGTAGATGCAAAAGTGATATAGGGTATACCGGCTATCCTTGTTACAATATCGTAAACCATAAAGCTGCCGGCTATCCAGATCAGTATTCCTGCCACCAGAGTAATGACTTCCGTCTGAAAGATAGAGACTACTCCGACAACAAACCAGACCAAATAACCTAATGCCATCAACCAACCGATTGTCGCTATTCCGTCTATGACAGCAGGCACATAGTCCGCACCTGTGTATACACTCATTATCATTACCTGAGCTACCACCAGAACCAACGCTACCACCAGTACCGGCACCCAACGATAAGGATAATCTATAATCGGATGTGTTTTCATACGTTAGTCTTTAACTTCCAGTCCGCCAAAAGAAAGCCTTCCCCGAATGACTAATACACTTTCCTTGTTAATATTCCCGTTTTGCCAGCGTTTGTCATCACAACCGCCAAAGAAAGCATTGCACTTAAATACTACTTTCCAGTCAGAAGGGACATATATTTCGATGCCTCCCCAACTGCAATCCAAATCGATGTATGTTTCTCCCGGTGCGATATGAGTATGGCGCAGGTCAATCGTTGTTCCTCCACAAGAGGTACGGACGACTGCTCCTTTAAAAAGTTCATCAAGCACAACATGACGTGCAGCTCCAAAAGTGTTATCAGAACGCAGAAAGCCATCTTCCGATTCACTTTGCTGCTGATTGTTGGCAAAGTTCATGCCCGCATGACCATAATGTCCATGTTTCATCCATTCTCTATGGTCACGAAACATACGCTGTTTATCATTCCATGGTCCTCTGTGTCCGGATTTAAAAAGAAATAAAACTCCGGCTATGATCAAAGCTAAGGGCCAGACCATTGCCTGAGAATTCTCAGGCAGCCATGAAAGACCTCCTAGCAAAAAATAAACACCTACCAATACAAGGATAATTCCACCAACAAAATGACGGCGTATCATCGAATAAATTCCCATTATAATAAAAAGAGAATACCATGATACTATTATACTAAATAATTCAGCAGTAATCCAACCCATATTGCGGGCGAACAACAAAATCCCTGAAAGGATAAATAATGAAGCTACCAAAAGTTTTCCTGAAAAACCTGTAGGAGATGAGAATTTAGATTTCTGTTCCATCGTTTCTATGATTAATGATTGATGGTTCAAAGATACATCATTTCTTTGTGCTCTTACAGGCTTTTCAGATGATTTCCGGTCAGTAAACCGATGAATACCGGATAAAAATCGGTGAATGGAACAGAGTAAAGCGCAATAAATTATGCTCTAATTGAATCTAATAACAAAAAATACAATGTGAAAAACAAATATTGCACACCGACGTCTTTTCTTCCCTATACATTTGCAATCATATAATTAACACAATACGTGAGTACAACCAATATTTTAAAGAACTAATGCCATGAATAAAACTTTTTTAGGAGCTTTTCTTGCATCTGTCTTCATATCATTCACAGCCTGTTCGGAAGAAAATCTCGAACAGGACACAAATCCTCCAACAGAACAGCCGGGAGATTCTACTGATCCGGATGATTCGGGAGAGGATCAGCTGCCGGAGTATCCGACTCCCGACCGTTCGACAGTCGCAGCTTTTCCCGGTGCCGAAGGAGCCGGAAAACGAACTAGTGGTGGAGCCGGAGGAACAGTATATACAGTAACTTCTCTCAAAGATGACGGTTCAGAAGGTACTCTCCGTTGGGCGATAGAGAAGTCGGGCAAAAGAACGATTGTATTCGCTGTAGGTGGAGTCATCCCTTTAACCAAACAGTTGCAAATAAAGAATGACGATATAACCATTGCAGGTCAAACTGCTCCCCACCCCGGTATTTGCCTGAAAAATTACACTTTACGTGTCAACGCAAACAATGTCATTATCCGATTTATCCGTTCACGTATGGGGGATGAATGTAAGACGGAAGATGATTCGATGAATGGGTATCAAGATTCTTATCCCGGCAAAAGGAATATTATTATCGACCATTGCTCAATGAGCTGGAGTACGGACGAATGTGCTTCATTTTATGGAAATACCGACTTTACCATGCAATGGTGTATCATCAGCGAGAGTCTGACAAATTCTCTTCATAACAAAGGAGGACATGGATATGGTGGAATATGGGGAGGCAGCCCTGCAACCTTCCACCATAATCTGCTGGCTCACCATAGTAACCGCACGCCCCGCCTCTGCGGAAGTCGCTACTCCAACAGAGAGGATATGGAAAAAGTCGATTTATGCAATAATGTAATCTATAATTGGACTGGCGAAGGGGCCTATGCGGGAGAGGGAGGTTCTTATAATATCATGAATAACTATTATAAACCGGGACCTGTTAATGCCATAGCGAAAGTACATTGCCGTATTTTCACCGCTTATCTGGATGATGGCAAGAATCAACAGGCAAAAGGAGTATATGGAAAATTTTTAGTGGTTCTTTGCCAGAAAATATTCTATAATAATCTTGTATACGCAGTTTTCTCCCCGCCGAAAGGCAAAAAAATTATGTGTATGCAATCAACTTATAAGGCTCTTTCTCAGTTATATTAAAGGGAAAGAGCCTTTAGTATATCGTGGAGAGATAATATAATAAATGGGCTATCGACTATAAGAATTGATAATGTAAAATGTAGGTTTTGCGCTGGTCATATCGGGTAAAGTATTGTATAATAATTAACAAGCACACAATTCTGACATCATATCTTCCTTCACAGGAGGAGCTTTTTTAGGTTAAAAATTATAGAAGCAGTGCTGAGAAAGCGTTTTTGCAATGATATTCCTATCTTTTTTCAAATATATCGTCATAGATTTGAATGATGTTCCGCTCAATATTAACGCCATGCAAAAAGCTGAAAGGAATATGGTGGGATTGGATTGTTTGCATGAATTTATAATAATTGCTGTGGCCAAGTGTATCCGTAAAGAGGATAACCCGTTCTGCCTTTAAAATGGACATATTATCCACGGTGCTTGATACGGATGCGCTGACAAATTTCCAGTTTGGGAACTCCTGTCGAAGCTTTTTAACCCAGTTTTCATTACCACCCACAATCGTGATCCGTTTCGCTGCAATTGCTTTTTTCATTTCTGAAATCGGAATATTTACAGTAGGAGGAGTGTCCTCGGTGCTGTTGTAAACAAATTCCCGCAGAGCCGTGAGCTCCTGTTTCATTGCATCATATTCTTTAAGCCTTTTTTCTAATTCTTCCCGTGAATGTTTTTCTTCCTTATATTGTTCCTGAAAATGTGAACCTATGGAAAGTGCATCACGTAAACGTATCTTTAATTCAGATAGCTCGGCTTCTGATTTGAAAGAAGATTCCATAGGTGCTGGTGTTTGCTGCTGCCGGGATGTCTTTTCTGTTTTATTTGATGAATTAGTATCCAATGATTTCTTTTTCATAGACTGCAGAACTTTTAAATTCTTCTCTTTCGGAATAGTCTGGAAAAGATATTCTTGTGTTTGGGCATGGATGAATCCTAATGTTACCCCCAGATATCTTGCCAGATCACAGATCATCATGTAAGCTTGCAGCTGCTCGGAATCATAGTTTGTCAATTTAATTGTTTTTGTAATCAGGGCCATGTTATAGGCATTA
>ERZ772937.1147-NODE-1147-length-20285-cov-3.780771_pt1 | contig 20285 bp, 17 predicted proteins | sample MGYA00512113_ERZ772937 | MGnify/ENA primary metagenome ERZ772937 (study PRJEB29015, sample SAMEA2737649) | human gut metagenome | biome: human gut; feature: human-associated habitat; material: faeces | place: China | collected 2012 ... | reverse complement strand
TATTTCGGGTAGTATTCTCCATCGTATCCAGCGGCAGCACCGTGTTATGGCAACGTTCCATCTGTTCGGCAAACTGGCAGATATGAAATAGCGAGTCCCAGCCGGAACCGACTTCCACATGGTAATCGTCGATGTACCTGCAAACCTTGTCTATATGGGTCCCGTCCTGCCGCAGGATACGAATTTTACCGCCATCTGGCAGGCGAAAGAGCGCCGTATAATCCGATGTGATAAAGCGAATCCCTTTTTCTGCCTGATGCAAATGATGGTCCAGAAACTCTCTCTTGTAGCAGTAGCAGTAAACCGTGTACATTCCTTTCTGTGGATTCAGCCGCAGAAGATAAGAATAATCTTTTGTATCCGCACGGAACGCGAAATCCTGATCGGAAAGATCAATCGCACTGTCGATCTGGCGATAGCAATACGCCGATACTGCCGCTCTGCTTTTCAGAAAACCGCCATCTTCTCTCAGCTGATTGATTACCTGATTAAACTCGTCATTAAACTCGGGCGTCAGAAGCCTCTCACAATGACTGGTCCAGTCATGAAAGAACTGATCGCCGCTGTCACCCATATCTGCCCGCAAATGACCGATACAGCCGGGCTGTCCCATAATCTGGTCAGACTGCGTATAGCAGTACATCTGCTCGGTCTTTGTGGCAGGTCTTACTTCAATATCCATCGTCTTTCCTCCTCATCTATGTGATTTCATACGCTGCTTACAGTGTATGTAGCCGTACCTTTGCGCTTGTGCAGTTTCGCCTTTATACTAAATTCATCAAAATGAATCGGAGGTACTCCCATGAAACGAATTACATACTTTCTGTCCGGTGCATTGGCGGCTCTGCTGATCAGTTCTGCAACAGTTTCCGCCTTTGCAGCCGGCGGTCTTATCACCCTCAATGTCCAGCCGGCACAGGTCATGGTCAACGGCGAGGTTTTTCAGCCTAAAGATGCACAGGGCCGTGATGCTCTTGTTTTCACTTACAACGGCACGACCTATGCACCGGTTCGTGCGCTGGCTGAAGCATACGGTCTGACCGTCGGTTATGATTCCGCCAAAAACATGGCTACTGTAGTCGGTGCTGCACGAACCACCAATAGCACTGGCAGTTTTTCCTCTCAGTGGACGATCACGGAAAAGCCGGTCACCCGATACGGTAATGAGCATATCTTCACTGCCGTTTATTCCGGCCCGCTTTCCATGGACAAATTCAAAAGCTGGTGGAAGTCAATGAATGCCGCTGATCTGAAGGCGCAGGCAGAACAAATGGCTTTGAAGGCTCAGTCTGACCTCCTCGGCTCCGAAATCACCATGTACTTCAGCTTTGGTTCTTATAATCTCGGCACTGCCTTTGCACAATCCGGCTGCACATTCAGCAACTTCGACCCCTCCTCTGTCTGGATCAAGTAATTCTCATGACAACACCCTGTCCATAATGGACAGGGTGTTGTTCTACTTTCGCCACCAGCGCCAAAGCAATACACCAATGACAGTCGCTGCTGCCGCTGTGCCGCAGATTACACGCTTTCTCATTTTCAACCCTCCTCCCGGATAAAAGAACATCGGCCATTGCACAAGCAGCAGCCGATGTATGTAAGTCTATTCGCTTTTCAGCCCAGTTTGACCAGCAGTTCATCAACCGGATCGGTAATATGTCCCTGCGCCAGCAGCTTATTTCTCCAGATGAGCAGATATCTCCGGAGCATCTGCAATTCCTTATATGTGATCTCCAGTTGAACTATATTCTCTCGTTTGAACATTTGCAAGCACTCCTTTCTCTTGACTTCATCATATATGCCGTAAGAAGTGTTTGCAAATATGCAAACGGTATGTATGTGGCCTGTCGATTGACAGACCACTGGAAAGCCTTACTTGTACCAGCTTTCCTCAGTGCCCAGAATGGCATTGTGTGCGTTTGCTGCTTCCAGAATATCGCTGTACGCCCAGTAACGGCGGCTTACATCGGGGAAGTTGTTCAGCTTCCTCAGATTATCGCTGACATACTCCAGATCAGCCGCACGTCCAAGCAGACGGTTCACAATCGTTACAACCTCTGCGCGGGTAATCTGACGGTCAGCGCGGAACGAACCGTCCCCATAGCCGGTGATCCAGCCATGCTTTGCAGCGGCCTTGATATACTCTGCCGCCCAATAACCGTCGCTCACATCATCAAAGCTCTTGAACTGTTCCATGATTTCAGCATCGCCATCGCCGTACGCATCGAAGAAGCGAACCGCCAGAGTGGTAAACTCGGCACGGGTAATCTGCTTGTCCGGTGCAAAGTTGGTCTTGCTGTTGCCATAGGTCACGCCATTATTGTTCAGATATTTCACATAACCGCTGTACCACGCATACGCAGGCACATCACTGAACTTGGTCTTCGCCACAGAAGAAATGTTGTCCCCATTCTTATCCGCCAGCAGTCGGGCAAAAATCGCTGCTGCTTCGCTGCGGGTCATATTACGTTCCGGTCCGAACGTACCATCCGTATAGCCAACGACATAAGCGCTGTGATGTTCCGTTTTCTCGACTTCGGGAACCGTAACCTCACCGTTCTTATCAGTCTTGCCGGTGGCCTTGTCACCCAGATCGTTCTTCACAATCACATTGATATTCTTCTGCGGCACCTTCTTCGGGTCGGTTACAATCACCGTCACCTGATGTTTGCTGTCCATATCAACGCCCTTGGGCAGTTCAACCGTAATGTTGCCGGTCTTGCCAATGGATACCTCAGAACCCTGAATCGGACGTCCGGTGTCAGTGCGAACCACCTTGACCGTCAGCGTCCAGCGGTCACGATCTGCATCCTCATAACCCTCCGTAACCTTGCCGTCCTCGTTGGTCTTTCCGTTTCCAATGGGAACCGTAATCTGACCGGTCTTGTCGGTCTGATCTGCTGCATAGTTATCATTCTTGTCGGTCACAGCGATACGCATACCCTGAACGGCGCTCTTATCCTCTAGCAGCTGTACCAGAACAGTGGTCTGGTCATCATAGTCCAGCAGTCTGCTGTTCGGCAGACGGATGGAAATGCTGTTGTCCTTGTTCAGCACCACGGACGCATTGGAAACAGGCGTTTTATCCTCCGTATCCGTCACCGTCACCAGATAACCGCCCACAACAGCCTGGCCCTTGCTGTCAGTCGTACCGCTGTTGTAGATTTTCTCGATTGGCTGCGTATCCAGCTTTTCGCCGCACTCAGTACACTCCTTGTGCTTGCTGCCTTCGGAGTCCGCAGTAGGCTGCTTGTCGATAATCCAGTCACCCGGCTTGTGACCGGTTGCCTTGGTATAATCGGTCTTGCTGGAATCGCCGCAGCGAGTACAGGTCATCATGGTGTAACCCATCTCCGTACAAGTCGGCTTAGTGATTTCGGTCTTATAGTCATGGCCCAGTGCCTTATTCAGAACCGCACCGCATTTTGTACAAAGCTGAGGCTCCGTACAGGTAGCCGCAGAACCGGGAACATGACCGGCAGCAGCATTTCCCTCGATTTTGTGCTCACCGCAGCGAACGCAGTGATATTCCATCACGCCCTCACCGGTACAGGTCGCATTCGTCACCAGAGTACCCTTGTCCCAGCTATGGCCGAGCGGTTCCGTATAATCTGTTACGAATGCACTGCCGCAGCCATCGCAGCGATGAATGGTCTTGCCGCCATATTCACAGGTGGCGGGAATCACATGGTCTTCGTACTTGTGTGCCAGAGTCGCAGTAATATCTTCGATGTGCCGCTCTCCGCAAATCGAGCACTCACGAACGGTATAGCCGGGATTGGTGCAGGTAGCCGCAACCGAATGGGTTTCAAACTTGTGCTCACCCTTGGGCGTTGCCGTTTCTTTCATTTCACCACAGCGAGAGCAGATTTCCAGCAGCTTGCCTTCCGTTTCGCAGGTGGCTTCGCGAATCTTTACACTCTGCCATGCATGCCCCAGAGAATCTACATAATCGCGCTTTTCGCTCTTTCCACAGGCTGTGCATAAATAGCGATCATAACCCAGCGTCTTGCAGCCGGCCTTTACGGAATCCAGCAGCGTGAAATGATGCTTTTCTCCGCAGCCTTTATCGGTGCAGCAGTTGCCGCCGCAGTTTTTATCCTCGCAGCCGCAGTTCGGGGCAGAGCAGCCGCAGCTGCACTTACCGTCGTCCTTAGTGGTTTCATCATGTAGCCAGACGTTTGCTACACCGTTCTCGGTCATCTCTACGCCCTGATAGGTGTAGGTAATCTGGTAATACACATCGTACTGTCCCTTATCGGTATAGTTCGGCGCGCTGGTCATCGTGCAGCTGTCTGCGCTGTTGCCATAGCGGATTTCCGTACGCACACCAGCATCAGAAAGGTCTGTCACGCTGATGGTGTGCGATGCTCCGTCCACAACACCGTAGTAGCTGGCAACAACGGACTTCACGCCCACATACTCGTATTTTGCGTAGTCGCAGTCCGTACACTTCTCCACAATGGCAAACCGGCCATGTGCAGGCTGAGGAAGGATTTCTTTCTCCATGTTATGCCGCTCCAAGACACTGCTCTTGGTGTGATTTGTGCCGTAACAGAACGCACAATACTCGCCGCCGGTGGTCGTGACCTTGTGATAGGTGCTGTCTGCATACTCATAAGTTTTCTGTTCGGGCAGTTCCTGCATAAATCGTTCCGCGCAGTCATACAGCCAGTAAACATTCTTACCGAAACCATAGTCGTTAATACTCATATTGCTGTTAACCGTGCCGCAGGTATCGCAGACCGCCTTTGTCCAGTGATACCCCGTATAGGTCGCGTTCTGACCGGGAATGCCATCCAGAATTGTGCCGGTCCCGGCACCGCCGAGCAGCGTTCCATCCGAATACTTCACATTGCGGTTCATTGCCGTCCGGCCATCCTTGCTGTACTCAGGAGTGCGGAATGCGCGGAAAGAAGTCGGCTTTCCACAAACGCCGCAGTTGAAGGTTTCGTGCGTTACAACCGCATTGACATCCAGCTCATTCGTTCGACCGGAAGCCTGCATCCAGTTTTCCGCAGGATCGTGATAGCTGTTTACCTGTGCCGCACCAGCCGAAACAGGAAACAGCGAAAATGCCATCACTGCCGAAAGCAGCATGGCAACGGCTCTCGTGCCGAGCTTTTTCGTTCTTGCTTTCATTTGAGATACCTCCGTATGAATTGATTTGCGGCATGAAAAAACTCCACAGTCCTTGCTGTGGAGGAAAATCCGCCGCTGTTTTCTTGTGTCCAATCATAGCTACATTGCAACCACCTCCTTCGCGATTTTGCAGCCCCTATACTTACTTCTCAGGTAGTAATACAGATGGTTTACTAAAGGGGAGAGTGTGAGAGGGGGAAAGAAGAAAAACAAGTTATCTCGCAAATGGGCGCACTTCCCCCATGATTGCGGTTATCTTGCTTGTTCTCTCTTCTTGCGCTCCTGTACACGCTGATAATACTCCAGCGCCTTGATGATATAATCCTCGGTTTTCTCCAGCGGCACTGTCGAGGGAATATACGGACGCAGCCGTTCTGCCTTAAAGCTGATTTTCTCTTTCTGGTTTGGCTTTTCCTCACCAAGAATCGCTTCGATGACCTCCGCACTCAGCTTTCCAGCTTTGGAGAACTCTTTGAGCCGAATGGCCTGCGGGAGTGATGGCGTGGCATCATTGTAGCTGATGCTGTTCAGAAGATTATGCTGTTCCGTTTCCGTCAGATAGGAAAGCTCCACCGCAGGACGAAACGCAATCTTGTTCTCATCAACCATGTCCAGAAGTTCGGGGATTAGTTCTGTCAGACGGATATAGCGGCGAACTTGATCTTGACTTTCACCAACTTGCTTTGCCAGTGTTTCTCTCGAAGTAGACTTCTGTGCCACTGGCACAGAAGTTAAATCCGTTCTCTGTCCCTGCCGCTTCATCGCCTCCAGACGCATCTTGTAGCTGAATGCCTTTTCACTCGGAAGAATGATTGAGCGCTGCAAATTGGATTCCACCATCAGGATGATTGCTTCATCTCTGGACAATTCCTTAATTTCTGCGGGAACGCGCTCTAGACCGGCCAGTTCACAAGCCTTTCGTCGTCGATGCCCTGACACGATCTCATACCGACCATCTTCTTTCTGACGGAGCGTAACCGGCGTGATAATGCCGCGCTCTTTCACGCTCTGCACAAGCTGGTTCATGTCCTCGTCCATTTTGACTTTGAATGGGTGGTTCGGGAAATCGTCAATCTCAGATAAGGGAATATCATAGATACGCGGCAAGCGACTTTCTGCGCGCCCCTCATCATTCATAAACAGTTCAGCGAACCCCGTCAGATCGAGATCGATGTCTTTCTTTCGACTCATGCTCCAACACCTCCTTCGTCACCGCCTCATACGCAGCCGCAACCTTTCCGCCCTTATCATAGGCAAAGATGCTTTTCCCTTCCTGAGCGCTCTCAGCGGCACGAACGGAAAATGGTATCTGCGTGTCAAAGACGCGGACTCGATCGCTTACAGCGGCTCTCAGCGCCGTAGAAATGGCTTTTGCGTTATTGGTTCGGTTATCCACCATCGTCAGCAGAATACCGTCGATATTCAGGCGCGGATTGATCTGGCGTTTGACCTTGGCAACCGAGTGCATCAGCTGATTCAGGCCTTTCGTTGACAGGAAGCTCGGCTGCGAAGGGATAATCACCCGGTCAGCCGCTGCCAGCGCATTGATGGTCATCATGCCAAGGGACGGCATACAGTCAATCAGGATATAGTCATAGTTTTTGCTGACCGAATCAATGTAGCTTTTCAGCACATACTCTCGGCTCATCACATTGAACAAGCCGACTTCTGTACCGGACAGCTCGATATTCGCAGGCATCAGGTCAACGCCCTCCGAACTTCTCAATAACCCGAAGTTTTCCGGTAACGACTTATCGTTGATGATGCATTCCATTACATCAGAGAGTGTTTCGCTCAGCTGATCCGGATTACGCTCTCCAAGGCTGATTGTTAAACTGCCTTGCGGGTCTGCATCAATCAGCAGCACTCGCTTTCCCTGTTTCGCCAGGCCGACACCCAGATTCACCGTTGTGGTAGTCTTTCCAACGCCGCTCTTTTGATTGGTGATTGCGATTACTCTGCATTGTTCCATATCGGTTTCCTCCTTTCTCATTTTAAGCTGTCTGAATCAGGCAGCTATGTATGTGAGCGCCTGAGCGCTCACTCGTCCTCCGACAGTTCGAAGTAGTCCTCCAAATACTCCGCCAGCCAGCAGGTGAATCTCCGCATGAACCATGCGCAGAGGTATGGATCGTCCATCAGTTCAGACGGAAGTTCAACTTCCAGATCCATCATTCTGGAAAGCACCTGAACAAACAGCAGTGCGCTACTCGGCATACACAGCGCATCAAGACCGCTGAGCACAACCGCGATAGCCTCCAGCTTACATTCATCGCCGTTAAAGTGTTCTGCCGCTGCATCAATCAGGTACACCGGATAATGGATTGCCAGATCGTTCAACTTTTCAAGTTCTAATTCTTCATTCATAACATCGTCCTCCTTCTCGTTATGTACGCACACTGTTTTTCTCTCTGCCCCGTGTGCCGGGCATCATCAGGCGGCTGGCTGCGAACCAGCTCCATAGGCATCTCACCTCCCCGCCTTCATTATGACCGGGCCGCGAATTACGGAAGTATCATTATCCCTTGCACCTTTCATTGCCTCCGCCGGTAGCAGTCCGGCTTCCTATCGAATCAGTTTGATCGCTCTTCCGTTTCCGGAATCATGGCGCACCGTCGATAGCGGCTTGAGGTTTCCCTCGGTGCAGGTAACGTACCTGATGACTGTTATTCAGTTTTTCGGGAGGCCATCAACTTTGCCTCTCACTAATCAACTACAACCTTCAACCTCAAAAACTGATAAAAAACTTTTGAGATTTTTCAAAAAATTTTTGGACATAAAAAAGCCTCTGCTTCCACATTGGAAACAGAGGCTATTTTTCAGTACACAAAATCAGTTATAAACGCAAAAACCGCCGCACCAGATTACTCTGATGCGACGGTAAAATATTTGCAAATGTGTGATTTTTGGGGCATTCTGCCGACTTCGACACGGATTGGCATACGCTTGGCACACGTTGGCATACAACCCAGCTTTTCTGTATCATAATCATGCAGAAAACCCTGCAAACACGGCAAACTTTCGAACTTTTTAGTCCAGCGGCTTCATTGTCGGGAACAGCAGGACGTCGCGGATGGAGGCGGCGTCGGTGAGGAACATGACCAGACGGTCGATGCCCATGCCCATGCCGCCCGTGGGAGGCATACCGTACTCGAGCGCGTTGATGAAGTCCTCGTCCATCATGCCCGCTTCCTCATCGCCTGCGGCGCGTAGAGCAACCTGACGCTCGAAGCGGCCCTTCTGTCGTTCAGCTCGGAGAATGCGTTGCACAGCTCGCGGCCGTAAACGAAGCACTCGAAGCGCTCGGTCAGGCGCGGGTCGGACGGCTTGCGCTTTGCCAGCGGAGAGATCTCAACTGGGTAATCCGTGATAAAGGTCGGCTGCATGAGGTTTGCCTCGACGTACTCGTCGTAGCACAGGCTCATCAGGTCGCCCCAGCTCTCCTTGCCCTTTTCGATCTCAAGGCCCTTGGCCTTGACGGCCTCGAGCGCTTCCTCGGGAGAGAGCGCCATGAAGTCGATGCCGGCGTATTCCTTGACGGCTTCCGCCATGGTCATGCGCTTCCAGCCCTTGGAGAAGTCGATCTCGGTGCCCTGATATACGACATGAGTCGAGCCGAGAACCTTCTCGCAGACATGGATGACCATGTCCTCGGTGATGTCCATCATGCCCTGATAGTCGGTATAAGCCTGATACAGCTCGATGGTGGTGAACTCCGGATTGTGCTTGGTGTCCATGCCCTCATTGCGGAAGATACGGCCGATCTCGTAAACGCGCTCCAGACCGCCGACGATCAGGCGCTTGAGGTGCAGCTCGGTCGCAATGCGCAGGTACATATCAATGTCGAGCGCGTTGTGATGGGTGATGAACGGACGAGCCGCCGCGCCGCCCGGAATGGTGTTGAGGCACGGAGTTTCGACTTCCATGAAGCCGCGGGAGTCCATGAAGTTGCGGATCTCGCGCACGATGGCGGAGCGCTTCTCGAAGGTGTCGCGCACGCCCGGATTAACGATCAGGTCAACGTAGCGCTGACGATAGCGCATATCGGTGTCCTTCAGGCCGTGCCACTTCTCCGGCAGCGGATTGAGGTTCTTGGAGAGCAGGGTCAGCTCGGTGACAGCGACCGAGATCTCGCCCTTCTGGGTGCGGAATACCTCGCCCTCGATACCGATGATGTCGCCGATGTCGAACTTCTTGTAGCCCTTATATACGTCCTCGCCAACGTTGTCGCGCTTGATATACAGCTGAAGGCGGCCGTAGCGGTCGGTCATGTCCGAGAAAGACGCCTTGCCCATGATGCGCTTCGACATCATGCGGCCTGCGAGGCGGACGGTCTTGCCCTCAAGCTCATCGAAATGCTCGTGGATGTCGGTGGTGTAGTGGTCGCGCTCGAAACGGACCTGCTGGAACGGGTCGTTGCCCGCTGCCTGCAGCTCGGCCAGCTTCTCGCGGCGGATGCGCTTCAGCTCGTGCAGTTCCTCTGCGGTCTGCTCGTGCTGCTCCTGCGCCTGATGCTGTTCTGCCATAGTTTCCCCATCTTTCTGTATCATTTATCTGCGTCTCCGCTCGGAAACGCGCCAAAGGAACAGTCTGCGCTGTTCTGATTTCTCGACCTTACTTTTCGATCTTGACGATCTGGTACTTGATAACGCCGGCCGGCGCCTCGACCTCAACGATAGAGCCTACCTTCTTGCCGAGCATTGCCTTGCCGAACGGGGACTCGTCCGAGATCTTGCCGTCCATCGGGTCGGCCTCCTGCGAGCCTACGAAGTGGTACTCCTCTTCCTCGTCGAACTCCAGATCCTTTACCACAAAGCGGCAGCCGGGAGAAACCTCGTCGGCCGCGTAGGTGTCGCCGGTAACGACAACCGCCAGCTTGATGATCTCCTCAAGCTCTGCGATGCGGGAGTAGAGCTTGCCCTGCTCGTTCTTCGCCTCATCGTACTCGGCGTTCTCGGAAAGGTCGCCGAAGGAGCGCGCTTCCTTGAGCTGCTCTGCGACTTCGTCGGCGCGGGTGGTCTTGAGGTATTCGAGTTCTTCCTTATAAGCGTCCAGGCTTTCCTGTGTCAGCTTGATTTCTTTAGCCATATCTGCAAACCCTTCTTATTCTTCAATAATCAGCCGCTCCGCCGGTGCAAAGTTCCGACAGAGAGCTGTACAGTACATTTTATTATATGTAAAACCGCGCGTTGTGTCAAGGCAACAGACGCATTTTCCACATATCCGGCAGAAAAAACGTCTTTTGCCCTCGCTATACGGTCATTTTTCCGCACCCTGCACCACGCTGACCGCGCGCGTCAGCTGCGGGTCGCCGTCCGTCCCGAGAAAATAGAAGTTCGCGGTCTGCTCATCGGTGAGCGTGGTCTCGATGTCGGGCGCGATGCCGGTGTCCGCGAGGCTCTTTCCCTTGGGGGTGAAGTATTCCTCGACCGACAGGTTGACCGCAGAGCCGTCCGAGAGCGCGTAGGTGCGCTGGGCGCGGCCCTTGCCGGTGGTGTGCGTGCCGACGAGCGTCGCGCGTTCATATTCCTGAAGCGCCGCCGCGAAGAACTCCGCCGCCGAAATGCTCTGGTCGTCGATGAGCACCGCAAGCGGCAGGTCTATCATATCCGCATCCGAGGAGTAGACGGTTTCGTGGCCGTTCTTCTCGCGCAGCGTCATGATGGTGCCCTCCGGGAGCAGCGGGTCGAGCACCTCGCTCATCTCCTTGACCTTGCCGCCGCCGTTGTGGCGCACGTCAATGACGAGCGAGGTCATGCCCTGCTCTTCGAGGGCGCTCAGCGTCTTTTGGAACTGGTCTGCCACGCCGGTATGGAAGTTTTCGATGCGGATGTAGCCGGTTTTGCCCTCCAGCATCTCGCCCCACGCCATTTTCTGCGTGACGGTCGCGCGCTTCATGGTGAGCGTCTTGGTTTCGCCCGCGCTCGTCTGTATCGTCACCGAAACATCCGTGCCCTCCTCGCCGCGGATGGCGGAGATGACCGCGTTCGCGCCGTCCTTTTCGACCGTGAGGCCCTCCGCGCCGAGGATGTAGTCGCCCTTGACGATGCCGGCCTTCGCCGCCGGAGAGTCGTCATAGACGATGGAAATGCGCACCGCGTCGGTCGGGGTCGTGACCGAAACGCCGATGCCGCAGCCCGTACCCTCGCTGCTCATGCGGTACGCCTCGTACTGGTCGGCCGGGATGTAGCTCGACCACTTGTCGCCGAGGCCCGTCACGTAGCCGACCGCCGCGTAATCCGCGACATTTGTGCTGTCTATCTCGCCGATATACTTATCCGCCGCCAGCCGGTCGATTTCGCGGAGTTTTACCTGCACCGCGCCGGTTTTCCAGCCGAAAAACAGCGCCCCCGCGCCGAGCGCCGCCCCGGCCGACAGAAAGCACAGCAGCACCACCGCCGCGAGCGGCACGCGGATTTTCCGTAATCTGTTCATCTCTTTTCCTCCAACAGAGAAGGGAGAGCGTTTCCGCCCTCCCCACAATATTTAGCTGTTTTTAGCTGAAATAGCTCATCGGGTTCTGCGTTGCACCGTTGACGTAAACCTCAAAGTGCAGATGCGGACCGGTCGAGTTGCCGGTCGAACCGACTGCGCCGATGGTCTGGCCGGCGGAAACCGTCTGACCGACCGATACGTAAATCGCGGACTGATGGCCGTAAGCCGTCATGACGCCGCCGCCGTGGTTGATGACCGTGTAGTTGCCGTAGCCGGAGACCCAGCCTGCGGTCGTAACCGTACCGGAAGCCGCCGCAACGATGGCTGCGCCGGTCGGCGCCGGGATGTCCTCGCCCTTATGGAACTTGCGGGTGCCGTAAATCGGATGGGTGCGCCAGCCGTAGGCGCTGGACGCCGAGGTGTAGCCCGGCAGCGGCCAGGTGAACGTGCCGCTGTAACGGGTCGCGGAGCCCGAGCCGGTCGTCGTGACCTGATTGCTCGTGGTGCCCTTCTTCTTTGCGGCCGCTGCTGCTGCGGCTGCCGCCGCCGCTTCCTTGCGCGACTGCTCAGCGATCTGGTCGCTTACGGAGTCCATTTCGTTCGAAATACGCTCGTACTCGGCCTTCTGCTCCTTCTGGTAGGCTTCCAGGCTCTCCTGAAGCGCCTTCTGCTGCTCCTCGCTGGACTTCAGCTCCTCGGACTTGTAGTTCAGGTTATCCTGATACTGCACCTGCTCGTCCTGCGTTTTCTGGAGGTCGTCGCGCTTCTGCTGGATGTCCTCCTTGGCCGCGGTGTACTCCGCTACGATCTTCTTGTTGTCGTCCATGATGCTCGAAACGATTTCGATGCGGTTGAGCAGGTCGGAGAAGCTCGACGAGTTGAGCAGCACCTCAAGGTAGCTGATTTCGCCCTCCTCGTAGGTCGTGCGAACGGTCTCGGCGAAGGTATCCTCCTTCTCCGCGAGCGCCTGCTGCGCGGCCTCAAGCTCGGTGCTCTTTACATCGATCTGGTCCTGAAGACGGGCGATATACGCCTTTACGGTGTCGATTTCCTCTTTCGTGAGCGCGATCTCCTTCTGGAGCGCCGCACGGGTCGCTTCTACGTCGCTGACCTTGCTCGCGGTCGAGTCGAGCTCCTTCTTGATTTCGGTCTTCTGCTCCTCGAGCGAGGAGAGCTTGTCTTTCAGCTCCGCGCTCGAAGCCGCGCCTGCGTAGACGATGCCGGACGCGACGACCGACACGAGCATTGCGCCGACCAGTATGCCGGCCACGATGCCGGATACCAGACGAACGGTTTTCTTTTTCATCATAGGTATGTTCTCCTTGTCCTCAGACATCCATGAACTTGCGGATGCTCGTTACCGAGCCGCCGATGCCGAACAGTGCGCCTGCGCCCGCGAAAACCGCGAGAACGAGCCATTTCAGGCTGTCAAACGGCAGGATTTCGAAATACGGGATAACGCCGCCCGCGACGTTGAACAGCTCGGTGTAGAGCGCCCATTCCGCGAGGAACGCGAGTCCGCCGGCGATGAGGCCGATGATCATGCCCTCGATGACGAACGGCCAGCGGATGAACCAGTTGGTCGCGCCGACTATCTTCTGAATGGAGATTTCCTCGCGGCGCGCGAACATGGCGAGCTTTACCGTGTTCGAGATAATGAAAATCGAGATAACAGCCAGACCCGCGACCATCGCCAGCGCGATGATGTTGAATACGTGCTGAATCTGAATGAGCTTGCCGATGACCGCCTCGTCCGCGCGGACGCTTGCCACGCCCTCGATCATGCCGATGTCCGCAATGGTTTCCTCGGCCTTGGTCGAGTCCTTGAGGGTCAGGATGTAGCTGTTGCGCAGCGGATTGTTCGAGGAATTATAGTCGTCCAGAATGCCCGCGTCATCGCCCAGCTCCTTGCGGTATTTTTCGAGCGCGACGTCGCGGTCCTCAAACTCCACGGTCGCGGTGTTCTCTATCTTTTCGAACTGCGGCTGAAGATCCTTCGCCTCGCGTGTCGTGAGGTTTTCGTCGATCCAAACCACGATTTCGTTGGACTGCTGCAAGTCAACGATGCTCAGGTCGATGTTGTACGCGATGAGCGTCACCGTGCCGGTCAGAATCAGGCAGGCCACCATGATAACGATAGCTGCGACCGACATGAACCCGTGCTTGAAGATGTTGCGCAGGCCCTCTTTCCAATAGTAACAAAAATGTCTCATGCCTGATAGTACCCACCTGTCTGGTCGCTGACGACCGAACCCTTGTCGATCATGACGACTCGTTTTTCAAACTCGTCCACCAGACCCTTTTCGTGCGTGACGATAAGGACCGTGGTGCCCAGCTCGTTGATCTTCTCGAACAGCGTCATCAGCTCGAGCGAGCGCGCCGGGTCAAGGTTGCCGGTCGGCTCGTCCGCGATGATGAGGCGCGGGTTGTTGACGAGCGCACGCGCGATGGCCACGCGCTGCTGTTCGCCGCCCGAAAGGTTCATCGGCTTCTCCTTCGCCTTGTTGGCGAGGCCCACGAGGTCGAGCACGTAGGGCACGCGCTGCTTGATGGTCTTGTTCTTCGCGCCGATGGTGCGCATCGCGAAGGCGACGTTTTCGTACACGGTCTTGGTCTTGATGAGCCGGAAATCCTGATAGACTACGCCGAGCGTGCGGCGCAGATACGGGATACGGCTCTTTTTCATCTCGCCGATGTTGTAGTTGTTGACCAGAACCTTGCCCTCGGTCGGCCGCACCTCGGCCGTCAGGAGCTTGATGATGGTCGTTTTGCCCGAGCCGGACGCGCCGACCAGAAAGACAAACTCTCCCTCGTCCACACGCAGGCTGGCCTTATTCACCGCGCGGATACCGTTGTCGTATACCGCGGTGACATCGTTCATCCGGATCAAAGGCTTTCCTCCTTAGATGACTCACATAGCTGCAAATAAAAACAAAAAAATACAGAGGTGTGCATTTCCCACACACCTCTGATAATTATAGCAGATAAATCCCTCCTGCGCAAGAAGCGAAATACAGCATATTCTGCGCAGAATGACGATTTTTCGTGAAAGTTTTGTGAACTTATGCCGATTTTTGTCCATTTTGGAGGTCAGCGGACGGCTTCCTCTCGGCTTGCGAGATACTTGCGGACCATGAGAGCGACCTTGAAAACGATGGCGTGGTCGAACTCGCGAAGGTCCAGACCGGTCAGCTTCTTGATCTTCTCCAGGCGGTAGACCAGCGTGTTGCGGTGTACGAACAGCTTGCGCGAGGTTTCGGAAACGTTCAGGTTGTTCTCGAAGAACTTCTGAATGGTAAAGAGCGTTTCCTGGTCGAGCGAGTCGATCGAACCCTTCTTGAATACCTCGCTCAGGAACATTTCGCAGAGCGTGATCGGCAGCTGATAGATCAGTCGGCCGATGCCGAGGTTCTCAAAGCTGATGATGTTCTTCTCGGTATCGAATACCGCGCCGACCTCGATGGCGGTCGTTGCCTCCTTGAAGGACTTTGCGATGTCCTTCATCTGCGAGGAAATCGAGCCGATGCCGATGAGGCACTTGACCGAAAGCTCGCTCATGAGGGTCTCCTCAATGGAGGACGCGAGCTTGACGAGCTCCTTCGAGTCGCTGCCCGCCTTGACTTCCTTGACCACTACGATGTCGCTCTCCGAGATATGCAGAACAAAATCCTTCTGCTTGTCCGGGAACATACCGGTCACAACGTCGATCGCCGCGACATCGGCCGGCTCCTGCTGACGAATGAGGAATACCACGCGCGGCACATCGTTGCCGAAGTGCAGCTCGCGGGACTTGATGTAAATATCGCCCGGCAGGATGTTGTCCAGAATGATATTCTTGACGAAGGTCGCCTTGTCGTGCTTCTCGTCGTAAAGCGTCTTGATGTTGTTGATGGATACAGCCACCAGCGAACAGATGCTGCGGGCCAGTTCATCCTCGCCCTGTACGAATACGGCGTATTCCAGACGCGAAGAACGGTCTCCTGTAATATGGTAGGTATAACCGCCGAAACGAACGATCTCCCCTGCGAAACCCAGCTCAGTGATCGCCTCTTCGCGCATTTCACCGATACGGGGCAGATCGGTGCACGCGACAACCGCGCCGCTCGCATCCACAATACCAATGGTGCGATTCACCGTGTCCTTCATCTGTAAAACAATCGACTGGAACAATCTCGAAGCCATTTCCATCACCTTTCCCGTCTTTTTCAACTTCTTCTGTCATGCAGACGGCGCTCTCCCGCACCGCCGTTCCTCTTGTTATGAACATTCTCTACAAGAACGTTCTCTCTTTCCTGTGCATTTTAAGACATTATATCACATGTGTCTGCATTTTTGTACAAAAAATTAAAAATATTTTGTCACTTTTTCGTTATCGGACATTTTTCCTTTATTTTCATGCGTCCGGAGGGCGGAGAGACGCCAGCTCTTCCGTTGCAAGTTCGCGGAACTCGCCCGGCGCAAGGCTCTCATCGAGGCGCACATTTCCGAGCTGCACACGCTTGAGATACGTCACCGTCGCGCCGCACGCCGCGATCATGCGCTTGACCTGATGGTACTTGCCCTCGTGCAGGGTCACACGCACGCGCCCGTCCGGCAGCTGTTCGAGAGTCGCCGGCCGGCATTCCGTGCCGTCGCGCAGGGTAAGACCGGACGCGAACCGCTCGGCCGCATCGGGCACAAGCTCGCCGTCGATTTCCGCCTCGTAGACCTTGGAAACGTGCCGTGTCGGGCTCATCAGCGCATGGCTGAGCGCACCGTCGTCGGTCACGAGAAGCAGTCCCTCGGTGTCCTTGTCCAGCCGCCCGACCGCAAACAGGCCGCGCCGCAGCTTTTCGGGGAACAGCTCGAGCACGGTATCGTGGCGCTCGTCCCGGCTCGCCGTGATGACGCCCGCCGGCTTGTTGAGCATATAGTACCGCTGCTCGCGGTAGGTCTGCTCGCGCCCGTCAAGCGACACGCTGTCCGTGTCGGGATCGACCTTGGCCGCAGGGTCGCGCTCGACCGTGCCGCAGACCGCCACGCGGCCCGCACGGATGTAGCTCTGCACTTCTTTCCGACTGCCGCAGTTCAGGTGACTCAGCAGCTTGTCCAATCGCATCTTCGGCATTTCGCTTCCCCCGCCAATCGAATACTGATTATAGTATAACGCTTTTTTGCATTTTGCACAATAGGGAAATATAAAAAAAGTGCAATCCCCCGAAAATGTTCCATACATACGCTAATATGTCGAACTCGTTTTCGTTGAATTGCACAGTTTTCGGCCTATTATGCACATTGCCGTGCCGCAGGAGCACAGCTTCCCGTCATTCCGCCGGACGCTCGTGCAGGCCGTGCACGAAACCGTCCGCCTGCGGCGAGGAAATATCTGCCGCAATCAGTTTTCCGCGCCGGATGAGCAGATTTGCCGTCACGCCCTGCTCGCCGCTCGGGTGGTTTGCGACCTCGTAGGTGAAGAGCGTCGCGCGTTTGCCCTTGTAGGGCGCGAGGTCGAGTCCCTGCGCCTGCTGGATTTGATTGTAGCTGTCGTACACCTCGTCAAACTCCTCCGGAATCTGCACCTCGCGCTCGCCGCGCGGCTCCTCCGAGACCTCCCAGCCGCAGTCCCGCAGCAGGGCGATGCGCTGCTCGTTCGTGCGCAGCTTGACATCAAAGCTTACCGCCGCCGAGGCCGAGGCGGTCTGCGCGTCCCCCTGCGGCCGAAGCGCCGCCGCCCCCACGAAAACCGTGCCCGCCGCCAGCACGCACGCCAGAATTTTCTTCACCGATATTTTCGCCGCAAATACGATCATCAGACGTCCCTCCGCTTCTGCATCATCATATGCGGCGGAACCTTCTCGCAGAACAGAAAAACGGCCCCTCCGTTTCCGAAGAAGCCGTTTGGTATGCGGTTTAGCCGTTGACCTGCTTTGCCAGCTCCTCAGCCAGCGCATCGAGGGACGCAAGCTGATTTGCCGCGAGGGCGGACTTGATGGTAATCGGGTTTTCGAGAACCGTCATGTTCTTCATGGTGTCGATGACCGCGCGCATCTGCTTGCCGGCGGTCGGCGCCCACGTGCCGTTGTCGATGATGGCAACCGTGCGGTTCTGGAGCGCAAGCGCCTTGATGTCGGACAGATATGCCTCCATTTTCGGCTGAACGCCGCCGTTGTAGGTCGGCGCGGCGAGCACGATATGGCTGCAGCGGAAGCTCTCCGCGACGAGCTCGGAAACGTCGGTCTCGGAAACGTCGTACATCGCGATGTTCTTAACGCCCTTGTCCGCGAGCATGGTCGCAAGGACGTTTGCGGCGTTCTCGGTGTTGCCGTACATGGTCGCGTAGGCGATCATGACCGTCTTGTCCTCCGGCTCGTAGGTGCTCCACTTCTGGTACTTCTCGATGAGCGCACCGAGGTTTTCGCGCCAGATCGGGCCGTGCAGCGGGCAGATGGTTTCGATGTCGAGGGCCGCCGCCTTCTTGAGGACTGCCTGCACCTGAACGCCGTACTTGCCGACGATGTTGGTGTAGTAGCGGCGTGCGTCGTTCATCCACACATCGTCGAACGTGATTTCGTCGTCGAAAATGTTGCCGGCCAGCGCACCGAACGTGCCGAATGCGTCCGCCGAGAACAGGATCTTGTCCTTTTCGTCATAAGTCACCATGACTTCCGGCCAGTGCACCATCGGCGCGAGGACGAAGTGCAGAGTGTGCTCGCCGGTAGAGAGCTTATCGCCTTCCTTGACCACGAGCGTGCGCTCGGAAACGTCAAGGTCGTAGAACTGCGCGAACATCTGCGCAGCCTTGGCGGTGCAGACCATCTTGGCCTCCGGGTAGCGGCTCATGATGGTGTCGATCATGGCGCAGTGGTCCGGCTCCATGTGCTGCACGATCATGTAATCGAGCGGACGGCCGTCCAGCGCATGAACGACGTTCTCGATGAACTGACGGCTGATGGACTCGTCCGCCGTATCGAACAGCACGGTCTTGTCATCGAGCAGGACATAGCTGTTGTAGGACACCCCGCGCGGAATGGGGAAAAGGTTTTCAAATCGGCTCAGGCGGCGGTCGCTGCCGCCAACATAAATGAGATCTTCCTTGATCTTTCTGGTACTGTGCATCGCACGACACCTCCGTGTTTTTTAACTGCCTTGATTATATCACAAATCAGATTTTGCGTCTACCTGCAAAGGACGGAGAATACTGCCTTTCGGGCAAAAAAAAGAGAGCCGCTCTGCGGCTCTCTTTCAGGATCTTTCGTTTTCCTTTGTCTTTTACAGGAAAATATACTTGAGTACGAACAGCACTGCCAGGACGTACATCAGCGGAGCGACCTTCTTGCCCTTGCCGGTTGCGAGGTTCAGCAGAACATAGGAGATAACGCCAAGTGAAATGCCCTCGGAGATGCTGTAAAACAGCGGCATCGCGATGATTGCGAGGTATGCCGGGATGGACTCGGTGAGGTTGTCCAGATCGAAGTTGATCTCGGTAACCGTGCCGACCATCAGGAAGCCGACCATGATCAGCGCCGGAGCCGTCGCAAAGGACGGGATAGCGGTGAAGATCGGTGCGAACAGCGTGGAAACGAGGAACAGGACGCCGGTGACGAGCGCGGTCAGGCCGGTGCGGCCGCCGACTGCAACGCCGGACGCGGACTCAACGAAGGTCGTGGTGGTCGAGGTACCCAGAATTGCGCCTGCGGAGGTCGCGATGGAGTCCGCCAGCAGCGCCGGCTTGATGCCGGGCAGGTGACCGTCCTTGTCGAGCATCTTCGCCTTGGTCGCTACGCCGATCAGCGTACCGAGGGTATCAAAAATGTCAACGAACAGGAACGAGAAGATGACAACGATGAAGTTTACGATGCCGACCGCGCCGAAGTCCAGGTTGAAGCACTGGCCGAAGGTCAGGCCGAGCTTGGAGAAGTCGGTCATGCCCCAGCTCGGGAACAGGGAGTAGAAGCCTGCATCCGGAGTCGGAACGTAGATGCCGGTCACCTGGCAGATCATGCCGAGGATCCAGGTCAGCAGGATGCCGTACAGGATAGCGCCCTTCATCTTGCGTGCGTAGAACACAGCGGTGAAGAACAGGCCGACGAGCGTCAGCAGTGCGCAGATGCCGGCGGTGTGGAAGTTCTCCGGGAAGCTGATGATGGTGACAAGCGTCGCGGAGTCAACGCACAGACCGGAGTTCTGGAGGCCGATGAAGGCGATGAACAGGCCGATACCGACCGAAACGCCCTTTTTGAGCGTCAGCGGAATGGCGTTGAAGATGGCTTCGCGGATGTTGGTCAGCGAGAGCACGATGAAGATAAGGCCCTCAATGAATACCGCAAACAGCGCGACCTGCCACGAGTAGCCGTAGCCCGCGACAACGGTGTACGCCATAAAGGCGTTCAGACCCATGCCGGCGGACAGTGCGAACGGCAGGTTCGCCATGAACGCCATGCACAGCGTGCCGAGGCAGGAAGCCAGCGCGGTCGCCAGCAGGACGGCGGTGGTGTCCATGCCGGTCGAGCCGAGCACGCTCGGGTTGACGGCGAGGATGTACGCCATGGTCATGAAGGTAGTGATACCGGCCATGACTTCGGTCTTTACAGTGGTTTTGTGTTCCGATAGCTTGAATATGCGTTCAAACATCGTTTTTCCCCCTTTAATTTTAGGCTTTCGCCTTGATTACGGATTTAAGGCAATACCGCATAATTGGACAAGAGCGATTTGCGAGTAAATTTTGCGTA
>ERZ772937.1129-NODE-1129-length-20453-cov-3.377047_pt1 | contig 20453 bp, 19 predicted proteins | sample MGYA00512113_ERZ772937 | MGnify/ENA primary metagenome ERZ772937 (study PRJEB29015, sample SAMEA2737649) | human gut metagenome | biome: human gut; feature: human-associated habitat; material: faeces | place: China | collected 2012 ... | reverse complement strand
GAGCAGGGAGAATGTGCTCATAGCGCGTCGCTTTCGTGCGCTCGCCGAGTGATTCATGCCCCTCCACCTCGCCGATGATGGACAGCAGATAAATGTTGGTCTTCAGTTCTACAATATTTTCTTTTTCTGTCTGGTTTTTCTGTGATTCTGCCATACGGATTTCCTCTTTTCTGCTATTCCAAAATAGCTTCATCAGTATGCGCAGATTCTTATGATTCTATGTAATTTCCAGTGAAATTACTCGTCCAGGTTGGTGTATACGTACTGTACGTCGTCGTCGTCATCCAGCAGATCCAGGGTACGGTTCAGGTCTTTTAATGCCTGCGGATCGGTCAGCTCTACGTAGGTCTGTGGGATCATGGTAACGTCTGCCTCCAGCATCGGAACGCCTTCCTTCTCCAGAGTTTCACGAACTGCACTGAAATCATCCGGAGCAGTGAGAATCTCATAACTGTCCTCTTCCTCGCTGAAATCCTCAGCACCGGCATCCAGAGCAAGCATCATAATCTCGTCTGCATCCATCTCACACTCTTCTTTGTCAATAATGATCTGACCTTTCTGATCAAACATATAGGATACACATCCCTGTGTACCGATACTTCCCTGTCCCTTGGTAAATGCATTACGCACATTGGCTGCTGTACGATTCTTATTATCCGTCAGGCACTTTACAATAATTGCTGTGCCGCTTGGTCCATATCCCTCATAAGTTGTTGTCTCGTAATTAACACTGTTTCCATCGCCTGCCGCTTTTTTGATACCGCGCTCGATGGTATCATTCGGCATATTGTTTGACTTTGCCTTTGCGATTACCTGTGCAAGTTTGAAATTATTTGCCGGATCCGGACCACCCTCTTTTACCGCAACAGCAATTTCTCTACCGATCATGGTAAAGATCTTTCCCTTTGCTGCATCATTTTTTTCTTTTTTGTGCTTGATATTCGCAAATTTGGAATGTCCTGACATTGTTAAAATCCTCTTTTCTAAATTGTATTCTATCCTGTAACCATCCATACTTCATGTCATTCGTACAGAAGCATTACCTGTATTTTATTCTATCATTCTTTGCCGTTTCGCGCAAGTGGGTCATCCCCCGGCCGCTGATGCTTTGCATCTGCTTTTTTTAGAAGAACCTCACGGATCATTTTATCCTTCACTTTCCGAATGGAAAATTCATATCCGTACGCCTGCAATCTGGCAGTTTCACCATCATTTGGAATTTTTTCCATCAGGGAAACCAGAAAGCCGTTGAGCGTGTCAAAATCATCATCATTTACCGGAATCTGTAACGTTTCCGCCACGTCCGAAAGACTTGCGAACCCGCTCATGGTATAACTTCCATCTGTATTCTGGCGAATCAGCTGTTCTTCCTCATCATGCTCATCCTCGATGTTTCCGACAATTTCTTCCAGGATATCCTCCATGGCTACCGCACCGGATGTCTGTCCATATTCATCTACCACTATGACCAGATGGCTCTTTTTTGCCTGCATTTTCTGGAAAAGAGTATGAATATTTAATGTTTCCGGAACAAAATCCACCTCCCGGATCAGCCCCTTAATGTCTTTGATGGAAGTACGGAATACCTCATTTTTCTGTGCAAAAGCAAATGCGTCTTTAATATGTAAAACACCGATAATATTATCGATGTCCTCCAGATAAACCGGATATCTTGACTTATTGTTTTCAATGATGAACGGAACAGCATCATTATAGGAAAGTTCCCCATCGATCGCGATCAGATTCTTTCGATGTGTCATAATATCTTTGGCTTCTTTGTCACCGAATTCAAAAATATTGTGAATCATCTCTGCCTCCGAAGCACGAAGAACTCCCTGTTCGTGTCCTTCATTTACCATGGAAATAATCTCTTCTTCGGTCACATCATCCTCATGGGAAGACGGGTTTAAAAATCCTATAATTTTTTTAAAAATATTCGTCCTGCCGGAACTGGCACTATCGTCCATTTCGTTTCTCCTTTAATGTATATAATACTCCAAATCATACCATGGGAACTGTATTCCGTCAAGTTATGTATACAATTCCAGGCTGATCTCCAGTGCTTTGTCAATTTTCAAAAGAATCTGATGATCCAGATGACATACTTTATCTTTCAGCCGCTTTTTGTCAATAGTCCGCAACTGTTCCAGCAAAACGACAGAATCCTTTGCCAGATCGTATTTGTCACAGTTTAATTCGACATGTGTAGGAAGTTTTGCTTTATGCATCTGCGAAGTAATCGCCGCACAGATCACGGTCGGGCTGTGCCGGTTCCCGATATTGTTCTGAATGATAAGAACCGGCCGGACGCCTCCCTGTTCCGATCCCACGACCGGGCGCAGATCTGCATAATAAACATCTCCTCTTTGAATCAACATACGTTTTCACCCCATACTTTGTGATACTAAAAGTATTTCCATATTTCTCACATGTATTCAAAAAGATGATTTCATACTATATGTTATTCAAAAAGGAGACATCTGTGTAATCTTATGATTCCTGTATACAGATTCTTGGCACACGCGGTGTGATCAGACATGCAAATTCATAATTGAAACGACCGGATAATTCGCCAAGCTCTTCCATCGTGATACATTCGCTGCCGTCTTTTCCGAGAAGGGTCACCGGATCACCTTCTTTTGCTTCCGGAATTTCAGTCACATCGACCATAAACTGGTCCATGCAGACTCTGCCGCAGATCGGAGCCTTCTTCCCGTGAATAAGAACATAGCCTTTATTGGAAAGCCCTCTTGCATAACCATCCGCATAGCCGACCGGAATGGTTGCAATTCTTTTTTCTGACGGTGTCTCATAGATACCGCCATAACTGATCTTACGCCCTTTTCCCAGTGTCTTGACAAAAGCAATATGGCTCTTTAAGGACATCACCGGATGAAGGGAAATATTGTGTGCCACTTCCTCCGATGGCCACATACCATAAAGCGTGATTCCGGCTCTTACCATATCCATATTTGCTTCCGGGATCTCTACAATTCCGGCACTGTTGGAGCAATGATGGATCGGTATTTTAACATTCCGTTCCTCTAACATTGTTATCATCTTCTGAAAAAGTGCAATCTGCTTTTGGGTTGGGGTTTTATCATACTCATCTGCCTGGGCAAAATGTGTAAAAATTCCTTCGATCTCAATATTCGGAAGTTTTGCAATCCCTGCAATCAGGTCTGCACTGTCTTCGGTAACCTGCAGACCGATCCGGCTCATTCCGGTATCAATTTTAATATGGATATGACAGGTTTTATTTTTTCTGACAGCGATATCCGAAAGAGCTTTTGCCGCCTCATATTCACAGATTGCAGGACGTATTTCTTTTTCCACTATGAGCTCATAATGTTCCGGAAAACTGATTCCAAGGATCAGAATCGGTTTCTTTCGCCCATCCGCAATCAGCATCTCCGCTTCATCCGCAGTTGCCACGGCAAATCCCCATACATACGGAAGGTCCTCGATTGTTTTTGCTACTGTCAGTGCCCCATGCCCGTAAGCATCTGCCTTGATGACGGCGGCAATTTTGGTTCCTTCTTTAATATTTTTATGCATGGATTCCATATTATAGCGCAGTGCATCTAAATCAATGCCTGCATAAACACGATTTTTTTTCATGATTTTTCTACCTCTTTGAGTCCTTCTATGATATCGGAAGCCATCATTCCCCGGACTCCACATTTTTCTTTTGCGGCATCTCCCGCCAGCCCGTGCACATACACCCCAAGAGGTGCTGCTTCCTCTGCTTTCATTCCCTGGGCAAGAAGGGAACCGATCACACCTGCCAGCACATCTCCGCTTCCGGCCGTTGCCATTCCATTATTTCCCGATAAATTTACATACGTCATGCCATCCGAAACGGCAGTAACCGTATGAAAATCTTTTAATACACAAATCACATGGAAACGCTTCGCAAAGGTTTCGGCAGATTGCTCCAGTGTGGTCAGAATTTCAGAAACCGGTTTTTTGGTCAGCCGGGACATTTCTCCGGGATGCGGTGTCAGAATAATGTCCGTCTTTGCCTGTTGTAAAAGTTCTGGCTGATCCGCAATGATATTTAACGCATCGGCGTCCAAAACCAGTGGAACGCGGCATTGTTCCAGAACAGTGGATGTCATGCGGCGTGCACGCTGTCCGGTTCCGATTCCCGGTCCAAATACTACGGCATCCGCCCACTGCAGCTGTTCTGCCAGCAAAGTTTCTTCCTCGTTTTCCTGCCCGGTGACAAGAACAGCTTCCGGAACCTTTGTCTGCAGAATCAGCCGGTTTTGTTCACAGGTGAATACCCGCACCAGGCCACTTCCCATACGATATGCAGCTTTTGCACAAAAGCATGCCGCTCCGGACATATTAACACTTCCGGCAATAATTAGCAACTTCCCATACGAACCTTTATTGGTATGTGCCATACGGGAGGGAAGTTTTTTTAAATCTTCCGGTTCCAGAACAGCCGTATGCGGCTTATCATCCAGCCAGCTTTCCTGTGTAATTCCCATGGAAACCACATGTACCTTTCCGCAGTATTCATTGCCCGGCCACAGATACTGTCCCTTTTTCCCGAATGAAAATGTAATTGTGTCATCTGCCCGAAAAGCCGTGCCAAGTACTGCCCCATCATCGGAACTGATTCCGGAAGCAATATCCACGGCAACTTTCCATCCAGACAATTGATTGAGCACGTCAATATCGTTTGCAAGTGCTCCGGATATTTCCCGGGACAGACCGGTTCCAAACAGGGCATCAATGACCACATCATAGGATGCCTCCCCCGCGGAAACTTTCTCCTTTTGCACGACCGGAATGCGGTAGGCACTGCAGATCTGTTTCTGGGTGTCATAGGATGGACTGGTCCGGTGCCCTTCTTCCTCTCCTGCCAGCCATACGAATACAAAAATCCCCTGTTCCCGTAAAAGTCTGGCAATGGCCAGTCCGTCCCCTCCGTTATTTCCGCTTCCACAGGCAATTAATGCTGTCGATAATTTATTTTGTTTAAGCAGTAAAAGCTTCTGCACAAAAGCCATCGATGCCTGTTCCATCAATACCAGTTCCGGTACATGAAACACCTGCGATGTATTCTGATCCAGAAGCTTCATTTCTTTTCCCGATACAAGATAACGCAAGATTTCTAACTCTCCTCTTCCTTTTGTGATTCTTTCGTATCGTTTTGTTTATTTTGTGCGCTGTCCTCTTCCACATCTTCATCTTCATAGTGAATATCGAACAGATCCAGAGTGGATGGCCCGAATATATCGTGCAGATACGCATAAATCTCACGATTATTGATGTCCCGGTTCTGCTTACGGATGATATTTTTCTTTAAATCCACACGAACCTGATTGATCCAGGCATCAATATCATCGGATTCCTTTTTATTGACACGTATTTTTTCGTAAAAATATCCCATGCTCTGAAGCATCAGTTTCCGGTTGACATCACGGATCTGACGTGGAATTTCCAGCAGTTCGTCCTCATTTTCTTCCATTTTCTGATTGGTTTCATCAATCAGACGTTTATCTTCATCCAGCTTTTTTTCCCGCTGTGCATCCATATCTTCGGATGTAGTTCCGTCCATGTTTGCGACAATGCTTTCCATCAGCTGCTTTTTTACTTTTTTCAGCTGTTTTAACTCTTCATTCAGTTTTCCCTGTCTGGCAAGCAAAGCATTCAGCTCGTTTTCCGTTTCATGAATTTCGTCCGGCTTGCCATGCACAGCAAAAAGCCGATGCCACTTCTCATCAAGTACAAGAATCGGTACCTGTTTGTCTGCCAGCGCTTTTTTAAATTCTTCATCATCCTTCATCGTATCACCTCTTTGTGTGCTACTTGGAGTTCTTCACGATATTATATGATAACTGCATCAGACTGTCCGACAAATGAACATTTTCGACAACCACACTTTTATCACTTAAATCCAGATCCACATGGGCAAAATTCCAGATGGCGCGAATTCCCAGATTCACAAGATGCTGCGCAGTATCTTCTGCCTTTTCTTTCGGGAGTGTTAAGGCTGCAATATCTACTTTATTTTTTTTGCAGTAATCATCCAGTTCATCCATCATATAAATCGGAATATCACGAACGGTCTGTCCTTTTAAAGATGGTTTTACATCAAACAACGCAGTAATGATAAAACCAAACCGTTCAAATTTTACATAATTTGTAATTGCCTGACCAAGATTTCCGGCACCGATCATGATAATATTATGGGTCTCATTTAACCCCAGTATTTTTCCGATCTCATCATACAGGTATTTCACATTATATCCGTAACCCTGTTGTCCAAATCCGCCAAAATTATTCAAATCCTGGCGAATCTGAGAGGCCGTCACCATCATCCGGTGACTCAGATCATTGGAGGAAATGCGCTCAACGCCTTCCTCCAGCAATTCTCCCAGATAACGGTAATATCTTGGCATACGACGGATGACAGCTTGTGAGATTTCCTTTTCCACAATTTCATCCTCCAATCCTTTTATTTATGAAAGAGAAGCTTCCAGTTCTGTCCGGATTGCCTTAATAAAATTCTCACTGTTTAATACCACCGGATTTTCAATGGTCGTAATCAAAGCAAGATCCTTTGTCATCTTTCCGGACTCAATGGTCTTTAAGCATGCTGCTTCCAGTTTATCCGCAAAATCACAGAGTGCCTGATTTTTATCCAGTTCTCCGCGCTTTCTGAGTGCTCCTGTCCATGCAAAAATGGTTGCGACGGAGTTTGTGGAAGTTTCTTCACCCTTCAGATGCTTATAATAATGTCTCTGAACTGTTCCGTGTGCAGCTTCATACTCATAATATCCATGCGGGGATACAAGTACGGAAGTCATCATGGCAAGAGAGCCGAATGCAGAACTGATCATATCACTCATAACATCACCGTCATAGTTTTTGCATGCCCAGATAAATCCGCCTTTTGACTTCATAACACGTGCAACCGCATCATCAATCAAAGTATAAAAATACTCAATTCCGGCTTTTTCAAATGCATCCTTGTAATTCTTCTCAAATACATCCTGGAAAATATCCTTAAAAGTATGGTCATATTTCTTGGAAATGGTATCCTTTGTTGCAAACCACAGATCCTGTTTTGTATCCAGTGCATATTTAAAGCAGCTGTGTGCAAAGCTTTCAATGGAATCGTCCAGGTTATGCTGTCCCTGTAATACACCGGCTCCGGTAAAATTATGGATCAGTTCACGCACGATGGTTCCATCCTCTGCCGTAAATACCAGCTCAGCCTTACCAGGTCCCGGAACCTTCATTTCCGATGCCTTATACACATCGCCATACGCATGTCTTGCAATCGTGATCGGTTTTTCCCATGTCTTAACATTTGGCTCAATTCCCTTTACGACAATCGGCGCACGGAATACCGTTCCGTCAAGCATGGCACGGATGGTTCCGTTCGGACTCTTCCACATCTCTTTTAAATTATATTCTGTCATTCTTGCGGCATTCGGAGTGATCGTTGCGCATTTTACAGCAACACCGTATTTCTTTGTTGCATTTGCAGAATCAACCGTTACCTGATCGTTTGTCCGGTTACGCTCTTCCAGTCCCAGATCATAATACTCTGTTTTCAGATCAATAAACGGAAGTAACAGCTCATCCTTGATCATTTTCCAGAGAATTCTTGTCATTTCATCTCCGTCCATCTCTACCAGTGGTGTTGTCATTGTAATCTTGCTCATCGCTTCATTCTCCTTTATTTTATTTCATCAGATTTTCCCAACCGATTTTATCCATGTTGGATATCGTATTGCGGATATGGAGTCTGGCACACTCCTCCGCTGTCCGGGCATCCCTTGCCTTTAATGCCTCGGCAATTGCCCGGTGTTCATTGATCGACGCATGAGCCCGTGCTTTCTCTTCCAGTGTGATCCGACGGATGCGCTGCAGATAATGATGATAGTCCCGAAGCACACGTGTCAGTTCTTTGCTTGCGCATGCTTCATATACCATTTCGTGGAAACGGTTATCCAGTTCCAGTATCTGATCCCAGTTTTCTTTGGAATAGTGAAAATCGGATAAAAATACGATTTCTTCCAGTTCCTCCAACTGTTCCTGCGTGATCCGCTCCGCTGCCCACCGGGCGCATAATCCCTCTAAAAGCGTCCGTATCTCATAGATATCTTTGACATCCTGAAGGGTAACCCCTTCTACAAACGCTCCCTTGTTTGGAATGATATGTACCAGCCCTTCCAGCTCCAGCTGCCGGAGTGCTTCCCGGACGGGAGTCCGGCTCACCCCGAGATCGTCGCCAATATTCTTTTCCTTCAGTTCCTCATTCGCCTGATATTTTCCATTTAAAATATCTTCCCGAATGGAATGAAAAACTTTGGCACTTAATGAATAATGATCTTCTGCCATAATTTCACCTTATATAATATCGAATTTTTGTCTATAACACAATACCAAGCTCTTTACAAACGGAAGTAATTTCTACAACAAGTTCCTGATCCGTCATAACCGTCACGCGTCCGTCATCGTATTGTGTGTCTACCCAGTCTTTGATCCGGTGTACAAGTTCTGAGTTTTTGTCCACTTTCCGGTCATCCGGCAAATGATAATAATTGTTGATCCAGTGTGCAATACCTGCCAGACCTGAGGTATTCGATACTGCTACCAGAGGTGGACGGTTTAAAAATTTTCCGGTATCGAAAATGTTATAGATTTCCTCGTTTTTCAGTAATCCGTCTGCGTGAATACCGGCTCTTGTCACATTAAAGTTACTTCCGACAAACGGCGTCTGCGGCGGCTGTTTGTATCCCAGTTCTTTTTCATAATATTCGGAAAGTTCTGTGATCACGGTCGTATCCATGCCGTCGAGAGTGCCGCGCAGCTGTGCATACTCAAATACCATGGCTTCCAGAGGCGTATTACCGGTACGCTCCCCGATTCCAAACAAAGAACAGTTGACACCACTTGCCCCGTACAGCCATGCTGTGGTGGAATTGTTGACTGCTTTGTAAAAATCATTGTGTCCATGCCACTCAATCTGGGAAGAAGGAACTCCGGCATGTGTTGTCAGACCGTAAATGATTCCCGGCACACTTCGTGGAATTACGGCACCAGGGAAGTTTACCCCATATCCCATCGTATCGCAGGCACGTACCTTGATCGGAATCTTGTACTCATCCTGCAGTTTCATCAGTTCCACACAGAACGGAATTACAAATCCGTAAATATCGGAACGTGTGATATCCTCAAGATGACAGCGCGGACTGATGCCGGTCTCCAGACAGTCGCGGATCACGCTCAGGTACAGATTCATAACCTCCCGTCTTGTCATTTTCATTTTATAGAAAATATGGTAGTCAGAACAGCTGACAAGAATGCCCGTCTCGCGAAGACCAAGGTCTTTGACCAGCTGAAAGTCCTGTTTGCTGGCACGAATCCAGGAAGTGACTTCCGGAAACTGATAGCCACGTTCCATACATTTATATACCGCGTCGCGGTCTTTCTTACTATATAAGAAGAATTCACTCTGACGAATCTTTCCCTTCGGACCGCCAAGTTTATGTAAGTAATCATAAATCGTCACGATCTGTTCGGTGGTATACGGAGCACGGGACTGCTGCCCATCACGGAATGTGGTATCTGTAATCCAGATTTCATCCGGCATATTATGCGGAACAATACGATCATTAAACGCAATCTTCGGAATCTCCTCATAGGGAAAAAGGTTCCGGAATGTATTCGGTTCATCCACATCTACCAGCTGATAAAAATGTTCTTCGAGCTGCAACAGGTTTGATTTGTCATTCATTACTACTTCTCTCATGTGCTGACTACTCCTTTTCATACATGAATAATTGTATACAATTATTACGTTATAAAATCATTTTATCTATTTACTATGTGAAAGTCAATGAATTTTTTTAGAAAAATATGGAACCCTTTTGCTGCCGTCTCATACACTATACTGTAAATATATTTATTTGGAGGTCACTTATGAGTGATTTAACTGCTACAAACTGTGGATGTTCAACAGATAACGGATGTGGATGCAATTCTATTATCTGGATCATTCTTCTTCTCTCCTGCTGTGGAAATGGATCTTTCTGCGGAAACAACAACGGATGCGGATGCAGTGGCGGCGGAAACGACTGCTGTTGGCTGATTCTTCTTCTGTTATTCTGTGGCGGATGCAATGGCGGCGGAAACGGATGCGGCGGAATCTTCTAATATTTGTGTTAGAAACGTGTGCAGCAAGGTGCACAACCAAAAAAGGGATGCAGTATCTGCATCCCTTTTTGCATATAAAATGCTATCCTTCTTTTGTGGCTTTTTCTTTCTGGATCTGACGTTCCACAGCCTCTTTTACCCTGCATTCCGTGGGAACATTCCGTCGTTTCAGGCATTCTTCATCCACTTCATAAACACTGTTTCCGTCAATAATCAGTCTCTCATGCATCTATTTTTTCCTTTTTCTTTTATTGTATTCATACAGACAGGCATTCTCTCATAAAATAATAGAAAAATTATATAGGATGTGTGATCCATGGATGAAAATAAATCCATCACGTATGACGATCTGATCCAGACGAGAAATACGCAGATCTTAAAGTCCATCGTACCATATTTAGACGTTCCGACACAAAAGCCGCTTGCCATGCTGATCCAGCTGATGGAATGGAAAAATGCCACAGCAGCTTTCTCCAGACAGGAGAACAGCATGGCTGCCTGTTCTCTGCCTGCCGGTACCAAACGGCGGGATGCAATGCTTAGTGCAGTCCGTAAATATTGTACCCCAAAAGAACAGGAAATGATTGATACATTGCAGACTCTGTTTTGTATTATGGAAAATCAGGATCTGTTTCACAATCCATAAATCCGCAGGAGGTTTTTGAATGGATTCCAATCTTTTTAACAATCCGGCGTTTGCCAATTTAAGTCCGGAAAAATTGCAATTTCTGCTCTCCTTTGCACAGAAAGAAAAACCTTTAAACATGAAAGATGCCATGCCGTTTCTTCTCTCAAATATGAGGCAGGCAAAGGAAAACCATATTGATTTCACAAAGCCTGAAATCGAACTGTTGTGTGATCTGCTGTCCAAAGACCTTCCGCCTGAGAGTCAGACGCAAATGAAAAAGATCATGTCCCTGATGTCGATGAACCGTTCACATCCAGCTCCCTGATCGGGATTTTTAAAATTTTATCCAGCGGGAACAGGCTTTTGCCTTTCCCGTCGGTTCCCTCATAATATTTTTCTCCTGCCGATTCAAACAGAATATATAAGGTATTGTCACTTACATCGAGTTCTTCCGATGCCGGAGGCATTTCCACTTTCTTTCTCGGATGTTTCGGCCGGGTTGCGAGTGCCGTGACAGAGTCGTAACAATATAAATAGGAAGACTGGTTTCTTCCGTAGGAAGTGCTCAGATATACGTTTCCGGAATCATCGAACGTAACTCCCTGCACCTTTTGCGGAATTTTATAATCACTGAGGGCAATCAGTTTGTCCGTCTTTTTATCCAGATAATATGCCACCATTCGTGAATTCACCAGAAGTGTATGCGTTGCAATCCACAATCTTCCGCCATACCAGGTAATACAGGAAGGCGTATTTTTGACCGGAAACTCATCCACAACATCTCTTGCATCCACGACATCTCCGGTATTCTGATAGGCCATCAGTTCAATAAAATCGTAGGAGATCCGCTCCACACAGTTTTCATAGGAATTGCACACCCATACATTGTCACCGTCAAACGCAATTCCTCCCAGATGGCTGTTTTCATCCATTCCCAGTGTGACCATATATTCTCCGGTTTCCCGGTCAAACACCATAAGCTCTCCCATACAGTCATCTTCCGTGGAATAAGAAGTGATCAGCACAAATTCGTCGGTCAGACAAATCCCCTGCGGGCACTGGGATGCACTGAAAATATATTTTTTTAACACATCCTCCTCCCGGGTATCCGGCATGCCCGGAATATCAATTTCATTGTAAAAGCTGTAATCAAGATCTTTCAACAGAACCAGATTTTTGTCGAACCGGCTCTCTCTTTTGTGATAGTTATAATATTCTACATTGTAATAATTATTAATCTTTGCGGTCCATTTGGCATAAAGAATGTAATGATCCTTACGATCCGTGGGAATGGTCTTTATCTGTTTGTGAAGCGCGGCATCGGAGTACCATCCGAGAAACCGGAACCCACTCCGGTATGGCGTATACAGCGGCTGATCCCCGCTGAATGCCGGGTACGATTCTTTATTGAAAGAATTCTGTATGCCGCCTCCCAGAAAATACCCCACGGTAACCATATCGTTCTTTGTGTGAACATTTGCAGGTTTTTGAAAGGAAGAACTCGAAGGGGCATAATTCTCCCCTTCGAGTTCTGTGTTTTTTGCATATGTCGGTGTCACGATAAAATTTAAGGTTATTGCAATCAATAATACAGCAAACACTGTACTATTCTTCTGTCTCCACAACTTTGCCTGCCCTCTCTTCTATTTCTCTTGCTGCCACATCCTCAGGTGCTTGTTCATACCGGGCAAATTCATAAGAAAATGTTCCGCTTCCGCTGGTCATTGACCGAAGCTGTGTATTATATCCATACAGTTCAAGATATGGAAGATCCGCATCGATCTCCTGATACCCGTTTTCTGCATTCATATTCATCACACGACCTCTGCGTTTATTCAGATCTCCCATGATTTCACCGGTATATTCCTCCGGAGTAATGATCTTTACAGAGGCAATCGGCTCTAACAATACCGGCTTCGCATCTAAAAATCCTTTCTTAAATGCCTGTTTCGCGGCTACTTTAAATGCCATCTCGGAGGAATCCACCGGATGATAGGAGCCATCATAGAGTACCGCTTTCACTCCGATTACCGGGTAGGCCGCAAGCGGTCCTTTCAAAACAGCTTCTGCAATTCCTTTTTCCACTGCTGGAAAATAATTTTTCGGAACGGCTCCACCCACAACACACTGTTCAAATACATAAGGGACCTCTAAATCCCCGCTCGGCTCAAATTTCATTTTAACATGGCCGTACTGTCCATGTCCACCGGACTGTTTTTTATATTTGTATTCAACATCTGATTTTCCACGTATGGTTTCGCGGAAAGCGACCTTTGGACGCATCAGTTCAATTTCTACTTTATACTTTTCAAGCAGCATACTCTGAACAATTTCAAGCTGCTGCTCACCCATGCCATATAACAGAGTCTGACGATTTTCACTGTCATTTACCACACGCAGCGTCTGATCTTCCATCAGAATTTTTTGCAGCGACTGGGAAATCTTATCCACATCCCCTTTGTTTTTTGCTTTGTAGCGCATAGATACGTACGGTTTTGAGAAATTCGTGCGAAGATAGGCAACCGGATTATTCCGTACGGACAGGGAATCCGTTGTCTGGGACTGGAACAGCTTTGCCAGTGCTCCGATATCCCCCGCATGAAGTTCTTTTACTTCCTCTGTTTTATTTCCGCGCAGAACGTACAGCTTTCCAATCTTTTCGTCACAATCCCTGTGATAATTAAATAAGACATCATCCGTCTTAAGCACACCGGAATTTACTTTGATCAGAGAATACTTTCCAATGTAAGGATCTACAATTGTCTTAAAAATATACGCACTCTTCGGTTTTGCAAAATCATAGTCCGCCGGATACACCTCGTTGTTTGTCGTATTGATGCCTGCGCAGGTCCGTTTGTCCGGGCTCGGAAAATATTTAACAATATCTGCCATCAGCGTATACATCCCGCGGGCAAGCGGATTCGATCCCATAAGAACCGGAACGATAGAACCATCCATGACATTTACCCTGAGCGCCTGACGAATTTCGTCCTCGGAGAATTCATCTCCGTTAAAATAACGGTCCATAAACTCCTCGCTGGTTTCTGCCACAGCTTCTAACAAAGCTTCCCTGCACAGATTAAGATTCTTTTGGGAATATTCCGGAACTTCAAATTTTTCAACGGTTCCCTCATCGATCCATCGCTTTGCTTTCTGCTGGATGACATTGACATATCCGACAAACTGGCCATCCTCCCGGACCGGCAGATGAAACGGTGCAATTTTCTTTCCGTAAAGAGCCTGCAGATCTTCCACTACCTGACGGTAACTTGCATTGTCAATATCCATATCTGTCACAAAGATCATACGTGGAAGATGATTTTTTTCACAGATTTCCCAGGCGCGCCGCGTGCCTGTCTCGATTCCCGCTTTTCCGGAAATAACGATAATTGCTGCATCCGCTGCGGAAACTGCCTCTTCGACTTCCCCGACAAAATCAAAATAGCCTGGGGTATCCAAAACATTAATTTTGTTGTCTTTCCACGGGATCGCGACCACAGAAGTATGGATCGAAAACTGGCGTTTCGTCTCCTCCTTATCAAAATCACTGATGGTATTTTTATCTGCGACCGTCCCCATACGTGTCGTCAGACCTGCCAGATATGCCATGGCTTCCACCAGGGAAGTTTTGCCGCATCCTCCATGCCCCAGGAGAACCACATTACGAATTCTGTCTGTCGTATATACGTTCATAGTAAAACCCTCCTTTTTTAGAATATTTACTCTTTTATGGTTATATTCTACTAATTTTCAGAAAGTTTTACAACCTTTTTATGCATTTTGTTGAAGTATTTTTGCCGCAAGTTCTTCCAGATACGTCCAGCGATCCATTTTTTCTTCCAATTGTGTTTCCAGCTGCGTTTTTTCTTCTGTCAGTTCATTCAGCTTCACAAAATCCCGTGCGCAGGATGCCATCTCCCCGTCAATCTCTCCCAGCCGTGTTTCCAAAGCTGCAATGTCGTCCTCAATGGTTTCATATTCTTTCTGTTCTTTATATGAAAATTTTAATTTATTTTCATGTTTCCATGTAGAACGTGAGTCTTCTGTCGCCTGTTTTTCCTGTACATTTGCCGTCTCTTCATTTTTACGGAACGAATCGCCTGCAGTATCTACAAATTTTCCTTCCTCTTCGGCCCGTCTGTGGTAGTCCGTATATCCGCCCTCATACTGGCAGAGCTCTCCGTTTCCCTCAAAAGCAAAGATTCTGTGCACCACACGGTCCAGAAAATAACGGTCATGCGATACCGTAATCACAATACCGTCATAATGATCCAGATAATCTTCAAGAATGGTCAGTGTCGTGATATCAAGATCGTTGGTTGGTTCGTCAAGAATCAGTACATTGGGAGCTTCCATAAGGACCCGCAGCAGATTCAGTCTGCGCTTTTCTCCGCCGGACAGTTTTTTGATCTGTCCATACTGTTCTTCCGGTGGAAACAAAAACTGATCGAGCATTGCGGATGCCGAAACCAGTCCATCTTCTGTGCGTACATATTCTGCTGTATTTTTGATATAATCAATCACGCGAAGCTTTGGATCCATATATGCAATTCCCGCATTCTCATCCTGTTCGATCTCCTGTGTGTAATATCCGATTTTTATCGTCTGTCCAATGGTTACTTCCCCAGCATCCGGCAAAATTCTGCCATCAATAATTTTCATAAGTGTTGTCTTGCCGCATCCGTTTTTCCCGACAAAACCAATCCGGTCATTTTTTAAGAAGATATAGGAAAAATCAGAAATCAGTACATGATCTCCATATGTTTTTGTGATATGTGATAATTCCACGGTTGTTTTTCCCATACGGGAGGACACCGAACCGATTTCGATCTTTTTATCAACATCCGGCTTTTTTTGATCCCGCAAGGCCTCATAGCGCTGGATATGTGCTTTCTGTTTGGTGGAACGCGCCCTTGCCCCGCGCTGCATCCATTCGATTTCCTTGCGCAGAATGGACTGTCTTTTCCGTTCGCCTGCCCAGGCAATGTCTTCCCTCTCCTGTTTGGCCGCAAGATATCCGGAATAGTTTGTCTCATAGCTGTAAATCTGTCCTTTATCAACTTCCACAATCCGGTTGCATACACTGTCCAGAAAATACCGGTCATGTGTCACCATAACCATTGCTCCCCGGTAATTTTTCAGATAATTTTCCAGCCACTCTGCCATTTCAGCATCCAGATGGTTCGTCGGCTCATCCAAAAGCAGTACATCACACGGAGTAAGGAGCACTGCAACAAGAGCCAGTCGTTTCCGCTGTCCGCCGGACAAATGCCCCACCGGTTCATCGAAATTGTATATGCCAAGCCGCGTCATCATGGATTTGGCATTGCTTTCCAGATTCCATTTTTCATGTTCTTCCCGGTCTTCCTGCTGATGCACACTTCCAATCTGAGCATAAGAAAGTACATTCTCAAGTGCTCCTTTTTGCGGGTCAAATTCCGGCATCTGCGGCAGATAGCGAATCACAAGATGATTGGCCCGTACGACATTTCCGGCATCCGGTTCTTCGAGTCCTGCCATAATTTTTAACAGCGTGGATTTTCCGGTTCCATTGATGCCTATGATTCCGACTTTTTCCCCATCCTGCAGATAAAACGATGCATCGTGAAACAACTCACGCTGTGTATAAACTTTTGTAATATGATCAACGGTAAGTAAATTCATAAAAATTCCTCTTTCTGCTTCCTTTCGCCTTTTTATTATCACACGAACGGACAATTGTTGCAAGTGCTGTCACACATTCCTCTTTTGACACTCCTGCCATTCTATAGTACAATAAACACATCAATTACGTAATATAAAGGAAATAAACTTATGGCTTTTCAAACAATCGGTTTTATCGGACTGGGTCTGATTGGAGGTTCGATCGCCAAAAAAATGAAATCCAATCAGCCGGACATCAAAATTTATGCCACGGCACATCATAAAGAAACCATCGAAGAAGCGTACCGTGAGGGACTGATCGAAAACAATGATCTGTTACCACTGTCTGCTTTTTCGGACTGTGATTATATTTTTTTATGTGCCCCGGTTCAACGGAACCTCGCATATCTGCGTCAGTTAAAAGATATTATCCGCAGCGACTGTTATATCACAGACGTTGGAAGCACAAAAACGGAAATTCATGAAGAAGTGATACGTCTTGGCATGGAGGCCAATTTTATCGGCGGGCATCCCATGACCGGTTCCGAAAAAACAGGCATATTAAGTGCCACCAATACGCTTTTGGAAAATGCATACTATATTATCACCCCGACCGCCCTGACTCCAAAGGAAGAAATTTCGGAATTTCGTGATTTTGTATTGTCGCTTGGAGCAATTCCACTGATTTTGGATTATAAAATACACGATTACTCTACGGCAGCCATCAGCCATCTGCCGCACATGATCGCATATTCGCTGGTCAATCTGATCCACCAGATCGATGATGACAAAGAAACCATGAAAACCATTGCTGCCGGGGGATTTAAGGATATCACAAGAATTGCATCTTCTTCGCCTGTGATGTGGCAGAATATCTGTGCTTCCAACCGGGAACCGCTTCTTTCACTGATGGATCAGTACCTTGCCCTTCTAACGAAGCTTCGCGGATACATTGACAGTTCCAATGAACAGGCACTGCTTTCCTTCTTTCAGCAGGCAAAAGACTACCGGGATTCCATCACACTGCCAAGTGTCAAATCCCCTACGGTATATTATGAATGTTTTGTGGATCTGGTCGATGAAACCGGCGGTATTGCTGCTGTTGCCGGGCTGCTCGCACAATACCATATCAGCATCAAAAACATCGGTATTGTAAATAACCGGGAATTTGAAGAAGGTGTTCTTCAGCTCGCGTTTCCTGACAAACAGACTCTGACCCGTGCCAAACGGCTGCTTACCGACAATGGCTATATGGTTCACGAACGGTAAAACATAAATGGTTTTCCCATAAAAAATACAGGCTCCGGATAATTTCCGGAGCCTGTATTTTTATTTGCACAAGGTATCGAGTATTTCAAAATAGTTTTCAAACGTCTTCCTGCAGCAGGAAGGATTTTCAATCACAATACCGTCTGTCACAAGTCCCGGAATTGCAAAAGCCATCGCAACCCGGTGATCCTCGAACGTTTTTATTTTACATCCATGCGGTTTTCCCGGATGAATCACAATACGGTTCTCATCCAGCTGCTCGCATGCGATTCCCATTGCCTTCAGATTGGTAAGAATCGCGGCAAAACGGTCACATTCCTGATAACGGATATGTCCGATTCCGGTAATCTCGACGGTTTCACTGGCAAAACACGCAATTGCCGCCAGTGTCAGAGCCTGATCTGAAAATGCAGAAAAGTCAAATACCCCTCCCAGGAATCCTTCCGTCGGCGGATACATCCGGATTCCATCCGGTTCTTCCTCTGTCCGGCATCCCATCTGTTCCAGCACATGTAAAAAAGAAGTATCTCCCTGTAAGCTTTCCCAGTGTACATGGCAGACCTTTGCAGGAACACCGACAACCGGGCACATCGCATAAAAATAAGAAGCTGCCGAAACATCCGGTTCAATCTGATACTCTCTTGCCTGATATGCTGCATGTTCCGCAATCACAAAAGTATCGGATGCAGGTCGTTGTACTTCCACACCAAACTGTTTCATCATGGCAACCGTCATCTCTACATAAGCCATTCCATGATGCCCTTTGACGTGAATCCGGAATTCTTTCTGAAACAACACGGAAGAGATCAGAAGCGCACTCAGAAACTGACTGCTTTTTTCAACATCAATGGTTACTTCGTGTCTATTCACACCACTGTTTCCGATCACAAATGGGAAATGTCCTGATGCTTCCTTATAAGTAACTTCCGCCCCAAGGTCTTGAAGTGCCTGCAGCAATTCTTCCATCGGGCGCTTTTTCATCTGCTCGGAAGAGTTCATATGATATTCTCCCTCACACAGACCAAGGTATGCCGTCAGAAAACGGGCAGCAGTTCCTGCACTTCCCACATCAACGGAAGCTTTTGTCTTTGGAACCCTGCCCCCTTTTCCTTCAATGGAGACAACCGCATGCGGCTCATCAATTTCCACCACAAAGCCCAGGTCCTGCAAAGCCTGCAGGAAATGCCTGCTGTCATCCGAAAAAAGAACCCCTTTAAGAACACTCTTTCCGTTTGCAAGTGCTGCAATCAGAAGTGCCCGGTTTGTAATGCTCTTCGATCCTGGAACCGAAACCTCAACCGGAATTATATCTGCTTTTTTTACCTCATAAGTATCCTGTAAGATCATAGTTTTTCCCGCCTTATTTTACAGTTCGTTAAAAATCTGATAGATATCAATCTTTAATGCATCGGTATCCGTCATTCCGATAAACACACCGCCATAATGAAATCTGTCCGGCTTTTCTTCGCTGCGGACAATCTGAATGACTGCATCCACCAATTCTTTTGTCCATATCTGGATCTTTGCATCATAATAGGAATTCATTTCCAGTTTCTTTTTACAGTCAAATCCAATTCCGCTTTTTGAAATATCTGTTACATCCACATGCACAAATTTTAAAGTTGTGACCCCGTCTTCATCCAGACGCTCCAACTGTACATTGACATCCAGATCCAGTCTTTTATTTTTCCTTTTTTCTTCCATTTTCCATCCCCTTATACCTTTTCAAACGATAATATAAATATTATTTTATTACATTCAGAAACACATTACAAGTAAAAAAAGGGATATTCCGGGCCCCCTTCCCGGAATATCCAATAAAAAGTAATGATTTTATAAAAGTCCCGCCTGCACCAGACGTCCGTGAATCTGCGGTCCGATCCATGCAGCAAGAACCATTTTGATAATGTCAAATACAATAAACGGATAGACGCACATTGTCAACGCCGCCTGTACAGAGGTTTTCATTACCAGTACAAACCATACCGTTCCAAAGATATAGCAAACAGCAGTTCCGAGAATCATGCCGATCATGCCCAATACCAGTTTCCGTCCGGACTTTTCAATAAAAATTCCGGCGATCACAGCCATCGGAATAAACCCGATCAGATAGCCGCCTGTCGGTCCGAACATTTTTGCCGGACCTGCTGTAAAACCGGAAAATACCGGAACGCCAACCAGTCCGATCAGAAGGTAAACAATATAGCTGACCGTCTCCCTCCGGGTGCCTAAAATATAAAGTCCGAAATAAATCACCAGATTGGTAAGAGAAATCGGAACATCTCCAATCGGGATAGACAATGGTGCTAAAATACAGGTTACAGCTGTGAGAACACCGATCACAGCAATGGTTTTTACCGACATTTTCTTTGGTGTCGCGCTTACAGTGTCATTCATTTTTTATCTTCCTTTCCATGTAAATTCAATGTGTTAAGTATACACGCATGTCTTTTTATTGTCAACTTTATATTTATACAGGTTAACAATTGTTTTTTAGGAAAAATTATTGCGATATATGTAAACAAATGCTAATATAAAAGAATAGCTTTGGGTTGAATTATGCGAAAACGTTTATAAAAAATTATGGGGTTACATACAATGACAGATCATTCTATTTCAGAAAAAATTGAATATAAATATCTTTCTTTCATTAACAAGGTATTTTTGGTTGTACATATTGGATTTCTTCTTTTATTTGCAAATTTAAAAATCAACTTTATGGTTT
>ERZ772937.1126-NODE-1126-length-20461-cov-8.569538_pt1 | contig 20461 bp, 14 predicted proteins | sample MGYA00512113_ERZ772937 | MGnify/ENA primary metagenome ERZ772937 (study PRJEB29015, sample SAMEA2737649) | human gut metagenome | biome: human gut; feature: human-associated habitat; material: faeces | place: China | collected 2012 ... | reverse complement strand
GTATTATCAGTTGAATAATGACAACTTTGCACCAGGAAAAACGGCGGCTGATTATTCGTTTCAAACTCGGCCTCTTGGGTAGGCGTTGATGCTACTGGTAAAGTGACATTCAAAAATGACGGTGATAGCAATACTGTAATAATCACAGCGCCCCCAAGATCCGGTGGTGCTATTTACCAAACAGTTCCGCATGAATCGCGTTCGGTGTGACTATGATCATTTTCGGTGAGTATTGCTTTGATCCAAAGGCTGGTTTTCTGTGATGATTGACCAGCCTCAGAGTATTGATGACACCACCGTTCATAACAGATCGGCATTACTATGCATAAGTACTGTCTCATATTCTCGCCAAAACACTTTTTAATGCCTTTGCGAATTCATCCAGACTTATATTGTCAATTTTTTGCCCAACGACGACTGACTCCGAAACATCGGCCATTGCGGGCCATCGCGTTTTGTAATCAGCATAAATTGCAACAACGGGAGTATTATAGGCACTTGCCATATGTAATATTGAGGTGTCAGGAGTTATTGCGATATAAGCATCTTTTATGATTGCTGCTGAACGTTTAATCGAGGGTGATAAGGATAAACGGTAGACATTATTATAACAATCCACTAATACCCTGGCTTTATCTTCCCCTTTTGGTCCATGAACGATCACTATTGGTATATCTGTTTCACTTTGAATTTTTGCTATTATATTTTCTGCAATCGAAAATGAAAATATACGTTCCTGCGAGCTACCTTCTAAATTGAGCGCAATGTAAGATCCTAACGATCGCATTTCCTCGCGCACCTCATCGAGTACATCCTCACTTAGTGGCAATTCATATATTGGCCTGACTGCTGGAAAACCCGCCTCACGCATCATAAATGCCCATGTCATGGGTACAGGAGCCCGGAGATTCTGATCCATCCGGGACGCGTTCTTACACAAAGGGGAATAGCACTTCATGGTTAAACCGACGACCTGGAAATTCGTTTTTGCTTTCAACTGACTGATAAATATCATCGTTTTCAGGTTCTTTTTACGCATCGCCTCTATACAAAGATCCGGCGTACCGTATTGCAGTGTTATGTTCTTCGCTAAATATTTTATTTCTTTTAATGTTGCGTGATCCTGCATAGTCATTGTGACTAATGTTAATTTAGTCTGTTCAAGTTTGAGCGCATTAAAGACTTCTAAATTAATTGTCGACGTAACAATTAATAGATGCTTAATTTTATGCAATTCAAGCGCCCGAATAACAGGAAAGATGGCCATAGCATCGCCAATCTGATCGGGAATATGTATGACAACAAAGTCTGTTTTTTCAATATTAAAATTATAAGCTTTATAATCGTAGTAACTAAATGCAATACGTCTCAACAATGATACTAAAAACATAACTAACCTCGCCTCCCTACTGGTTATAATGCAATGCAGTCTATCAGAATCATCAGGGTACAATTTTGTGCATATGCGGACTTTTATGTTTCATATCTCGAACCTGTGGGCCCTCTGCTTAATCCTTAAACAACACCAGCAACTCCTGCGCTTTCATCTTCCATCGAATTTTTCATGTTGCCGCTAATCAGCCATAAAATCATTTGCAGATGCGCTCTGTCGAGGTAGTCTCATAAGGTTCGTTTATAGATCGACGGCAATGTGAGTTACCTTTTCCATACTAATTATAAAAAGACAGTACAAACAGGATCATTATGGACTCCACGCTCATCTCCACTCGTCCCGATGAAGGGACGCTTTCGTTAAGTCGCGCCCGACGAGCTGCGTTAGGCAGTTTCGCTGGTGCCGTCGTCGACTGGTATGATTTTTTACTCTATGGCATTACCGCCGCACTGGTGTTTAATCGCGAGTTTTTCCCGCAAGTAAGCCCGGCGATGGGAACGCTCGCCGCATTTGCCACCTTTGGTGTCGGCTTCCTTTTCCGACCGCTCGGCGGTGTCATTTTCGGTCACTTTGGCGACCGACTGGGACGTAAGCGCATGTTAATGCTGACCGTCTGGATGATGGGCATCGCGACAGCCTTGATTGGTATTCTTCCTTCATTCTCGACCATTGGGTGGTGGGCACCTATTTTGCTGGTGACACTGCGTGCCATTCAGGGATTTGCCGTCGGCGGCGAATGGGGAGGCGCGGCGTTGCTTTCCGTTGAAAGTGCACCGAAAAATAAAAAAGCCTTTTACAGTAGCGGTGTACAAGTTGGCTACGGAGTAGGTTTACTGCTTTCAACCGGACTGGTTTCATTGATCAGTATGATGACGACTGACGAACAGTTTTTAAGCTGGGGCTGGCGCATTCCTTTCCTGTTTAGCATCGTACTGGTACTGGGAGCATTGTGGGTGCGCAATGGCATGGAGGAGTCCGCGGAATTTGAACAACAGCAACATTATCAAGCTGCCGCGAAAAAACGCATCCCGGTTATCGAAGCGCTGTTACGACATCCCGGTGCTTTCCTGAAGATTATTGCGCTACGACTGTGCGAATTGCTGACGATGTACATCGTTACTGCCTTTGCACTTAATTATTCAACCCAGAATATGGGGTTACCGCGCGAACTTTTCCTTAATATTGGTTTGCTGGTAGGTGGATTAAGCTGCCTGACAATTCCCTGTTTTGCCTGGCTTGCCGATCGTTTTGGTCGCCGCAGGGTTTATATCACAGGCGCGTTAATCGGAACGTTGAGCGCATTTCCTTTCTTTATGGCGCTTGAAGCACAATCTATTTTCTGGATAGTTTTCTTCTCCATAATGCTGGCAAACATTGCGCATGACATGGTGGTGTGTGTGCAACAACCGATGTTTACCGAAATGTTTGGTGCCAGTTATCGCTACAGTGGTGCTGGAGTCGGTTATCAGGTTGCCAGTGTGGTTGGCGGTGGATTTACACCTTTTATTGCCGCTGCACTCATCACTTACTTTGCCGGGAACTGGCATAGCGTCGCCATTTATTTGCTGGCTGGATGCCTGATTTCTGCAATGACCGCTTTATTGATGAAAGACAATCAACGCTCGTGATAGCCTGGCGAAGATCATCCGATCTTCGCCTTATACTTTTGTTTCACATTCCTGTGACATACTATCGGATGTGCGGTAATTGTATGGAACAGGAGACACACATGAATAATAAGGGCTCCGGTCTGACCCCAGCTCAGGCACTGGATAAACTCGACGCGCTGTATGAGCAATCTGTAGTTGCTTTACGCAACGCCATTGGCAACTATATTACAAGTGGCGAATTACCTGATGAAAACGCCCGCAAACAAGGTCTTTTTGTCTATCCATCACTGACCGTAACCTGGGACGGTAGCACAACTAATCCCCCCAAAACGCGCGCATTTGGTCGTTTTACTCACGCAGGCAGCTACACCACCACGATTACTCGCCCTACTCTCTTTCGTTCGTATCTCAATGAACAACTTACGTTGCTGTATCAGGATTATGGTGCGCATATCTCTGTGCAACCCTCGCAGCATGAAATCCCTTATCCTTATGTCATCGATGGCTCTGAATTGACACTTGATCGCTCAATGAGCGCTGGTTTAACTCGCTACTTCCCGACAACAGAACTGGCGCAAATCGGCGATGAAACTGCAGACGGCATTTATCATCCAACGGAATTCTCCCCGCTATCGCATTTTGATGCGCGCCGCGTCGATTTTTCCCTCGCACGGTTGCGCCATTATACCGGTACGCCAGTTGAACATTTTCAGCCGTTCGTCTTGTTTACCAACTACACACGTTATGTGGATGAGTTCGTTCGTTGGGGATGCAGCCAGATCCTCGATCCTGATAGTCCCTACATTGCCCTTTCTTGTGCTGGCGGGAACTGGATCACTGCCGAAACCGAAGCGCCAGAAGAAGCCATTTCCGACCTTGCATGGAAAAAACACCAGATGCCAGCATGGCATTTAATTACCGCTGATGGTCAGGGTATTACTCTGGTGAATATTGGCGTGGGACCGTCCAATGCTAAAACCATCTGCGATCATCTGGCAGTGCTACGCCCGGATGTCTGGTTGATGATTGGTCACTGTGGCGGATTACGTGAAAGCCAGGCCATTGGAGATTATGTCCTTGCACACGCTTATTTACGCGATGACCACGTTCTTGATGCGGTTCTGCCGCCCGATATTCCTATTCCGAGCATTGCTGAAGTGCAACGTGCGCTTTATGACGCTACCAAGTTAGTCAGCGGCAGGCCTGGTGAAGAAGTCAAACAGCGGTTACGTACTGGCACGGTGGTAACCACAGATGACAGGAACTGGGAGTTACGTTACTCAGCTTCTGCACTTCGTTTTAACTTAAGCCGGGCCGTAGCAATTGATATGGAAAGTGCAACCATTGCCGCGCAAGGATATCGTTTCCGCGTGCCATACGGGACACTACTGTGTGTTTCAGATAAACCGTTACATGGTGAGATTAAGCTTCCCGGCCAGGCTAACCGTTTTTATGAAGGCGCTATTTCCGAACACCTGCAAATTGGCATTCGGGCGATCGATTTGCTGCGCGCAGAAGGCGACCGACTGCATTCACGTAAATTACGAACCTTTAATGAGCCGCCGTTCCGATAATAAGTTCTGAACCTTCTTATCAGAAATAGATGTGAAGGATTAAGTAAGACATCTGGCAAATAGCCTGCAATAAACGCGGGCTGTTTGCTTCCTTGGGCAGATGCGAGTTTTATTATCGTCTTAATGATTTCCACATATTAAAAGCAAGTATGCTTTCAAAACACAATTATAAAAAATCCCGCCAACAATATAAGTTTTTATAAAATTAAATATAAGATTATGGCTTTAGAATATTTTTATTTCTAATAGACGAGATTTTTCCTGTTATGATATAATATGCTGAATTAACACATGTTAACGATTTACCAGTAATGTAAATAAATTTTCGAGGAGATCATTCCAGTGGGACGTAAATGGGCCAATATTGTTGCTAAAAAAACGGCTAAAGACGGTGCAACGTCTAAAATTTATGCAAAATTCGGTGTAGAAATCTATGCTGCTGCCAAACAAGGTGAACCCGATCCAGAATTAAACACATCTTTAAAATTCGTTATTGAACGTGCAAAGCAGGCACAAGTTCCAAAGCACGTTATTGATAAAGCAATTGATAAAGCCAAAGGCGGCGGAGATGAAACGTTCGTGCAGGGACGTTATGAAGGCTTTGGTCCTAATGGCTCAATGATTATTGCTGAGACATTGACTTCAAATGTTAACCGTACGATTGCTAACGTTCGCACAATTTTCAATAAAAAAGGCGGCAATATCGGAGCGGCAGGTTCTGTCAGCTATATGTTTGACAATACGGGTGTGATTGTATTTAAAGGATCAGACCCTGACCATATTTTTGAAATTTTACTTGAAGCTGAAGTTGATGTTCGTGATGTGACTGAAGAAGAAGGTAACATTGTTATTTATACCGAACCTACTGACCTTCATAAAGGAATCGCGGCTCTAAAAGCAGCTGGAATCACTGAGTTCTCAACAACAGAATTAGAAATGATTGCTCAATCTGAAGTTGAGCTTTCCCCAGAAGATTTAGAAATCTTTGAAGGGCTTGTTGATGCCCTTGAAGATGACGACGATGTACAAAAAGTTTATCATAACGTCGCAAATCTCTAATTATATTTTAAAGAAATCTGTCTTTACGGCAGATTTCTTTAATCTCATATAACCCTTATAAAAAATATAATGTTCAACTCGTCATATTGATTATAAAAAATCCCCGTTCCCAGAGAAATAATATTTATTAAAATGGCAGGTCTTCTTTTTCTGATTACCGAAGACAAAGTGGCAATTACGTATAGTTTCCCGATAAAGACGCGACAGCTACATCCCGCATAAGGCATTTTTCTCTTTATCTTTGTACGGTACTTCATGGAACAGAGTTTTTGACCTTGCGAATCGTGATGTCTGTTGGGGAGGGGCAATTTGCTCACTGAAGCGTGAGACTCGATTAAGCGCACGAAACACAGAAATCAAAAAACCCGGCCACTTTTTTTACAAAGCGGCCGGGTAAAAATAATTTTTATTTTTTAACTGTTTTGAGACTTATAGAGATATCTCAAAACTAAAATTTGGCTCCTCTGACTGGACTCGAACCAGTGACATACGGATTAACAGTCCGCCGTTCTACCGACTGAACTACAGAGGAATCGTGAGAACGAGGCGAATATTAGCGACGCTCATCCACAATGTCAAAGCCTGTTTTTTAAATTTGAAATCGTTTGCTGAAATAATCTGCACTTTGTCGTTTATTCCGACACAACTGGCTTTTTTTCACACTTTTGCGGCTCAGGTCGAGGATATTTCCACAGCCAACGTCCAGTAACCATTCGCCAGTAAAACAGCACGGCCCGCACAGCCCAGTCGGCAAACATTCCCATCCAGACACCAACCACACCCCAGCCAAGCATGATTCCCAGCACATAACCGACTACAACCCGGCAACCCCACATGCTCAACATAGAAACCCACATGGCGTAACGTGCATCGCGAGCCCCCTTAAATCCAGCGGGTAGCACCCATGAGGCAGACCAAATAGGCATAAATAAAGCATTTAGCCAAATCAGAATCACAACGACATGTTTAACCTGTGGATCCTGGGTGTAAAACGATGCCATAACCCCGGCAAAGGGAGCCGTTAGCCAGGCGATGGCCGTTAATCCAAGAGTGGAAAGCCAGAACACATGCCGCAACTGAATCTCTGCTTGCGCTATCTGCCCTACCCCCAACCTTCGGCCTGTAATGATCGTAGAAGCAGAGCCGAGCGCACTTCCGGGTAAGTTGATAAGAGCCGCAATTGAAAACGCGATAAAATTTCCGGCAATAACACTGGTCCCCATCCCGGCAACGAACATTTGGGTTAATAACCGACCACTGGTAAATAACACTGATTCGACACTCGCTGGAATACCAATCCCCATGACTTCCCAGATAATGCTAAAATTCAGCGGTTTAAAATAGCTCTTTAACGAAATCCTTAGCGCAGGATTAAAACCAATCGCCAGCACCCACAAAATTGCAACTGCGCCAATATAACGAGAAATGGTTAAACCCAACCCAGCCCCGACAAATCCCAGTCCCGGCCAGGAGAAAAGGCCGTAAATCAATATGCCGCTAATAATAATATTAAGAATATTCAGGCTACCGTTAATCAGTAGCGGTATTTTCGTATTCCCTGCACCACGAAGTGCCCCGCTACCAATCAAAGTGATGGCAGCTGCTGGATAACTGAGTACCGTCAGCTCCAGATAAGTCAACGCCAGTGCTTTAACTTCTGTCGTGGCATCACCCGCGACGAAATCAATAATTTGCTCGCCAAAATGATGAATAAGCGTTGCCAACAGTACGGCAAACAACGTCATGATCACCAATGACTGCCGCGTCGCCACCCTCGCTCGTCGTCGATCCCGCTTACCGAGACTAAATGCCACAACGACAGTAGTACCAAGATCGATAGCAGCAAAAAAAGCCATAATGACCATATTGAAGCTGTCCGCCAATCCCACGCCGGCCATCGCATCTTTTCCCAGCCAGCTGACCAGAAAAGTGCTCAGAACCCCCATCAACAGGACACAGGCATTCTCCATGAAGATAGGAACAGCAAGCGGGGTTATCTCGCGCCAGAACAACACTTTGTAGCTCTTGCGTTTAGCGTGCCAGCGAGTGCCGTGAACAACCTGGCGTAAAGCAGAGGAGATATTCAAAGCCGACCTTAATTGCAGAAAGTGAAACCACATTTCAAATAATGAGGGAGAATCAGCAAAGCTGCAAAGATTTTCGCCAACAAATTGTCTGCAAATGCAACAAACTGTTGATAGAAACGGCAAACAGTTGGGGAATTTAAAAATCGGGTTTGACAAAAGATTTTTCGCCGTTAAGATGTGCCTCAACAGCGATTCCTCTGTAGTTCAGTCGGTAGAACGGCGGACTGTTAATCCGTATGTCACTGGTTCGAGTCCAGTCAGAGGAGCCAAATTTCTGAAAAGCCCGCTTTTATAGCGGGCCTTTTGCTATATCTGATAATCAATTTCCTCTTCACTGTTTTCCATCACCTGGCGCTTGATATCCTCAACTGACAGTCCTGCATTACAAAGTTCCAGAAAGCGCCAGACATAGTTACGCTGAAGTTGTCCTCGCTTGAGTCCCAACCAGACAGTATTAGCATCGAAAAGATGCCGCGTATCCAGGCGGATTAAATTCTTTTCCTCTTGTTCACCGCTGGATTGTTCGGCAACTAATCCGATCCCAAGCCCAAGAGCAACATAGGTTTTAATGACATCAGAATCCTGCGCACTTAATACAATATCTGCCAGCAAACCTTTGCGGGCAAATGCGTCATCAATACGTGAGCGCCCCGTAATCCCCTGTCGGTAAGTGATTAACGGCCACTTCGCTATTGATTCCAGCGTCAATGGTGTAATTTGCGTCAAGGGATGATCGTGTGGAACAAGCAAACTATGGTGCCAACGAAACCACGGGAAGGCGACGAGCTGCGGGTCATTACTCAAACGCTCGCTGGCGATACCAATATCAGCTTCGCCATTTTGCAACAACGTCGCAATTTCCTGTGGCGTACCCTGGATTAGCTCCAGCCGAACCTCCGGGAAAAGTTCGCGAATAGCTTTAATGACCTCAGGCAAGCTATAACGTGCCTGAGTATGCGTTGTTGCAATAGTGAGAACGCCAGACGTATCGTTGGTAAACAGGTCTGCAAGCCGACGAACATTACTGGCTTCATTCAGAATACGTTCTGCAATGACCAGTAATGCTTTGCCCGGTTCAGTCATGCCCAGCAGTCGCTTACCTCGTCGAACAAATATTTCGATGCCAAGTTCATCCTCCAGTTCCCGAATATGACGGCTGACGCCGGACTGTGAGGTAAAAAGCATATTCGCAACCTCTGTCAGGTTGTAATCCTGACGTGCAGCCTCGCGGATTATCTTTAGTTGTTGGAAATTCACGGTAAACTCCGGGCAGCTCAGATTTCCCGTTATTGTTAAAGTCTAATGCCCGGCATAACAAATAATAAAAACCCGCATCTTATTCCATCCCGATATAACGCTTAGCTCACCAATTGCCACTGCCTTTTTTCCATCACTGGAGAACTAATCACTGACATTAACAACTCTTTCACTGCCTGTGCCTGTGGCGATAAGTTCGCTCTGGCGGGTAAATTTAATGACAAAGAGAGACTCATGGAAGGCGTGGTAATGCGTGACATCCACCCATTTACTGCGCCACATAACGAACGCGCGGCCGATTCGGGTAATACTGCAACGCCCATGCCGCTGGCAATCGCTGCGGTAAGCGTGGCAATAGACTCAATTTCACCAATGACTTTTGCCGTGAGCCGCCGTAGGGAAAAAGCCTCATCAACACGAAGTCTAACAGCACTGTAATCACTGGGGAGAAAGAGGTTCATTTGCGCAATAGCATTAACATCAACGCTTTGCCCCGGGCAATCTTGAGTTCCTACCAGGAAAAGATCTTCTTTCAGCAAAGCCTGACTGGATACCCCAGCCACAGGGGAATGCTCATAAATCACCGCCATATCGAGTTGGTGATTTATCAGTTTTTCGTTAAGCACTGCACCGCTATTTTCATGAAGATAGATAACGATCTCCGGGAATTCAGCGCGAACCGCCTGTAATAAGGGCATGGTGATAGATGACGCAGCGGTTCCTGGCGCAAAGCCAATCGAGACTTGCCCCGATAATGCCTGACCAACGTTATGCACCGCCAGTTGGGCCTGCTCACACTGACGTAAAATGGCCCGCGCATGGGTATAGAGAATTTTTCCGGCGTCTGTTGGCGTAACGCCCCGTTTTGTGCGAATCAAAAGTTGTTGATTTAACTCACCTTCCAGTGTGGCAACCTGCTGGCTGAGCGCTGGTTGTGCGATATGCAATACTTCAGCAGCCTGGGTCAGGCTACCAATATCTACAATTTTTACGAAGTATTTCAGGCGTCTGAAGTTCATGTTGCCTCCGGTTTTTGAGAATCGGCCCAAGTGCCGCCATTACTTACAACCAGACTGCAAGATGCTTGCCAGTTTTATTTTGGCGTTGATGTACAAGCTAACCAACTGTCAAATAAGAGATTATGATAGATTCGTCATTGGCTCTTTTCACCAGCAGTCGCGTTCCCCTGCCCTATAAAAGGAGGGTATGCACCACGATGGTTCATTACCAATAAGATTGAAATCTCATCACTTTGTTGAAATTGGCAGCAAACAAACAAAAAAATGCATTTCACCCTTTGACATCACCATGCACTGCCATTAATATGCGCCCCGTTCACACGATTCCTCTGTAGTTCAGTCGGTAGAACGGCGGACTGTTAATCCGTATGTCACTGGTTCGAGTCCAGTCAGAGGAGCCAAATTCAAAAAAGCCTGCTTTCTAGCAGGCTTTTTGCTTTCTAATTACCAACGCTCTTAAAACATCTGTCTTGAACCAGAACTAATTTGCACAGGCATTCCCGATCGACGTTGCAACGCAGCATTTGCGCGATTCACATCAACTTCTTGCCCGTTGATAAACGCCCGCAAAGATGGGGTTACCGGCAATGGCACTTTTCGGTCAGACTCATATTCTGCACGATTGCGCGACAGCGGCTCATGAACTTCCAGCCAGTTCGAGCCATCTGGTTCAGTGGTGTATTTTACTGGCTGGTCGATAATTTGCACACGCGTTCCAACAGGAACATTATCAAACAGATATTTGATATCGTCATTGCGCAGACGAATACAGCCCTGACTTACCCGAAGTCCAATACCAAAATTGGCATTGGTACCGTGGATGGCATACAACCTGCCAATATAAATCGCGTACAGCCCCATGGGATTATCGGGCCCCGCAGGAACAAATGCGGGCAAACTCTCCCCTCGTTTCGCATATTCGCGCCGAGTGTTCGGCGTTGGCGTCCAGGTTGGAGCTTCTTGTTTACGTTCAACGGTAGTCACCCAGTTACGCGGGGTTTCTCGCCCAGCCTGGCCGATACCAATAGGAAAGACTTCCACAGTATTACTGTCTGGCGGGTAGTAATAAAGACGCATCTCAGCGACGTTAACCACAATCCCTTTACGAACAGTGGCGGGCAAAATCAGTTGCTGCGGAATGGTGAGTTGCGAGCCAGACTTCGGCAAGAAAACATCAGCGCCCGGATTCGCTTCCAGCATGTTACTTAACCCTTGCCCGTATTGTGCGGCAAAAGTCTCCAGCGGCTGGGTATTGTGATCAGGAACAGTTACAGTAAGCGACTGCCCCACCAAACGGCTACCCTCTGGAGGTAATGGATAAGTTACCGCCAGGCTAGTATGGCTGGCAAAAAGCAGAGCAAATGAGCAAAGAATATTTACACGACGCATCATGTCCCTTTCCTATGTCGCGAAAGCTATCCGTTAAGTATAGCTTTTATCAGACTTTTCGTTTTTAACTGTTCAAATCAGAAGTCGTATTCCCCGGTAGAACAATATTACTGGCAGCAAGTTCGCCCATGTTGTTATATATCGCACAGGCAGCTTCGATGATGGGCATCGCCAGAGCTGCGCCACTCCCCTCACCTAAACGCATCTCCATATTGAGATAAGGCTCCAGCCCCAAATGCGACAGCGCTATACGCGCCCCTTTTTCTGCCGACAGGTGAGAAGGAATGAGATACGGTTTGATTGCAGGAGACATCTGGCAGGCTGCGAGCGCAGCAGCATAAGAAAGAAATCCATCCAGCAACACGGGTAAACCGCAGGAAGCAGCGCCTAACATCACGCCAGCCATTCCGACCAAATCAAATCCCCCCACTTTTGCCAGAACATCAACGCCATCCTGCGGATTTGGTTGATTCAACGTAATCGCCCGGCGCACAACATCAATTTTATTAGCCAGTTTATCTGTCGGCAGGTTTGCGCCAATCCCAACCACTTCTTCAGGATCCCGGCCAGTGATTGTGCTGACTATTGCCGCTGCCGGTGTCGTGTTTGCCATCCCCAGTTCACCTACACCAAACAGCGTGACACCGTTTTTTGCCAGCTCCCGCGTATAACATATGACGTCCAAAAGCAACTTTTCAGCCTGACGGCGACTCATTGCCGGAGCTGAAGCAATATTGCCGCTACCTCGTGCGACACGCATGTTGATAAGCCCGGGGATAGGCTCAGCACTATCAATACCAACATCAACTACGTGGACGTTAGCGCCCGCTTGTGCTGCCAGCACACACACGCCGGTTGTTCCGCGGGTCATATTTTCAGCCTGAATGGCTGTCACTTCTTTTGGGGAAATAGCGACCCCTTCCTCCCAGACGCCGTGATCGGCACACATAACCAGTACCGCTTTTTTGCCCACATGCGGTATGCCATTCAACCCCGGCATTCCCGCCAGTTGTATGGCAAGCGCCTCCAGCCTTCCCAGGCTACCAACAGGTTTGAGTAACCCGTCAATATGCCGTTGTGCACGCGACATAGCGGCAGGATCGATAGCAGGGATCGTATTCAGTAAATCGGCAAGTGTTTGCATGTCACGTCTCTTTATAGCAGTGCCAGCAGGAAGACCAGTTCACCAAGCTCTATAGCAGCTCCCAGCGTATCGCCGGTTTGCCCGCCCAGCGTACGTTTGAGAAGCTGACCGAGGATGAAAATCGCCACCATCGTCACCACCATAGCAGCCACACCATGCATACCCGGCAATAATACGGCAGCAAAAATAGCGGCTAAGCCGAGTGTGACGCAGGTTTGTCGCCCATCAATTTTGCCAATGAACACATTGCCAAGCCCTTCTTCCCGGGCATAACGATGACGATACATCAATAATGCGGCAGTCCCGCGGCTGACCGCACATGCTGCCGCCAGCGATGCAAGGATCGGTTCGCCACGCAGAGCCAACTCGCTTAATACCAGAATCTTTGCCAGTACAACAAAAATCAATGCCAGACCGCCATGGGTGCCTAAACGGCTATCACGCATGATTTCCAACATGCGATCGCGGCTACGTGCAGAAAATACGCCATCACAGGTATCGGCGAGGCCGTCCAGATGGAATCCCCCGGTCATCAGCGCCAGCACAAGTACGCTAAACAGTGCCGCCAGTGGTACGCCACACCATGCCTGCAGCACCATGAAGACCAGCCCGCTAATCGCGCCAAGCAATAATCCAATTAAAGGAAAAGTAATAATACCGCGAGAATAATGCTCGAAATCCAGTCCCTGGGACCAGCGACGCGGTACAGGCAGACGCGTAATAAATGAGAGCATCGCCCAAAATAATTTACTCATTTGATTTTTACTCCAATACCCGAAACCACCAGCCATACTTCATTTGCCGCAGCGGCCAGCTGCTGATTTACCCGCCCGGCAATATCACGAAAATGTCGTGCCAGACGACTCTCCGGCACAATCCCCATTCCCACTTCGTTAGTCACTAATACAACCTTTGCGGGGCAACGTTGGCAGGCAGCAATCAACGACTGAATCTCAGCATTAATCGCCTGTTCCATCGCCTGATAATCCCATTCATCAGGGTCTTTATCGCCGCCATAATCAAACAACAGATTAGTCACCATTGTGGTAACGCATTCCAGCAACACAGCTTCATGCGGGTTAATGTCTGCATGAATTAATTCATCAAGATGTTGCCAACGCTCCACCGTGCGCCAGTGCGCCGGACGGCCTTGCCGATGATGTTCTATCCGTGCAGCCATCTCGTCATCAAGGATTTGCGAGGTAGCGATATACAGAACCTGTGAAGAGTCCCCAATAAGCGCCTCTGCGTGGCGACTCTTCCCGCTCCGTGCGCCCCCCGTCACCAAAATCATCATACCGACTCCTGATTCAAATGTATGATGGTATTCATTGAACAGAACAATGGATCCCCCACCGTTGCTGACCGCAAAACATTTACGCGATTAATACTGCGCGTAATATAATTAAAAATCCAGCATTCTCAATCCATTACGAAATAAGATGGCATTACGGAATAGCCAGACTTTCTCGTGTTAACGTCCGACAAAATGCGTCATTGACAGCGGTTTCTGTGGATTGACACATTTCATTCAGATAATGAATTAATGCTACTGCCGGACCAACCAGCAAACGGGCATTGTGTTCTGAAATCCAGGCTATTGATTCAACGTCAGCGACAGATCTGCGCTGTAAAAGAACTTGTAAAACAACGCAATAGAATTATCCGGAATGGTGGCGACTATGCACTAGAACACCACAATTTCGCTCTCTCGGTAAGGCACTGTCACAGCATTCAACAGAATGTGACTTGCCAGATTTATTAGCGCCACCAGATGTTTAACCGGGTAACCACGACCCAGTCGGGGATATATTCCATCTTCTCGCTGACATCATCAAGAATAAAAAGGTTTATCACACTCAGAGCAACGTTCTTCAGCAGGCGGGATAATTCTTCAACATTTAGAAGATGTGTTATTAAAGGCATACAAACTGGACGTATTGTATTTTCTTTTGGTGGTTGACCTAAGGTAGCAGTTTATCCTGATGCGCTGAGATTTCTGTAATATCTACGTCAACATTCTCCTCGAATAGAAAATGCAGCCCCGGCAAGTGATTCACATTTTTTAACAAAACGTTGTTAGCGTGCCATTTTCAGAAGCTCTCCAAGAAAGCGAATTCTTTTCTCAAATTCTGCATTCTCAGACACAGCTTTCTACTCCATGGCAATGGCCCAAATACGAAGTTGCTCAGGATCATTAGTGGTGCTGAGAAGTTAAATAACCATGCGGAGTACCACTCGTCATCACGTATTTATATATCATGAAGCTATTGTTGTGTTTTGTACATCAGTAGATATATTCTGATATACTCCTTTTGCTAGACATAACCTTTCACCTGCTTGCAAAGCTTCTGTGTTCTGACATTGCCAAATTGTTGCAATTCTGTATCCAGCCTTCTTTCAGTCATAGCTTCGGGCCGCGATAAGACTCACTGATCTGACCCTGATTCCTCTTGCAGACTTTATAGACCAATTAAAATGCAGTTTCTGCAGGTCAACGTCTGACCATCATTGTCATCACTCTGGCCATTAGAGTAACCTTCTGCATTCATCCTTTTGTAAAAAGTTTATATCAGTATCAGCAATTAACCGGACCTGATACTGATATGAGTCTTACCGCATATACGGTTAATTTCAGCAATTAATTACATTATCCACGCCAAAGTATTTGTCATCACAATGATGGTACCTTCTTTCAGACACCATTTTTTCAACTCCGTTTTCCACGGACCGCACTCTTATGTCAAGAGTGCGGTCCGTGGATACAACCAGAGACCGACTGACACGAGTCAGAGGAAACGACGGATATGTTCAGTCGTAAAATATCTATCAAAAAACATGATTAAGGTCAAAAATGTTTGATATTTACAATTTATGAAGATGACAATAATTATAGACACATGAGAACATAAATGAAAATAATTATCATTACAGCAATCTGAATCGCCACGGGTTTAACAGACACCTCAGAGTCATTTAAGATGGCTTAAAGAGAGGTGCCCATGAGCGGTAAGCGTTATCCCGAAGAGTTTAAAACTGAAGCAGTCAAACAGGTTGTTGATCGCGGTTATTCTGTTGCCAGCGTTGCAACACGTCTCGTGACCTGCCCCCACGATTAGATACAACACTCAGTTAGTAACGTCGGAATCTTCATTCTCAGAATGACCCTTTCTCCAGCCCGCTGCAAATTCAGACGGTGTCTGATAATTCAGCGTGGAGTGCGGGCGGCATTCGTTATAATCCTGCCGCCAGTCATTAATAATTTTCCTGGCATGAACGATATCGCTGAACCAGTGCTCATTCAAACATTCATCGCGAAATCGTCCGTTAAAGCTCTCAATAAATCCGTTCTGCGTTGGCTTGCCCGGCTGGATTAAGCGCAACTCAACACCATGCTCAAAGGCCCATTGATCCAGTGCACGGCAAGTGAACTCCGGCCCCTGGTCAGTTCTTATCGTCGCCGGATAGCCTCGAAACAGTGCAATGCTGTCCAGAATACGCGTGACCTGAACGCCTGAAATCCCAAAGGCAACAGTGACCGTCAGGCATTCCTTTGTGAAATCATCGACGCAGGTAAGACACTTGATCCTGCGACCGGTGGAAAGTGCGTCCATGACGAAATCCATCGACCAGGTCAGATTGGGCGCCGCCGGACGGAGCAGCGGCAGACGTTCTGTTGCCAGCCCTTTACGACGTCTTCTGCGTTTTACGCCCAGGCCACTGAGGTGATAAAGCCGGTACACGCGCTTATGATTAACATGAAGCCCTTCACGGCGCAGCAACTGCCAAATACGACGGTAGCCAAAACGCCTGCGCTCCAGTGCCAGCTCAGTGATGCGCCCTGATAAATGCGCATCAGCAGCCGGACGGTGAGCCTCATAGCGGCAGGTCGACAGGGATAAACCTGTAAGCCTGCAGGCACGACGTTGCGACAGACCGGTCGCATCACACATCAACATCACGGCTTCCCGCTTCTGGTCTGTCGTCAGTACTTTCGCCCAAGAGCCACCTGAAGCGCCTCTTTATCCAGCATGGCTTCGGCAAGCAGCTTCTTGAGTCTGGCGTTCTCTTCCTCAAGCGACTTCAGGCGCTTAACTTCAGGCACCTCCATACCGCCATACTTCTTACGCCAGGTGTAAAACGTGGCATCGGAAATGGCATGCTTGCGGCAGAGTTCACGGGCGGGTACCCCAGCTTCGGCTTCGCGGAGAATACTGATGATCTGTTCGTCGGAAAAACGCTTCTTCATGGGGATGTCCTCATGTGGCTTATGAAGACATTACTAACATCACGGTGTATTAATCAACGGGGAGCAGGTCACACCGGCTGAATATGAAAACCTATATTATCAACGGCTCAGAAGTGTCTAGATTATCCGTGGCGATTCACAATTACATTTAATTATTCTGTAACAAAGAAACCAAGAGTAAGGGAACTTTCAACAACCTTCGTCTGGAAATGAAAAAATGCCTATTGTTACTGTCTTAGAAAAAATATACATCTTGGAAAGATACAGTGCATGTTTGCTCCGCGAAAAGTCGGGAAGCACACAGAAATTAGTCCGTATCTCAGCGACAGTCATCGCGCTGGTGACGACAAGCACTCATGGCGCTTGGGCGGTCACCTGCACAGCAGACGCTAATGGGTCGTACATTGCTGGATGGACCAGTGCTCCATATGGCAATGGATGTAACGAAGTGCCAGCAACAACAGAATCACCGACAGCATTGGGAAAAAACGCAAGCTGGTATGTATTAGCACGTAGCAATCTCGCCGTTGGTGCTGATTCCATTACGATCGGGACAACGAATATATCATACTCAGGTACCAACGGTTTCAGCTTAATCGGCAACCAGTACCTGACGCACGGCAGTATCAACTTCACGGACGTGACTGCAAATCTGACCAACAACGGTAACGGCGGCGGTATCAACGGTCTGAGCACGCACAGCGCTGTGGCGATCAACGGAAATAATTTCACACTTACGACGAACAGCAATTACACTGGCTTAAATTTAAGTAATGGCATTGCCTCTTACGCCATCCTCGCAGGATCTTCCGTGAACTCAGGTGAAAGCGCAGTAGCCAATAATGGCAAGTTTTCGACCATCACACTCAACAACGCAACCATACGACAAAGCACTAGCGGTGGATTGGTGCCCGTATTGAACAGCGGTCTACGTGCCATCCAAGGCGCAAACCAAAATGGCAACGGTAGTTCGGGTAAGATTGAAATCAAGGACACGCTGGACATGATACTCACCGGTGCTCGCATCGAAGGAATCTATGTCTCAGGAGCCGCGTCGAACAGTGCGGGTACCGAAGCGGTATCGCAGGTAGTTCTGAACGACACCACTATTAAAATGGTGAAAATCGGTGCGGCGTCTTACGATAGCAGTGCAATCAAGATAGGAAAGGCCCGAGCTGTCGGAAGCGGAAAAGGACTCGTTGTTTCCAACGGTGCATTGAAGATTGACATGGACCCAAATTTTGGAGGTAGCTCGGATTACATGAGCTCCGCCATCAAGATATCTCTCAGCGGGTCGGAACTGCGGGCCAACGGACCTAACAGTTCTGCCGATATCAACGCCACCCGATCAGCTTTGGCCATCGGCATCGACGATTGGGGGACGAGTTCCGATTCGAGTGGCATCAAGGCTAGCTTTGGTAAAGCCACTATAAAAACACAGTCGATGACCGCACCGCTCCTGCTGGTCGACAGTGGTCAACAGGACGCGGTGCTTCTGTTTGATCGAAACTCAAACCTCACCGCTGCTCGTGATGGCTACCTAGTCGACATAATCAAGTACCGGGACTCGATAGCGGCCAGTTCGTTGCAGATGACGCTCGACAATGGCAGCACCATGACGGGGCTGACGAACAAGGCATATGCCAACTCGACACTGAACATCGGTCTGAACAACGGCTCGACTTGGAACCTGGTAGAGAAGAATACAGGCGCAGTGGCAACATCGACCTTCGATACGCTGACGATGAACGGAGGTTCCACGCTGAACGCCACCACGCTGGGCACAGCACCGGCACAGTTCATACTCAAAGGTACCGTAACTTCTACTGGCTCTAATCTCAACCTCTCGGATGGCAAAGCCGGCGACATTCTCACCATCCAAGGTGACTATGTGGGCAATAATGGCTATCTGTTTCTCGATACAGTATTAGGTAATGATTCCTCACCAACGGATAAATTGGTCATAACCGGGGAAGCGACAGGCACGACCAAAGTGACCGTCACTAATAAGGGTGGAGCAGGGGCGAAGACACTGAACGGCATTGAGGTCATCAGTACAGGAGGTTCGACGGCGGATGCGTTTGTGCAGTCTGGGCGAATTGCTGCGGGGGCATACGATTATTCTCTGGCTCGCGGAACTGGCACCAATGTCAGCAATTGGTATCTGATTAATACAGTTACACCTACACCGGAGCCAACACCTACACCGGAGCCAACGCCTACACCGGAGCCAACACCTACACCGGAGCCAACCTGGCGTCCTGAGATTTCCAGCTATACCGCCAATCTTGCTGCTGCGAATACGCTGTTCAGCACCCGTCTTCACGACCGTCTGGGTGACACGCAGTACACGGACGCGCTGACGGGTGAGAAGAAAGTGACGAGCATGTGGATGCGCAACATGGGCGGCAACAGCCAGTTTACGATGAACGATGGCCAGAATAAAACGACGGCTAACCGCTACATATTGCAAGTAGGCGGAGATATTGCGCAGTGGTCATCTGACGGCTTGAACCGGCTTCACCTTGGTGTGATGGGCGGCTACGCCAATCAACATAGCAGTACGAAGAATAACTTAACAGGCTACCGCTCAAAGGGGAGCGTTAACGGTTACAGTATGGGGTTTTACGGCACTTGGTACCGGAACGATGCAGACAAGACGGGGCTGTATGCAGATACCTGGGCGCTGTACAACTGGTTTGATAATGATGTTAAAGGTGATGGTCTGAGCGCTGAGTCCTACAGGAGTAAAGGGATAACGGCCTCGTTCGAATCCGGATATACCTTCCATCTGGGTTCGAAAACCACAGATGAAGGGATGACCAACGACGTCTACATCCAGCCGAAAGTTCAGCTGACCTGGTCAGGTGTCAAGGCGGATGACCATACGGAAGTGAACGGAACCCGCGTTCAGGGGAGCGGTAATGACAACCTTCAGGTCCGCGTTGGTACACGCGTCTACCTGAAAGGGAAAAGCGTATTGGACAAGGACACTCAGCGTGAATTTGAGCCGTTCGTTGAGGCTAACTGGATTTATAACAGTAAGCAGTATGGTACGCAGATGGACAGAACCAACGCATTTATTCAGGGCAGCCGTAATACGGGAGAGGTTAAAGCGGGCGTGGAAGGTAAGCTGGCGAATAATCTGAACGTTTGGACAGCAGTGAGCCATCAGATGGGCAGGGACAGCTACCGGGATACGCTGGGTCAACTTGGAATAAAATACATGTTTTGATCAGCAGTTAACTTTCGAGCAAACCGGGCCACCTGCCTGGCAATCTGGTTGAGGTTGTTCCCCATCCCCGCAAGCTGACGAAGCAGCGCCGGCGAGATGGAGGGAAGTTTGCCGGCACGGGCGGGCTTTTCGACCAGGCACGTCTGCCGCATCCAGGCCGCGAGTTGCTTACCCTCGCAGCGCTCCAGCAGACGCCGGTGCTCATCCTCAGTCACCCACATCGTGAGCATTTTGCTGCGTTTGTCTGCCAATCCGGCCTCCTGATAACACCGGGACGGGCGGGAAATTCTTTCCCGGTCGGCGCGGTGTTGGACAAGCCGCAGGCGCGTCAGTGGCTTTTGGCGGGTTTCGGGGCGCAGCCCTGAACTAGTCACGTAGCGCTAGCGGAGCGTATACTGGCTTACTATGTTGGCACGGATGAGGGTGTCAGTGAAGTGCTTCATGT
>ERZ772937.1103-NODE-1103-length-20725-cov-3.075859_pt1 | contig 20725 bp, 13 predicted proteins | sample MGYA00512113_ERZ772937 | MGnify/ENA primary metagenome ERZ772937 (study PRJEB29015, sample SAMEA2737649) | human gut metagenome | biome: human gut; feature: human-associated habitat; material: faeces | place: China | collected 2012 ... | reverse complement strand
GTCACATACTCCCAGCCGGACGCCTACGGCAACCAGTCCGTGCGCTACCGCAACAAGGACTATGAGATGACGCTGATTTTCGAGGCAGTCAGCGAATACACGAAAAACCTCTCGTGGACCGCCCACCGGCTTTTGATCTACACGCTGATGCGGGGCAATCGGGACGGATGGCGGGATAACTGCGCCCGGTTCAACATCACGGAATACATGGCGTGGTCCGGCCTTTCCAGCCGGGACGCCGCTTACCGCCAGCTCAAAAAGGACGTCCAGTCCATTACCAACATAAAACTCACCGCCGAGTCCTATAAAAAATATTTCGAGTCCTTTTACATTACGCATCTTGCCACCGAGGCCAGCATCAAAAAATACACCGGCGAGGTGCAGATCTCCTTTGCCGAAAATGTCCGACAGTTCCTGACCCAGTATTACCAGCTGATCCCCGACTGGATGGGTCATCTGAGCGAAAATGCCTACCGCATGGCGTTTTATCTCTTCTACCGCGCGCGGAAAGCGCCCGTCGATGACGACGGCAGCTTCCGCGTAAAAATTCAGGACATCATCCACTACATCGGCCTGCCGACCAAGGAGGACGTCAAAAACCGCAACTATGACGAGGCGATCATCCGCCCGTTCAATAAGGCGGTGGAGGAGATCGAGGACGTCTCGGGCGGCTCGATCCACATGGATTTCGACTATGACGACATCAATACCTTCCTCGGTGGCAAGATGAACGTCGGCATTGACGCCACCATGCAGAGCTACATCCAGCAGATCGAAAAAAACAAGACGGTCAAGCAGATCGAGGCGAAGAAAAAGCCCGCTAAAAAGCCGCCCCAGAGCACGCAGTGACCCCTCAGCAACTGCACGAAACCACGTCTGAATTCTTCGAATTACTTCCAAAATACAGATCGAAGATCAAAGCATCCGTGGAAAAGATATCCACAAAAAACGGAAATTTGACGACAAAAGTCCGATTTTCCCACCAAAACGCCTACTTTTCACGGAGGTTCTCCACTGTCTGTGCCCATCCTGTGGAAAAAACGAGGGTCACAGCCTGTCCAATTCCGACTTCGAGCCGTGCTAAGACGACTTCATTTCGTGCAAAGCCGACCTCAAGTCGTGCAGGAGACCCAAAATCACCCAAGCCATTTTTCCATGTTTTTCAAACTTTTATACAGATATTTTCTGTCGAATCATACTTTTATATTTGTTTCATCTAATTTTTTTCATATTTTCCATTTTTACCGAAAATCCCCTTATTGATATCTTAAGATATCTTACAGACCCCGCGGGAATCCATCCTCCGCGGGGTCTTATGCTATAATAACGACAAGAAAAGGAGGCGAGCCTATGCCGGACACCTTTAACGACCTGCGCCCCCGCATCGTTGACTATCTCTATGACCGGGGCATTGACCCGCAAAAGCGCTTTCGCTGCCTGAATCCAAAGCATCTCGACCGCGATCCCTCCATGGGATACGACGCAAAGCGGCAGAAAGTACACTGCTTTGCCTGCGGCGCGGACTATGATCTCTTCGATCTGCTGGCAATCGACGAAAACCTCACCTCGCCGCACGACGCTCTGGCGCTTGCCAGCAAGCGCTACGGGCACGGCGACGCGGGAGAGGCGCGCCCCGCTGACCGCCTGAGCAGGGAAACGCTGCCCGCCTCCTACCCCGAAAGCTGCTTTTCTCACCGCCGGAAAACCGATTATTTTGCCAAACGCGGGCTTTCCGACGCCACGGTGACGAGATTCCGCCTTGGCTACGACCCTGAGCATGACTGCGTGGTGCTGCCATGCGAAAACGGGCGCTGCGTGCGCCGCGCCGTCGCGGAAAAGCGCTATCTCAACGAGAAGGGACAGCCTTCGCCGCTCTTTCAGCCGGAGCTGCTGACTGCGGGCGGGGAAGAGCCGGTCTTCCTTTTGGAAGGCGCCTTCGACGCGCTCTCGGCAGAGGAGCTGGGCTATCGGGCCGCCGCGCTGAACGGCGCGGGCAACCGCGAAAAAGCAGCCGCACTCCTGCGCGGACTCAAAAAGCCCGCGCCCATCCTGCTGCTGACGGACAACGACGCGGCAGGGGAAACGTGGGCAGCCGCCCTCGCGGAGGAATTCCCCTGGCTGTACCGCTGCCCGGGTATTCCCACCGGCAAGGATCTGAACGAATTTCTCTGCGCCGACCGCGAGGGCGCGGCGCGATTTCTGGCGCAGGCGGTCGAGAATCGGCAGGCACAGCAGCCGCCCCCCTATGCCGAGACCTCCGCCGCGGGGCAGATGGAGGCATTCCGCGCTTATATCGAGGCGCAGGCAAAGCGCCCCGCGCTCAAAACCGGCTTTGAGGGGCTGGATCAGACGCTGGATGGCGGACTTTACGACGGACTTTATGTGATCGGCGCGGTCAGCTCGCTGGGCAAGACCGCCTTTTGTATGCAGATCGCCGATCAGCTTGCCATGCAGGGGCGCGACGTTCTCATTTTCTCCCTTGAAATGATGACATGGGAGCTGATGGCTCGTTCCGTTTCCCGCGAATCCTTCCTGCTCGACACCTCCGCGCGCCGCCGCCTTGCCAAGACCGCGCGCGGTGTTTTAGACGGCAGGCGCTGGGCGGGCTACAGTGCGCAGGATCTCGCGCATCTGGAGCTGGCGCAGACGCGCTACGCCTCCTATGCAAAGCACCTCTATTTCCGCGAGGGCGACCACGAAACGGGGCTGGACTACATCCGCGCGGAGGTCGCGCGCCACATAGCCGAGACCGGACAAAAGCCGGTGGTGCTCATCGACTATCTCCAGATCATCGCCCCGGTGGACGTCCATTTCACGGACAAGCAGAACCTTGACCGCATCGTCTGCGCGCTGAAAAAGCTCTCGCGCCAGCACGGGCTGACCATCCTTGCCATTTCCTCCTTCAACCGCGAGAATTATAATCTGGAAGTCTCCATGAACGCCTTCAAGGAATCCGGCGGCATCGACTACTCCGCCGACGTGCTGATGGGACTTCAGGCGCGCGGGGCGGGCAGACCCGGCTTCAACATCGACGAGGAAAAGCGCAAGGACCCCCGCGAGCTGGAGCTCAAGATCCTCAAGAATCGCTCCGCCGCGCTCGGACAGCCCATCCCGCTGCGCTACTATCCGGCGTTCTCCTGTTTTGAAGAAGGATAGGGCGGTCTCACGTGAGACTTGTCCGAGCAATTCGCGGCGATTCATTTTCGAATGTAAGACCCCTGGAAGGATATAGAAAAAAAAGCAAGAACTGCTTGCAAAAAGAGAAAATATCTGATAGACTTTATGTAGACTGTATTACTGTCAGTACGTGCGTCTATCCGCACGCCCGGACAGGGACAGGTTTTGGATGCTGCGAGCAGCGCTTGGGGCGGAAACGCTGACACCCTTTTGCGGTACTCGAAGATCATCAGTAAAAAAAAGGAGTGGTTAAGAAGATGAAAAAGCAGCGTATCTTGAGTGCTCTGCTGGCATTGTGCATCGTCTTTTCCCTGGTGCCCACAGCGCTGGCGGAAAAAGCTGACGATTTCACGGACGTCAGCAGATCCGACTGGTATTACCAGTTCGTAGACTATGTGACGTCGAAGGGTTACTTCAACGGCGTCGCGGACAAGACCTTCGCCCCCGCGGATAACATGACCCGTGCGATGTTCGTCACGGTCCTGTTCCGTTTCCACGGTGCGAAGGGTGATCGCAGCCAGAGCGCATTCACCGATGTGGCTCCCGGCGAGTGGTACACTGATGCCATCAACTGGGCGGCTGCCAACAGGATCGTAGACGGCGTGGGCAACGGCAAGTTCGCCCCGAACGATCCCATCACCCGTGCGCAGATGTGCACCATGATCGAGCGTTACCTCGTCCTCTATCGCAAGGCCTGGAAGGTGACTCTGCCCGAGACCGGCTCCGTCTCCGTCATGGTCGACGAGAGCGCGATCCCCGCGTATGCGCTCGCCGCGGTCAAGCAGTGCCAGCGTCACGGCTTGGTCAACGGCTTTGAGGACGGCACGTTCCGCCCGAACGATCTGTCTACCCGTGCGCAGGTGGCAGCGGTGATCTACCGTATGTCTTACCTCGTGCAGAACGCGAAGCCGGATAACACCCCGAGCGTGAATCCCCCGGTGAATCCCCCGGTGAATCCCCCGGTGACCGCCTACACCTATGCCCTGTATTTTGACGCCAACGGCGGCACGCTGAACGGTGCGTCTCCCGTCTCCATGACGACGACGAGCACCACTTACAGCTTCCCCGTGACCGCTACCGCCACCCGCGACGGTTACACCTTCCTGGGCTGGTCGACTGACAGAAGCGCCACGACCGCGACATACCCCGCCGGCAGCACCGTCACGCTGACCGCTGCCTATCCCATTATCACCCTGTACGCCGTCTGGCAGGCGAAGGCGCCCGTGGTCGTTTCCGAGGACCTCATCGGCAATGCCGTTCTCAAGTCCGTCAAGCAGGTCAACGACAGATTCAACGACATGAAGAACGCCGTTGTCAGCGCCGTTGATCAGGTCAACAAGGACAACAAGTACCTGACGGATGCACAGCTCCAGCAGGTCAAAGACGTTGTCAAGTCCATGGTCAAGGTCGAGGATGTGAAGGCAAACTTCACCTCCGGCGACAAAAAGGCTGAGCGCGAGGTCACTTGGAACGTCGCTCTCGAGGTCAAGGACGGTCAGGTCGTCTCCGCCATCGAGCAGGCGAACAAGCTCGCCAACGCGATCATCACCGGCACCACGAGCAAGCCCACTCCCGACGATATCGACGGTTTCCTGACCAGCGTTAAGAACGCTGTCGAGTCCGAGACCGGCATCGTGCTCACCAACAAGTCCCTGCAGGAGATCAAGACGCAGGTCGTCGAACTTCTCAAGAAGGAAGGCAAGAGCCTGTGGGCGAACTTCCGCGACAATAACAACAACTACCTCTGCGGCAATGTGGACGTTGTGTTCAACGGCAAGACCTACGCCACCGTTCAGGTCGGCGCAAGCAGCGCCTCTCTCTCCGCCGCCAAGTCCACGATCGCCAAGGAGCTTGGCACTGCCATCTCCAAGGAGATCTACAAGCAGATGAAGGCGCAGGGTACCTCCTACACGGATAATTTCACCTTCAATATCGAGCTGAAGGTCAACTTCGATCCCGCTGCCAACGCGGATATCAAGGCGAAGACCGACAATTACACCTACAACTATAAGCTGGTCGTGACGCCGAAGCTCAACAGCAACGGTCTCGTCGAGTACAAGTACGAGGGCAATGAGAACTATCTGCGTCTCAACATCAGCAAGGACATCCAGAAGGCTTATAACGACGGCCTCGACCAGATCGCCGCGCAGTTCGCCTATACCGACGGTACCAAGGATAAGGTCGTCGCCAAGGTCAAGGAGGAAATGGAGACGCGTCTCCCCGAGATCTATGCGGAGATCGAGACGTCTCTGAAGAAATACGATATCACCCTGACTAACGCCACCGAGGACGCGCTCAAGGCAGCTCTTCTTGCAGAGGCAGACAAGTGGGTCGAGACCAACTGGACGACGTTCGTTAACTCTGCCACCGGCGGCGGCCCCCTCAAGGGTCTTGACAACACCGCTCTCATCAACGCCGTGTGGCCGCTGATCGAGAAGGACATCGACGCGCTCGATGTGAACGCTCTGATCGAGAACCAGATCAGCGAGAAGCTGACGGAGAAGAAGATCAACGAGGCGTGGATCGTCGATAAGGCGAACAACAGCGCTCAGATGAAGGAGATCAAGGATAACCTCAGCAAATTTAAATCGATCACCTTTGATCCTCCTGAGGTAACTCTTGATCTTAAGACTGTCAAGGATATCAACGTCCTGCTTAATCTTGAAAAACTCAAGTTCAACGCTGTCATGGGAACTCCTCTGGGCGACATGCCTGTGAACGGGGCGCTGCCTGAAGAGGGTTCCTTCGGCGAGAACCTCAAGGACTACGTCTTCAACATGGCGAAGGACGAGCTTGATACTGCGCTGAATTCCTCCACTACGCTGAAGGATATGCTGGCGAAGAACCCCGATCTGAAGGATTACCTGATCTACAGCGCGCTCGTGCAGCTCGGACTCAACTTCACCACCGAGAAGGCCGCCGCTGCCAAGGACGGTGCGGTTCTGGCGAATCTCGTTTCCACCATCAAGACCGAGGGCAAGGCAAAGCTCGCCGAAAAGCTGGATGCCAAGCTTGGCGCGATCAATGTGTCGGATATTCTGAATAACGGCTCTGCCGAACAGACGAAGTATCAGGAGAAGATCGACCTGCTCAACAGCCTGAAGTTCGATGCCGCCAATGGCATCCAGACCAAGACCGCGAACGAGCTTGCGGCCGCGCTCACGAGCCAGACCATGAAGGATATCGTCGGCAGCAAGGGCGACACTTATGTTGCGCAGTACCTCGGCAAGATCGTTGCCAAGGCGCAGAACCTGCTGCCCGACAGCGCGAGCATCACCCTCAACGGTGTGCCGCTGACGAAGAGCGATCTCACGGCGCTTGGCAATGCCAAGACCTCTCTCGAGGCCGTGACCGAGCTTGCGAACCTCATCGCGAAGTTTGGCGATCTGAGCATCGGCAGCTTCGCTGACCCTGCCGGTCAGAAGGTGACGGTCAACTACAACACCCGCAGCGCCAGCGCGAACCTCATCATCAACGTCAAGTAATTTGACAGCGTAAGACAAAGCAATGATTCGGACCACCTCTTCCCGACGGGGCAATTCCGCCCCGCCGGGGGAGGGGGAGCATAAAAAAAGAGACGTTAGGCGCGTCAGCGGCTCATTCGCGTTTGAGAGCCTGGCGGGTCTGTCGTCTCACACTTTTGAAAAGCACTGATTCAAAAATAATTTCTGCCCCGAAAAACAAGAGAAAGGAGGGCGCGCATGAACGAAAAGCTCCTGCGATACCTGCTGGAACAGCAGCTTTTGACCGCGGAACAGGCGGACGAGCTGCGTCGTGCTCAGGAGGAAACGAACAAGTCCATTCGCGAGCTGATCTTGGAGCGCGCCATCCTGCCCGAAGAACAGGTCATTGAAGCCCTGTCCTCGCTGACCCGCACCCCCGTGGTGCACCTTTACGAAATGACCATCCCCATGGATGTCCGACAGGCGGTTCGCCCGGATATCCTGCGTACATATACAATGATGCCCTTCCAGTTTGATCCGGAGGACAGCGGCACGCTGTATGTCGCCATGAACGAGCCCATGAACATGAAGGGGCGCGACATGGTCGCGATCGCCAGCAAGTGTCGCATTAAGCCATTTTTAGCGACAACATCCGACATTCTCGTGACCATCGACCGCTGCTACGGCAGCGAGGAGATGCAGGAGGCTGCCGAGCTTTACACCCAGACCAACGAGCGGGAGAGCGCCTCTCTGGAAGATCAGGTCTTTCAGGAGGATGTCAACGCCTCCCCCGTGGTGGTGCTGGTGAACTCCCTTGTGGAGCAGGCGGTGCGCCAACGCGCTTCCGATATCCACGTGGAGTCCGGACCGGACAAGGTCCGGGTCCGCTGCCGAGTGGATGGCGTGCTGTACACCACCGCCACTTACGACCTGCAGCTGCTGCCCGCCATCATCGCGCGCATTAAGATCCTCAGCAATCTGGATATTTCCGAAAAGCGCAGACCGCAGGACGGCCGCTTTTCCATCCTGGTGGACCGCCGGGAATACGATGTGCGTGTTTCCACGCTTCCCACGGTCTATGGCGAAAAGTGCGTGATGCGACTGACGCAGAAAAAGGCGCTGCGCCGCAGCAAGCGCGCCCTTGGCCTGACGGGGGCGGAACTGGAAAAATTCGACGAGATCCTGCGCCATCCCAACGGGATCGTGCTGGTCACCGGACCTACCGGCTCCGGTAAATCCACCACGCTTTACACCGCATTGAACGAGCTGAACAGCGACATGGTGAACATCGTCACGGTGGAGGACCCCGTGGAGGCGAACGTGGACGGCGTGAATCAGGTGCAGGTGAATCCCAAGGCGAACCTGACCTTTGGCAACGCCCTGCGTTCCATTTTGCGTCAGGACCCCGACATTATCATGATCGGCGAGATCCGCGACCGGGAAACGGCGTCCATCGCGGTGCAGGCGTCCATCACGGGTCACCTTGTGGTGAGTACGCTGCATACCAACGACACCGCCAGCAGCGTCACGCGCCTGCTGGACATGGGCGTGGAAAGCTACCTCATCGCCGACGCGCTGACCGGCATCATCGCCCAGCGCCTTGTGCGCCGTCTTTGCCCCAACTGCAAGCGGCGGCACGTTCTTTTAGAGCATGAGTTGGAATATCTGGGACTGACGCCGGAGGAGAAGGACAGCGCCGAGGTTTACGAGCCGGTGGGCTGCCAGCGCTGTGCCGGTACCGGATATTTCGACCGGATCGGCATTTACGAGATCATGGAGATCACGCCCCGTATGCGCACGATGATCTCCCACCGCTGCGACACGGGCACGCTGCGGGAGACTGCCATCGCCGAGGGGATGCACACCCTCCGCGAAAGCGCCCGCCGCCTTGTGCTGGAGGGAACGACCTCCATCAGCGAGATGCAGCGCATCAGCGTTGAAAATATGGCGGAAGAAACTCATCCTTTGGAGGACGGCGCATGATCGACCTGGAAACACTCATTCATGACGCGCTGGAGCGCAACGCCTCCGACATTCACCTCACGGTGGGGGAGCCCCCCATTTTTCGACTGGACGGCGAGCTGACCAACTTTGGGGAGGTCCCGCTGACCGAGGCGGATACCACCGCCTATGTGCAGGAGCTGATCACGCCCGGACTTCTCAAGGAATTTCATGAAATGGGCGAGGCGGACTTCGCCGTGACCTATCACGATTTGGTGCGTATGCGCTGTAACGTGTTCCGTCAGCGGGGCATGACGTCGCTGGCGCTTCGCCTGCTGCCGCTGCGCATTGCCACCGCCGAGGAATTGGGCCTTCCGCCCGTGGTGGTGGCGCAGGCGGATAAACCCCGCGGACTGGTGCTCGTCACCGGCCCCACCGGCTCGGGCAAAAGCTCCACGCTCGCGGCGCTGCTCGACCACATCAACCACACCCAGCGCCGCCACATCATCACGCTGGAGGAGCCGATCGAATACCTGCACGCGAGCGATCAATGTATCATCAATCAGCGCGAGGTCGGCGCGGACACCGGCAGCTTTGCCGCGGGACTTCGTGCTGCGCTGCGTCAGGACCCCGACGTGATCTTAGTCGGCGAGATGCGCGATCTGGAGACCATCTCCACCGCCATCACAGCCGCCGAAACGGGCCATCTGGTGTTCGGCACGTTGCACACCAAGGGCGCCGCCAACACCATCGACCGTATCATCGACTCTTTCCCCGCCGAGCAGCAGAACCAGATCCGCATCCAGTTGGCGGACGTGCTGGAGTGTGCCGTGGGCCAGACCCTCCTGCCGAAGATCGGCGGCGGCCGCACGGCGGTATTCGAGATCATGGTCGTCACCCCCGCCATTCGCAGCATGATCCTGCAAAGCAAGACCTTCCAGATCGTCAGCGCCATCCAGACCGGCAAGCGGTACGGGATGCAGCTTTTGGACGACGCGCTGGAGGATCTGGTCGACCGTCACGTGATTTCGCTGGAGACTGCCCTCGCCGCCGCCAACGAGCCTGATAAATTCAAGACAGGGCGGCAGACCTGAGAAAGGAGGGCGGCTCCATGCCCGGATTCAACTATACGGCGATCGACCGAAACGGAAAGCGCGTCCGCTCCTCTCTGGATGCGTCGTCCATCGAGACCGCGAAAAGCTCCCTTCGCGGCGCCGGTTATACGATTTTAGACATTAAGGAGCAGACCACCCTCAACCGCGATATCGAGATCCCGTTCCTCGGCAAGCCCAAGGCGAAGGACATGGCGGTGTTTTGCCGTCAGTTCGTCTCCATCCTGCGCGCGGGCGTTTCCGTTGCCTCCGTGCTCGCCATGCTGGGGCAGCAGACGAGCAATAAAAAGCTCCGCGCCGCCATCCGCGAAATGCAGGCGGACGTGGAAAAGGGCGAATCGCTTGCTACTTCCATGCGCCGCCATCCCAAGATCTTCCCCGCCATTCTGGTGAACATGGTCGCCGCGGGCGAATCCTCCGGCAATCTGGAGGAATCCTTCCGCCAGATGGAGCTTTATTTCGAACGCAGCAAGCGCACCAAGAGCAAGGTGACCAGCGCCATGATCTACCCCTGCGTGCTGATCGTGGTCATGATCGTCGTGCTGATCGTGATGATGACGAAGATCATCCCCAACTTCCTCAAAACCTTTGAGGATATGGACGCGGAGCTGCCCAAGCTCACGCAGGGCGTGATGGCGGTCTGCGAATGGTTCGAATCCTGGTGGTGGGTGCCGCTGCTGGTGCTGGTGGCGCTGATCGTGGGCGGCGTCCTGTTTCACAGGACCGACAAGGGCAAGCACTTTTTCGGCTGGCTCGCCCGCAAGACCCCCGTGGTAGGCAACCTGACAGTCAAGACCGCCTGCGCCACCTTCTGCCGCACGATGGAGGTGCTGATCGGCTCCGGCCTGACGCTGACGGACAGCATGGACCTCGCCGCCAGCAACATGGGCAACATCTACTATCTGGAGGCCATCCGCGACGCGCGCGGCATGGTCGCCGAGGGTACCCCCCTGCGGGAGAGCCTCGTGCGGACGGGTATTTTTCCGCCCATGGTGTCGAATCTTGTCGGCGTGGGGGAGGAGACCGGCGACCTGCAAAGCATGATGGGCAAGGTCGCCGACTACTATGATGAAGAAGTAGATGAGGCCACCAAAAAGCTCCTGAACCTGATGGAGCCTGCCATTATCATCTTCATGGCGGTCTTCGTCGTCATCATCGTGCTGGCCATCTACCTGCCGATGATCAACATGACCAAGGCATTCGACAAATACCTGTAGATCCGTATATCCAAGCCGTGTATTCAGGAGCGGGAGATAGGGGCCCGTGCCGCATGGCGATGATATAAAATCCGACGCAAAACAAAGAAAGGAAGAAAACTCCTATGAAAAAGTTTGGTTCCAAGTCCGGTTTTACCCTCGTTGAGCTGATCGTCGTCATCGCGATCCTCGGCATCCTCGCCGGTATCGCCGTTCCCGCTTACTCCGGCTACATCAAGAAGGCCAACGAGGCCGCCGACTACACCCAGCTCGACGCCATCAAGACCGCCGCTGTCTTTGCCTATACCGATAAGCACGTCAAGGACGCTACGTTCAAGGATATCGAGTCCATCGTCGTCACCGAGAAAGATAATCACTTTGAAGTTGCAGTTACTCCCACGACCGAGGGTCTTGACATTTCCCCTTACTACGATTTGTCTAAAAACACGTTCAAGAGCGACGCCACCAAGGCTGAGTGGACGCCTGCCGACGGCTGGAAGCTGACCTACCCCTCCAAGGGCTAATCCACCCCTACATCAGCCCCAAGCGATTTGAAACAACGCCCCGCCCGTCCGGTATCCCTATCACCCGGGCGGGCGGGGGAGACCCCTGAGCGAAAAGGAGAGATTTCCCATGACCTGTCTTTTGCTGCTGCTCTGGACGGCGCTGGGTCTGTGCGTCGGCAGCTTCTGCAACGTGCTGATCTTTCGTCTGCCGCGCGGGGAGGAGTTTGTGAAAACGCCGTCGCACTGCATGGCCTGCGGCCATCGCCTGCGCTGGTATGAGCTGATTCCTGTGGCAAGCTGGCTGATGCAGGGAGGGAAGTGCCGCGCCTGCGGCGCAAGGCTCTCCGCCCAGTACCCCGTGGTCGAGGCGCTCAGCGGCGGGGCATGGCTGCTCGCGGCGTGGCTGTATCAGGCCGAGCCGCTGCGCGCGGTGCTGTATTCGCTGCTTTTCTCCCTGCTGACGGTCGTGGCGCTCATCGACTGGCGCACCTTCGAGATCCCCAACGGGGTGAACCTTGCGATCTTCCTGCTGGGCGCGGTGCAGCTTGCAGGCGATACCGCGCACTGGAAAACGTATCTCATCGGCATGTTCTCCGTGAGCCTCTTTTTCCTCCTGCTGTGGTTCGTAACGAAGGGCAACGGCCTTGGCATGGGGGATGTGAAGCTGATGGGGGCGGCGGGCTTGCTGCTCGGCTGGCAGCGCATCCTGCTTGCGATGATCCTCGGCAGCGTCTCCGGCGCGATCATCCACTCGGTCCGCATGAAACGCGGCGCGCCCCGCAAGCTGGCGTTCGGGCCGTATCTTGCCGCCGGGATCTGGGTCGCGGCGCTGTGGGGCGACCGGCTCATCGCGGCGTACCTCGGTCTTTTTGGGCTGTAATACGGGAGAGAAACAGGGCAGGCGCGGACCTGCCCGCGAGAGAAAAACAAGAGCCTGTGGGAGGGGCAGAACCGTTCTTCGGGACGGCTGTGCCATTCCCACAGTCCGGGAGGGAACACTTATGAGCAAGCAAAAGCTGAGCGGCAGGGCGCTGGTGGTGCAGATCACCGAGCGGGAGATCCGCATCGCCCAGATGACGCTGGGCAGCGACGCCATTTCCGAGCAGATCATCCTGCCCACGCCGCCGAACGCGGTCGAGGACGGTCAGCTCGTGGGGCTGGACGCCCTGCGGGACGCGATGGAGCCGGTTCTGCGGCAGGGGCTGTTCCGCCGCTGCCGTAAGGTGGTCTTTTCGCTCTGCTCCACGCAGGTCATCAGCGAGAGCGTCACCGTCCCCGCGGTGAAAAAGCAGCAGCGCCTCGGCCAGATGCTGCTGGCGAACATGGACGAGTATTTCCCCATCGACCCGGGCGAGTATCAGCTTTCGTGGGAGAGCGTGGGCGTTGAGGCGCGCGAGGACGCGCGTCATCTGCGCGTGCAGCTCTGGGCGGTGCCGCGCGCGATGCTCCACCGCTACTACGCCCTTGCCAACAGCATGGGGCTGAGCGTTGCCGCCGTCGATTTCTGCGGTCACAGCCACGCCACCGCCGTGGACGCGGACTTTGCCCTGCCAAAGCACGCGAAGTCCTCCGCAGATACGGACGACGGCGTCTGCCTCTATATCAACGCCGAGAGCGAGCTGTTGCTGCTGACCTTCGTCCACAACGGGCAGGTCAAGCTGCAGCGCCTGCTGCAACGGGGCTATTCCCAGCAGGACGACCTCAATGAGGCGGGCATCGTGCTCGACTACTTCTCCGCCATGCCCGGCCGTGCCCGCCTGACGAGCGCCGTGCTTTCCGGCGGTCAGGCGAAGGAGGCGGGGCTTGCCCCGGCGCTCGCGTCGCTGCTGAATGTCCCCGTCGAAATGGCGGAGACCGACTACGGCGCGCAGTGGCTGCTCTGTCAGGGCGCGGCGCTCACCGCCCTTGACTTCGGCGACCCGGAGCTGAACCACATCACCGGCGCGCGCGCACCCATCAACCGCGCGTGGCAGTACGGTCTTGTGTTCCTTGGCGGCGCGGCGCTGACGGCGTCCGTACTGCTGCTGCTGACCTCCAAGCTGTCGTGGAGCACGGAGCTGGACGGTCTGCGCGCACAGCAGGACCGCCTGACGGCGCTTGCTCAGCAGAACGCTGGCTGCGCGGAGAACTACCACAACTATTCGAGTATGTACGACGCTTACAGCGCCGACTGGGACATCGTATTCGACTCCGTTCGGACATATAACGACAACCTTGAACTGGTGCTGGGCGAGCTGGAGGCAAAGCTCCCCAAGAAGTCAACGGTGACCGCTCTGAGCACGACCGAGTTGTGTCTTGCGGCGCAGGTCGCCTTCCAGAGCAAGGAGGACGCCGCTTATTTCCTCGTGGCGCTGCGCGACGTGCCCTTCATGACCCTCAACACCGTTTCCAGCCTGACCATCGGCCCGCGGGAAGCCTACTCCCCGGACAAAATGATCGCTGCGCTGTACGAGAAAGCGGAGAAGGAGTCCCCCGTGCCGGGCACGGAGGAAAGCGCAGCGGATAGTACCACGGAAAGCACAACGGATAGTACCGAGGAAAGCAGTACGGAAGAACCTCCCACCGAGGGCGGCTATTCCCTCGATGAGCTGTTCTCCAACGTTTCCGGTGGCAGCGTTGCCATCGACGGAAAAACGCTTCGGAATATGATCCCGCTGCTGAAAGCGGCGGGTGCCGATGACAGTACCATTGCAAAGATGGAAAATTATGCGGATGTGATGGAGCGTTTCGGCGTGACCATTACCCCGGATAACCTCGGCATCCTCTCCGGGATCCAGGGGCTGCTTCCCGGCGGCGGCACGACCAGCACGCCGGGCAGTTCCGGCAGCACAACAGTCACGCCTGCCACGCCCAGCACGCCGGGCAGTTCCGGCAGTACAACGGTCACGCCTGCCACGCCCAGCAGCGGCAGTACGTCCTCTGCTTCTGGCATTGAGTCTGTCGATATTGCAACGCTGCGTCTCAGCCTGCAATACCTGAACTCCAACCAGCTGGATGCTCTGCAAGCCGTCTACGGGCCGGTGCAGGAAAAGACCTTCTCGCTGGATGACCTGCGCAAGCGCTCCAATACCACCCAGGAGAAGAACGCGATCCGGTCCCTGCTGCAAAACGATCCTGCCGCCATGTATCAGTTTTTCCTGCTGATGCGCGAGGATATCGCCCGAGAGGAAAAGGACCAGATCCTGTACGACAAGATCTTTGACGACATTTGGAAAAACGCCGATCAGCACCGCATGTTCTATGAGAGCGACGATGTGATGCTGAACAAATATCTGCCGAACCTGCTGAACATCCTGACTGACAACAAGACGAATGTCAACGCAACGATCGCGCTCATTCGGCAGAATCAGACGCTGAGTGGCAAGCTTGCGCTCCATCTTGCCAAGGAAATGGGCGAGATCAAAGAGGTCAATACCGCTCTGGATCTCGCGGCGCTCCAAAAGGAGATCAACAGCGGCGCGGCGTTCCAGCGGGATGCCGCTACTGTGGCCGCGGTCAACGCGCTGCTGCGGAAGAATCAGCAGACCTCCGGTACATCCGGCACCTCCGGCAGCACGGGCATGGATGAAAACGATCTGCTGATGTGGATTCTGATGAATCAACTCAAAAATCAAACCGGCGGCTCAGGCATCCCGGATATCTTCAACACCGGCGCTTCTCAGACGCAGAAGCCTGCCGACAACCGCTATTACCTGACGGTCGTGCTGGACTATGACGAGTCCTTGATCCAGGCGGAGCAGGCGCGCAAGGGTCTGGACCGCGACGCCAAGGTTGAGAAAGTGGAGGTGGGCCAGTGAAAGTGATCGGTAGAAACTGGAAGGCTGTCCTGTCAGTCCTGCTCTTGTTGGTCGCCGTTCTGGTGTATGTTCTGGGCTACCGCCCCCGCAGTGAAGCTTACGTCATGGAGCGGGATCAGTTAAATGCTCAGATCACCGCGCTGCAAACCACCATCGTCGAAAACGAGAAGTACAAGGACGTGCAGGATCAGCTTGAGCCGGCAGAGGCCGCGATCGAGGAAAGCCGCGCCGCGCTTTATGAGAACTTCCCCGCGGATATGAAGGAAGAAGATCAGATCCTCTACCTGCTGTATCTGGAAAAAACGCTGGGAACCGGCAGTAAGGAGCTGGGCTACACCCAGAAACTGCACGATATTTTCCTTCAGCGCTTCGGGAGCGGCGGCGACATCGAGTTTTCTTTCGGTGAGATCACGCCGATGCAGGCCTTGAGCGATGGCGCACTCCTTGAGGGCTTGAACCTGACGGTGTACTATCACGCCTCCTATCGGGAGTTCAAGAACATGGTGCACGCGCTGGCAACGGATGAGCGCATCACCTCCATCCGGTATGCCACCTTCAACTACGACAGCGAAAAAAAGCTGCTGGACGGGCAGATGACCCTGACGCTGTATCTGATGCCGTCCGCTCAGAACACCTATGAGGAACCGGGCGTAACGCCGCCCGCGACCGGTAAGACAGACATTTTCAACTGACCCATTGGGAGAGACAAGGCATGAAAAAGATCGGGAAAGAGAGAACAGCGGGCTTTTCGCTGCTGGAGGTCGTCGTGGCGATCGCCATCATCGGCCTGATCTCCGCGCCCATCTGTTCCAGCCTGATTCTGGCAGGACGGATCAACGCCCACAGCCAGGCCGTAATGGAAGCCCATCTGAACGTCCGTACCGCTGTGGAGATCCTGATGCAGGATGGCGTCACGCAGCCAAGCGATAACTACCGCGCAGAGGCGTTCCCCAATGTGACGGTCAAAACGGTAAAAGACGGCGAAAACCCCTATTATCATGTCACGGTATCGGATAAGCACACGGAGCCGCTCGTTACAGTGGAAACCTATGTCCGCGCTGTGTTGCCGGAAGGCGGTGGCGCATGAAAAAACTCCGAACAGACAACGGCGGTTACGCGCTGATCTATGTGCTCATCGTCGTTCTGGTGCTGTGCGCCGTCGCCGTGTCCGTCTGCACCGCCGCGCTGAAAAACTATCAGGCGCAGGAGCGCTCCATCCGCCAGACGCAGCAGCTCTATCAGGCGGAGGGTGAGATCGAAAAATTCGTGGCGCTGGCGGAAGACGTACATCTTTTAACGGATTCCGCTGAATATGACTCGCAAGACGAGGCGAAGAAAGCTGCAAAAACGGCTTACCTTACATATCTCCAAGGTTTGCATAGCAAGGTCAGCGACTGCACGTACGCCCTTGATGACACCGATACCGGCAGCAATTCCTGCACCTTTAAGCTCACCTGCGAGAACGCCGCCGTTCGCATCGAGACAAAGATCAAAATGAAACTTGAATACGATGTAAAATCGGTTGAGAAGCCGGAAGACCCGCAGCCCGACGGAAAACCAAAAATAAAGTACACCGCCAGGGTCAGCAAGGCGGCGCACAGCTACAACACCTATACCATCACCCACTTGACAGCGGAAAAGGGGGGGACGAGCGAATGAAACGAAACAACAGCGGCTTTACCATGGTCGAGCTGCTGGTGACCGTCGCTGTCAGCTCCATCGTGCTGGCAGCCGCAGCGTCGCTGATGCTGCTCGGACTGCGGGTGCATCAAACGACGCAGAAAGAGGCGGGCGAGCAGCAGACCGTGCGCATCGTGCTCTCCGCGCTGGAGGATCTCTCCGCCAGCGGCAGGATCTACCGCGTGGAGCCGCTCTCCGACGGTTGGCAGCTACAGGGCAAGACTGCCGGCGGCACTCCCGGCGCGGTGCTGCTGCGCTACAACAGCGGTAAGCTCCGCAGCGGCGCGAGCGGCGATCAGGTGCTGCTCGACAACCTGCGCGGCGCGCGGGTCGATCTGGACGGCAGCCTCGTGACCTTCACCTTCGCGACCGCGGCGCACAGCTACAGCACCTCCGTTTTCTGTCGCACCGGGATCGAGGGTGACAGCGTCGGCAAAGCGGAGGCGGAAGATATCCTGACGAAAGAGCCCACCCTGCCGGAGTCCACTAAATTGTCCGAGAAGGAAAAGGACGCGCGGTTCGAGTTTTTAAAGACGCTTGCCGGCCAGTACGACAGCAGGGGAGAGATCAAGGGCGAAAGCGATTACCGCTATTTCTCCGAATGGTACATCCGCAGCTACAAGGATAACCCCGGCTGGAACCAATACACTCCCTGGTGCGGCTGTTTCCTCTCGTGGGCAGCCGATCAGCAGAAAACCTCCATCGACGGCGCGCCGCCCAAATTCGCAGACGTGGACAAAGGCATGGCGAGTTTCAAGGAAAGCGGCAAGTGGCGCAACCCCAATGACGCCAACAATATGCCCATCCCCGGCGACTATGTCTTTTTTGACTGGGACGGGGGAACCGACCCCGACCACGTAGGCGCGGTGCTGTGCGTGAAGGGCGGTTTCCTTTACACCATCGAGGGCAACAGCGGCGGCAAGGTCGCCGTCCAGCGCTACTCTCTGGGGGATTCGCGCATCGTGGGCTACGGCGTGCTGAACTGGAAAACGCAAGGGGAAACCACAGAGTAATCATCTGTTCATATAATTCTCAAAAAGAAAACAAATATATTGAGGAGGATACAACATGAAAAAGCAAGTGGGAAACAAGCTGCGTGACAAAGCAGGCTTTACGCTGGTAGAGCTTATTGTGGTCATCGCGATCATCGGCATTCTGGCCGGCATCGGCACGGTGGGCTACGGCGGCTACATTAAGCGCACCAACGAGGGTCTGGACGAGACGCTGTATAAGAACATCCTGTACGCCGGTGAGATCGGCAAGTATGAGAACCCCGGCGTAACGGGCCGCGTGATCGTCACTAAGACGGGCGCGGAGGTCACGGCTGTTGGCACTTCCGGCAACGCGAGTGTCGTTGAGCAGTGGCTTAAAAACGCCTTCGGCGATAACTGGGCAACCACGGTGAAATACCACACGGACAAGTACGCGAACGGCACGTGCGGAACGATTATCCTTCCCGCCATGGAGATCACGCTGGATAGTACTCATAAGACCCTGCTGGAGAATTTCAGAAAGTCCAATCTGGACGGTCATGAGAAGGAACTGGCGGATACCTGCAACGCAATTTCGACCCTGTTTGCCACTAATGACTACATAAACCTTGCTAAAACCGCAATTGGTCAAGAAGAATTGACGAAAATACTGAATAAAATAGGGGTTCCGAAGAATCAGCAAGACGATCTAACAAAATTAGACAAAGAGACCAAAACAAAACTGGCAAATGAAATCGTGCTCCATGTCGCCGGAAATGCAAGCGGCATGAAGAGCAACTTGCAAACCTATTTAACAAAACTAAAGGAAGATGGCACCGGCCCGTTGAACCTGGCCACTGTTACCGGGAGCGACTACGGCAGCAATGTTGCGTTGGCACTGGGCGTGGCGGCTGGCTACTTGAACTCGAATTACGCCGACCCGGAGCTCCAGCAGGCCTACAAAAGCAACCCGCAAGAGGTTCTCATGGGATTTGTGACGAAATTTGATTCCATGCCAGAGGCTGAGCAGAAGAAATATCACGACTATGTCAATGACAACAGCAAGGGTGCGGAGGCCGATATGAATGCGTATCTCAGCGCCTTGCAGATTATCAGCGAGAGCAAGACGAAATACGGCGTTACCTTCGACACCTCCAGCTCCAACGCGTTCAACGACGACCAGACCCTTGCCCTGCTGCAGGCAGTGCTGAATTCCAAGAAGTAAGACAAAAGATCCGTTTTTGCTGCCGCAGGGACGGCAGCAAAAACGGTGAATTATGAAAGAAAGAAAAACAGGAGGACGACGGAATGAAAAAACGGATCGGCAGGCGCTTGGTGTCGCTGCTCCTGACGTTTGTCACAGTACTGACGATGCTTCCGGCGATGACGCTGCCGGCGCTGGCGGCGACCAGCGGACCCGTGACCGGTTTAGCCGATGAAAACATCGGCTTGAGCTTTACAGGTGGCGTGGACAATGCGTGGAAGGCCGGCGGCAAGCAGATCGAAGGCCATGCGAGAAGCAAACCTCCGAAATGGTTTTGGGAGTCTCAAACGGACTATACGTCCACGCTGACCATCACCAACAAGAAGACCACGACGGCAACGCTGTCCTTTGACTACGTTGCTACGTTAAGCAGCGGCACGATTAGAGTTGACTCTAAAACAGTTCAGCAAAACGGCACAGACTCTTTCTCTAAGGAACTGGCGCCGAATGGCACAGCCACGGTCTACATCAAATCCGGCAGCACCAGCGACGACACCAAGATCACGATGACCAATGTGACACTTGTATCCGCCGATACGACTGCCACCGTGACCTTCCAGCCCGCCGAGAACGGCAGCTACACCGTGGACGGAAAAACGATCACCGAGGAGTATACCAACGCGCAAAGCTCCTCGATCGCCTATAAGGTTGACGCAACCCCGGCGGACGGGTATCGCTTTAAGGGTTGGTATGATGTGAACACCGGGACGTGCATCAACACCAATGCTACGACGGCGCTGAGCTTCGACAGCGACTGCACCATCACAGCGCGGTTCAGGAGCAAAGATTTAGCCCTTTTTGAAACCGGCGGTCAGCTTTTTGACGATCTGAACGAAGCGGTTGCCTATGCGCAGGCAAACAGCCAGAACAAGATCACGCTGGCTTCCGACGGCAAAATCACAGGAACCTATACGATCCCATCCGGGGTCACCCTGCTGATCCCGTTTGACGAGGCGGAAACGCTCTACACAGACAAACCGGAGTCTATTGAAAAATACGAAACGCCGAGAGCCTTTCGAAAGTTGACCATGGCGCCCGGTTCGTCCATCACAGTCGACGGCGCGATCAGCGTCGGCGGAAAGCACTGTCACACCATGGGGTCTCTCGGACCGAGCGGTCCCTACGGACAGATCGACATGGCTGCGGGCAGTACCATCACGCTGAGGAACGGCGCGAACCTCTATGCATGGGGTTATATCACCGGCGATGGGCAGATCACCGCCGAATTCGGCGCGACGGTCTATGAGTACTTCCAAGTAAGGGATTGGCGCGGCGGTACGGCAACCTCTGATATGCTCGGAAAAAAGCAAAAAGTGTTTCCTCTTTCTCAATACTATGTTCAGAATATTGAAGCGGCTTTGACCATTCAGGCGGGAGCCGCGGAGCGCACATATATATCTATTTCTGTTAAAGTCCTTTTTATCGACACTGTAAAAACAGCGACGATCGACTTTATCGGAAGCACTAATAGCCTATTTCGACTTGGCAACGGAGGAACGCTCACAAAAAAGTACGATTCGAAAACCGACCGCACGACATATACAACGACAGGCTCAGCCTCGCTCGACAGCCTTGCTCTGGGTATTTCGGGCTATAATATTGACTCAAAGGATTATGTTCTGCCCGTCAACAGCAATA
>ERZ772937.1050-NODE-1050-length-21392-cov-3.233866_pt1 | contig 21392 bp, 15 predicted proteins | sample MGYA00512113_ERZ772937 | MGnify/ENA primary metagenome ERZ772937 (study PRJEB29015, sample SAMEA2737649) | human gut metagenome | biome: human gut; feature: human-associated habitat; material: faeces | place: China | collected 2012 ... | reverse complement strand
GGAAAAACGAAGTTTTTCGACAGTCTAAGAGAGAGATTTACTGATTTTTTCTGCTTACAGCAGCTCGTGCTTGATGCGGTCGAGCGCCTCGGGAGCCTGCTGCTCCATCTTCTCCGGGAAGCCGAAGTAGGATACGCAGATGATATTGTCGCCGCCAACCTTGGGAGCGTCGGCTTTCAGCTGCTTGTTTGCGAAGTCCATCTCGCGCAGGGTCTCGAAAATGCCGTCGAAATCGACCTCACCCTCGCCCATTGCGGTGTGCTGATGGATGGTGTAGTCGGCGCGGCCGCGCTGGTTGAGCCAGGGCGGATTGACGATGTAGCGGCAGTCCTTGGTCTGGTTCCAGGTGTCGGCCAGAAGAACGTGGGTCAGCTCGTCGCCGGCGTACTTGAGCATATGGCGGACGTCGCCCTTGCCCTGGTCGTAGAAGAAGCCGTGGGACGCCGAGTAAACGTAGCCGAGGTTCTTGGAACGGAAGGACTTTACGATGTCGCACGCCTCGTCGTTCAGCTCAACGAAGTCATACGGATGGGACTGGCACTCAACACGGATGCCCTCGCGCTCGATGATCGGGAGAAGCTCCTCCATCGACTTGAAGAACATACCGTTGCAGATCTCCTGCTGGTTCGGGTCGCCGGAGAACTCGGTGTTGATGACCGGTACGCCCATGTCAACCGCGATCTCGATCATGCGCTTCCAGTTTGCAACTGCGTGCTGGCGCTGCTCCTCGGTCGGGCCGGACCAGCGGTAAACGACGATGAACGAAGAAATCTCTACGCCGGTCTCCTTGAGCGCCTGCTTGTACTCCTGCTGGCACTCCTTGGAGAACAGCGGGTGCTTGTAGAACGGGTTGATGCGCGGATGCGGGGACTGCTCGATGTACTTGTAGCCCCAGTCTGCGACCTTGTGTACGTAATCATTGATGGACATCTGCTTAGCCAGAACGTCAACGTCAAATGCGATTTTCATGTATTTTTCCTCCTTGGCTCTTTGTGCCGTTTCCAGGGCGGCTTCCCTTTCGATGGCTCTATTATACGGCGGCGCGGCCGCTCTGCCAATGATACAAATCGCCCTGTTTCTGCGAAATCCTGCTATTTTTCCGCGATGGTGCAGTTTTGATTATCTTCTGCGCAACTGCTGCATCTCTGCGTAAATCTATGCGTTATTTCGCACATTTTTCGCATTTCTCCTACGCATTTTCTCTGACACCCTTGCGAATCGTGGTAAATTCTGCTATGATGCAGGAAAGGAGAGTGAACAAACCATGCTCATTCCGGAACAAGGCGTGCACCAGACCTCGGAGCGGTATTTCTTTACGCCGTCCTCGCTGGCGCACGAGCTGTTTTACTTTCCGACGCGCGGCGGACACTATTTCTGCAACAGCCTCTATTCGTTCGACCACCGCTCGGAAATCGCCATGCAGGGCGACCACAACCAGAATATCATGCTGTTCTACGTCCATGACGGGGCGATGGAGCTGACGCTCGGCGGAGAGGAAATGCTCGCCGCCGCCGGGCAGGTCGTGCTGTTCGACTGCCGCGAGCCGTACCGCTACGCCGCCTCGGACGGGCTGGAGTTTTCGTGGCTGCTGTTCAACGGCCTCAACACCCGCTCGTTCTACCGCCGCATTCTTCAGGCGCACGGCGGCAGACGGGTGTTCGTGCCCTCGGGCGTGCGCGAGGTGGCGCAGCTGCTCGACAGCATCTTCACCGGCTGCGCCGCAGACGAGCGTCCGGGCGAGGCGCAGCTGTCGCAGATGCTCCACCGCATTCTCTGCCTGCTGCTGCTCGACGACACCGCCCCCGCCCACACCGGCACCGACCGCATCGCGGAGGCCATCCGCTACATGAACCGCCACCTGTTCGAGGAGATGAGCGTGCAGCAGGTCGCCTCGGCGGTCAGCCTGAGTCCGTCGCACTTTTCGCGCCAGTTCAAGACCCGCACCGGCTATTCCCCCTATGAATACATCATTCTCCGCCGCATCGACAAGGCGAAGTACCTGCTGACCTCGACCCAGCTTTCGGTCAAGGAGATCGCCTTCGCCACCGGCTACAACAGCGAGGAGAACTTCATCCACAGCTTCCGCAGCAATGTCGGCGTCGCGCCCGGCCTGTTCCGGAAGTATCCTATCTGATATTCCCCCTGCCACTTGTGCTGACCATGAAAATGCGGTATAATGACATTTGTATATGAATTTTAACGAAAACGAGGTCCGGATATGAGACTTAGAACCAGACTGGCCGTCCTGGTGTGCAAGGCATCGGGCGCGGTCCTGCGCAGACTCGGCCGCGGTGGCACCAACCTGCCGGGCAAGCTCGCGCTCAAAATCGACAGGAATATTCTCGGCGAGCTGGCGCGCGGCGTCAAGGTCACGGTCGTGACCGGCACGAACGGCAAGACCACCACCTCCCGCATGATCGAGCAGGCGTTTTCCGACGCCGGGCTAAAATATTTCTCCAACAAGTCGGGCGCGAACCTGCTGACCGGCATCATCGCCGTGTTCGCGCAGCATTCCACCCTTTCGGGCCGCTGCCCCTACACCCACGCGCTTATCGAGTGCGACGAGGCGGCGTTCCGCAAGACGAGCGAATACCTGCCGGTCGAGTGCCTTGTCGTGAACAACATCTTCCGCGACCAGCTCGACCGCTACGGCGAGATCACGCATACCCTGAACGCCATCCGCGAGGGCATCACCCACGTTCCCAATGCGACGCTGTGTCTGAACGCGGACTGCTCGCTGACCGCCTCGCTCGCGGAGGACAACATCCCGAACCCCATCATCCGCTTCGGCGTCAACGTGCCGATTTACAAGGAAACCGCGCACGAGCTTTCGGACGCCGTGTACTGCATCCACTGCAAGACCCAGTACGAGTACGACTACCGCACCTACGGCCATCTCGGCGGCTTCCGCTGTCCAAAGTGCGGCTATCACCGTATCGCGCCCGAGGTCGCGGTAACGCAGGTCATCGCCACCGGCGCGGACGCCTCGGACATCGTGCTCGACATTTTCGGCCACGCCCACGAGGTTCATGTCAACCTGCCGGGCGGCTACAACATCTATAACGCCGCGGCTGCCGCAGCCGCCGCTCATGTGGTCGGCATCGATGAAAAGACCACGGTCAGCGCCCTCGGCCAGTTCGAATGCGGCTTCGGCCGCGCCGAGCAGTTCCGCCTCGGCCAGTCGCAGGCGCGCATGATGCTCGTCAAGAACCCCGCAGGCTACAATCAGGTCATCAATCTGATTTCGCACGACGTCGGCAACTACAAGCTGGCCTTTCTGCTGAACGACCGCTTCGCGGACGGCACCGACATCAGCTGGATCTGGGACGTCGATTTCGAGGCGCTCGCCGCCCAGCAGAGCCGCTTTACGCGCGTTCTCGTGTCGGGTGTCCGCGCGGACGATATGGCGCTCCGCCTCAAGTACGCCGGCTTCGACCCCGAACACATCGAGGTCATCCGTGAATACGACAGGCTGCTCGGCGAAATCGCCGCAGACGCGGCGCCGGCGTTCATCATGCCGACCTACACCGCGATGTTCGACCTGCGCGGCGAAATCGGCAAGCACACCGACGTCAAGGCGTTCTACGAATAAGGAGGAGCGGAAAAAATGGAACTCAATATCTGCCATCTGTACCCGGACATCCTTAATCTGTACGGCGACCGCGGCAACATCATCACCATGAAGCGCCGTCTGGAAAGCCGCGGCATCACGGTCAACATCGACGAATGCTCGATCGGCGAAGCGCTCGACGCCGCAAAGTACGACATTTTCTTCATCGGCGGCGGTCAGGACTTCGAGCAGGAGGTTCTGCTGCGCGACCTCGCCTCCGGCAAGGCGCAGGAAATCCGAAACGCAGTCGAGGACGAAAAGACCTTCCTCGCCATCTGCGGCGGCTACCAGATGCTCGGCGAATATTACAAGACCTGGGACGGCGTACAGCTCGACTTCATCGGTGCGCTGAACCTGCACACCATCGGCGCGAAAGAGCGCATGATCGGCAACTATATGTTCAAAACCACGCCCGAAAGCGGCGATACGGTCGTTGTCGGCTTCGAGAACCACTCCGGCAAGACCTACCTTGGCGAGGGCGTCGCCCCGCTCGGCACCATGCTCTCGGGAAACGGCAACAACGGCGAGGACAAGACCGAGGGCGCCCGCTACAAGAACGTGTTCGGCACCTATTCGCACGGCTCGCTGCTCCCGAAGAACCCGGTCCTGTGCGATTTTATCCTTCAGACCGCGCTGAACCGCCGCTGCGGCAGCGCGGAACCGCTCGCGCCCCTCGACGATACGCTTGAAAATAACGCTCACCGCTATATGCAGGAGCGCCTGTCGCACAAATAGAATGACACACAAGTGTAACACACAGACGCGCTGAAACGTGTTATCCTTATAGTATGTAATAAGAGGTGATTACTTTGAAAAGAATTTTATCCGCAGTTCTTGCGGCGGCTCTGCTCGTCGGCTCGGTTCCGGCGGCGCTCGCGGCCGACATCGACTCGCACTGGTCCAAACCCTATGTGACCTCGCTGCACGAGCTCGGCATCATCAACCCGTCCGCTTCGACCGGCAACTATACCCCCGAGGCTGCGGTAACGCGCTGGGAGTTCATGCGCTACATCAACCGCGCGTTCGACTTCACGGAAAAGGCGTCCATCAGCTATTCGGACGTCCAGACCTCGGACCCGTACTATGAAACCATCCAGATCGCCGTCAAGCACGGCTACATCAACGGCACGGGCAACAACAAGATGTCCCCCGAGGGCATCCTGACCCGCGAGCAGGCCGCGACCATCCTCGGCCGCCTGCACAAGTACGCGCCGGCCGCATCCGCGTCCAAGCTGGACGTTTTCACCGACAAGTCCAAGATTTCCTCCTACGCGACGAGCTACGTTGCGGAAGCCGTATCGCAGGGCTACATCAACGGCTACACCGACGGCACCTTCAAGCCGCAGGGCAACTTAAAGCGCGGCGAGATCGCGAAGATCCTGTACTTCTACCTCGGTTCCTCGCTCGGCGAGTCCGGCAAGCAGTACACCTCGGCGGACTTCAACGGCGACACCAAGAACGTCACCATCTCCGCCGCCTGCACGCTGTCCGATGCGACTGTCAACGGCAACCTCTACATCACCGAGGACGTGCTCTCCGGCAACGTCAACCTCAATAACGTCACCGTCAAGGGCGATATCATCGTCGGCGGCGGCAACGTCACGCTCGACGGCGTGAACGCGATGAGCCTTGTCGTTTCCAACCCGATGGGCAACAAGCCGACCGTCATCGCGACCGGCTCGACCAATATCGGCACCGCAGAGGTGCAGACCTCCGCCTCGCTCTCTGAGAGCGGTCTTTCCGCCAACGCGGGCGGCTTTTCGGATATTTCCGTCACCGGCGAGGGCACGAACCTGTCGCTTGATGCCGCTGTCTGGGACGTCAGCACCAAAGCGGCTTCCACCATCGTCACTACCGGCAGCACCACCATCAGCGAGCTGACCGCCGACGCCAAGACCACCGTCACCGGCAACGGCTCGATTCAGACCGCAAAGCTGAACGCAAGCGGCTGTGAGCTTGTCATGCAGCCGGCCGAGGTCCAGCTCGCAAGCGGCGTCACCGCAAGCATCGCGGGCAAGTCGGTCGCCTCCTCCACGAGCGTTTCGATTTCCCCGTCTACCCTGTCCATCGACGTCAACAACAAGGACGCCATCGCGTTCTCCTATGAATTCACCTTCAACGCGGACAAGAACGACCTGACCCGCGTCACGGTCGGCGGCACCAACCTCCGTCAGGGCACGGACTACAACCTGCTCTCGGACAAGAACGGCATCCGCATCTACAAGACCTATCTCTCCACCCTGACCGCCGGCACCTACACCGCCGAGCTGAAGTTCGAGGACGGCACCAAGGCCGCTATCGGCATCGTCGTCAGCAACTCCGCGCAGAGCGCGGTCAGCCCCTCGCAGGTCACGTTCGACAAGTACGAAAGTTCGGCGAACTACAACGACGTCACCGTAACGCTCAGCCTGCCGGCCGGCACCCTGCTCAGCTCGGTCAAGCTCGGCAGCACGGTACTGGAACGCGGCACGGACTACAACTACAACGCCTCCTCGGGCACGGTGACGCTCCTTCGTGAAACCCTCGCGAAAAAGAGCAAGGGCAGCTACACCATCACCTTCGTTCCCACGAGAGGCACCTCGTCCACCTGCTCGCTCACCGTCACCGACACCGCGCCGGTCAACGAGGTTTCGCCCTCTCCGGTCGATTTCGACGCGAATACCTCCTCGGGCGGCTATCAAGACGTTACCGTAACGCTCAAGCCGGCGGACGGCGCGACCCTCAAGAATATCCGCGCAGGCGGCAAGACGCTTGAGGAAAACTGGCAGTACAAGGTGGACGGCTCGACCGTCACCATCAGCAAGACCGCTGTCGCGGAGTTCGGCAAGAGCGGCGCGACCTACGCGGACTTCACCTTCGTCATGAGCAAGGGTCAGAACCCGACCCTGCGCGTCAACTACGTCACGACCTACGCACTGACCGCGAATGTGGTCGATGACCTCGGTCTGCCGATTTCGGGCGCGACCGTCACCTTCACACCGAACGACGGCGAAAGCGGCACCGCCGCCCAGACCCTTGTCACCGATTCGGACGGCAAGGCGACCGTTTATGTCAAGCGCGGCAGCTACACCCTCACCGCGACCCACGAGCGCTTCACCTCCGCCATCACCCAGACCACGAGTGTTTCTTCCGCCCGCACGGTCAAGATGACGGGCGAAATTCTGGAAACCGTTCAGCTCGTCGTGACCAATGAGTACGGCGCTCCGCTCTCCGGCGCGGTCGTATCCATCGGCGGCAAGAGCGTCACCACCGGCGCGGACGGCACCGCTTCGTTCAGCGTCAAGCGCGGCAGCTATGTCGCACAGGTGGCCTGCAACGGCTACAAGACGCAGGCAGTTCAGCTTTCGGTCACAGGCTCGCTCCGCGAGCGCGTCAAGCTCTCCTGACACGATAAAACAGTAAAGGCAACACCTCCGGAACCGCGAAAAAACGGAAATCCGGAGGTGTTTTTCTGTCTGTATCAGTCTCCCATCGACAGGCCGAGCGCACGCGCCTGCGCCACGATCTCGCAGTCGGGCGGCACGGTTTTCAGCTTGCCCGCGACCTCGGAGAGCGGCACGGGAACGATTTTGTCGTCCCGCAGCGCGACCATGTTGCCGAAATTGCCGTCGCGGATAAGCTCGGCCGCCGCCGCGCCGAAGCGGCTCGAGAGCACGCGGTCCGCCGCGCAGGGAGCGCCGCCGCGCTGAAAATGGCCGGGAATGGTCACGCGGATTTCCTGGCCGGTCAGCTCCTTCAGCGCCGCCGCCAGACGGTAGGACACCGACGGGTACGGCATGGCCTCGCGCGATGCCTTGAACTCCTTTTTGCTCATGGCCGCCTCCTCGCAGCTGACCGCGCCCTCCGCGACCGCAATAATCGAGAAGCGCTTGCCGTTTTTCGCGCGTTTTTCGATGGCCTGCGCGATCTTTTTCGCGGAGTACGGGATTTCCGGGATAACGATAACGTCCGCGCCCGAGGCGATGCCCGCGTGCAGCGTCAGCCAGCCGGCCTTGTGACCCATGATCTCCACGATGAACACGCGCGAGTGGGAAAAAGCGGTCGAATGGATGGAGTCGATGACCATGGCGGCGATATCGACCGCCGACTGGAAGCCGAAGGTCATTTCCGTACCCCAGAGGTCGTTGTCGATGGTCTTGGGGAGCGTCACCACGTTCACGCCCTTCTCGCGCAGCAGGTTCGCGGTCTTGTGCGTGCCGTTGCCGCCCAGAATAACGAGGCAGTCGAACCCGGCCTTTTGGACCGTTTTCAGCATTTTATCGAGCTTTGTCTGCTCGCTGTCCTCGACCGGGCGCTGCATCTGCTTGAACGGCTGGCGCGAGGTGCCGAGGATGGTGCCGCCGAGCGTCAGAATGTCCGAAAAGTCGTCCGGCCTCATCTCATGGCAGTCCCCCTCGATGAGGCCGCGATAGCCGTCGCGGATGCCGTAAATGCGCACGTTGTCCCCGAGTTCGTTGTAAAGCGTCTTTGCCACGCCTCTGAGCGCCGCGTTCAGTCCCTGACAGTCGCCGCCGCTCGTAAGCATTCCGATTTTCATATTCATCATCCTTCCCCCGCCGGTCTCCCCGCGGTTTTCTTCTCTCCATTATAGGATATTATGCCGCACGGGAAAAGCGATTTTACATGCTTTTTTCATTGAGATTTGTGCGCATCAGATTTTTCTGTCGAATTTTGATTTTTTTGCAGGAATTTTATTGACAAAACTCCCTGTACGGGTTTATACTGCAGTCACAAAAAAAGATGATGCAGTCGCTTCGACCGCATCTCAAACGATAATAGCAAAACCATCGAAAGATGGCGACGCAAAGCTATAGGGCCTTACCCCTCTGAGAGGGCTGGCAGCCAGTTACCGAAAGGAGATCGCCGGATATGAAGCGGCTTTTTCGTTTTGCATGCACAGTTTTTGCAGCAGCTGTCCTCTCGATGGGTTTCACCGCAGCGGCAGCGAATGACATTGTTGACACGAGCAACACATCCCACGGTTATGTAACCGTTAACTACACCTCGAGCGCCAAGCTCAAGGTCGGCATCCAGTACAACGGCGGCAAGACGGTTTACCGCGACTGCCCGAGCGGCAAGGACGCTTCTTTCTCCCTCGACCAGGGCAACGGCAAGTACACCGTAACCCTGTACCGCAACGTTTCCGGTTCTTCCTACGAGGAAGTTTCCTCCAAGACCATGAACGTTACCGTCAAGGACGCTTACGCTCCCTACCTCGTTTCCACCGCTGAGGTTCAGTTCTCCAAGAGCGACGCCGTTTCCAACAAGGCTGCTGAACTCTGCAAGAACGCCAAGACCGACGAAGAAAAGGTCGTTGCCATCTACAATTACATGGCAGGCCGTTACTCCTATGATTACAAGCTGGCAAACGAAATCACCAGCGGTAAGGTCACCAAGTACATCCCGGATACCGCCGCTACCCTGAACGGCACCACCGGTATCTGCTACGATTTCTCCTCCCTGTTCGCAGCAATGTGCCGCAGCGAAGGCATCCCGTGCGCACTGACCAAGGGTTATGCCGGTTCTAGCTATCACGCATGGAACAAGGTAAACCTCGACGGCAGCTGGTATCAGATCGACTTGACCTACGCCGTTACCCGCAGCGTTAAGAACGCTTCTTCCCTGCATGACTGCGTATCCCCGCTGAACTACACGGGGACCAGCGACGCGCTCGTTGTTGCAGCAGCTTAATTTCTCGTTTATTCTATTTCTTATCTATTTGTATACGGACAGCGACTGTTTGTCCCAGCCGCTGCTTTGTATAAATCTGTTAAGGCACAGCCGGTGAAAACCGGTGTCGCAAAGCCAGATGGCCCTAAACGGAGGCTTTTCTCCGCATGGCAGCCGGTTGCCGGAACAATTTGAATCCCCCTTTGCAGAGCTATGCGCGCTTGTAAAGGGGGTATTTTATTTGGAGGTTGAAACTGCATTCTGTTCTGAAGATACGCAAACCACAAACACACATGATCTGTGCGGCTCGTTGAGGAGCAAGTTGTACAGACAAAGGCACGATCGATGAAAGTCGATTTCGCAAAGCCACGGCCCTAAACGGAGGAGTTTCTTCCGCATGGCAGCCGGTTGCCAGAAATACATTTGCAATTCCTCTCGATCAGCATGCACGCTGACTAAGGAGGTATTCATATGTTAAAAAAGAATACGCGCAAACGCCTGCTCGCAGGAGCTCTTGCGACTGTCATGATGCTGACCATGTGCCCGAGCTGGGCGCTGGCCGACGCTGAGGACATCGCAACTCTGCCGCTCGTGGACGAAAACCGTCCCGTAGCAGAGTCCACTCCCGTTGAAGCAGACACCACCGAAACTCCCGCTGTTCCCACTCCTTCTGAACCCGAGGCAAAGCCTGCCTAGGATCAGAATACCGCATCGGCTCCGTCTGACGACGAAGCAAACGGCGGTACGGACAGCACGGAGTCTGGCAATAACAACGCTTCTTCCGACGCTTCGGAAGACAATTCTCAGAACAACAGTGCAGCAGACAGCACTCCCGACGTAAACGACCAGCCGCAGGACGCGGCAAATGAGGCCAACAGCTTTATCGACGGTCTCGACCTCACGATGGACGTCTCTACGGCCCAGACGCTTACAGCTGAGTATTGGATTACCAACGCTCGCGCAACCGATGAAAACAAGGTCAACACGCTGACTATCAGTTCGGACATGGCCGGTATCACGGATGAGGACGGCATTCCCGTTACTGAACTGGCACCCGAAATCCGTAACAACATCATCGGCTACGAAACCACCGTTTTCGGCCATGCCCGTGTACTCAGCGGAAGGCAGCGCCAGATAGCGTACCGCACTGACCGCAGCACCTCCGGTACTGAAATCGATGCTATCCGTTATCATGACTCTTACCGGAAGTATTTCGAGTACCATGTTAAGGGAACCAACAATTGGAAACACTTTGACAACAGCAACGACCAGCTGGTATTCTACTATCTGGTTCGCACCGATTACTCCAGGATGGTTCAGATCGACGTTTCCGACTGGGCTGTTGACGACGAGCCGTCCTTTGACGACCGCCGCAGCGTGACCTATCAGGTTTACGTCAAGGGCGCTGACGGTTCCTACACGCGCACCGGCAATCGGAAGTTCTGGTACAACAAGACCTTTACCGTTTCGTCCGTTCTGGTTCGCAAGGCTGACGCCGACCGCTACACCATCGAGGACGTAAAACTCGACCCGTCCGCTCTCGGCACCCCGACCGTAAACGACAACGGCGAGTATCAATTCAGCCTCAACCTTTCCGAGACCAATGACCGCAACGCTACCGTTAAGATTTACGTTAGGCCGAACGTTGAGCCGGTGCAGCTGACTTACGATCCGAACGGCGGCACCATCGACCCCAACAGCAAGTACACCCTCCCAGGTTGGGTTTGGCCCGATTCGCAGGTTGACACTCCGACAGTTGAGAAGGATAACTGCATTTTCGAGGGTTGGTACACCGATGCAGATTTCGTGCACAAGTGGGAAGACCACACGATGCCGAATCACGATCTGACTCTGTACGCAAAGTTCACCGCCAAGGAAACTCCGAATCCGGAACCCGAACCGGAACCCGAACCGGAACTGACCCAGGCTATGTACTTCATCCTCCTGCCGACACTCAGCACTCCGACGAGCAGTGCTGACCAGGGCGAGAAGCAGTACCTGCCGAGCAGTATCAGCGACGGCGGTGTAAAGGGTGCAACTCTCAAGACCGGTTACGCAGGTCATCTGACCGAAGAGGGCAAAAAGGCAGCAGACGACGCTTACAACGAGGACGACGCAAAGAACGGCGTATTCAACGCCGATGGCTATCATGTTGACGGCTACGTCAAGAACGTTGCAATCAACGTTACCTACCATTCGAATTTCGGTGAAGATGCAATCTATAAAGACCCCACCAGGACCGGCACCGACTATACGGCGCTCGACTATACCGACACCGGTCTCCTGACTCGGGACGGTTATGAGTTCCGCGGCTGGTATACCGACGCAGCTTGCAATACTCCCTATGAGCCTAAGGTTCTGATGACCAGCCTGGATCTGTACGCAAAGTGGGTCAAGAACGTTTTCGCCGTAAGCTACTTTGTTGACGGCAGTGTTTACAAAATCGACGATAAAGAACAGATTTCTTCGCACGTAAATGGCGAGGAAGTTACTCTGCTTGATAAGCCGACCAAGACCGGCCACACCTTCCACGGTTGGACTCCGGCAGCTGACGTTGCAAACATTATCAAGGTTGCTGATGGCAAGTTCACCATGCCGGCACAGAACGTTCTCTTTAACGGTACTTTCACTATCAACCATTACCAAGTAATCTACAAGGTTGACGGCAAGGTTGACGGCGACCCTGATATCTACGACTTCAATTCCGACGTTGTAATCCGACCCGTTCCGACCAAGGACGGCTACACCTTCACCGGCTGGAAAATTGGCGACAAGGATGCTGAGAACTTCAAGATGCCCGCGCATGATGTTGAAATCCACGGCTCTTACAGCCAGAACACGCGCAAGTACACCGTAAACAAGCACTTCTACGACGAGAAGGGTGCAGAGATTGCCGAGCTGGCATCCACTGCAACCGCTTCCGGCGCAGAAAACGCTCCGATTGCTGACCTGTACAAGGATGATGCTGTAAACCAGACCGTTGACGGCAAGAACTACGTTTACGTTCCGGGTCTGACCAAGGTTACCGATAACCTTGAAAAGCTGACCAAGGACGTTACCATCGACCTGCATTACTACCTTAACGTCGAGGGCGGCAACGACACCCCGGACGCCTGGGAGTACCGTCTTACATTCAAGGTTGTAAACGGCGAGTGGAACGACGGCGGCAACGCTGACAGAGTAGCTTACGTTCCGTTCAAGGACTATAAAACCGGCAAAGACCTCGAATACGTTGTGGTTCCGGCCACCCGTATCCCGCCCGTTGGCGAAAAGCCGAACTCCGGCTACCATGCGGGCGCATGGGATACGACCCCTGTCGGTAATGACAAGGTTCAGAAGGACACCGTATTCACCTACACCTACGCGCAGAACAGTAGCGGCGGTAGCTCCGGCGGCAGCGGCGGCAGCCACCGCAAGCCTACCGTTACCATCCAGGACGAGGTTCCGACCGGTCTGAACGGTGACGATCACTATGCGTACATCGTCGGCTACCCGGACAAGACCGTCCGCCCGCAGAACGGCATCACCCGTGCTGAGGTCGCGACCATCTTCTTCCGCCTGCTGACCGACGAGACCCGCAACGCTAACTCCACCAAGTCCAACAGCTACTCCGACGTAGCAGCCGGTGCATGGTACAACCATGCGGTTTCTACGCTGAGCGCTATGGGCATCGTAAAGGGCGACAGCAACGGCAAGTTCAACCCGAACGCTTCCATCACCCGTGCCGAGTTCGCAGCTATCGCGGCTCGCTTTGACGACAAGGCGAACACCTCCGCTGCATCTTTCAGCGACATCGCAAACCACTGGGCGAAGGACGAAATCAGCGCGGCAGCCAACAACGGCTGGATCACCGGTTACACCGACGGCACTTTCCGTCCGAACAACCGCATCACCCGCGCCGAGGCCATGGCTCTCGTCAACCGCGTTCTCAAGCGTCTCCCCGAGACCGACGAGGACCTGCACGCAGACATGATCAAGTGGAGCGATAACTCCGATGCTTCTCAGTGGTACTACCTTGATGTTCAGGAGGCTACCAACAGCCACTACTACCAGACCAAGGAGAACCAGTTCGAGAAGTGGACCGAGCCGCGCGATACCCGCGACTGGACCGAACTGGAAAAGTAAATACTTTCCCTATGCAGCCCCCGACTTCGGTCGGGGGTTGTTTTTTTGCTGTCGAGAAACCGCGCCGCCAAACCGGGTTTTCTCTTGTGTAATTTACCGAATTTCTGCAAAAGGCGCTTCTCTGCTTGTCATTACGGCGGCATCGGTGTATAATAACATCGTTCGGCAGGCTGTGCCCTGCCAGAAAAAGAAATACAAGCGAACAGACGGTGCCGCCGTGCAGCATTTTTCCGCTGCGGCTGCGGGTAAAAGGGAAACAGGTGCAAATCCTGTACGATCTCGTCACTGTAAGCGTGGAGCATTCCGCCAGATATGTCACTGATGCCGTGCATCGGGAAGGCGGCGGCGTGCAATGAGGCGCGAAGTCAGGAAACCTGCCGTTCTGCTGGTACGGGAAGCATATTCCAGGTCACGAGTCATTGACTGTACTGATGCCGCATTGCATTACGACAGTCCCTTTTCGCCCGCGCGGCAGAGGGACGTTGTGTTTTCTGTGCCCTTTTCAGGGCTTTTCCCCGGTGCGCTTGCCGGAGGAGCCGAAAAAAGGAGGAACTTTTTCATGAAACTCAAGAAACTGGGTGCTCTGCTGCTCTCCGCGAGCCTGATGATGACGGCTCTGACCGCCTGCGGCAGCAAGCCGGCTACAAACGACACCGCCGAGGATACCAAGGGCGCGGATAGCGCTGCAACCGATACCGCGGCAGACGACGAAGAAAACTACGAAACGGGTGACGCAAGCTTGGATAATCCGCTCAATCAGGACGAAATCGGCGAAAACGAGCTGCTGGTCGTCAGCTTCGGCACCAGCTACAACGACAGCCGCCGCGAGACCATCGGCGCCATCGAGGCCGCGATGCAGAAGGCGTTCCCGGACTACTCGGTCCGCCGCGGCTTCACCAGCCAGATCATCATCGACCATGTAAACAAGCGTGACGGCGAGGTTATCGACAACGTGACCGAGGCGCTCGACCGCGCGGTTGCAAACGGCGTCAAGACTCTCGTTGTTCAGCCGACCCACCTGATGAACGGCCTTGAGTACACCGACCTCAAGGACGAGCTGGCAGGCTACTCCGACTCCTTCGAGAAGGTCGTTCTCGGCGAGCCGCTGCTCACCTCTGATGCGGACTTCCAGACCGTTATGAACGCAATCGTTGACGCGACCAAGGAGTACGACGACGGCGAGACCGCTATCTGCTTCATGGGTCACGGCACCGAAGCTGACTCCAATCAGGTCTACACCAAGATGCAGGAGACCCTGACCGCAGCAGGCCACAAGAACTACTTCGTTGGCACGGTTGAGGCGACCCCGTCCCTCGACGACGTCATCGCGGCTGTCAAGGAAAGCGGCTGCAAAAAGGTCGTTCTGCGTCCGCTGATGATCGTTGCCGGCGACCACGCAAACAACGACATGGCAGGCGATGAGGACGGCTCCTGGAAGACCGAGTTCGAGAAGGCCGGCTTCGAGGTAACCACCGTTGTTGAGGGTCTGGGCAGCGTTCCGGCTATTCAGGACCTGTTCGTTCAGCACGCACAGGCGGCTATCGACTCGCTCAAGTAATCTTTCCATACCAGATACAGGTCCGGACTGCGAAAGCGGGCCGGACCTTCTTTTATCAGTCAAACACAAGGAGAAAACAATCTATGAACAGCAAAAAAACACTTCTGGCCGCTCTTCTGGCGGCGCTCATGCTCACCTCCGGCTGCGGCAGCTCCCCCTCTCAGCAGCAGACCGACACCGCCGCGCAGACCGGCGAGACCGGCACCTCGAATGTTGCTTCTGCGTCCGACATGGCCGAGGTCGAGGATGTCGTTGAGGATAGCATGATCCCGATTGCCGGCGACCAGGTAAAGGACGGCACGTATCATGTCACCGTCAAGTCCAGCTCCAAGATGTTCGACATCACCGCCTGCGAGCTGACCGTCGAGGGCGGCAAGATGACCGCCGTCATGCACATGGGCGGCACCGGCTACCTCTATGTCTACATGGGTACCGGCGAGCAGGCCGCGGCGGCTTCCGAGTCGGACTACATCCCGTTCACCGAGGAAGCGGACGGCACGCACAGCTTTACCGTGCCGGTTGACGCGCTCGACGAGGGCATCGACTGCGCCGCTTTCAGCAAGAAGAAGGAAAAGTGGTACGACCGCACCCTGCTGTTCCGCGCGGACTCCCTGCCGATGGACGCCTTCGCGGACGGCGTGATAACGACCCCGGCTGACCTCGGCCTCGCAGACGGCACCTACACGGCGGACGTTGCGCTCGCGGGCGGCTCGGGCCGCGCTTCTGTCGAGTCCCCGGCGCAGCTCACCGTCAAGGACGGCAACGTAACTGCGAAAATCGTCTGGAGCAGCAAGAACTACGACTACATGAAGGTCGGCGACACCAAGTACGACGCCGTTATCGAGGACGAGCACTCCACCTTCGAAATCCCGGTTTCCTGCTTTGACTGGGCGATGGCGGTCAAGGCCGACACCACCGCGATGAGCGAGGCGCACGAAATCGACTACACCCTGACCTTTGACGCCGCGTCTGTCGCGCCCCTCAGCAAATGAGGCGTGCAGCAGCCTTTTTCCTGACGTGCGCGCTTTCGGCAGGTCTGCTGACCGGCTGCGGCGGTGAGGCATCGTCCGCCCCCGCCGGCGGCACGCTCGACCTCACCCCGACCGGCTCGATGCCGCTGTCCTACGCCGAGCAGTTCACGGTCGATACCCTCGAAAACGGTCTGTCGCTCATCACCATCGGCGGCGAGGACCGCTATCTGGTCGTGCCCGAGGGACAGCAAGCGCCGCAGACCGACGCGGACATCACCGTGCTCCAGCAGCCGATTGACAGCATCTATCTTGTCGCGACGAGCGCGATGGACTTCTTTATCTCGCTTGACGCGCTGGACACCATCTCGCTCTCCGGCACCAAGGCGGACGGCTGGTATCTCGACGAGGCGCGCGAGGCCATGAAAAACGGCGATATCGAATACGCCGGCAAGTACAGCGCCCCGGACTACGAGGCGATTTTCGATGCGGACTGCGACCTTGCGGTTGAGTCCACGATGATCTACCACACCCCCGATGTCAAGGAGCAGCTCGAACGGCTCGGCATTCCGGTGCTCGTGGAGCGCTCCAGCTACGAGAGCCACCCGCTCGGCCGCATGGAGTGGATAAAGCTGTACGGCGTGCTGACCGGCAAGGAGGATGAGGCCGAGGCGCTCTATCAGGAGCAGCTCGACGCCCTCTCCCCCATCCTCGACCAGCCGTCCACCGGCAAGACCGCCGCGTTCTTCTACATCACGGCGAACGGCGCCGTAAACGTGCGCAAATCCACCGATTACGTCCCGAAAATGCTCGAACTTGCGGGCGGAAAGTACATTTTCGACAACCTCACCGACGACGACGCCCGCTCGACCATGAATATGCAGATGGAGAACTTCTACGCAGGCGCAAAGGACGCGGACGTTCTCATCTACAACTCGACCATTGACGGCGAGCTGTACTCGCTCGACGAGCTGCTCGCAAAAAGTTCGCTCCTCGCGGATTTCAAGGCCGTGAAAAACGGAAATGTCTGGTGCACCGAACAGAGCCTTTTTCAGTCCGCCATGGGTCTTGGCGGCATGATTCAGGACTTTCACGCGATTTTTTCGGGCGAAAATACCGACAACCTGCACTATCTGCATCAGCTGACCTGAAACGGAGGGGAAAACCTTGCAGCCTGACCACCGTGCACGCTATACGCTCGGCTTTGCTCTGCTTGCCGCGCTGCTCGCCGCGCTCATCCTCTGGAACCTGAATACCGGCAGTCTGCACCTCTCCCCGGCTGAGGTCGCGGACATTCTGCTCACGCGCACGGGCGAAAACGCCGCCGTCGTGTGGGAGATCCGCCTGCCGCGGCTTATCGCCGCCTTGCTGCTCGGCGGGGCGCTTTCGGTCTCCGGCTTTCTGCTCCAGACCTTTTTCGCGAACCCCATCGCCGGTCCGTTCGTGCTCGGCATCTCGTCCGGCGCAAAGCTGACCGTTGCCCTCGCGATGATCGGTCTGCTCTCGCGCGGCCGCGTTATCGGCTCGACCGGCATGATTTTCGCCGCTTTCCTCGGCGCGATGCTGTCGATGGGCTTCGTGCTCGTCCTCGCGCAGCGCGTGCGCCAGATGTCCCTGCTCATTATCGCGGGCGTCATGGTCGGCTACATCTGCTCGGCGGTCACGGATTTCATTGTGACCTTCGCCGAGGACAGCAACATCGTAAACCTGCACAACTGGTCGCAGGGCAGCTTTTCCGGCATTTCGTGGGACAATGTCCGCGTCATGACGCCGGTCGTGCTCGTATCGCTTCTCTGCGCCTTTCTGCTGTCCAAGCCGATGGGCGCGTATCAGCTCGGCGAGGGCTGCGCCCGCAGCATGGGCGTCAACATCCGCCTGTTCCGCGTATCGCTTATTCTGCTGTCGAGCGTGCTGAGCGCCTGTGTCGCCGCTTTCGCGGGGCCTATCTCCTTTGTCGGCATCGCGGTGCCGCAGCTCATGAAGGGTCTGTTCGGCACGGCAAAGCCGCTCGTTCAGATACCGGCGTGCTTCGCCGGCGGAGCGGTTTTCTGCCTGTTCTGCGACCTTGTCGCGCGGACGGTATTCGCGCCCACCGAACTGAGCATCAGCTCGGTCACGGCCATTCTGGGCGCTCCTGTCGTCATTTTCATCATGGTGCGCCGCCGCACGCGCACGATGTAGGGAGGGATACGCCATGTCAAACGAGCTTCTCCGCGCGGAGAACATGACCGTCGGCTACGGCGGCGTTCCCCTCATCCGCGACATCGCGCTCAGCGTGTCGGGCGGCGAAATCCTGACGCTCATCGGCCCGAACGGCTCGGGCAAGTCCACCATCCTCAAAAGCCTCATCCGTGAGCTTGCGCTGCTCGGCGGCACGGTCTACTTAGACGGCCGCGACAGCCGCCGCCTGTCCGCGAACGAAACCGCACGCACCCTTGCCGTCATGATGACCGGGCGGCTGACGCCCGAGCGCATGACCTGCTGGGATGTGGCGGCGGCGGGGCGCTACCCCTATACCGGGCGGCTCGGCCTGCTCGGCGCGGAGGATAAAGAGAAAGTCCGCGAGGCGCTCGCCCTCGTGCACGCAGAGGACTTCGCGGACCGCGATTTCGCCTGCGTCAGCGACGGTCAGCGCCAGCGCATCCTGCTCGCCCGCGCCATCTGTCAGCAGCCGCGCGTGCTTGTACTCGATGAGCCGACCTCGTTCCTCGACATCCGCTACAAGCTCGAACTGCTGACCATTCTGAAAAAACTCGTGCGCGAGCAGAACGTTGCGGTCGTGCTGTCGCTGCACGAGCTTGACCTCGCGCAGAAAATCTCCGACCGCGTGGTCTGCGTCAAAAACGGCGAGATCACCTGCATCGGCACCCCCGAGGAGGTCTTTGCCAACGGAAGCGTTCGCGAGCTGTACGGTCTGACCGCCGGAAGCTATGATGAGCGCTTCGGCAGTCTGGAGCTGGAACCCGTGCGTGGCGAGCCGCAGGCGCTCGTTGTCGGCGGCGGCGGAAGCGGCATCGCGCTCTACCGCGCCCTTCAGCGGCAGGCCGTCCCCTTTGCCGCAGGCGTGCTGCACGAGAGCGACATGGACTTCCCCGTGGCCTCGGCGCTCGCGTGCGAGGTCGTGTCCGAGCAGCCGTATCAGCCGATAAGCGGCGCGGCGTTTTCCCGCGCGCAGGCAATCATGCGCCGCTGCCGCCGCGTTTATGCGCCGCTCCGCGCGTTCGGCCCGATGAACGAAAAAAACCGCGAACTTATCGCGGAAGCCGAGGCAAACGGCTGGCTCTGCCGGTAATCGCCGCGCAATTTCACCAAAAAAGCCGGGCACGGCTTGCAACGGACACGCCGCTTGTGTTAGAATGGATGATATACAAATGCAGACGTCATCAAGGAATGCAGTTTTATGTCAAAAAGCGTAAGAAAATCCAGAAAACAGCATAAAAACCGCAGCCATCGTGCGCCGGTGAGCCGTCCGGCTGCGCCGCCGCGTGCAGACAGTCCGCCGCGAGTGCACCGAGGGTCTGCTCGTCCTGCCGCAGCTGCTGCCCTAAGCGGAGCGCCGACTGCGCCGCCGCGGGGTTTATCTCACGCAGCACGGGCAGCACGCTGTGCCGCAGGCGGTTTCGCGTGTAGTCGTCGCTGAGATTTGAGCTGTCGGTGACGTAATCCTGCCCGTTTTCGCGCAGGAACGCCTCGATTTCGCGCCGCTCTGCGTTCAGAAGCGGCCGGATGATATTGCCCCGCACGGGCGGGATACCGGCAAGACCCCTCGCGCCGCTGCCGCGCACCAGATGAAACAGCACGGTTTCGAGGTTGTCGTCCGCCGTGTGGGCGGTCGCGATTTTGCAGCCGTCCGCCGCTTTTTCCATCTGTGCGTAGCGCTCGCGCCGCGCGGTCTCCTCGACCGCCTTTCCCTGCGAGAGCGCGGCAATATCCACGCGCACGACGGTCAGCGGAACACCCCGCTTTTCGCACAGCGCCCGGCAGAACGCCTCGTCCCGGTCAGACTCCGCGCCGCGCAGACAGTGGTTTAAGTGAAACGCGCGGACCTCGTAGCCGAGGCTTTGCAGCACGAGCAGGAGCGACACCGAATCCGCGCCGCCCGAGAGCGCCGCAAGAACGGTCTCCCCCGGCCTCAGCATATCGTACCGGCGGATGGTTTCGGCCGCCGTCCGCACAAGGCTGTTATTCCTCATGGATGCGGTCCGGGTTGGAGAAGGTCGTGTACTGACCGACCCACTGAAGCTCTACCGTGCCGGTCGCGCCGTGACGGTTTTTCGCGATGATGATTTCCGCGATGTTCTTGTTTTCGCTTTCTTCATCGTAATAGTCATCGCGGTAGATGAACATAACGATGTCCGCGTCCTGCTCGATCGCGCCCGACTCACGCAGGTCGCTCAGCATCGGCCGCTTGTCCGAACGCTGCTCGGACGCACGGGACAGCTGCGACAGACACACGACCGGAACGTTCAGCTCCTTGGCCATGATCTTGAGCGAACGCGAAATTTCCGCGACCTCCTGCACACGGTTGTCCATGTGGCGGCCGCCGACGTGCATCAGCTGAAGATAGTCGATGACGATAAGGCCGAGTTCGTCGCCCAGACGGCGGCATTTCGCCTTGATTTCGGGTACAGTGATGGCCGGGTTGTCGTCCACGTAGATGTCGAGGCTTGACAGGACACCCGCGCCGCGTGCGATTTTATCCCAGTCGTCCATCGTCAGGTCGCCCGTCTTGAGCTTCTGCGCTTCGATGAGCGCCTGACTGGACAGAAAGCGGCTCGCAAGCTGCTCCTTGCCCATCTCAAGCTGAAAAACGCACACGCCTGTGCCCTTTTTGTAGCCCTTCGGCTTGTTCTGGATGCTCGCCTTGGCGGCGTTCAGGGCAATGTTGAGCGCGAAGGCGGTCTTGCCCATGCCGGGTCGGGCGGCGATCAGGATAAGGTCGGACTTGTTAAGGCCGGTCAGCGCCTTGTCGAGCGCGTGGAAGCCGGTGGACATACCCGGAATGTCGCTGTCCGACTGCATCCGCTCGTTCAGCTCGGTATACAGGTCGGCAATGACGTTTTCGAGCTTGGACAGACCCTTGATCTCGCGCCCCTGACGGATGTTGTAGATGCGCTGCTCGGCCAGCTCCGCGATGCCCGAAGCGTCGCCCTGACCCGAAATCGCGTTCTGCTGAATTTCGCTTCCGGCGTCCGCCAGCTGCCGCAGCAGGCTCTTGTCGCGCACGATGCGAACATATTCCGCCACGTTCCGCGAGCCGGGCGTGATGTCCATCAGCTGGAACAGGTAGGCTCGTCCGCCCGCCTCATCGTAGTAGCCGGCGCTCGTCAGCTCATCGAGCACCGTGACCGGGTCGATGCGCTTCGCGCCGTTGAACATCGAATAGATGGTTTCGAAAATACGCTTGTTTTCGTCTGCATAGAAGTCGTCCGAGCGCACCTGCTCGATGACCTCCGGGATA
>ERZ772937.997-NODE-997-length-22318-cov-6.651619_pt1 | contig 22318 bp, 10 predicted proteins | sample MGYA00512113_ERZ772937 | MGnify/ENA primary metagenome ERZ772937 (study PRJEB29015, sample SAMEA2737649) | human gut metagenome | biome: human gut; feature: human-associated habitat; material: faeces | place: China | collected 2012 ... | reverse complement strand
ACATGGGAAGACTCCTACCCCTACAACGCCAATTCGACCTTCGCCCTGCACCCGCAGTTCATCCGGCTGCCGGCCGCGGGCGTCGTGGAGGACGACGAGTACCGCACCCTGCGCAACGAACTGAACGCACTCCCCGAAATAGACTACGAACGGGTCAACCGGCACAAACTGCGGCTGCTCCGCCGGGCGTTCGAACGCCACGGAACCCGCACTGCGGCACGCCGCGACTACAAGGACTTCATCGCCGCCAATAGACACTGGCTCATCCCCTATGCCGCCTTCTGCACGCTGCGCGACGAAACGGGCACGCCCGACTTCACCCGCTGGGGCGGCTTCGCCCGCTATGACCGCAAAACCGTCGACGCCTACTGCCGCAGCCACAACCGCGACATCGCATTCCACTGCTATGTTCAATACCACCTGCATACGCAGTTGTCCGAGGTCTGCGCCTACGCCCGCGCCCACGGCATCGTCCTCAAGGGCGACCTGCCCATCGGCATCAGTCGCACGAGTGTCGACGCATGGCTCTACCCACACCTGTTCCACATGGACTCGCAGGCCGGGGCTCCGCCCGACGCATTCTCGGCCGTCGGGCAGAACTGGGGATTCCCGACTTACAACTGGGAACGCATGGCACGCGACGGCTACGCCTGGTGGCGGGCACGCATGGCCAAGATGGCCGAATACTTCGACGCCTTCCGCATCGACCATATCCTCGGCTTCTTCCGCATCTGGGAGATTCCCACGCATGCCGTACACGGGTTGCTGGGCTATTTCAACCCCGCCCTGCCCTATTCCGCAGATGAACTGCGCGGCATGGGCTTCGACACGCAGGACGGACGCTACACCACCCCGGCGCCCGACGAACACATGCTCGGGGAACTGTTCGGCGACCTGGCCGGCGAAGTCCGCGCCACCTGCATGAAGGAGGGGCGGTTACTGCCCGCCTATGCCACCCAGCGCAAGGTCGCAGCCCGCTTCCCGGGCGACGACGAACGCCAGACCCGGCTGCGGGAAGGGCTCATGGCATTGCTCGACGACGTGCTCTTCATCGAAGACCCGCGCCGCAAGGGCTATTTCCACCCCCGCATCGCCCCCCACTCGACGCACGCCTACCGCCGGCTCGACGGAGAGCGCCGTGCAGCTTTCGACCGGCTCTATACCGACTTCTTCTACCACCGGCACAACCGTTTCTGGCAGGAATCCGCCCTGCGCAAGCTCCCGGTGCTCCTCTCGGCGACCGAGATGCTGACCTGCGGCGAAGACCTGGGCATGATTCCCGACAGCGTCCCCGAGACGATGCACGAACTGCAAATCCTCTCGCTCGAAATCCAGCGCATGCCCAAGACGCCGGGGGAACTCTTCGCCGACCCGGCGCACTACCCCTATTTCTCGGTCTGCACCACTTCGACGCACGACATGAACCCGCTGCGGGCATGGTGGGAGGAAGACCGCGAACTCACGGCGCGCTTCTACCACGAAGCACTCGGCATCGGGGGCGACGTTCCCTATTTCTGCGAGCCGTGGATATGCCGGCGCATCCTCGACATGCACCTCAATTCCCCGGCGATGCTCACCATCCTGCCGTTGCAGGACTGGTTCTCGACCGACGGGGAACTGCGCTACCCCGACCCGGCCAAGGAACGCATCAACGTCCCGGCCGTCGCCCGATACTACTGGCGTTACCGAATGCACCTCCCGCTCGAGGAACTGCTGCACAAGGAGACTTTCAACGAGTCGCTGCACGACATGATCGCCTGCAGCGGGCGCCGCTGACGGGCAGACTGCGGCAGCGCCGACCCCGGCCGCAAAAATAAGGGGCGCCCCGGAATTTCCGGAGCGCCCCTTTTATCATGCCGCCGCGCCATCCTCCCGGGTGCCCCTGCGGAAACCTTCCACGGGAATCCCTTCCTGGGATCTCTCAACCGAAGCCCTCGAAGGACGCCTCCGGAGGAACGCCCGCAGCATGATCCTTCAAAGTGAACTTTCAGTCCTCGGCGGAAAATTCCAGAGGAACTCCTCTGCGGAACTCCCCTCTCCCGCCGGAACCGGAGCCCCCGCCCGCCGCAGGAACGGTAACCCGGAAGGCCGGAGGACAAAACCCGGAAACGGAGGGGGGGGGCCGAAGACCTGCCCGTCGCGACCAAGGCTCAGCCATTCCCCTCCAGCCACTTCAGGAAGTCGTCGACCCGCGACCGGCTCACCACCATCTCGAACTCCGGACGCGGACGTGCCGTGATCTTCAGCCGGTTGCCCAGGTATTTCACGATGCTGACGATCGCCGGCATGGCGATGATGCAGCTGCGCGATATGCGGAAAAACCGCCCGGGATCCAGTTCGTCCGAAAGGACGTCGAGCGACTGATCCATGATGTAGCGGTTGTTGTCGTTCGTGACAAGGTAGGTGTTTTTCTCTTCCGAGTAGAAATAGGCGATGTCGGTGGTCTGCACCGGGACGATCCGGTCGTTGAAACGCACGACATAGCGCTGTTTGTATTCGCGCGGGCTGCGGATTGCGTTCAGCAATACGTCGGGGTCGATGCCCCCGCTCCGCACACGGCAACGTTCCACGGCACGCCGCAGCGCCGCGAGGTCGATCGGTTTGAGCAGGTAGTCGATGCTGTTGACCTCGAACGCCCGCACGGCGTAATTGTCATATGCGGTGGTCATGATGACCCGCGCCGTTACGTCCGCCTGGCGGAATATCTCGAAGCAATCCCCGTCGGAGAGTTCCACGTCCATGAAAATCACATCGGCACTGTTCCCCGGCGTGCGCAGCCAGAGCACCGTTTCCCTGACCGAGCCGGTCGTCCCGACGATCCGTACGTCGGGAAAATGCTGGGTCAGCGCTCGCGCCAGGTTTGCCTGGGCCATCATTTCGTCTTCTACGATCAGTACGTTCATATTACAGCAACGGTAAGGTGACACAATATTCGGTATCGGTACGGCGTATCCCGATCGGGATGCCCGACAGGTCGAGGTACTGCTGGCGGATGTAGTTCAGCCCCACACGGGTCGAGGGGTTGCCGGATACCTTCAGCTGAAGGTTGTTCGACACCGTCACGGCCTCGGCCACGGCGACGATGCGGATCACCAGCGGCCGGTCGGCCCCCACCGAGTTATGCTTGATGGCGTTTTCGATCAGCAACTGCACCGAGCAGGGCAGGACATGGCGGTTCATGGCCTCATCCGAAATGTCGGTCTCCACGCGGAACCCTTCGGGGAAACGCACCTGTAACAGGTCGACGTACATCCCCACGAAGGCCATCTCCTCGCGCAGGCGCACGAGTGTCTCCTCCTCGTTCTGGAGCATGTAACGGTAAATGCCCGCCAGTTTATGGATGTAGGCGCTGGCCTGCTCCGTGCGCTGCTCGCAGACCAGGCAGTCGAGGATATTGAGCGAGTTGAACAGGAAATGGGGGTTGACCTGCTGTTTGAGTTTCATGTAACGGAACTGCGCCTGGTGCGCCTTGCCGCGCTCGGCACGCAGCACGGCACGTGCGACCAGGGCGTAATCGACCATAAATACGACCGAATAGAGGGTCACCTCGACCAGCAGGGTGACGATCCACAGTTGCAGGAACTCCCGTGCGGTGAACGAGCGGTCGAAGGCGAACGGCAGGTGCAGCCCCGTAATGAGCGCCACGCAGGCCGACGTGAGCAGCACGAACAGAAGGAAGGCCGCGATTTCGGCGATCGGGCCGTGTCGGGTTTCACGCCTGCGCGTATGCCGGACATAGATGATATTGACGCACAGCAGGATAATCAGTGCCGCGGAATTGGAAGCCAGCAAGTCGGCCATGTGGTAGAGGCGGTCTGTGGAAAAGGAGGGCGAGGCGAAAAGCTCGACATAGGCCAGCCTCAGCACGAAAATCCCCCCCACGGCCAGCAGCAGCAACCCGATGCGGGGCGTCCAGGCCGAGGAGCGGCTCGCCGTGTCGTCGCCGCGGCGGAACAACTTGGTGAACCACACGATGCTCCAGCCCAGGATCTCGGTGGTGATGAAGGTCGAGACGGCATGCACCACGGGCGAGGCGTGCAATAACAGCTCGATCAACTGCGCACCGCCCGTACCCAGCAGGTAGCCGATCACGTTGACGACGATCACGCTGGCAGCGGTGAACTCCACGTTCAGTCCCCGTTTGAGGCAGATCAGCACGATCAGCACGATCGTCAGCAGCGTCAGCACCAACTCGTCGTTGATCCCCGCCAGATGGCACGAAAGGGCGACCACGGCATGGAGCACGGCGAACAGGTGGATGATTCCGGACACTTTGAGCGATCGCATATAGGCTGACTGAGGCTGTATTAAAGTATATACGGGTTTCGTTTATTACGAATAAAGGTAGTGTTTTTCCGCGGAAATTCCAAATCGTCCCCCGCGGGCTACCGTTCGTCGCAAAAATCCGCCCGTTCATCCGGCTGAACCTTCCGTTCGTCGCCCTGCGGTTCGCCGTCCGGATTTTTTTATTAAAATTTGTATAACCTGAAAACCAACCGAAAAACCGAAATGACCAAGCCTAAACTCTCATTTTGGCAGATTTGGAACCTCAGCTTCGGCTTCCTCGGCGTGCAGATCGGATATTCGCTCCAGAATTCCAACACGTCGAGCATCTTCGAATCGCTGGGGGCAGATGTCAGCCACCTGAGCTACTTCTGGCTGGCGGCACCGCTGGCCGGCATGATCGTCCAGCCCATCGTGGGGCTTTTTTCCGACGGCACCTGGACGCGCTGGGGCCGCCGCATCCCCTACATCCTGGGCGGGTCGCTGATCTCGGCGCTGGCGCTGGTGCTCATGCCCAACTGCCCCAAACTGCTCGCCTTCGCCCCGCTCGCCATGGGGGCTTTCATCCTGCTGTTCATGGATTTGTCGTTCAACGTCACGATGCAGCCCTTCCGGGCGCTGGTGGCCGACATGCTCGACGATTCGCAGAAGACACAGGGCTACGTGGTACAAACCTTCCTGATAAACCTCGGTGCGGTCGTCGGCGCTATCCTGCCGCTCGTCATGACATGGCTCGGCGTGTCGGACGAGGCCGCTCCGGGGCATGTTTCGCCGCACATCGCCTACTCCTACTATGCCGGGGGCGCGATCCTGCTGCTCACGGTGCTCGTCACCTCGTTCAAGACACGGGAATATCCGCCCGGGGAGTTCGCCCGCTACAACAACCTCTCCGAGGAGGACGCCAAACCGATGAGCTTCGTCGGCCTCATGCGCAACGTCCCCGGCGTGATGGTGCGGCTGGGCGTCACGCAGTTCTTCTCGTGGGCGGCGCTCTTCCTGATGTGGACTTACCTCAAACCCGCCATCACGGGTGTAGTCACCGACCATGCCACGGGCGAAGTGCTCTCGGCCGGCGCCACGCAGACATGGGTCGGCGTGCTCAACGGCACCTACCCCATCCCCGCCTGCATCGCCGCCCTGTTCCTCGGGCGCGTCGCCGCGCGCTACGGCAACAAACCCGTCTACGCTGCCTGCCTGCTCGCCGGGGCGCTGGGCTTCGCGGGGTTGTGCCTGCTGCACGACCAGTACGCGCTGATGCTCCCGATGGTGGGGATCGGCATCGCCTGGGCGGGCATCCTCGCCATGCCCTACGCCATCCTGTCGCGCGCGGTCGAGCCACGCCGCATGGGCGTATACATGGGTATCTTCAATTTCACGATCACCGTCCCCCAGATCGTCATCGGACTGACCGGCGGTGCCATCGTCAAGTACTGCTTCGCCTCCGATGCGGCCGACATGCTGGCGCTCGCCGGGGTATTCATGCTGCTGGCCGCCGTGTCGGTCTTCCTGGTCAAAGAACACAAGGCCCAATGACCTACAATCCATAAAATCAACTTATAAACTAACCAAAATTCTTATGAAACGATTTTTAACTATGTGTGCGGGTATCTTGCTCATATGTCAATTTACCCCCCCCCTCACGCTGGCGCAAAACGCTGGTTATGAGGTAAAAGGCGTAGTTGTCGACAAGTCCGGGATGCCGATCCTGGGCGCTACCGTCGTCGAAAAGGGCACGACCAACGGTGTCTCGACGGGCATCGACGGCGACTATGCCATCCGCGCCGCCGGCCCCGAGTCGGTCATCGAGGTCAGCTATGTCGGTTACAAGACCGTCAGCCTGGTGGCCAGTTCGTCGCTGCTGGCGCACCTCACGCTCGAAGAGGATGCCATGGGTATCGACGACGTGGTGGTGATCGGCTACGGTACGGTCAAGAAGAACGACATGACCGGTTCGGTCGTGGCGATCAAGGCCGAAGAGTTCAACCGCGGCGCCGTGGTCTCCACACAGGACATGCTCAAGGGTAAGGTTCCGGGCGTGCATATCATCCCCGGCGACGGAGGCCCCGGATCGAGCGCCACCATCCGCGTGCGCGGTGCGGCTTCGCTCAACGCCTCGAACGACCCGCTGATCGTGATCGACGGGGTGCCCATCGCAGTCGACGGCGGCAAGGGTATGGCCAACCCGCTGGAGACGATCAACCCCAACGACATCGAATCCTTCACCGTGCTCAAGGACGCTTCGGCGGCGGCCATCTACGGTTCGCGCGCCTCGAACGGCGTCATCCTCGTCACCACCAAGAAGGGGCGCGGCAACACGCCCCGCGTATCGTACAGCGGCAGCGTGAGCGTCCAGACCAACTCCGACGAGCTGCCCGTGATGTCGCCCGGCGAGTTCCGCACCTACATCGACCAGGTATACCCCGCAGGTACGACCACGGGCGACAAGGTGCAGTCGATGCTCGGCGACAAGAACACCAACTGGCAGGACTTGGTCTTCCGCACCGCCATTTCGCATGACCACAACGTCAGCCTGATCGGCAACATCAACGATAGGATGCCCTACCGCGCATCGGTGGGCTACACCAACCAGCAGGGTACGCTCGAAACATCGAAATACGAACGCGGGACGCTCGACCTGAGCCTCTCGCCCAACTTCTTCGACAAGCACCTCACGGTCAACCTCAACGCCAAGGGCGTCATCACGTCGCAGCGCTACGCCTCGGGCGGCGTGGTGGGTTCGGCGGCCTTCTTCAACCCCACGATCGACCCCTATTTCCGCAACGACGACGGTTCGATCGACTACACGACCACCAACGGATACTGGAACTACGGATCGGGCCGCGGCGAGGACTTCACGCCCAACACCCTGCTGGGCGCAGGCCCGCTCTCGCAGCTCTACGACCGCGACAATACGGCGCGTGCCAAGCGTTTCATCGGCAACGCCCAGATCGACTATAAGGTTCACGGCTTCGAGGCGCTGCGCTTCAACCTCAACCTCGGCCTCGACGTATCGAGCGCCAAGACCTACGACGGCGTGAACCCCGGCTCGTTCCAGGCATACACCGACACCGAGGCCCGCGGCTGGGGACAGTATTCGTGGACGACGAACTTCCGCCGCAACCAGCTGCTCGAATTCTACGCCAACTTCAATAAGGAGTGGGGCATCCACCACCTCGACGTGATGGCCGGTTATTCGTGGCAGCATTTCTACAGCTCCGACCACTCGGTATCCTATTTCAACGAGACGCACGAGCAGAAGGGCGAGGATTCGCGCTACCCGTTCAACCGCCAGGAGAATTATCTGCTCTCGTTCTACGGACGCCTGAACTATTCGATCGCCTCGAAATACCTCTTCTCCTTCACACTGCGTGACGACGCCTCATCGCGTTTCTCGAAGGATACCCGCTGGGGCCTCTTCCCTTCGGGCGCCTTTGCGTGGAACATCGCCGAGGAGAATTTCCTGAAGGATTCGCGTGCCGTCTCGGCCCTCAAGCTGCGCGTCAGCGTGGGGCAGACCGGGCAGCAGGAGATCGGCTCCAATTATCCCTACCTGGCGCGTTACTACATGTCGACCGACGTCTATAAGACCTATTACATGGGCAGCGCCGGGCACATGTTCTACCTCACGCCGGGCGCCTACGACCCCAACATCAAATGGGAGACCACGACGACCTACAACGTCGGCCTCGACTTCGGGTTCCTCGGCGGGCGCATCAACGGCAGCGTCGACTGGTACCTGCGTCAGACGGACGACCTCCTGAACAACGTCATCACCCCCATGGGCTCGAACTTCGGCAACACGGTGCTCACCAACATCGGCTCGATGGAGAACAAGGGCGTGGAGTTCAACCTGAATTTCATCCCCGTGCAGACCAAGGACTGGAACCTCACGGTCGGCTTCAACGGCACGTTCCAGCACACCGAGTTCACCAAGCTCAACAACACCGACGACCCCGACTACGCCATCCAGGTGAGCAGCATCACCAAGGGTACGGGCAACCTGCTCCAGCGCCACATGGTGGGTTATGCACCCTACACCTACTACTGCTTCCAGCAGGTTTACGACCAGGACGGCAAGCCGATCCAGAACGCATTGGTGGATCGCAACAAGAACGGCCAGATCGACCAGGGCGACCGTTACATGACCGACAAGAGCCCCAACCCCGACTTCTTCTACGGCATCAGCCTCAAGCTGAGCTACAAGAACTGGGACTTCGGCTTCAACGGCCACGGTTCGGCGGGCAACTGGGTCTTCAACGACTTCGCCTCGGCCAACTCGACGTCCAACATCGACATCAACGCCGGCAACCTGCCCAACTTCGCACGGCTGGTCAAGAAGACCGGCTTTACGAAGGCCAACAGCGGCGAGCAGTGGTATTCGGACATGTTCCTCGAAAACGCTTCGTTCTTCCGCATGGACGACATCAACCTCGGGTACACGTTCAACAAGATTGGCAACTGGAAGGGCTCGATGCGCGTCGCCTTCGGCGTGCAGAACGTATTCGTCATCACCGATTACAGCGGCGTAGACCCCGAAATACCGGGCGTCAACGGCATCGACGGCTCGATCTGGCCGCGCCCGCGCACCTATTCGCTGCGTCTGAATGTAAACTTCTAAAAACGAACGAACCATGAAAATCGACATAAAACATTTCGCCTTGGCGGCGGCAGGCGCAACGATGCTGCTCACTTCGTGCATCGGGGATCTCGACACCCTGCCCCTCAACCCGTCCGACTCGACCTCGGAGACCGTCTACGGGAAAGACGAGAACGGCTACCTGGCCGGGCTCACCAAACTCTATTTCAATTTCGTCTCGAACGACACCACCGACCTGCAGGTCAGCGACGGCGGCGCCTCGGAGCTCATCCGCGCATTCTGGACGATCCAGGAGGCTACGGCCGACGCCTGCAAATGCGCCTGGGAGAACGACGCCTGGGTTCGCGCCATGAATACCGACACGTGGTCCGACGCCGACAACGACGCGACCTACGCCGTCTACGTACGTACGTTGCAGGGCATCGCCTACGTGAACGAGTACCTGCGCCAGACCGCCTCGGACAAACTCTCCGACCGCGGCGTGAGCAGCGAACTGGCCGCCAGGATCCAGAGCTTCCGTGCCGAGGCCCGTTTCCTGCGCGCCTATTTCTACTGGATCGCCCTCGACGTGTTCGGCGACGTGCCGTTTACGACCGAGACCTCGCCCTTCGGCGGCGGTGTGAACCCCAAACAGGCCTCGCGCAAGGATGTCTTTGACTACTGCATCTCGGAGCTGACCGACCTGGCTTCGGACGAAAGCGCGATGCCTGCCGCACGCTCGAACTACCCGCGTGCCGACAAGGGTGCGGTCAACGGCCTGCTGGCCCGCATGTACCTCAATGCCGAGGTTTATGCCGGCACCCCGATGTGGACGGAGGCCAAATCCGCCTGCGAAGCGATCTTCGGCATGGGCTACTCGCTCTGCCCGGAGTATTCCGACCTCTTCCGCGGCGACAACGGCGAGAACGCCGACGCCCTGAAGGAGATCATCTTCGGCGTGGCATACGACGCCGAGCAGACGCAGTCCTACGGCGGCACGTCGTACCTGACGCTGGCAGCCATCGCCGCCACCGACGTGACGGCCGAACAGAAGATCAACGGCGTGAACAACGGCTGGGCCGGCATCCGCGTACCCTACGAATACGTGCAGAAATATTTCAACGCCCGCAACGCGGACTACACCACGGGCGAATATACGGTCAACGACAAACGCGGCGGAATGTTCTACATCAAAGGCCGCCAGGAGTCGATGAACGATGCGCTCTATGTCTTCCTCAACGGGTGGACTTGCCTCAAGTTCAACAATATCCCCCACAACATGACCAACGACGAATTCCTTGCCACGGCTGCATCGAAGGCATACAGCGACATCGACTTCCCGATGATCCGCCTGGGCGAGATCTACCTGATCTACGCCGAGGCCTGCATGAACCTGGGACAGGCCAACACCGCGCTGCCGAAGCTCAAGGAGCTGACCGACCGCGCCGGGGTATCGGCCCCCTCGTCGGTCACGGCCGACTACCTGCTCGAGGAGCGTGCCCGCGAGCTGATGTGGGAGGGGCACCGCCGCACCGACCTGATCCGCTACGGCAAGTTCACCACCCCGTCGTTCCTCTGGACATACAAGGGCGGCACCTTCACCGGACAGGGGTTCGATGATTACATGAAAATCTTTGCCATCCCTTCGTCGGAGCTCGCTTCCAACCCCGAACTGCACCAGAATCCCGGCTACGGAAACGCAACCGATAAATAACCAACCCTAAAAATCGTACGACTATGAAAATTACACGATATGCGATGATGCTGGCGGCTGCGACGGGGCTCCTCTCCGCCTGCCAAAAGCTCGACGAGGTAAAGGCCTACGACCCCGACAAGGTCGTGGCGCCCGTGCTGCATGCGCTGCCCGGGGAGATCGTCATTACGCCCGACAACATGGGCTCGACGCAGACCTTCACCTGGGACGCCGCCGACTTCGGCGTCCGCACCCAGATCAACTACTCGATCGAAGCCTCGTACAACGACGGTGCGAAACTGGTGCTCTTCACGGGAATGAACGGCACCTCGTCGGAACAGACCTATGAAAGCCTCAACAACATCCTTGCGCTGTCCGTGGAAGACGGCGGCCTGGGGGTTCCCTCGGGCGAACCTACGGACGTGGATTTCTACATCAGCGCCACGATCGGCACCGACTTCGAAAAATTCTACTCCGCCCCCGCCACCGTCCGCATGACCGTGACGACGGCCGAGCGTACCTATCCCCAGGTCTGGGTAATCGGCGATTACTGCGGCTGGAATTTCGACAACGCACAGGGACTGTTCTGTTTCTCCGGCGACGAGGTCACCTACGAAGCTATCGTTGACTTGGGCGAAAAAGCCGCCAACGGCTTCAAACTGAGCGGCGAAGCCGGTTGGAACGATGCCTGCAACTGGGGCACCGACGGTGATGCTGCGGCTCCGGAAACGGAAGCCCCGTCGATCACGCTGATCTCCAGCGGCGGTTCCGGAAACATCATGGTCTATTCCAAGCGCTTCTACCGCTTCGTATTCGACCGTTCGACATTAACGTTAAGCAACAAGCTGTCGTTCAACTCGATGGGTATTATCGGCGATGCCACTCCGGGCGGCTGGGACACCGACACGGAGATGAATTTCGACACCCAAAAACAGCGTTTCTGGGTCGACGTCACACTGACCGCCGGGGAATTCAAATTCCGTGCGGACAACGACTGGGCGATAAACTTCGGCGGGGCGGACGGACGCCTTTCGCAGAACGGCGACAACATCAAGGCCACGGCGGGCAACTACCGCGTATACGCAACCCTGAACAACTCTGCGGAGATCACCTACGAACTCAATGCCGGCGACTACGGCACGGGCGGCGGCGAAGAACCCGACCCGGGGCCGGAAAAGGCCGACTGGTACATCCACGGCCAGACCGTCGCAACCCCCGACTGGGGCCCGACGGCCATGGAGAGCGCCAGCTCGAACATCGTGGCCTACAAGGCCGCAGGGGTCGAGGTAGCCGCCAACTCGGAATTCCTCTTCAAGAGCGGCGACGAGTCGCAGTGGATCGGGGCCGACGCCGCATTCGCCGGCAGCAGCCCCTACACCTGCACGATCGGCTCGGCCTTCAAGGTTTCCGCCGACAAGGTCAATGCCGTGATCGCCGAAGCCGGCACGTACGACTACTGGCTGCTGCCCGAGGCGGGACGCGCCTACGTGATGGCCGCAGGCGCCAAGCCCGAGCTGGTCGCCGACACATGGGGACTGGTCGGCAACATCACCGGATGGGGTGACCTGGGCGATTTCTCCATGAGCGAGGAGGGCGCCTACCTCGTTCGCAAAGGCGTAGTCCTGACCACCGCCAGCGAATTCAAGATCCGCTTCAACAACGCCTGGGACGACTCCAAGAACTACGGCACGGCGTCGGGCGGTGCGGTCGACATCAACAAGGCCGTCGACATCATCACCAGCGGCGGTTCGCAGAACATGAAAGTCCAGCTCGACGGCACCTACGACATCTATTTCGACCTCGCGAATTCGCAGATATACATCATGTCCGAGGGCAAGACCCCGGCAGAGGCCGAATAACGGCCACCCTTTCACGGGACGGCACACAGAGATTGCCGTCCCGTTTCTGGCCTGCCGCCCCTGACCGGACGGCAGGCCCCGAAACGAACTTTAACCGAGATTCCGCTATGAAAAAATTTCTTTTCCTGCTGCTGGCACTCGTACTTTCCGTATCCGTGTCGTGCAGCGACGACAAGACCGGCGATACCGGCGGCAGTATGCTCTCCGTGACCCCCACGGAGATAGAATTCGAAGCCGCAGGCGGCAGCCGGCTGCTCGACCTGCGCACCGATGCGGGCGCGTGGTCGCTGACGCAGAGCGACAATACCGCATGGTGCACACCGGCCCTCACATCGGGCAAAACCTCCACGTCGTTCGCGGTCACGGCGACCGCAAACGAGTCGTCGAAACGCTCCGCGACGCTTACCTTCACCGCCCCGGGCTGCGATCCGGTCGTCGTCACCGTGACACAGAGCGGCGATGCCTCCCAGGATTTCGAGGGCGAGCAGGTCGTCGCCCAGCCCGATGCGTGGGACAACCGCAAACGCGCCGACATAAGCTACCAGCTGCTGGTATACAGCTTTGCCGACGGCAACGGCGACAAGGTGGGCGACCTGCCGGGGCTGACCCGGCGGCTCGACTACATCGACGCACTCGGCGCCTCGGCCGTGTGGCTCTCACCGATCCATCCGGCGGCTTCGTACCACGGTTACGACGTGCTCGACTACGAGGCGGTCAACCCCGCCTTCGGGACGGACGCCGACCTGAGGGCATTCATCGACGCGGCCCATGCCCGCGGCATCCGGGTCTACCTGGATTACGTGCTCAACCATACGGGCAAAGACCACCCGTGGTTCAAATCGGCCGCCGCGTCCGAAGGGAGCCCTTACCGTGACCGCTATATCTTCTCCGAAGACCCGCAGGCCGACATCGCAGCCGGGCGGATCGACCAGATCGCCACGGAAGGCGCCGCAGGCTACGATGCCGGACAATGGTTCTCGACCGACACGGGGGCGGGTGCCGCCGGGCGCTTCAAGTTCGTGCTCGACTGGACAAATGCCGACAGCCCGACGGTGACCGTTACCGAAACGACCGATGCCGCGGATGCGGACAATACGCAGGGCGGCGCGGACGACAAATACCTCTATTTCGGCAACGGCACGAGCAAACGCTTCTACGCCAGGGGCGGCAACAGTTACGAACTGACGCTCGACTTCGATTCCGACTGGGGATTCCTCGTCCGCACCTCGACCACGTCGTGGGCCGCAGGCACCAAATACGGCGCCCCCGACAACCGGACGATCATCCGGTTCGGGGAGCCCTTCACCCTGATGTCGAACCGCTCGGCCGATCCGGCCAACGTGCAGTTCTCGCTGCCGACGATGTACCATTCGCACTTCTGGACGGCGGCATTCGCCGACCTCAACTACGGCAAGGCCGCCGAGGCCGAGCAGTCCGGGGCGTTCAAGGCCGTCGCCGAAGCGGCTGACAAGTGGGTACGCATGGGCGTGGACGGATTCCGCCTCGATGCCGTGAAGCACATCTACCACAACGCCTACAACGACGAGAACCCCACGTTCCTCAAGAAATTCTACGACCGCATGAACGAGAGCTACAAGGCCGCCGGCGGAGAGGGCGATTTCTACATGGTGGGCGAGATGCTCGACGAAGCGGACAAGGCGGCACCCTATTACCGGGGGCTGCCGGCGCTGTTCGAATTCACGTTCTGGTACAAGCTCAAATGGGCGCTGCAAAACGGCATCGGATGCTATTTCGTCAAGGACATCCTCGACGTGCAGCCCCTCTACGCACAGTACCGCAGCGATTATATCGAAGCCACGAAACTTTCGAACCACGACGAGGATCGCACGGGCTCCGACCTGGGACAGTCCGCCGAAAAGATGAAGGTGGCGGCCGCCGTGCTGCTCACGGCGCAGGGCGCACCCTACATTTACCAGGGCGAAGAGCTCGGGTACTGGGGCACCAAATCCAACGGCGACGAATATGTCCGCACCCCGATCCTGTGGGACAAGGCGGGCAACGAACTGGCTTCGGGAAGCCTCTCGGGCAAGATCGACATGCAGATGCTGACCCCGGCGATCTCGGTCGAGGCACAGGCCGACGACGACGGTTCGCTGCTCAACCTCTACCGCACGTTCGCCCGGCTGCGCAACACCTACCCCGTGCTGGCGCAGGGCAAGATGGTCAAACACCCGGTCTACAACGACGGCAACACCTCGCAGCAATCCATCGCGGCCTGGTACCGCGAGCTGGACGGCGAACGGATGCTCGTCGTGCACAACTTCGGCCGGGAGGAGCAGATACTGACCCTTACCGACCAACCGGACAAGGCCGTAGGCGTCTCAGGTGAAGTGAAACTTCAGCGCGGCGACGCTTCGTCGAAACTGCTCATGGGCGCCTGGTCGTCGGTGGTATTCACGCTCTAAACGACACGCCATGAAACGCTTGCCCGCATTACTTCTCGCAATGGTACTGGTTGCCTGCGGCACACGGCCGCAGCAACCGGCCGCCCACCCCGACTGGAGTTACAACTCGGTCGTCTACGAAATGAACGTGCGCCAGTACACCCCCGAAGGGACGCTGGCGGCGGCCGCACGCCACCTGCCCCGGCTCAGAGAACTGGGCGTGGACATCGTCTGGCTGATGCCCGTCTACCCCATCGGCGTCAAGGAGCGCAAGGGAACCCTCGGCTCGTACTACGCCATCTCCGACTACGAAGCCGTCAACCCCGAATTCGGCACGCTGGAGGATTTCGACCGGTTCCTGGCCGAAGCCCACAGACTCGGGCTGCGCGTGATCCTGGACTGGGTGGCCAACCACACCTCGCCCGATGCCCGCTGGATCGAGGAGCGCCCGGCCGACTGGTATGTACGTGACTCGCAGGGCAACACCATCGTGCAGTACGACTGGACGGACATCGCCAAGCTCGACTACGGCAACGCGGACATGCGTGCCGCAATGGCGGCCGCCATGCGTTTCTGGCTCGACCGCGGCATCGACGGATTCCGCTGCGACATGGCGTGCGAGGTACCCATCGACTTCTGGCAGCAGACGCTGCCCGCACTGCGGAAAGAGTACCCCGGCATCTACCTGCTCGCCGAGGGCGAAGCCCCCGCATTGCACGACGGGGCGTTCGACGCCTCGTATGCGTGGGAGCTGCACCACCTGCTGAACGACATCGCACAGGGACGGAAAAGCGCCGCAGACCTGCGTGCCTACGTCGCCAGAGACTCCGCTGCCATGCCGCGCGAGGCGTTCCGCCTGATGTTCACCTCGAACCACGACGAAAACTCGTGGGCCGGGACGGAATTCGAGCGCATGGGCGACGCGGCACGCGTGATGGCGTTGCTGACCTTCACGCTGCCCAACGGGCAGCCGCTCGTCTATACCGGACAGGAGATGGGGTTCGACCACCGCTTCGAGTTCTTCGAGAAAGACCCCGTACCCGCGTGGGAACATAACGGGTTTACGGATTTCTACACCGCACTGATCCGGCTGCGCCACGAGAACCCGGCGCTCGCGGCCGGAGAACGCGGCGGGCAGGCCGCATACCCGCTCGGCGAACGAACACCCGACGGCCTGATGCTGTTTTCCCGTACGGCCGGCGGCAACGAGGTGACAGTCGCTGCGAACCTCAGTGCGGAGGAGGTCGCATTCGACCTGCCGTTCGAGGGCTCGCGCCGCGAGTTCTTCACCGGGAAGGAATACACGGGCGGCACCCGCACCGTGCTTCCCGCATGGCAATGGCTGGTCTTCGCACAAGACAGGAGATAAAAGTTGCGGACATGCGCCGGGGATGCGCGGAAACAGCGCCGGGAACCCGCCGGGAACCCGATAGAACCCGACGGGAATAGACAGTAAACCATCCGAGAAGCACAGGGATGCCCCGGGCGAAACGGGAATCGCTGGAAACCGATTTTTTGCTAACTTTACAAACGACGATATTTTGAACCGATTTTTCATGACACTCGCAGCAGCCGGCCTGCTCTCCTGCACAGGGACAGGACAGTCCGTATTCGACCCCGCCTCGGTGGCAGACGCCTCGGGCGAGGTTACCCGCGTCGAACCCCTCTCGTGGTGGACGGGGATGCAGACCCCGCTCCAGTTGCTCGTCAACGGGGCCGGCATCGCGGCATACGACGTCCGCATCGAAGGCGGACAGGGCGTCGGGGTGAAGGCCCGCCACAAAGCCGACAGTCCCAATTACCTATTCGTGGACGTGAAGGTGAAACCCGACGCGGAACCGGGCACCTACTACCTCGTATTCTCGCAGGGGGAACGGCAGTTCAAGGTTCCCTATGAGATCGCGGCACGCGCCGAAGGCTCGGTCGCACGCAAGAGTTTCACCACGGCCGACATGATCTACCTCCTGATGCCCGACCGCTTCGCCAACGGCGATGCGTCGAACGACTCGACGCCCCACACGCGGGAGCGCGCCGACCGCAGCGCCTTCTTCGGCCGCCACGGGGGCGACCTGCAGGGGATGATCGACCACCTGGATTACATCGCAGGGCTGGGCGCCACGGCCGTATGGCCCACGCCGCTGCTGCTGGACGACGAACCCGAAGGTTCGTACCACGGCTACGCCTGCGGCGACTACTACCGCATAGACCCCCGGTTCGGCTCGAACGAACTGTATAGGGAGTTCGTCGGCAAAGCCCACGAGCACGGGCTGAAGGTGATTATGGACATCGTCACCAACCACTGCGGCACGGGCCACTGGTGGATGAAAGACCTGCCTTTCAGGGACTGGATACACCAGTTCCCCGAATACACCGGGACGAACGTCTGCTTCTCGACGAACATGGATCCCAACGCTTCGCGCTACGACCTCGACCTGCAGGAGAGCGGCTGGTTCGTGCCGTCGATGCCCGACATGAACCTCGACAATCCCTATGTGCTGCAATATTTCAAGCAATGGGCCGTGTGGTGGATCGAGTATGCCGGCCTGGACGGGTTCCGCGTCGACACCTACCCCTACAACGAGAAGGTGCCGATGAGCGAGTGGTGCGCGGCCGTACGCAGGGAATACCCCGATTTCAACATCGTGGGCGAATGCTGGACGTCGTCGATCCCGCAACTGGCATACTGGCAGGGCGGCAATCCCAACAAGGACGGCTTCGACTCGCACCTGCCGTCGATCATGGATTTCCCGCTGCAGGAGGCCATCTGCCGGGCGCTGCCCACCGACTCGCTCCGCTGGGGCGAGGGCATGACGCGCGTCTACGACTGCCTGTCGCACGATTTCGTCTACCATGACCTGTCGAAAATGATGATCTTCGTCGCCAACCACGACACCGACCGCATCGGCGACATCGTACGCAGAAACCCCGACCGGCTGAAACTCTCGATGGCGATGCTGGCCACGATGCGCGGCATCCCGCAGATATTCTCGGGCGACGAGATGATGTTCACCTCGAAAGACCTCTCGCAGGGACACGGCGGGCTGCGCGTGGATTTCCCCGGCGGCTGGGAGGGCGACGCGGTGAACCTGTTCGACCCGGCGCAGCGCGATGCCGTACAGGCGGGGCTCTTCGACTACACGCAGCGGCTCTTCCAATGGCGCAAGTCGAAGCCCGTGATCCACAACGGCCGCACGATGCACTTCCTCTCGCGCGACAACACCTACGCCTATTTCCGTTATGACGACACCGACGCGGTATTCGTCTTCATCAACAACTCGCGGGGCAAGAAACAGGTGCCGTGGTCGCACTATGCCGAGATCGCCTCGGGGCTGAGCGACGGGCGCAACGTCCTGACGGGCAAAGCCACGGAGGTGGACGATACCACCACGGTCGGCCCGCGGCAGGCGCTGATCGTAGAATTCAAACGTAAATAACAAGACCGAACCATGAAGAAAATATTTTTATATATCTCCGCGCTGCTGGCCGGTGCAGCCTGCACGGCACAGGAGACGCTCCTCTCGCCCGACGGCCGCCTCCGCCTGGAGTTCAGCCTGGCGGATGGAGGCCGCCCCACCTATACGCTCGATTACAAGGAGCGCCCCGTGATCCTGCCCAGCGGCATGGGGCTCGAACTGCGCGGCGAAGCCCCAAAGCTGGAATTCGGGGCTGAAATCCGCAAGGGCGAACCAGGGCGCCCGGTATCGCTCTACGACGGGTTCACCCTCGGGCAGGTGGCCCGCAGCGAGTCCGACCAGACATGGCGTCCCGTATGGGGCGAGCAGGCCGAGATCCGCGACCGCTATAACGAAATGGCCGTCACGCTGCGGCAGGCCGCGACAGGCCGCGACATGACGATCCGCTTCCGGCTCTACGACGACGGGCTCGGATTCCGCTACGAATTCCCCGAACAGGAGTCGCTGACCTATTTCGTCATCGGCGAGGAGAAAACACAGTTCGCCATGGCGGGCGACCACACGGCGTTCTGGATCCCGGGCGACTACGACACGCAGGAGTACGACTACACGGAGTCGAAACTCTCGCAGATACGGGAGCTGATGCCCGGCGCCATCACGCCCAACTCGTCGCAGACGCCCTTCTCGCCCACGGGCGTACAGACGGCCCTGCAGATGAAGAGCGACGACGGGCTCTACATCAACATCCACGAAGCGGCGCTGGTCGACTATGCGTGCATGCACCTCGACCTGGACGACCGGAATTTCATCTTCACCTCGCACCTTACGCCCGACGCACAGGGGTGGAAAGGCTACATGCAGGCGCCCTGCCATACCCCGTGGCGCACGGTGACGGTCTCGGACGACGCCCGCGACATCCTCGCCTCGAAGCTGATCCTGAACCTCAACGAGCCGTGCGCCTATGACGACACCTCGTGGATCAAGCCCGTGAAATACATGGGCGTATGGTGGGAAATGATCACCGGCAAGAGCGACTGGGCCTATACGCGCGACGTGCCGTCGGTACAGCTCGGCGTGACGGATTACGCCCGATGCAGGCCCAGCGGCCGCCACGGCGCCGAGAACGAGAACGTGAAGCGGTACATCGACTTCGCGGCGGCACACGGGTTCGACCAGCTGCTCGTCGAAGGCTGGAACGTCGGCTGGGAGGACTGGTTCGGGCACACGAAGGATTACGTCTTCGATTTCGTGACCCCCTACCCCGATTTCGACATCGCCGCACTGAACGAATATGCGCACGGGAAAGGCATCCGGCTGATGATGCACCATGAAACGTCGGCTTCGGTGCGCAACTACGAACGCCACATGGAAGCGGCCTACCGCCTGATGGACAAATACGGGTACAACTCGGTCAAGAGCGGGTACGTGGGCGACATCCTGCCCCGCGGCGAGCACCATTACGGGCAGTGGATGAACAACCACTACCTCTATGCCGTCCGCCGGGCCGCCGACCACAAGATCATGGTCAACGCCCACGAGGCGGTGCGCCCGACGGGCCTCTGCCGCACCTACCCCAACCTGATCGGCAACGAGTCGGCACGCGGCACGGAGTACCAGGCGTTCGGCGGCTCGAAGCCCCACCATGTGACGATCCTGCCCTTCACGCGCCTGCAGGGCGGCCCGATGGACTACACGCCCGGCATCTTCGTGATGGACGTCGCGGAGGTCAACCCCGGCAACCACTCGCACGTCAACGCGACGCTCGCCAACCAGCTGGCGTTGTACGTGACGATGTACTCGCCGCTGCAGATGGCGGCAGACCTGCCCGAGCACTATGAGAAATACATGGATGCGTTCCGTTTCATCGAGGACGTCGCACTGGACTGGGAAGAGAGCCGCTACCTGCTGGCCGAACCGGGCGACTACATCGTCGTGGCGCGCAAGGCCAAAGACACGGGCGAGTGGTTCGTGGGCGGCGTGACGGACGAGAACCGACGTACGGTGACGCTCCCGTTCGACTACCTCGATCCCGGTAAGGAGTACGTGGCGACGCTCTACGCCGATGCCCCCGATGCCGATTACCAGACCAATCCGCAGGCATATGTCATCCGCACCGGGAAGGTCAGACAACGCACGGAACTCGACGTGGAGATGGCGCGCGGCGGAGGCTTTGCAATCTCCATACGCGAGGCAACCGACGCAGACCGCAAACTCTGCAAGCTGAAATAACGGGCGATGCCTGCGGACGGCAATCATGCCGGGGCCCACACAGCCCCCTCAAAAAATCCTTTGCCCCTCGTTCTTTTCAAGAACAGGGGCTTTTTTATGCGTATTTTTAAAACGCAAAAGTTCGCCCCTATATTATTGACTCCAAACCATTTACGCCCACAAATCCAAGATTAACACAACTGCTTGATTTTCAAAACAACATGGAGGTGGTCAATCAAAATTAACGAATCATTATAGCGGGGAAAATAAATTATTTTCCCCGCAACTGTGCTGCATCATCAAGTAGCTTTTTCGCTTTGCGCTCTTTGCTTGCAGCCCGCTCTAGTTGTTCTGCCCGCCGCCTTACGGCTTCTTTGTACCGTTCAACTTGGTTTCGGACGGTATCGCGTATGGCCGTGTGCTGCTCATCCCTGAATATCGTTTCCAACTCCATAAGCTCCTTTTCTTTGATCTCACCACGCATTTTCACGTAGCGGTATTTCAGGTCGTTCGCAGCTAACAGCCGATTATTCTCTGAGATTCGGTAAATGAATGCGCCTTGCAGGAAAATACATCCCAGCATGACGAACATCGTCAAAAATGTTTTCGAAGAACTGATATCGAGCGTATAAGTATGCCGGTGCTCCCGCACTGGCAGGTTTTCGGGCTTTGCCGCTGCTTCGACAGCTTGCCTCACCTGCTCTATCAATGTATGTGTCTGCCTGATCTCTTTGTCGATCACCTCCAGCCTACCCGCTAACTGCGCCAACAGAGCGTTGTATTTGTCGGTAAATTCCCGCTCCTGCTCGGTTTTTACTCCCGGCAAGGCCGTATGCCGTTGCAGTTGTTCGAGCATCTGTGCGACCTGCCCCTGCGAGAGCTCCGTGGCCTCTATCAGCCGCTCGATCCGTTCCAGCTGTGCATTCTCCAGACCCGCGTTGGCTTTGGTGCTTTTGACAGCCTTGACGAGCGTTTCTTTGAGGTCTTCGTACATTTCGATCGAGAGTCCGATCTTATTTTCGTCGTTCATGATTTTTGAGATTTTCTAATTCGGTTACAGTTTTATTTTGGCTCTTCTTTTCTGTTCTTCCATCCTGCGGCGGTGCTCCATCGCAGCGATGGCCATCGCCTCGGCCGCGGCGTTGAGCAGTGCCGTGATTCGTGCTATATACTTTTCGGGGCTTTCTCCCGGCTTGCGCTGTAACTGCTTGGCGGACACTCCGCCGGGCGAATCGGCCGGCGGCAGTGGAATCCCGCCTGCCTTTCCGAGGTTTACCGATGACGGCTCTTCGCGCGTGCCGCTGCTACCCATACCGCCGAACAACCCTGCAAATGCTGAACGGTAATTGCCTGCCGCCGCCGAGAGGTTCCCGAAGAGCGTTGCCCGGTGTTGGGTTTGTTGTTGAATATTGTTGAACCGGTTGTCGAGTTTCGTAAAGTTGAAAGCCCGGTCGATCTTCGATCCGGAGAACTCGAAGCCGTTTTTCGAGAACAAAACCCCTTGTTTGCGGTCAGTCGAACCGCAATACTTGTAACGGATGCCGATGCCCTGTTTTTCCAGTTGCTTCTCCAGCCCTTTCCATCCGGCGCATCGGGGCAGACACCTTTTGATCGCATCGTGGATTTCGTATCTGGTCTTGTCGGGTTCGCGCAGCCGCTCCCGCCGCACGTCGTCCTTTCCCGGTGCGAGATACAATCCGCACTTCTCGGTCAGCTCCCGGCATACCTTGGCGCTGCGGAGCTTGATGTTCTTGTCCGAAATGGTCTGCCCGTTATTCCCGACCCGGTTGTAGACCAGATGGCAGTGCGGATGGGGCTGGTCGAGATGGCGCACCAATAGGTATTGCGTATCGGTGATGCCCATCTTCTGCATGTACTCC
>ERZ772937.990-NODE-990-length-22370-cov-10.558951_pt1 | contig 22370 bp, 25 predicted proteins | sample MGYA00512113_ERZ772937 | MGnify/ENA primary metagenome ERZ772937 (study PRJEB29015, sample SAMEA2737649) | human gut metagenome | biome: human gut; feature: human-associated habitat; material: faeces | place: China | collected 2012 ... | reverse complement strand
GCCGCTGCTGCAATAATGAAAAACCTCATGTTCATTGTCATAATCTTGTTTTTTTGATTAAAATATTTATCGTCAGTTAGCATCCCCATTGCCGCTTTCTACCTCGTTCCAGCCCGTGATGGTTGCGCCCGTTACCCCGGCCTCTACGGGCAAAAGCAGATTACCCGTGAGTTTAACCGGTTTGGTGCCGTTATTGAAGTCCCTTATGGCCTCGGTAAGGTCGCTCACTACCCGCTGCGTGTCACCGTTGTTGAAAGTGATGTCCACCGTCAGCGTATGCGTTTCCGTCGGGACGATGCCGAGCAGTCGGAAAAAGATTGTGAACTTGTTGCCGTCCTGCCTGAAAGCGTTTGTTACTTGTGCCGCTACACTCCGGTCGCCTGTTGCCATATCCGCTGCCGAAGCCACGCCGGAGAGCGTTGCCGTAGCCGACTGTACACGGCTGTAGTCGCCTTCCGTGGCGGTCAGTTCGATGTCGAGCCTGCGCACGTATTGTCTCATCGGGGCGGTGACGTGCAGGGTGTCGTCCGCCACGACGCTGATGTCCTGGTGCGAGGCGAAGAGGTAGCCGGGGTGCGGCTCTATTGCACCCGTCAGATCCACCGGATTCACCGTTGCCTTGTTTCCGTCGATACTAATCCCCTCCGGGGAGTTGTACACCGTCAGGCCGTAGCCACCGGGCGCGAGCAGCGCGTCGAACACGTTGGTCGCCGCGCTCACGTTCTGTTCCCTCCCGCCGATGCGCAGTGTGTATGCCTGCGGTATGTCCGCCTCGGTGCTCTTTCCGCTCCAGTCCGTGGTTACGACCACCGCCCCACGGTCGGGGTGCGGCGTGTCATAGAGGTCGTCCTTCACGCACGAGGTCAGTATGGTCACCGCACCTATTAGATATAATAAGGTATAAGCCTTTCCGTATGCTCCCGTATATTCCTTTATCTGTCGTATGATTATCGTTGTATTCATTGTTCCTCCTTTCCGCTAAAAGATGTTCCACACCAGGGTGACACCCGCCGAGACGGGGCCCCACCAGTTCTTTGTTCCGCTGCCGCGCCTTACCCTCACGCTGTTGATGACCACATACTTGTCATAGTCGGCATGGATATAGCCGATGCCGAGGTTGAAATCAAGAGAAAGGGCATTGTTGAGTTTCAGCTGATAACCTCCGACGATACCACCGCCCATGAGGTCGCCCTGACGGCCTGTTTCGGACAGCTTGTAGTTGAACTGCCCGGCCTTGTACATCGCACCGATATAGCCCCGTTTCTCCTTGCCGAGATACCATCGCACTTCGGGGGCCACTTCCCAAAGGGCATAGCGGCGGTTCTTGTCGTCCCAGCTCCATGAAGCCCACGTACCGTTCACGGCAATACCCACATGGCGGTTGATGCGCCACTCGATACCCAAATCGGGAGTGAGGGTTGCCCAACGCAGGAGGTTGGCACGCAAGGCAAAATGATACGGGGTGGCTATTGCCGTTTCTTCAGCTTGCAGGCGGGCTTGTTCCTCCGCTTCCAGACGCTCTTTTTCGACTTGTTCCGCTGCCATGCGTTCACGCTCCATCCGTTCCGCCTCGGCTTTCTCTCGGGCTGCCTGCTCTGCAGCGATACGCTCCTGTTCTGCCTTTTCCTTGGCAGTCTGTTCCGCTTTTGCCTGCTCTTTCGCTGCCATACGTTCGCGCTCCGCCTCGCCAGACACCTCTTTGTTATAGGCTTCCACTCTGGCGGCGGCTTCCGCACCGGCTATCTCCGCCACTTTCTCAACAGAGGCAGGGAGGGTGACGATGACCATGTTGTGCAGGGATTTTCCGTTCCCGTCCGTATAGGCTTCGTCAAACAACTGGTCGGTGACGAAGTTCGACTCTTTTATCTTGCCGCGCACAATCAGTTCCGACTTCACACGATTGCGGCGTGTCTTTGCCACTTGCGCCGCAGTCTGTTCTTCGTTGCCGTCCGTAGCGTAGCTTGTCACTAAAAGATACATTTGTCCGGCTTCGATGGCGGGGCGGTGTTCGTCGATGGCTGCAAGCAACCGCTCAAGTTCCTGTCCGTTGCCGCTCCACGGGGAGAAGAACATATCGTTCTCTGCCACGAACCGGAAACGGTAGGCAGTGGAGTCCGGCTTCTCCTGTGCCGAAAGCGACAATCCTGTAACGGCAAGAAAGACCGTCAATAATATTCGTTTTATCACTGTCATATTTGATAAGATTTGTTGTTACGGGTTAATAAAAAAGCATATCGGCGGCGTATGCGGGCATTGTTGTTCCATGCTCCGGCATACACCGCCGACGGATATGACGATACGCGCCCCCGATTGGTGAGGGCGGCATGTAAAGGTTCGGATAATAACGTGGAAAGGAGAGATATTCCGGAAAACGGACTCTCCGTAAGTGATTGGTATTTAAGGAATATTTTGTATATTGACGCGCGTAGCCATGAGAGAGAGAGAGAGAGAGAGAGAGAGAGAGAGAGAGAGAGAGAGTAACCGAATTATCTGAATATCCAAATAATCGGCACACATTTTAAGCGCATCGGACAAATATTTTCCGGATATGGAAACAACTTTACGAAACGGTAATGACACGAAAAAAGCCTCCGTCTTATAGGACGAAGCACCGCCTGAACAAAAAATATTTGTTATATACGGGTGGTATTTATATGTGCTTTTATTGCCGTTCATACATCGTTAACAAAACATTCTCGAAATACAATAGCAAAAGTACAAATAATTTCTCATTCCGCAATGAATTGAATGATATTATTTTGCAGAAACTTTTCCGGCAAGGCGGTTCCACTTTTTCATATTTGCTTTTGCCTGTCTTATACCCCTATCGGATTGACTTTCATCGTTTCTAAGTTCAGGAACAGCCCGTGATGCTCAATCATCCCGTGGCGGAACATTTTCCAGAGGATATTGCAGCCGAGTTGCGCCAGCGTGGAGTTGATAAACAGATCCTGTTTTTCCAATGCCTCTGCCAGTGAGCAACTCGGTCCGGAATCCACTTCTTTCACTCTCGCATATTTCACAAAACGGGTGATGACTTTCAGTGAGCCGACCGTTTCATACATCGTGGAAACCGGCTGTTTGATTTTCTTCGGCACGGTTCCCAGTACAACCTGCCCGGCGGTCTTTGTATTCCCGAAATCCATCCAGTAGAGCGGCGTGTTATTGTCCGTATAGGAGGATGAAGGAACTTTCGCAAGCACGTTCCACAAATCGAGTCTGGATTTTATATTATCCGTACAGGTAATGGTGATGTTCGCAATTTCGGTCCGCTTTACCTCCTTCAATACCGACGGATAGAAACTCGCCTCCGCTTTCCAGTCGTTTCCGAAAAAATTGTTTATCCTTGTGACCAGACATTGTGACTTGTTCAGTCCCAGGTCTGACGGTCCGAAGAGCTGCCGCCCAATGTTTGCGTCCGTCACGATGTCTGGATCGTAGACCGTTACGAACAATCCCGGATGTCCGAGTGCACGGAGCGTGACATCCAGTCTTGCCATACCGGTCAGCACTTGCGAGCCTGTACCGCCCGCGCCTATGATGTTTACCGTCACCGGATGTTGCGGGTTCATCAGGTAACTGTCTGTATAATGTACTCTTTTCATCGCAATATGTCTTTTAGTTTCAGTTTTTTTAAAGGTTGCAGTTCGTCAAGGTCAAAAGGCTTGTCCTTTGCCGCTTTCGTTACCAGTACCAGATTGGATTTCGTGGGGTTCCCACCTCCACCCAGATGGGAGAACTCCGTCAGCCAGAACCTCTTTTCCCAATACTCCAGCAGGTTCGTGTAGGTCAGGTCTTTCGGCTTCTCAATTTTTGCGGAGCCCAGACAGACGCTCGCTCCCGTCACATTGAAGAACGGAGCCGCAAAAAGGTCCGAATTGTCTGTCAGTTCAACATCTGTATAGGCATAGACATTCAGACGGTTTTCTCCGGCCTCATAGATCACGCCCGGCAGGTTGTATTCCGCGCTTTCAATCTTCAGGATGTCATGGAAGAACATCATGCGCTTTTGGGGCGGGTTGTACCAGATGTATTTCTCACTGCCCTTGCGCGGGTCAAACCACAGCAGGTTGGACGGTATCCTGCCGTATGGTGTCACACTGTGGCTTTCGGAATAGCCCCGTACCAGTTCGTTCATGAACTCCACCGTCACCGGACGGCCTTCGCCCATTGTCCCATTTTCGTCTATGTCCCTGACTTCGATAAAATAACCGTCGTCATCCGTGCTGTGGTTGTCATTCTCTTCCGCATAGACAATCAACGCCGCCCTCGGATGAAGCAGCGTCCTCAGTTTTCTTGTAAGTTCATTCGTTTCTACCATAATCTTTCAATATACAATGTTAATAAATTCATCCGCCCACTTGAAGAACCGTTCCGGATAGTCATCCATGATAAACAGGCGGTCGGTTTCCGGTGACAGGGCACAGGTGGTAATCGGGATGATATCGTATGTCTCCTGGCTGTTATTATTGTAATAGTCCACCAGATATTCGGACACCATGTCGTCGCAGTCATAGACCACCCTTATCTGCTGATCCAGACGCATCGGCTGAAAATCCGGTTCTTCCTCGTGAAAGGCATCATAGCCGTATTGCATGATACCGTGTTCCGGGTTAAGGAAGGGCAATCCCTTTTTCATTGCTCCGACAATGGAACGCTCGAAGTCGTTTTGCGGGGTGTATTTTTCAAGTGCTTTCGGCAAATCCTTGTAATAGGACTTTTTTTCAACATGCTTCAGCAGTCTGCCGATTTTCCCTTTCTCGTATGACCGTACCAGTTCCAGCCTTTTACCAGTTTCCTCTTCCTCCTCCTGCGGATCATCCTCTTTCAGCCACATTAATACATAATCCGTGTCATCCTCGTCCAGAATGGTGGATATTCCGTTCGCCCGCATCAGGTTGTGGATAAACGTAATTGAGATCCGCCTGAGCGTGGGATTGAGAGCCTCCACGAATTTCATCGGGAAATAGTACAAGGTCAGTTCGCCCCATTTGTGACACTTCCACAGATTGAAATAGAGCCTGCCGTTATCCTGTTCGATATTCACATTCATCCCTTCCCCGACAAGTTTGTCCATCTCGTCGTACAGATTGGCTATGCTTGCCCCGATACTTTTGCCCGGAGTATGCACCGCTTCCTGTTTCAACAAAAGGGCATAGTTGAAAAACGAGTCACGCAGGAACTCGTAGTTTTCCTGCGTAATCACGTTGATGCCATTACTGCCGTATGAATCCACGACAATACTTTTCTGTGCTATCGGGGCAAGTGCCGTATTCAGAAAAGAATTACGGCCCCGCTTGGAGCCGTAATCCGTTCTGTCCTGTTCACACCGTGTCGTACATTCCGTTCTGTCTGGCCGATGATGAGCCTTGCGAGCAGTGCCGACTGATGTTCGTCCAATGGTACACATGATTTCTTCTTTTTATTGTCCTTCTTCATGGTTTCCTATCCTTTTGTCCCGATGGTGGTCTTGAACTCGTACACCGCCTTGTCATTCTTGATGACCGGTCCGTGTACCGTCGCCGTGGTCAGCTCCGGGTAGAAGTTGGAGTAGTAACTCATGACCATTTCGGGGCTGTCCGACGGGTTGGGATCGTCGAGCGTAATCATTCCGCTGCCTTTCTTGAACGTGAACGAGCGTGTCATTCCTGTGATTTCGAGTGCCATAATCTTAAACTGTCTGATAAGGTGAATACTTGGGTTCTAACATGGATTGGGGAAAATCGGGATATTCCTCGTAATCCTTGGGATTGTAATTGATTTCTCCGTCCGCGGGATATTGCGCAGGGTAGTCTTCGGGAGAGAATGCCTGTTCCTGCCAGTGCGTGTCAGACTGTGCCCCGTATGGAGGCTGCGGAGCCGTAGGCTGTTGTCCGGCATATTGCGGCTGTGGCGGAAGCGGTCTTTGCGGCGGTTGTTGCGGTGGCCACATCGAAGGCTGTTGCAGCGGTTGTGCCGTCATAGGCCGCTGCGGTTGTCCTGCTATCGGTCTCGGAGCCTGGGGCTGCGGCGGATAGGGCGGTTGCTGCACGGGAACTGCCATTGGTCGTGGCTGTGGCTGTTGTGCCGTTGCCGCCATAGGTTGCGGTTGCTGCTGTGGCTGTGGCTGCGGTTGCGGTGCCGGTTCATCCATCAGCTCGAACAGGCTGCCCTTGTTCATCGCCTTCTTCTGTTCCTCCACCATGCTGTCAATCTTCTTCAGGTCTTGCGGCTTGGCATGGAGGCGTGCCTGGCCGAGTGCGGTGACAGCCTCGCTGTGCTTCCCGGCGGCAATCAGTTCCTCCGTCTTCTTGAGATGCTTCTCGTACTTCTCGCGTTTCTCCTTCTCCTCCTTCGTCTCTTTGGCTTTTTCTTCCTTCGCCGCCTTGCTGTCGGCAGCGGCCTTGTCAGCCTGCGCCTCGAACTGCGCCATGTTGGTGATCAGTCCCGCCACCTTCTGTATCGGCCGGGCGACGGTTTGCAGGAATCCCGCGTCCAGTTCCTCCGGCAGTCCGCTGACCGTCAGGGGCACGATGTGGTTCTGGGCCTCGTCCTTCAGCCCGTTCGACTTCGGCAGTGTGGATACCGCCATTTGTCCGTTCGCTTTGCGGATGACTATCGTGAGGTCCACGCCCTCGGTCATCATCTGGTTGATTGCTGTAAAAAACATAACTGTAATAATTTAAAGTGTGAATAATCGTATTTTTTATCGGTTGAAGAACTCCGCCAGCAGCCTGTCCCTGTCGGGATGGTGGCATATTTCCAGGATGGGGTTCAGCAGCGTGGAGATGTGTACCGGTCCTGTGCCTCTTGGCGGGAACTTGACTACGGGATTCGGCTCCACTGTCCTTTTTCTTCTTGTTGCGGGCATCGGCATCTGCACCGGTGCCATCGGCGGTCTTGAGATGATTGCTTGGTTCATGACTTTATAATTTTAATTGTGAATATCCGGGCTTTGGCAGCCCGTTGAACTACAAGGGCTTTACGGTAAACGCTTCCGGAAAGGCAAGGCTTTCGGGAAAAATACCGGAGCGCAGCGAGGATGATTTTTCCGCGAAACCCGAAGGGCCCGGCCTTGCCGTCCGAAAAGAAGCGTTTGCCAACTTTGCCCTGTAGTTCACGGTCTGTCAATGGCTGTATGCGCTTCCCTGTCTTTTCCATGCGTGTCCTCGTCATTCTCATTTCCATAAGGCATGGGAAACAAAAAGAGCCGCCCGAAAGGACAGCCCTGTTCCGCGAGGTGATATTTGGACCTGTATGGTATATCCGCTTCATATGTCTGTATCTTTAGAAAACCAGATAGCTGAGAATGCAGAAAAGTATAGCCGCCGCTACCAGCAGGCAGGCTATTTTATATAAAAACCTGAAGAATCCCTTGAAACACACGATGGCGACTGCCGCCCATACGGGCGATATTCCTCTTGAGTGGAGATAGCTGAACACGATGAAGGCGACAATGGCCAATGCCATAATCCTTATCCATTTGGCTGTCCTGAGTTTTTCGATACATTCCCTTGTTTTCATGACCGTATATGGTTAATGGGTGAAACATGTCATTTCCAATTTCAGGGGCCGGAAAGCGGACCGCCTCCACCGGCAAGGTTTTCGGGGAAAATACCGGAACGCGAGTGAGGATGATTTTCCCCGAAACCTGCAAGGCCCGACCTTGCGGGTGGAAACGGGCGGTTCCGCTACCTTTGCCCTTGAATTGGAATGGCAGTGCATTATTTCCCCTTCCCTCCCTTGGGCTTGGGGAACGAGAGTTTCAGGTTGAAGTCCGCGTCAAAGGCTACCGCGGCGTCGAAAGAGGCCCCTTTCTTGCCCTTGACCCCCTTGATCAGCCTGGTGGAGCCGGAAGAGAAAAGCTGTTCCAGATGCTGGTCGGTCAGCTCCTTGTTCAGGAAACGGCGGAACACCAGCAGTCCGCACCCCTCATGGTCGCACTTGGCGACTTTTGCCTTCACTATCACATTGCCGGTCTTGCACTTGGGGCAGGTAAAGGCGCGTGACGACGGTTCGGGGAATTTGAGACGCAGTATCTCACCGGTCACTTTCCCGGTGTATTCCCGGATGGAGAGCATGAAGCTTTCCGGATCGAGGGTGTGCCCCTCTATCTGTGCCAGTGCCTTCTCCCATGTACCGGTCAGTTCGGCATCGGCCACCATCATGCCCTTGACCGACTCGTAGAGGTAAAGCCCCTTTTCCGTCGGGCGGATGCTCTTGCCGGAACGCTCGATATAGTCACGCTTGAAAAGGGTCGTGATGATGGCGGCACGGGTAGCGGGCGTGCCGATGCCCAGCTCCTTCACCGCTTCCCGTGCCTGTCCGTCAGCGATTTCCTTACCGCAGTTCTCCATGGCGGTGAGCAAGGTCGCTTCCGTGTAAAGGGGTCTGGGCAGGGTCTTTTTCTGTGCCAGCCCGTATCCCATGACCGGGATTTCCTCGCCTTCGGCAAACACCGCCGTTCCCCCGTTACCTTCCGGCTCGTCCTTTTCACGGTCTTCCTTCCGGGAGAACACGGCACGCCAGCCGGGATTGACGATGACGGCGGATTGTGAGCGGAAATCCATACCCTCGCACACGCACTCCATCTTCAGTGACTCTTTCTCGCAGCGTGGAGAGAAGGCTTCCAGCATCCTTCCGGCTATCATCTCATAAACAACCGCTTCCGCCTCGGACAGCCCTTCGGGAACGACGCCCGTGACGATCAGTGCATGGTGGTCGGTCACTTTCGTGGCGTCCACGCTCCGGGTGTTCAGGCCGGAAAGGTCGAAAGTCCGTCCGTATTCCCTGAACCAGGGCATGGTGATGACCTTTTCCAGCAAGGCCGGGACATGTGCCATGACATCCTCCGGGATATAACGGCTGCCCGTTCTCGGGTAGGAGACCAGTTTCTTTTCGTACAGGGACTGGGCGATGGAAAGGGTCTTGTCCGCCGAAAGGTCGTGGTGGATGTTGCAGTCCTTCTGTAGTGCGGTAAGGTCATACAGAAGCGGAGCCTGCTGAAATACCGTCTTTCGTTCTACCTTATTTATGGTCACCACAGAGTCGGAAGTAATGCGCCTGTACGCGGCCTCCGCCCCATTCTTGTCCCTGAAGTCCTCCGGGTGGAAGAACTGCCGGTGCACGTCGTCTTTTTTCAGCGCGATATGCAGCTGCCAGTATGGAGTGGAGACGAAGTTCCGGTTTTCCTTGAAGCGTGCGCATATCATGGCGAGCGTGGGAGTCTGCACACGGCCTATGGAGTTGTTCGCCGATCCGGAGGCTGTCGCCAGGGCGCGGCTCGCGTTCATGCCCACCAGCCAGTCGGCCTTCGCACGGCTGTCGGCGGCGGCATAGAGGCTGTCGTATCCGCTTCCCTCCCTGAGGTTCGCCATGCCCTCGCGGATGGCCTCGTCGGTAAGCGAGGAGATCCACAGCCGTCTGAAGGGCTTGGTATAGCCCAGATAAGAATATATCCACCGGAAGATAAGTTCCCCCTCGCGGCCCGCGTCCGTTGCCACGATGATGCTGTCGCATTTGGAGAATACTTCATCAATGATTTTGAGCTGTTTGCCGGCGGCGATGTCCGTCACCATCCCCCTGTCCGTGCGTATCTGCCGTGGCACAAGGCGGAACGGTTCGGGAATCATCGGGAGGTCTTCGGCGGTGGTCCTCGTGTAGCCGTATGTTCCCGGCAATGCCAGCGACACTAAATGTCCCAGCGCCCATGTCACCATGTAGCCGTTTCCTGTTATGTAGCCGTCCATTTTTTCTGTAGCCCCGACTACGCGGGCTATGTCCTGACCGACACTCGGTTTCTCTGCTATGATTGCTATCATGATTCGGATAAAATTTAAGCCGTTTCCCGCTTGCCGGTACGCGAAGACGGGAAACGGCGGTTATACATTCGGTTTACATATTATAAGAAGGCGGGGTTACTGTTCCACGGGCTTGATACCGAGGATTTCGAGCAGCGGGTCGCCGTCCTTGCGTACCAACTGGAGTGTGGCGTCCATCACCACGTCCACGCCGAGCAGCACCAGGCTGAGCGATACCACGTTTGTCTTCTCACCGCTGAGCAGCGTATCGAGTTCCCCGGCCATTTCCAGTTCATCCTTCAGAATGCCGATGGCTGCCAGCTCGTCCCAGTTCACGTCTTCCGCCTTGAAAGGCGTGTTGTTTTCCTTGTTCATTTCCATGTTCTGATTCTTTTGGGTTCAACATTCGTTTTGCTTTGACCGTCAGGCTATGCTCGCCCCCCTGGATTGGCGGTTTTCCTCTCCCTGTCTTTGTGTGGCGGACACCACGTTGCGCTGCGAGGCGTCGCGTCTGCGGTCGGGATTCTCGTTGTAGAAGTCCAGTCTGCCCTGGTTGAAGTTCGCCTTGACGTACTGCGAGATGGTCTTGCCGTCATACCCCTTGATGCCCTCGACCAGCACCGCCTTGCCGCTCTGGAGGTCGGCACGCTGCTTGCGGGTAAGCTCTACGTCCCATACCTTGGCCGGTATCTTGAACTCCTCGCGCTGGTCGAAGCCGTCCCGGGTGCGCGAGTAGCTCAGCCTGCCCGTTTCGAGGTCTGCCTTGATGAACGAGGAGAATTCCTCTCCCTTGCGGTTCACCATGTCGTTGAGGAAGATGGGCTTCCCTTCGCGCAACTCTTTCTGTTCCTCGGGAGTGATTTTCACGCCATTGATTTCATTCGGGATGTAGATTTCCCGTGCGCCTTCCGGGGAGTCGGGATTGTAGCGGGTGTAGGACGGGCGGCCTGTCGCCTCGTCGAGTTTCACGTAGGAGGAGAACAGTTCCCCGTCCTTGCGCTTCATGCCCTCCACGAAGATGGCCTTGCCCTCGTTCAGGTCGTCAATCTGCTTCTTGGTCAGTTCGACGCCTCCCAAAGACTGCCGGTTGAAGAGCTTGTCGTTCTCGAAGATGAATTCCACGCCCCTGCGCTCGGCGTTGACCTGGAGGTGGGCGTCGAACGGGTTGCCCGATCTGGCTGTCATTCCTTCGACGAATATCTTCTTGCCTTCCCGCAGGTCGTTCTGCTCCTGCTCGGTCAGTTCAACTCCGCTGATTTCACGCGGTATGAAGACATTCTCGGCTTTCATCGCCACCACCTCGTTGGTCAGCTTGTCGATGCTGACGAAAGAGGGGACATACTCGCCGTTGCGGTTCTTCAGTTCCACGACACGCCCCATGTTGCCCGTCTCAAGCAAATTTTTCTTGTCCTCGTCCGAGAAGATGTGCCCGAAGTAGGGACGGTCGAGGTCGGGTTTCTGCCGGATACCGTGGATGCCCAGCACGATGTCTCCGGAGCGGGACTGCTGGAACGAGAGCCTCGCGTCGGTGCGTAGCACGGCGGAGCCGAAGTTCATGCTGATGGGCACGACCTGGTTGGTCTTGTAGCCCCTGAGCATCTGGTCGAGCAGCCCCCGTTCCTGGAGTTCTTCACGGGAGAGCCCGAAGTTCTTCAGCTGCTCCCAGTTGATCATGGACTCGTTGTAGCGGTACTGGGGCTGCTGCTGCGTGCCGTCACCTTGGGCGGCCTGCTGCTGTGTTTCGTTTTTCTTTGCCATTTCTTCTTGATTTTGATGGTTGATACTTTGGTTTTCCTTGTCGCGGGGGACAATCTCGTACTGTTTGAGGAATTCCTCCACCGCGTCTGTCTTTTTTCCGGCGGCGAGGTCTTCGACGGCCTGCCGCACTTTCGGGTCGTCCAGCGTGTCTTCCTTGATGGAAAGGATGCCGAAGCGTGTCGGGTCCTTGAGCTGGCTCCAGAAGTTCTTCAGGAAATTCTCGAACATGTTCGCGTAACGGTCGATTTTGAGGAAGGAGTTGCGGTGCTCCTTGTCTGCCGGCACTGTTTCGTACCTGCCGTCCTTGTCGAGCTTGCTGACCGCCTGGAGGAGCAGCTCCATCTTGTCGAGGATAAGGACGATGTCACTCATCTGCTCGTTCTCGGTGACTTGCGGTTTGAGGGGTTCGTCCCTCACGTTTTTCTTTGCCATAACTTTGAGTTTTTAGCGTTGATAATTGTTGTTGTCACCGCAAATATATAGGCATAATTTTGATAAATGACTATGTTTCAATGTGTTAGGCTATCCATTTCATCAAGTGTCATCATGTTTCACCGCGAGAGGAAAGAGTGTGGGCCGGAAAATGGGAAAAACGGAGGGAGAAGCCGGAACAACGCACCAAAGCCCGAAAGCGGAAAAAAGGGGGAAGCGTACGGACAGCCGCAACCAATCGAGGAAAAACGGCAGGGACGACACGGAAAACGGAGGCAAACCGCAAGGACGGCACGCAAACGGCAAAGGAAAAACTGTAATATGCAGAGTTGGGAGCGAGCGCAGCCCTTGTCCCCGTTTGAGGTACCCCCTGATGGGACAGGAAGAAGATTTTGTTTGGAAAACTCCGGGTGGCGTGACCCATTGGGATATCATAACGCGGCAAAATATCCCCCGGCAGATTTTTTCATTGACCTTGTATTATGCGTCGTAGGTCGCTTCGCTTGCCAAGTCCCAAACCTTTCCGCAACTCGGACGGCAATACCGGAGCGTTTTTTCGGGCGGAAAATTACCGCAGGGAATTTTATGTCCCGAAAACCGAAGGCTTGAACGTGCAGGTATTCGCCCTCCGAGTTACCTTCTTGATGGGACTTGGTAAGGGAAGCGACATTAATAAGCCCGGCTATTGCTATTGGAGAAATTTGGTACTTTTCCCATTTTTTTCCAATAGAATAATCGCACTACAGATAATTTTTACTACTTTTGCAACATGAAAATACCAAGAGACAAATACTTACAAGAGCTGCAAAGTGTGATGCACAACGGAATGATTAAGATTATTACCGGTGTACGACGTTGTGGAAAATCTTACCTTCTATTTGAGTTATTCAAACATCATTACTTGATAATGGCGTGAATGAAGATCATGTTATTCAAGTAGATTTGGAAAACCGACGTAGTAAAGATCTCAGGAATCCGGACACATTATTGGATTATATTGACGGGCATATTGTAGATAACGATATGTACTACATACTATTGGATGAGATTCAACTTGTTCCAGAATTTGAAGATGTACTCAATAGCTATCTGAAAATTAAAAATGCAGATGTATATGTGACCGGTAGTAATAGTCGAATGCTATCCAGTGATGTAAAAACCGAATTTCGTGGTCGAGGATATGAAATCAGAGTACATCCTTTAAGTTTTTCGGAATTTCTCAAGACAGGACAGTACGCAAGCGAACTTAACGCTCTGCAAGACTATATGATTTATGGAGGAATGCCGCAGATTGTGTCTTTTTCTGACAAAAAGAAGAAAGAAAACTATCTTAAATCATTGTTTCAGGGTACTTATATACGCGATATAAAAGAACGGTATAATATTAGGAATGATGATGATTTGAACGAACTTATAGACATTATAGCTTCTAATATCGGTTGCCTGACAAATCCGACAAACCTTGAAAATACATTCAAATCTGTGAAAGGTCATAGTATCTCAGATACAACCATACAGAGTTATCTCGGGATGTTACAAGATGCGTTTATGGTGGAAAAAGCCATTCGGTATGACATTAAAGGTAAGCATTACATCAATACACCTTCAAAATACTATTTTGAAGATGTAGGATTGCGCAATGCCCGTCTGAATTATCGTCAGATTGACGGTGGCCACCTTATGGAAAATATTATATATAATGAACTGCGTATCAGAGGGTATTCTGTTGATGTCGGGCAAGTGGAGGTGAGAACAACAAATGCCGAAGGAAAGAAAATACGAAAACTATTGGAAGTGGATTTTATTTGTAACAGTGGGAACAAACGTATGTATATACAATCAGCACTTGATATGCCTACTCCTGAGAAAATTGATCAGGAAACAAATTCACTTCGTCATATCAATGATGGATTCCCTAAAATAGTCATAGTTGGAGGCTTAACCCCTTCTTATGTGAATACTGATGGCATATCAATCATGAATGTGATTGACTTCCTTAAAGATACAGAAATGGGGCTATTGTAAATAATTACAATATGGGCAAAATGGTGTGCTAAAAATGGTGCGTAGGTCTCTATACAAGATGACCTACGCATCATTTTTATAATCCAGGATTCCTTTTAGAGATATACAAGTTCAAGTATGTATACTCCAGCCGTGTATGTGAGTCAGTGTAACCGCATAAGACTGGTCCGGTTTTCCATGGTAAAGCAATCCTCCGACAATACCGCTGCTTCCGTTAGCGGCCACTTCCGCAAAACCGAATGAATGTGGGGCGAAATCCCGGTAGAGTTCAATTTCATACCTGCCGTTTGAGTTCTTCTCCCATTGTTTGAGGCGTTCAATGCAATTCTGAAATGTTGTGTCGCCGATACTTTTGGCGTACTCCACTACCTTATCGTAGTGTTCCTGACATCTGATTTTCATAACATGATTTAATTGGATTTATAATAGTTCTTCGTATGTTCCGAAACCGATACACTCTGCTATGGTGAAATCTTCCCTGCCTTTGTCCGCCATGGATTTCATATCATTCAGGCTGTCGCAGTAGAAGAATATTTCATCGTCCTTTTCCGTATCGGCATCCATAGCCAAAGCAATTCTTGCCTCTTCCGTTTCCAACGTATCGTTCCACCGTATCACGCAATCCGCGTAATGAGGTTCACATCCTTTTTCTGTATAGAATTTAAGATAATGGCTTCCGATTTCCTTTCTGACCTCATCCGGCTTTTTCCATGAACTGTCATCCACGATTTCAAAACCCAGCCCTTCGACCAGCAGGCAAGTACCATTATCATATACCATCATGGTGCGTTTGCCGATGTGTTTTTTACGCATTTCCGCCCAGTCGGGTATATCCCAACGCTCGGTAGTCCATACCCCGCGATAGGCTTCAGATATGGAATTGTATTCGCTTAATGTTATCTTCTTCATGTCAATGTTTTTATAGGATACAGAAAGTTACCTTATAAGTCTTGCACGCCTTTCCGAATGCCGGATTGGTGTCGAATTCGTTGTATGACTCCCAATCCACCGACATGGTGTAACCGTTCGGAAAGTTTTCAACGATGAACTTGGTTATCATCTCCTTGTCTTCATCGGGCAGGAACAGTTCCTCGTCGATGCCGTACTCCAATGAAAAAATCGCCCATTCGGGAATGTTGTCCCAAACGATCGTCTTGCTGTTATTGTTATTCATAGTCCTGCTGATTATTGGGGTGAAACCATAAGTCTTTTTATAATTTCGTCAAGCTCCGTTTCCCACTTGTCCGCCCCCTCAATGAGTGACGGGTAGGTCAGCTGTTTCCACTGTCGGTAATCGAACAGTTTCATCCGTAGCGGATAGTAGTCGAACAGCTTCCTGTTGTCAGCGAATATTCTCAGGTGGTTGGTTCCCACCTCCATCAGTTTCAGTCCGTATCGGTCGATTATCTCTTTGAACCGTCCCATCGGTGTAAAGTTGCTTCTGCTCATACCTTTTGTTTTTTGAGTTAGACATCCCCGGCTTTGTAGAGCCGAGATTTTATTTCTTGCCTGCCCCGCCGTTCCGTGCCGGATTGCGCAAGGCTTTCGGGAAAAATACCGCAAGCGCAGCGAGGATGATTTTTCCGCGAAACCCGAAGGGCCCGGCCTTGCACAATCCATAAGGCACGGGACGAACTTTGCAGGCTGAAATAAAACAGCGGTGTCCTATTCCTCTTTTTTTCCGTCCTCCTGTGGAATCAGGTGTTTCAAATCCGGGTCATTGGCAATTCTTTCCATCTCATCTTCAATTATTTGCAGTACGTCCGCCTTGATACGGGAGTAGTTGCGGTCTATCTGCTGCTGCATGATGTCGTTACCGTCTGCATCCTTGAACTCGTTGATGACAGGGATTTTTTTGTAGGCTCTGGTCTCCGCCGCCACCTTCTCGTTATCGACGATGATACGGGCATGGAAAATCTTCTGCTCGATTTCCTCACCGAAGTTGTCCGCCACGCTGCCCACGAATGTACCCTGCGAGAGGTTGGCAATCTTGGAAGCGGGTATCAGGGAATCCAATTGCGTGTTGATGGAGGTGGATGTGTCCTGCCGGTTGATGGATATGGACTGCCTTTGCTGAAGGATTTTGCCGAAACGCTCCGAAAGGTTCTTTGCCGTTTCGCCTACCACCTGTCCGGAGAAAATATTGCCGACTGTATTTTGGATCACTTTCGCCTCTTTTTCACCGTAGTCACGGGTCAGCTGCGAGAAGTCCTGGAAGCCGAGACATACCGCCACCTTGTTGCTTCGGGCGGTGGCTATCAGGTTGTCGATGCCGCGGAAATAGATGGTCGGTAGCTCGTCTATAATAATGGAACTCTTCAGCTGTCCCTTCTTGTTCACCAACTTCACGATACGGGAATTGTACAGTCCCAAGGCCGCCGAATAGATGTTCTGCCTGTCAGGATTGTTTCCCACACAGAGGATTTTGGGCTGTTCCGGATTGTTCAGATCAAGTGTAAAATCATCGCCCGTCATCACCCAATACAACTGGGGTGAAATCATCCTCGAAAGCGGAATTTTTGCGGACGCTATCTGGCCATAGGCTAAGCACCCGGCGCCTTGCCGTGTTTTATCACGGTAGGTTTCCAAGCACTCGCCTCCGAACCGTGCATACAGGTCTCCCCGTACACGGCTCTCCACCTTCTCATTCAGTCTAACTTTCCTGCGTGTATCTTGTGATGACATACTGAACATACTGCTAATGTTTTACGTTTACGTGAAATCATTTTAATCTCCCAATCCCTTTTGCCATTAAGGTCTTTAAGTTTACGTATATGGTGCATTTCGAGGTTGTCCGTAGCACCGCAGTTTTCACATACCCGTGCTTGAAGTCTCTTGATTAAACCATTTCTGCCGCCCGTTATGGCAATCGTGTTGGGTAGTCTGTCATCTAAATACCGATTAGGCAGTTCCTTACGTTTAAAGCCTTTGTCATAGAACTCACGTTTGAACTCATATCCATTTTTATTGGTGTACGGTATGGCAAATACTCCGTTTTTCTTGTACCTTGCTATGATTTTCTTTTTCGAGGTACTGTATTTTGCGGCATATGTCTTATACATACTGTATTCCATTATATTATAGAATGAATCTATCACAGGACTGTTGTTTGCAATCGAATAGAAGTTATAGAACCCCATGATTTCGGAGTTATATTGGCTTATAATCTCCAAATCATCAAGACAACGCATGTATGAACGACCTTTTGGCTTCCAGACTTCCTTTCCATTTTGTACGGTGATTTTTACCGCATCATATTCAAGGAGTTTCTTTCTCATAACCTCGGTTGTCACATACAAAACTATCTTGTGGTCTAAGCTTCTTGTTAAATGTCCGTTTTTATCCCTATGGGTATCGTTTGACTTTCTCACGAATATGTCATATCCGAGAAATTTAGCATGTTTCCTTGCATTAGTAATCAGCGTTTTCTCATCAGATAGTTCCAATTTCAATTTTTCAGCCATAAATTTCTTTATGTCCTCTTTGATATGGATACAGTCTTCTTTACTGCCAATAATACCAATTAGGAAATCATCCGCATATCTCACATATTTCAGTCGTTTCATGTCCGAGTCCATTTCATCACTTGCGGGATACTTAAGACGTTCTTTAACAATCTCTTTGATTTGCATCATCAGTCGTTGACGTTCAACTTCGTCCGTTGACTTTTTTAGCTTCTCAACTAACTTGGCTTTCCGTTGTCCAAAACGTTTTACTATCGGATTTTCTTTACGCCTTTTCCCTTTATCAAATCTATTGATGTATTCCTTAATGTATTTGTCAAACTTGTCAAGATAGATATTTGCCAATATGGGACTTATTATTCCACCTTGAGGTGTTCCACTATACGATTTGTGAAATACCCAATCTTCTACATACCCGGCATTCAGGAACTTTCGGATAAGACGCAGAAAGCGTACATCCGAAATACGTTCTGAAAGAATTGCTATCAATACTTCGTGGTCAATATTATCAAAGAAACCTTTGATGTCTCCCTCGATAAACCACTTTGTATTGTTGAATCTTTTTTGGACGTTCCAAAGTGCAGTCTGTGGACTTCTCTGTGGTCTGAAACCATGAGAGGAGTTTTCAAAACTACCCTCATAGATTGCTTCCAAAATCATTCGAATAGCTTCTTGCAGGAGCTTGTCAATGAATGACGGAATACCCAGCGGTCGCATCCTCCCGTTTTTCTTGGGAATATACACCCGTTGAGAGGGATTCGGCTGATACGTCTCATCTTTGAGCGTATCAATCAACCGTTCAATATGAGATATACTGAAGCCGTCAACGGTTTTTCCGTCAACACCTTTGGTCATATTACCCTGTTTTGCATATATGCGTTGATAGGCAATATAGTACATCTCGTCATTAAACAGTATCCGATACAAACGTTCAAACTTGTAGTCCAAGTCGGAACTATGTTGTGTTAGACTGTTTAATATCTTCTCTGGATTTCTTTTCATGTCTCTCACATTTTCCAAAATTTGACATTAAACGATATTGGCTGCTTCCCTTCGCCATGTACAAGGCTTTCCCTTGCTCGGACTACTACGGAAGCTCTGTTGCCATATGGGTTGCCCCACTTAGGCAATCCCCGTTTAGACATATAATAACTATTGGCATGATAGATTGTCGGATACGACTTTCGTCCTTTACTATGTATGTAGTTGCTCCGTGATAAGTTCTTTTGCCCAAACAACCTACAAGGCGAAGTTGGGTATCACGGCTTGGCGTCTGTAACTGTCTTCCGCCAAGGCTTAACCATCGAGCCGCTGAGACTATCGTTTAACCAGTATAGGCTTTATCCTCATATCTATCGTTTCACCTCGCCACCCGGTCAGGACTTGACAATTAGTCCACTTGTGGCTTTACCGACATGCTACACTCCCCATCGTCTTTCGTTGAATGGATAAGTCGGCTGGTGATAAGTAATTATTTCAAAGAACACGTACTTAATAGCTTGCCAAAGCTATATTTATTATATGCCCTTACGGGCGCACCTGGAGCTGATCTTGCGCTCCAGATTGCCAGGCATCCATGAACGGGGAAAGGTAGTTTTCCAGCGAGGGATAAGAGGTAAGAATCGTGAAGATATCGGCATACGGCTTGTTAAGAAATTCTATCGCGTGGGGGAAGGTGCAATACTTGCCGTCTTTGTAAATCCGCAAGTACCAGATAATCGCCGCGAGCAGGATAATCGGTGACTCCACGAAGAAATCACCCTGTTTCTGTATCCAGGTCTTGTTCAAATTGAGCATTATCGTGTAGGCGGATTCGTAGGCATCGGAAATATCCACCATGAATTTGGGATTGATGGGATTGCACCTGTGCGAGCGTCGGGGGTCATCGAAGTTTATGACATAGAACTCCGGTTTAACCTTGTAATGTTCCTTGTGTTTAAGCAGGTGATTATAAGCTATTTCGGATAAATCCGGAAACTTGTAATCATAAATGTACATGGCAAAGGATTTCTCGATTTGCTGTTTGATGTAGTTGTTTACCACCGCGTAGGATTTCCCGCTGCCCGGTGTTCCAAGCACGATGGACGCACGAAAAACGTTTACAACGTTGATCCATCCGTCCCATTCCTTGCCCTGATACACGAACTTGGTCGGCAGGTTGACGGAATACTCGTTTTCCATAAAGCGGGTTTCCTGCATGAAACTCTCGTTGGCGGTGTTGAACACGTCCTCCATAAGGTTGTGTTTCAGCATACGGCTTATCCATACGCCCGACATCAAAAGAAGGATGTACCCGGCGGTCAGCGTTACCGTGTAAATGGCGGCATTGACCGTAGGATTGAACGGCAAATCAAGCATCCACCAGTTCATGAAGAACAATACAAGCCCCGAAAGGAAGGCGGTATATATCTTCCGCCAGGTCATCTTCTGGTTCTTCACGCCCTTCGTGCCCAAACATGACAGGGCAAGGAATATGACGGCGAATACTTTTGTCACCAGCAGGTTGCTGAAAAGCCCCGCCGTCCTCTGGAAATTCAGGAGTATCTTATCGACCACTCCGATGTTGATACCCGCATCCACGAATGCCCGGTAACAGAACCAATAAACGTGGATGACGACAAACACGATGGATATGGCACGCATGAACTCCATGACCTTTGCCAATCCTCTCAAATCATCTTCTTGTTGCATATTGAATAATTTTAATGGTGAATGAATACTGTTTTCAGGAGATACCCCGTGAGCGGCGTTTCTTTTTCTTCTTGCGTTGCAGCCTGCGTGCGAGAGCCTCTTCCTGCGGGTCGGGACCATTGGCTTCAAAATCGAAGATTCCGAAAGCCTGCCCGATGGCGTTTTCCATGTCGGCAGAGAAACTGCTTTGCCTGCTGATTTCCGGTGTGGGAGCATCCAAGTCAGGAATATTGTTCGGCCCATTGAACAATCGTTCAAAGGCATTTGCCGAGAACTCCTTTCCGAGCCGCGAGCCGTTATACACCTCCCTGTTCTTGTGGTCGATGAAAGTAGCACCGTAAATGCGGCCTTCATTATTTTCACGGAATACCACGTCTATTCCCTGCCTGTTGAGCAGGCGGATGAAGTCCTCCCGGTTGCCCCGGCAGCCGTGCATGGCGAGTGCGACACCGTTCCGTATCTTGGGCTGCCATTTCTTGTCCTTGTATTCACGGGCATTGAATCCGATACGCTTTTCCAGTCCTTCATAGCCAAAGCGTTTTCCGATAAGGGAGGACTTGATGGGCGTACATACCGGCTTGCCTGTATCGTCTGTCATGGTATAGACAATGCCGTTGTAAGGCGTCCCTTCAAATTCGCCCCTGACCTGCTTCGCCTCGATGTTGAAGCAGGACAGCAACGCGCTGTACTCCCCGAATGACTGAAAGCGGTAAGTGGAGAACACGCTCTTGAGGATGTTGGAAACTTGTTGCTTTACATCGCCATTCTGATAGTCTGCTTTTTTCAGATATGGTTCCAACATTTCCCTGCGTTTGTCCTCCACCTGCTTCAGTCCGAACTTGCGTTCCAGTTCCCGGCAGGCTTTCATCGAGCGATTCCACTCGTAGGCGTCATCTATCTTTTCCCCTTTCTCGTTCACGCAGGTGGAAACGATATGGATATGCCTGCGGTCTATGTCCTCGTGGATATACACGATGTAAGGCTGGTCGCCGTAGCCCATGCGTTGCATATACTCCCTTGCCAAATCCGCAAACTGGCTATCGGTCAGTTTGTCGTCCACAGAAGGATTAAGGGATATATGCAGTATGGGCTTTTCCGTATTCTTGTTGGCGAGCAGGTAGTTCTCGAATGCCCAAAGCGTGTTCCTCATGACCTGCTCCGGATTACCCGTGACATCGGCAATCATGCGGTTGCCCGAAATGATGCGTGCCGTGGAGTCGTCCACTTTCTGCTGGTTGTAGATGACAGCCCCATAGAGCGAGGCGCCCCTGTTGATTTTCGCCACCATGTCATTCCTCCTCCCTCTGCTTTTTGATAAGGTAGGTTTCCTCAAACTCATGGGTCAGCATGATGATCCGCTTGCTCAGCACCACCAGATCTATGGTCGTCTTTTCCAGATTGCGGAGCAGGGCGTATGCACGTTTCTCCCCGAAATTGTTCTTGATTGCCTTGACCGTCTGGTTGTAGTTGTTGCCGATGGCCTGGAACTGGTGGTAGAAATTGGTAAGGCGGACATAGTAGTCCATCGTCGCCTTGTCGATTCTGACCACCTTGATTTCCTTTCCGAAAATCATTGCCTTGATGAATTTGGAGCGTTCCCTCAGTCCCGATTTTTGAAACTGGATATCGAACTTTACGTTCTCTTCCGAGTTTAGCCGCACCACATAACGGTACACGGCAGGGTCGGTTTTCGGTTTCCGCCCTACACCTTTTCTTGTTTTTCTGTTCTTGTTTTCTTCCATACGCATTGATGTTTTTTGTTTCTGATCTTCCGTCATGGATTCACGACTTTGGAGTGAATCCCACCCCGAGCCGGCAGGCGAGCGGCAAGTTGTTTTGAGTGCCCGAATTCATTTCGGGTGCCTCAAAACACAACTTGCTATTACCGCTTGGTAATGAATTTTCCTTCGTCAAATTAAATTTTGACCTTCAGCCTCATTCTTCGGCTTCGGGAAACCTCCGCAGCGGTATCCGTTCCGTTGTCGGTGCAAAGTTATGGCGGTTTATCCTGTTGTAAAATAGCGGGTTATATGTAACGTGATGACATATGGTGACACAGGTCGTCACCTCCCTTGAAACATAGTGATGATATGAAAAAATACCTTTTTATTTGCAACATAAACGGTAAAACAAACCAATAGTCAAGTAACTGTCCGTTGTATTGCTGGTTAGCGAAAACACTTGTTGCAACAGGTGGGCAGTGATTGTTTACTTGCTTTGT
>ERZ772937.984-NODE-984-length-22410-cov-3.429568_pt1 | contig 22410 bp, 15 predicted proteins | sample MGYA00512113_ERZ772937 | MGnify/ENA primary metagenome ERZ772937 (study PRJEB29015, sample SAMEA2737649) | human gut metagenome | biome: human gut; feature: human-associated habitat; material: faeces | place: China | collected 2012 ... | reverse complement strand
TTCGAGCGCCGGCTCTACCTTGCCGCAGAAATGGATTTCGTACTGGTCGATGCAGCGGCGGATGACCTCCTGCGCCTGCTCGCTGCCGAGCGCATCCGAGGTCGCGGTGTGCTTGTGCTCAAGCGCCTTGTAGATTTCAAAAAAGTGCGAGATCTCGCTTGCGCAGTGCGGCGGGATTTCGCTGATGTCCTTGTAGAAGTTCCATGTCGGGTCCTGAAACGGCACGGCGATGATCTTGTCGTCGATGGCGTCCCCATCGATCATGCGCATAGTGCCAATGGGATAGCAGTCCACCTCCACCATCGGGTCGAGGGTCTCCGAGCAGAAAACCAGAACGTCGAGCGGATCGCCGTCGTCGGCGTATGTACGCGGAATAAAGCCGTAATTCGCCGGATAATGTGTCGAGGTGTACAGGATGCGGTCAAGGCGCAGCAGACCGGTCTTTTTGTCCAGCTCGTACTTTTTCTTGCTGCCGGCCGGTATTTCGATGACTGCGGTGAAATGGGTCGGCGCGATTGCACGGGGGTCGATGTCATGCCAGATGTTTCTCATGTCCTCAATATCCTCCTGTATTTAATATATACAAGTATAACAGAAACATTATTCATTTGCAATCGTCCGGGCGCGGATATTCGTGTCTGAGAAAGAGGAATTTGCAGGATTGTTTTATAAATCCTGCGCAAAATCGCACCCTCCCCCACCCACAGAGAGCAGAATGAAATCCCGTCCTCAAACTCCTGCAAAATGGTCAGTTTCTGTATATTTCTTTTGTGCATTTTTTCGTGCAGAAGTTATTGACAAAGCAGTTGCGCTGTTTTAATATGAATATATGAACATATGAGCAATCGTTCATATGTTATTCCGATAAGGAGGCGAGAGCAATGGCAGAACAGGAAAAGCATACCGACTCTGCAACTGCGCAGGAAATAGAAGAGCTGCACGAGCATCACCACCACCACGATGATGACGATTGCTGCTGCGGCCACGACCATGAGCACGAGCACCATCACCATGATGACGACTGCTGCTGCGGCCACGACCACGGCGAGCACGAACACCACCACCACCACGACGATGATGACGACTGCTGCTGCGGCCACGACCACGGCGAGCACGAGCACCATCACCACCACGACGATGACGATTGTTGCTGCGGCCACGACCACGGCGAGCACGAACACCATCACCACGAGCACACCGGCGGTGCGCACAGCGTCAAGCGCGTGTACACCCTCCAGAATGTCGGCTGCGCCCACTGCGCGGCGAAAATGGAGGAGCGCATCGGTCAGCTGGACGGCGTGGAGGACTGCGTGCTTGTCTTTGAAACCAAGCAGCTGCGCGTGACCGGCGAAAACCCGGACGCCCTGCTCCCGAAGATTCGCGAAATCTGTTCGAGCATTGAGAGCGATGCCAAGGTAATTGCCCCCGCGTCCAAACACTACGGCAAGAACGGCCAGCGCGTCTACACGCTCGAAAACCTCGGCTGTGCCCACTGCGCCGCCAAGATGCAGCACCAGATCAGCCAGCTCGACGGCATCGACGACTGCGTACTCGTCTACGAAACCAAGCAGCTGCGCGTCAAGGGCGAAAACCCGGACGCCCTGCTCCCGAAAATCCGCGAAATCTGCTCGAATATCGAGAGCGAGGTCAAGGTCATCGCCCCCGAGGAGGAGCAGGAGGACGAGAAAGGCAGTCACCCTCTCGCGGAAATGCTGATCGGTGCGGCGCTTTTTGTCGCGGGTCTGGTCATTCCGGTGACGGCGGTCAAAATCGCTCTGATGGTCGCGGCGTATCTGCTGCTCGGCCGCCACGTTCTGCTGACGGCGGTCAAGAACATCGGTCGCGGACAGGTATTCGACGAAAACTTCCTGATGGCGGTCGCGACCATCGGCGCATGGGCGGTCGGCTCGTTCGATGAGGCAGTCGGCGTCATGCTGTTCTACCGTGTCGGTGAATACTTCGAGGACCGCGCCGTAGACCGCTCCCGCAAGCAGATCATGGACGCCATCGACCTGCGTCCCGAAACCGTGAACCTCGTAAAGCCGGACGGCAGCGTTGAAGCCCTCCCTGCGGAGCAAGCCGAAGTCGGCGACCTCGTTCTCGTCCGTCCGGGCGACCGCGTACCGCTTGACGGCGAGGTTGCCGAGGGCGAGACCCGTCTGGATACCTCGGCTGTCACCGGCGAGCCGGTTCCGATCCGCGTTTCGACCGGCGACTCGGTCATTTCCGGCTGCGTCAACACGGACGGCGCGGTAAAGATCCGCGTCACCCACGTGCTCGCGGAGAGCATGGTGCAGCGCATTCTGGACAGCGTGGAGAACGCTGCGGCCCGCAAGCCGAAAATCGACCGCTTCATCACCCGTTTCTCCCGCGTCTATACCCCGGCCGTGGTGCTCATTGCCCTGCTGACCGCCATCGTCCCGAGCCTTGTCACCGGCGACTGGCACAAGTGGGTCTACACCGCGATGACCTTCCTCGTTATCTCCTGCCCGTGCGCACTGGTGCTCAGCGTGCCGCTGACCTACTTCTCTGGCATCGGCGCCGGCTCCAAGCGCGGCATTCTGTTCAAGGGCGGCGCTTCGCTTGAGGCGCTGAACAACGTCAAGACCATCGTCATGGACAAGACCGGCACCATCACCAAGGGCAACTTTGTCGTACAGCACATCGTTCCGGCGGCAGGCGTTCCGCTCGACGAGGGCCAGCTGCTCTGGCTCGCCGCCATGTGCGAGGGCGCGTCCACCCACCCGATTGCCCGCTCCATCCTCACCGCATACGAGGAAAAGGGCACGGCGGCCGGAAGCGGAACGGTCGAAAACATCCGCGAACAGGCCGGCGAGGGCGTTGAAGCAACGCTCGAGGGCAAAAAGCTGCTCTGCGGCAACGTAAAGCTCATGAACCGCAACGGCATCGACCTTTCCGGCTACCACGGCACGCCGGGCAGCACCGAGGTGCTTCTTGCGCTGAGCGGCCGCTTCCTCGGCCATATCGACATCGCGGACACGGTAAAGCCGGACGCCAAGCAGGCCATCGGCCGCATGAAGGCGCAGGGCCTTACGACCGCCATGCTGACCGGCGACGGTCAGGCAAGCGCGGACGCCGTGGCGCAGGCGGTCGGCATCGACGAGGTGCACGCGCAGCTGCTGCCGCAGGATAAGCTGAGCGCGCTCGGCAAAATCCGCGACAAGAACGGCGCGGTCATGTTCGTCGGTGACGGCATCAATGACGCTCCCGTACTTGCGGGCGCGGACGTCGGCGCGGCGATGGGCAGCGGCGCCGATGCAGCTATCGAGGCGGCGGATGTCGTGTTCATGAAGGCCGACCTCAGCTCCATCCCGGCCTCGGTCAATATCGCACGCAGCGCCAATATCGTTTCCAAGGAGAACATCATCTTCGCGCTCGCGGTAAAGCTGCTCGTCATGGTGCTCGGCCTTACCAATCACGCCTCCATGTGGCTCGCGGTGTTCGCAGATACCGGCGTCGCCATGCTGTGCGTGCTCAACTCGGTCCGTATGCTCTACAAGAACTTCGACCGTTAAAAAAGACCACATCACTTTTACTCTTTCGCCTGCCGGGTTCGCCCCGGCAGGTATTTTTTTGCCCGAAGCAGCATTATCCCACGAAAAAACCGCCCCGAAGGGCGGTTTTGTGTTTGATGTCAGTTTCGCGACAGGTCAGAACGCGAAGTTGGTCTTTACGCGCCAGATGTTCTGTGCGTACTCGGCGATCGAGCGGTCTGCTGCGAAGCGGCCGGAGTTTGCAATGTTCATCAGAGCCATGCGGTTCCACTTCTCGGCGTCGCGGTAAGCCTCGCTTACGCGCTGCTGTGCCTCTGCGTAAGACGCAAAATCCCTGAGGCTCATGTAGCGGTCAGCCGGGCCGCCGTTGCCGCCGTGGAGCAGCAGGTTGGCGATGTCGGTGTAGTCTACGCCGTCACCGAAGCCGCGGATCATCTGGTCGAGGACGCGGTGGATGACCGGGTCGTTCTGGTAAATGAGCAGCGGCTCATAGTTGCCGGATGCGGCGAGCGCCTCAGCCTCGGGCGTTTCCATGCCGAAGATGAAGATGTTGTCGCGGCCGACAGCCTCGCAGATCTCGACGTTTGCGCCGTCCATGGTGCCGATGGTCAGCGCGCCGTTCATCATGAACTTCATGTTGCCGGTGCCGGATGCTTCCTTGCCTGCGATGGAGATCTGCTCGGAGACCTCAGCCGCCGGCATGATCATCTCAGCGAGCGATACCTTGTAGTCCTCGATGAATACGACCTTGAGCTTGTCGCGGACAGCCGGGTCATTCTCGATCATGTTGGAGATGGAATTGATGAGCTGAATGGTCTTTTTCGCGACGGCGTAGCCCGGAGCGGCCTTGGAGCCGAAGATATAGGTGCGCGGCACGAAATCCATGTTCGGATTATCCTTCAGCTTGTGGTACAGGCTGATGATGTGCAGAATGTTGAGCATCTGGCGCTTGTACTCGTGCAGACGCTTTACCTGAACGTCGAAGATCGAGTCCATGCTGACCTCGATGCCGTTGTGCTCCTTGATATAGTCAGCGAGGCGCTGCTTGTTGTGGCGCTTGATTTCGCCCAGCTGCGCGAGCAGAGCCTTGTCGTCCTTGTAGTTTGCGAGAACCTGAAGCTCGGACGGATGGGTGCGGTAGCCCTTGCCGATCTTGCTCTCGATCAGCTCTGCAAGCTCCGGGTTCGCCTCGCACAGCCAGCGGCGGTGTGCGATGCCGTTGGTGACGTTGCAGAACTTGGAGGAGTAGATGCTATAAAAGTCGTTGAATACGCGCTCCTTGAGGATCTCGGAGTGCAGCGCGGATACGCCGTTGATGGAGAACGAGCCTGCGATAGCGAGGTGCGCCATGCGGACGCGGCCGTCAGCGACGATAGCGAGCTTGGAGATCTTCTGGAAGTCGCCCGGGAAGTAGCTCCACAGCTCCTTGCAGAAGCGCTCGTTGATCTCGTGGATGATCTGCATGACGCGCGGCATCAGCTCCTGCACCAGGCTCTCCGGCCAGCACTCGAGCGCCTCGGGCATGACGGTGTGGTTGGTGTAGGCGACAGACTGGCTCGTGATGTTCCATGCCTGCTCCCAGGACATATCGTTATCGTCCATCAGGATACGCATCAGCTCCGGGATAACGAGGGTCGGATGGGTATCGTTGATGTGCAGCACGTGCTTGTGCGCGAAGTTGTCGAGCGTGCCGTACTTTGCCTTGTGCTTGGCGCAGATGTCCTGAAGCGTTGCGGAAACGAGGAAATACTGCTGCTTGAGGCGGAGCGACTGACCCTCGCGGTGATTATCCTCCGGATAGAGGATCATCGAGATGGTCTCGGCCATCGCGTGCTTCTCGACCGCCTTGAGGTACTCGCCGGAGGAGAACAGCTTCATGTCGAGCGCGATGGGGCTCTTTGCCTCCCACAGACGCAGACGCGCAATGTTGTTCGTGTCGTAACCGGAAATCGGCATATCGTACGGAACGGCGAGAACCGGGGTATAGTCGTGATAATCCACGATCAGCTTGCCGTTTTCATCGAAATGGGTGTCGATGGTGCCGCCGATCTTGACCTCGCGGGTCTCGTCCATCGCCGGGATCTGCCATACGTCGCCGGATGCGAGCCACGAATCCGGCAGCTCTACCTGCTTGCCGTCCTCGATCTTCTGCTTGAAGATGCCGTGCTCGTAGCGGATGGAGTAGCCGGTGCCGCGCACGCCGGTGGTAGCCATGCCGTCCATGTAGCACGCCGCCAGACGGCCCAGACCGCCGTTGCCGAGGCCCGGGTCAGCCTCCTGCTCGAAGATGTCCGCCATCTCAAAGCCCATGTCTTTGAGTGCTGCGGTCAGTTCGTCGAGCATGCCGAGGTTGTACGCGTTGTTGCGCAGGCTGCGGCCTACGAGGAACTCCATGCACAGGTAATGAACCTGACGGTCGCCGTCACGCTCCACCTCGTTCTGGGTCTCGATCATATGCTCGGTCAGCGCGTCGCGGATGACGAGTGCGCATGCCTCATAGATCTGATCCTTCTTTGCGTCCTTGACTTCGCACGCGAAGTGGCGCTGCAGCTTGCCGGTGATGGCTTCCTTGAGCGCAGCCTTGGTGTACTGTGTCTTTGCCATTGTTTTCTCTGTCTCCTCACATATATTCGGCGTGCCGCAGAGAGTCTGCCCCTGCGGCGCCGCCGTCAAAAGTGCCGATTGCACCTTCAACGCCTGTTAAGCGTTTCGGGACCCCTTTCTGTCCCGTTCTGCGCGTTTTAACGGTACGCGCTTACCAGCCCAGTGCGGTGTGATATACCTCGATGTAGCGGTCCGCCGAGCTGTCCCAGCTGAAATCGCTCTTCATACCCTGCACCATGAGCTTTTTCCACGCCGGCTTGTTGTAGCGGAATACGCCGCAGGCCTCGCGGATCACGTGCAGCATGTCATGCGCATTGTAGCTTGCGAAGGTGAAGCCGTTGCCCGTGCCGGCGTAATCGACGAAGGCATGAACCGTGTCCTTGAGGCCGCCGGTCTCGCGCACGATCGGAATGTTGCCGTAGCGCAGCGCGATCATCTGGGCGAGGCCGCACGGCTCAAACTTCGAGGGCATCAGGAACATATCCGCGCCCGCGTAGATGCGGTTGGCGAGGTCGCCCGAGAACATGATGGACGCCGAGACCTTTTCCGGCCAGCGGCGCTTTGCCTCGATGAACATCTGCTCGTACTTCCAGTCGCCCGTGCCGAGCACGATAAGGCGTACATCGTCCTCCAGAATATCCGGCAGGACAGCCTCAACAAGGTCAAGGCCCTTCTGGTCTACGAAGCGGGTGACGATGCCGATGACCGGGGTATTGTCGTCGCCCTCCAGGCCGCAGAGCTTGAGCAGCTCGCGCTTGTTGACGAGCTTATCGTCCGGCGTATCCGGGCCGTACTGCTTGAAGAGCTTGGTGTCGGTCTGCGGGTTGAAGGCGTCCATGTCGATACCGTTCAGGATGCCGTGCAGCTTGTAGCTGTTCATGCGCAGCACCGAGTCAAGGCGGTAGCCGTAGTATTCGGTCTGGATTTCCTCTGCATACGTGGGCGAAACGGTCGTGACCGCGGTGGACGCGACGATAGCCGCCTTCATCAGGTTGACGTCTCCGTCCATGGCCATGAAGCCCGAGCGGAAGTGCGCGTCGTCGATGCCGAGGACGTACTCCAGAATTTCGCGGCCGTAGCGGCCCTGATACTGGATATTGTGGATGGTGAACACGGTCTTGATGTTTTCATAGAACGGACGGGACGCGAACATCAGGTTGTAGTAGACCGGGACCAGAGCGGTCTGCCAGTCGTTGCAGTTGATGACGTCCGGCTTCCAGTCGAGGTCGGGCAGCACTTCGAGCACTGCCTTGGAGTAGTACGCGAAGCGCTCTGCGTCGTCGTACTCGCCGTAGACCTGACCGCGCGCGAAGTAATACTCGTTGTCGATGAAGTAGAAGGTCACGCCGTCCGACTCATAGCGGAAAATGCCGCAGTACTGGTTGCGCCAGCCCAGACGGACGTATGCGTTCTTGATATAGTAGAACTTTTCCCGCATTTCCTCGCTGATCGCGGAGTACAGCGGGCAGAATACGCGGACATCGTGGCCCTTTGCCGCGAGCGCCTTGGGCAGAGAGCCTGCCACGTCGCCCAGACCGCCGGTCTTGATGAACGGAGCGCATTCGCTGGTTACGTACATGATTTTCATAAATGCCGAGCCTCCCCTCAGGCAGAGGTATGGGAACCTGCCGGTTTCCTGTCCTCATTAGTAGTGCGTCAGGGCAGCCGCATTCCGCCTGACGCACTGCTCATATCTTTATTATACTCGTTTCCTGTGTCCTGCAATATAGGGATTTTTCACGAACATTTCTCCTGCCGGAGCCGTTTTTTTCGCCCGTCTCCCGTACATTTTACAGAAAACGCTCAGATCGTTGAATTTTTTGCAATGGTGATGGGGTAATTCTCATGCCCCATCATCGTGCGGCCGTTGCGGATGACAACGTTGCGGTCGGTGACAACGTGCTTGAGAGAAGCCTCGCTCAGAACGCGGCCGCCCTCCATGATGATGCAGTCCTTGACTACCGCGCCCTTTGCGATTTCAACATCGCGGAACAGGATGCTGTTTTCAACGTGACCCTCGATGCGGCAGCCGTCCGCTACCAGACAGTCCTCGACCTCGGCCTCATCGCCGTAGTAGGTCGGCGCTTCGTCCTTGATGCGGGTCAGGATCGGATGGGTGCGCTTGAATACCTCGTCGCGAACGTCCTTGTCGAGCATATCCATGTTGGAGTGGAAGTAGTCGCCGGTGTCCTCGATCTTGACGGCGTACTCGTTGAACAGGTAGCCTGCTACCGTGCCGTCGATCAGTGCGCGGGACAGGAATTCGCGCTCGAAATGGATGCAGTTATGGGTAACGCAGTCACTCAGCATATGAATGAGGTACTGGCGGCTCATGACGTAAACGCCGAGCGATACGTGCTTGCACTTGCCGTCGTTGGAGTCGCCGACGCGGATGTCAACGGCTTCCTTCCTGCGGTTCAGCTCCACGTAGGTGGTGAACGGCGAATCCTTCTGCTTCTTGGTGCAGACCATGGTGAGGTCGGCGCCCGACTTCTCGTGACGCTCGATAACGTCGTCGAGCGGAATGTTCGCAACGATGTCGCCGTCCGCGATGACAACGTAATCCGCCTTGTTCTTCTGGAGGAAGTCAACCGCACCGGCCAGCGCGTCGATCTTGCCGCGGTACTCGCCGGTCACGAGCGGAGAAGCCTTCTTCGAGTAGGAATACGGCGGCAGGATGGTGACGCCCGAGTTCTTGCGGGACAGGTCCCAGTCCTTCGCGTTGCCGATATGGTCGATGAGGGACTGATACTTGTCCTTCATCAGGATACCGACGCGGTAGATGCCGGAGTTTACCATGTTGGACAGCATGAAGTCCACGATGCGGTAGCGTCCGCCCCACTGAACCGCGGCCACCGTGCGGTGCTCGGTCAGCTCGCGCAGATCGTTATCGTTATCAAATGCAATAATAATGCCTAATACACTTTTCATTCTGCGTTCTCCCCCTTACTTGGCGTCCGGAATGTCCTCGCCGGCCATTTCCTTGGCTGCGAGCTTGACGTTCTCACCGATGCGGACGTTCTCCGCGACAACGGCGACGCCCCATTTGTCTACGTCGCAGTCGGACGGGCCTTCGCCGACCTGTGCGCCCTTTGCGATCACGGCGCCCGAGGCGACGATGGCGTATCTTACCGACGCGCCCTCCTCAACGACAGCGCCCGGCATGAGAATGGAGTATTCAACGTTTGCGTTCTTTGCGACCTTGACGTCCGAGAACAGCACGGATTCGGAAACGTTGCCTGCGATTTCGCAGCCCTCGCTCAGCAGGGTGTGCTGAACCTTCGCGCCCTTTGCGGTGAAGTGCGGAGGCGAACCGGTGGTGCGGCCGTAGATCTTCCAGTTGTCGTCCGACAGCGCAAGGCCGGAGTTCGGGGACAGCAGATCCATGTTGGCCTCCCACAGGCTCTCGATGGTGCCTACGTCCTTCCAGTAGCCCTCAAAGCGGTAGGAAACCATCTTTTCGCCGTTGGCGAGCATTGCCGGGATGATGTCCTTGCCGAAGTCGTTGGAGGACTGCGGATTTGTCTCGTCCTCCTCAAGGTACTTGCGCAGCTTCTTCCAGCTGAAGATGTAGATGCCCATGGAGGCGAGCGTGGACTTCGGCTGCTTCGGCTTCTCCTCGAACTCGTAGATGGTGCCGTCCGGCTTGCAGTTCATGATGCCGAAACGGGAAGCCTCGGACAGCGGAACGTCGAGAACCGCGATGGTCGCGTCCGCGCCGGTGTCCTTGTGCTGCTGGAGCATCTTGTTGTAGTCCATCTTGTAGATATGGTCGCCGGACAGAATGAGAACATATTCCGGGTCATAGTCCGCGATGAACGGGATATTCTGATAAATTGCGTTCGCCGTGCCCTTGTACCACTCCGAGGTCTTGCCCTGATACGGAGGCAGCACGCTGACGCCGCCGCGCAGGCGGTCGAGGTCCCACGTCTGGCCCGCGCCGATGTAGGCGTTCAGCACGTGCGGCTCGTACTGGGTCAGTACGCCGACCGTGTCGATGCCGGAGTTGATGCAGTTGGAAAGCGGGAAATCAATAATGCGGTATTTGCCGCCGAACGGTACAGCCGGCTTTGCAACATTCTTCGTCAGAACATACAGACGGCTGCCCTGGCCGCCTGCCAGCAGCATAGCGACGCATTCTTTTTTACGATACATTATACCTCTCCTTTTTGCCTTTATCTGTATAAATAAACTTTATTTATCCTCTTTTACCGTTGTGACTGCGGTTTCACCCTTGGCTGTGACTGCGGTTTCACCCTTGGCTGTGACTGCGGTTTCTCCCTTGACCGCGACATCCTTCGGTCCGGTCCTCGCCACGGCCTTCGTGCCGGTCTTTGCGACCGCCGTTTCGCCCTTGACCGCGACCTTGGCGTCCGGCTTGACCGCTACCTCGGCCTTTGCCTTGACCGCGACCTTGGCTTCCGGCTTGACCGCTACCTCGGCCTTCGCCTTTTTCGCAACGGTCTTTGTGGTCTTTGCCTTGGAAGAAGCCTTGCGCGCCGGTTTCTTTTCGGCCTCCGCCAGCTTTTTCGCGGCCTCGATTTCGGCCTTGGTGCGGCGCTTTGCTTTGGGCTTGCCCTTGAAGAACAGCACGCCGAAGCGCGGGATTTTAATGCTGATGGACTGCTCCTGACCGTGCATCGGCTTGTTTTCGGTCTTGACCTTGCCGTTCGACAGGCCGCTGCCGCCGAATTCGGTCTTATCCGAGGAGAAAATCTCCTCGTAGGTGCCTGCAATCGGCACGCCGATGCGGTATTCGCCCTGCTCTTCGGGCGAGAAGTTGACGACGACGACAATATCCGAGCCGTCCTTCGCGATGCGGCGGAAGGCGATGATGTTGTTGCGGTTGTCCTCGTGGCTGATCCACTCGAAGCCGTGCCAGTCGGTGTCCTGCTCCCAGAGCTGCGGGGTTGCCAGATAGAAATGGTTGAGCGCCTTGACGTAGGCCTGCATCTGCCGGTGCGCCGGATAGTCGAGCAGCATCCAGTCCAGACCGCGCTGATACGCCCATTCGGAGAACTGCGCGAACTCGCCGCCCATAAACAGCATCTTCTTGCCCGGATGCGCGGCCATATAGCCGTAAAGCGCACGCAGACCGCCGAACTGGTTCTCATACGGGGGCGGCATCTTGCCGATGAGCGAGCACTTGCCGTGCACGACCTCATCATGCGAGAGCGGCAGGATATAGTTTTCGGAGAAGGCATACATGAACGAGAAGGTGATCTTGTCGTGCATGTCCTTGCGGAAGAACGGGTCCGCCGAGCAGTAGCACAGCATATCGTTCATCCAGCCCATGTTCCACTTGAAGTTGAAGCCCAGGCCGCCGTCGTAGCCGGGTTTCGTGACCATCGGCCACGCGGTGGATTCCTCCGCGATCATCATGACGTCCGGATGATCGGTCAGTATGTATTCGTTCAGCAGCCGCAGGAAATCGACCGCTTCGAGGTTTTCGCGTCCGCCGTGGATGTTCGGCCGCCACTCGTTCTGGCGGTTGTAGTCAAGGTAGAGCATGGAGGCGACCGCGTCTACGCGCAGGCCGTCCATGTGGAACTTCTCGATCCAGAACATCGCGGACGAGAACAGCAGATTTCGCGTCGAAACCTTGCCGTAGTCGAATACGCGCGTGCCCCATTCTTTGTGCTCCATCTTGAGCGGGTCGGCGTATTCATAGAGGTGCGAGCCGTCGAACTCGACGAGGCCGCAGCCGTCCTTCGGAAAATGCGCCGGGACCCAGTCCATGATGACGCCGAGGCCGGCCTGATGCGCCTTGTCGATGAGGTACATGAGGTCCTTCGGCGTGCCGTAGCGGCTCGTCGCGGCAAAATAGCCGATGACCTGATAACCCCACGAACCATCGAACGGATACTCGGTCAGCGGCATGAACTCGATGTGCGTGTAGCCCATTTCCTTGACGTAGGGCACAAGCTCGTCCGCCATCTGGCGGTAGGAATAAAAGTTGCCGTCCTCGTGCATCTTCCACGAGCCGAGATGGCATTCGTAGATATTGATCGGACTGGAATACGGCAGGTGGTTCTTTCTCCACTGGAGCCAGCTGTCGTCGCCCCATTCGTAGCCGCTGATGTCATACGCCTTGGTGGCGTTGCCCGGGCGGGTCTCGAAATGGAAGCCGTAGGGGTCGGACTTGTCGAAAACGTCGCCCGACTTCGCCCACACACTGTACTTATATGCGGTATATTCCTGAATATTCGGAATAAATTTCTCCCAGATGCCCTGCTCGTCGCGGGTCATGTAGTCCACGTCGCGGTTCCAGCCGTTGAACTCACCCATGACCGACACGTTCGCCGCCTCCGGCGCATACACGCGAAACAGGTATCCCTGCTCCCCGTCCTGCACAAAGGGGTGTGCGCCCATGTAGTCGTAGGCTCTGCAATCCCTGCCGGAGTAGAAAAGCTCGCTGCGCTTCTCTATGTCCGGGGATGCGGATTTCTTCCTCATACTGCATCTCTCCCTTATTTTTACTGTCAGAAAGCCGTTTTTTGAAACTCTTTCCGTTTCTTCCGTTTTTCTGTCAGTTCCCAACTCATCTTTAGACATATCCAGTATAACGCAATACAGAAAAAAAGTCCAGCAATTTTACACAATCACCAGGCTTTTTGAAAAGTTTTTTTGTTCGCTTTACACAGTAAATGATAGGAAATGTCGAGAAAACATACAAAATATAGAAGATTTGTTTATAAAATATGACGGCGAATCATATCGAGTGCTGTGCTGGCCGCCTGCATTCTTACGCGGTCGCGGCCGAACGAGGAGTTGGTTTTGCGGGTAAAGTTCTCCCCCTTGTACCACACGCTGATGTAGACGAGACCGGTCGGCTTGTCCTCGGTGCCGCCGCCCGGGCCTGCGATGCCCGTGATGCCGACGCCGATATCCGCGCCGAGCGCCTTCGCCACGCCCGCAGCCATCTGCTCGGCCGTTTCGGCGGAAACCGCGCCCACCGTGTCGAGCGTTTCCTTCTTGACGCCGAGCACGTTCATCTTGACCTCGCTCGCGTAGGAGCACACGCCGCCAAGGTAGTAATCCGAGCAGCCGGGAACGTCGGTGATGCGCTTGGAGAGCAGACCGCCCGTGCAGCTTTCCGCCACGGCGAGCTTCAGACCCTTTTCGCGCAGACCGTCGCCGACGACCTGTTCGAGCGAGTCAACGTCCACGCCGTATACGTCGTCACCGAGCAGCTCGACGATCTCCTTGACGACCGGCTGAAGCAGCGCTTCGCACTCCTCGGGCGTGTCCGCCTTGGCAGTGACGCGGGCGAAGCACTCGGAGGTTTTCGCGTAGGGCGCGATGGTCGGGTTCTTGCTCTTCTCCATCATGTCGTGCAGGATATGCTCCATGCTGCTCTCGCCCAGACCGAACACGCGAATGTTGTGCGAAACGATGCAGCCGCCCGCCAGCTTGTACAGGTACGGCATCGCGCATTCCTTCCACATCGGGTTGCACTCGCGCGGAGGACCGGGCAGCATGAGCACGTGCTTGCCGTAAGCCTCGAACGCGCAGCCGGGCGCCGTGCCCCAGAGGTTGGTGAACACGGTGCAGCCCTCGGGCAGCCATGCCTGCTTTTCGTTGTTCTTGGTCATTTCGCGGCCGATTTTGGTGAAAAACTCGGTCAGACGGTCGAGTGACGGCTGATGCAGCGCCATCTTCTTGCCGAAAACCGTCGCAAGGGTCTCCTTGGTCAGATCGTCGAGGGTCGGCCCGAGGCCGCCGGTGGTGATGATGATGTCCGCACGGTCGCGTGCGGTTTCGATTACGTGGCGCAGACGGGCCGGGTTGTCACCGACGACCGTCTGGTAAAATACGTTGATGCCCAGTTCGGAAAGGCCCTGCGAGATCAGCTGCGCATCGGTGTTTACGATGTCGCCGAGCAGGATCTCCGTTCCGACTGCAATAAGTTCTGCGTTCAATGTAATTTCTCCTTCGTGGGTATCGGCAGCGCGCGCACGCGCCGCCATATGATTCTCGATAAAAGCGCAGCTCTGCCGCGCTTTTATTCCGCTGCCCGCGCCGCAGCGGCGCGGCCTCGTCCGCCGTGCGGACGAGAGGGGGTTATCGTCTCCGGTTTCTTCGGAACCGGAGACGTATCTAAGGGGGACAGCGTCCCCCTTAGACTTTTCTTACGGCAGATGAACGATCTCCACGCCCTTGACCGCTTCGTCTACGAGGGTGTCTACGTCGAGGTGGCTCTCGGCCTCGAGAATCTTCGGCATCTTGGGCTTGGTGTTCGGGTGCTTGGGCGTAAAGACGGTGCAGCAGTCCTCATACGGCAGGATAGAGGTTTCGAACGTGTCGATCTTGCGGGCGATGCGGACGATTTCCTCCTTGTCCATGCCGATGCAGGGACGGAACACCGGCAGCTCGCATACCGCGCCGGTGACGGCCATCGCCGGCATGGTCTGGCTCGCAACCTGACCGAGCGACTCGCCGGTGATGAGCGCGCCGCAGCCGTACTCGACCGCGACCTTCTCCGCAATGCGCATCATAAAGCGGCGCATGACGAGCGTGAACAGCTCCTCGTGGCACTTGTCGCGGATTTCCTCCTGAATTTTGGTGAACGGCACGACCATGACGCTCATGCGGCCGCACCATGCGGTCAGCTTGCGTCCGAGTTCAAGAACCTTCTCCTTGGCGCGCTCCGAGGTGTACGGATAGCTGAAGAAGTGGATGCCGACCAGCTCCAGACCGCGCTTGGCCATCATCCAGCCCGCAACCGGGGAGTCGATGCCGCCGGAGAGCAGCAGAGCGGCTCTGCCGTTCGAGCCGATGGGCATGCCGCCTGCGCCCGGGACCGGGCCTGCGTGAACGAAAGCGTACTTCTCGCGCATCTCGACATTGACGACAAGGTCGGGATGGTGCATATCCGGGCGAACCTCCGGGAACAGGTCGGCAAGCTCGCCGCCGACGTGCTGGCTGATTTCGGTCGAGGTCATCGGGAACTTCTTGTCGCCGCGCTTGGTCTCGACCTTGAAAGTCTTAGCCGCCGCGAAATTGGGGGCAAGGTAGTCCTTTGCGGTCGCGATAACGCTCTCGAGCGTCTTTTCCGGGCAGACCGCCGCGCGGGAAATGGTCGCGAAGCCGAATACACGGCACGCGCATTCCATGACGGCGTCCGCGTCCGCTTCCTCGGGGATCTCCACATAAACGACCGACTGACGCATGGAAATTTCGCAGTCCGCTACGTGCGCCATGCGGCGCTTGAGGTTCTTGAGCAGACGGTCCTCGAAGGTCTTGCGGTTGAGTCCCTTGAGGACGATTTCGCCGCATTTGAGCAGTAATACTTCTTTCATATATGTTCTCCTTGATTTATTTTACGATTTCGCGTTCCTCGGCGGTCATCAGCTCATCGTGAGTGCTGCTTTCCGAGCCGAACTCCAGCTTGGTTTTTACATAGTCATCATCCGGCAGATTAAACACCTGCGCCAGATAGTTTAAGTAAACGTCCGCCATGATTTCCAGCTTGCCGTAATCGGTATCCCACGGCACGAGCGACTGCGTGCCGACACTGACCGTGCCGTCCTCGCGGCGGTCGATTTTGACCGGCAGATGGTAGTCCGAGGCGTGCTTTTCCGCGGTCTCCGGCAGGCTGTCGTAAATGCCCTCCATCCAGAAGCGGCATTTGCCGTCATATACGGCGAGCTTCTGCTCCGAGCCGTCCGGCCGGGTGATGGTTTTGTATTCCATGTTATTCTCCTTGTTTTTCCTGTACTTCAATCTGTCCGCGTGCCGCCGAAACGACCACGCAGTATCTTTCTCCGTCTTTGAAGGCGCGGAAACCGTACCAGCCGAGCGGATCTTTTTCCTCCGGCATGGTGCAGCCGATAATCTCCGTATCATTGTTTATCACCTGCGCGAACCGGATCGCGTCCCAGTCAACGGACTGAAAACGGTACAGGTCAGTGTAACCGGCCTGCTCGACCAGATTGCGCGCCTGCGACACCGTAACCGGGTGTACGATCAGTAGAAACGCGCCGAGTGTGAGCAGCATCCAGAGCATCATGAACGTCGCAGTCCACGGTTCCGCGCCGTTATCTCCTTTGCGCAGGAAGAAAATGACGTAAACCACGCCGTATACCACGCAGAACCAGCACAGAACGTCATACGGGTCCTCGATGGCGGCGAACAGAACGCTGCCGAAAAGGATGCAGTACAGCAGTTGCCACAGACGAACGCGCACAGCACTCTGCGGACGAGTCTCCGGCTCCAGCGTGCCGGAATAGCCGGCAGCATGCGCGAGCCAGACGGCGCAGAACAGCCCGGTATAGCCCGGACTTTTCAGCAGCACGCCGCCATACACAATAAAGTGCAGCAGGAAAATCAGTGCGGTGCAGCCGCAGCAGATGAGGGTGTTGAAAACATACGATTTCTTCATAACTCGCACCTCCGTCCACGTTTCTAACGGTTAACGTCTGAACATTTTCGCGCCTTTTTAACGGTATTGATAAATGCGTCTACATCTTCCTTGCCGTCCGGTTTGGTGATGGTTTTGTATTCCATATAGATTAAACTCCTTGTTTTTCCTGTACTTCAATCGTTCCGCGAAAATAAGAAACAAGAACACCGTATTTTTCGCCATCCTTGTTGGCGGAAAAGGCGTAACAGTCGGATTTGTCAGCCGGTTCGGGCGCAGTAAAGTAGAGAGCCTCGCTGTCCGGTCCGTCTTTATACGCGGTATTGTTATTGGGATTGACCTTGTAGTAAACGCAGCCGGTGTAGCCTGCCTGCTCAACGATATTCTGCGCCTTCGATGCGGTAATCGGGTGGGTAATCAGCAGAAATGCACCGGTAATACACAGAACAGCTGCCATAGCAGCCGCATAAGCAGTGGAATTTTGCTCTCGATATCTTAGCTCGATAATGCTCAACGTAGCCCAAAGCGGCAGGAAAATCCAGTTGTCGAGAGAATACGGTTCCGTGAACAGTATGTACGGAATGGTGCAGAGGATACCGCAGAATATCAGCTGGCAAAGCCGTGTGACGATATGGTTAGGCGGAAACCATGGTTCCCGAGACCCGCCGATGCGACCTGTGGCGGCAGCGACAGCAGCAGCGCAGGTAGCGCCAACCAGCAGAGGATTGTTGAACAGCAGGCCGCCATAGACAAAAAAGTGCAGATAAAACAGCACTGCCGTACATACCACACAAACCGCGGTACAGCAAACGTGTTTTCTCATAGCAATACCTCCCATCGCAATAACTATCGCTTACCGTCTGAACATCTTCACGCCCTTCTTGACCGCTGCGATGAATGCGTCTACATCTTCCTTTGTGTTGAACGGTGCAAACGAAACGCGCAGTGCGCTGTCCGTGCGCGTTTTCGGCAGGCCGAGTGCCTTGAGCACGCCGCTCTGCTTGCCCTTGGAGCAGGCTGAGCCGCTGGAAATGTAAACCTCATCGCCCTCAAGCACGTGCAGCATGACCTCGCTCTTGCAGCCGGGAACAGACAGGTTGACCACGTGCGGAATGTCGCCCTCGCCGTTTATGACCGCGTTCGGCAGTTCCGCCGCTACCTGCTGACGGAGATAGTCCGCCAGCTCCTGCACATGGGCGTAGTCCTCGTCAAAGTGCGCCATGCGGATTTCGCACGCTTTCGCGAACGCCGCGATATTCGGTATGGCCTCGGTGCCGGGGCGCATTCCCTTTTCCTGTCCTCCGCCGAAGGTCAGCGGCGGCAGACGCAGGCCCTTTTTCACATACAGTGCGCCGATGCCCTTGGGCGCGCCGATTTTGTGGCCGGAAACACTCATCAGGTCGCAGTTCCACTTTTTCGGGGTGAGTCTGACGCGGCAGAGTCCCTGCACGGCGTCGATGTGGAAGAGCGCCTTGGGCGCTTTCGCCTTGAGCAGTCTGCCGAGCGCCTCGACCGGCTGCACGGTGCCGATTTCGTTGTTGACCAGCTGGCAGGACAGCAGAACCGTGTCCTCGGTGAGCGCCTCAGAGAGCGCTTCGGGCGTGATATGACCGGTCGCATCCGGCGCGAGGAACACCACATCAAAGCCGCTGTCCGCGAGCTGCTTTGCGGTGTTGATGGTCGCGGCGTGCTCGATTTCGGTCACGATGATGCGGCCTTTTTTGTGACGGTTGAGGTGCGCCGCGCCGTGCAGGCTGATATTCGTGCTCTCCGTGCCGCAGGCGGTGAAATAGACCTCCTCGGGCAGGCAGCCGAGCGCGGAGGCAACCGTTTTGCGGCTGTCCTCGAGCAGATGTGACGCCTCGAGTCCCATGCGGTGCAGGCTGGACGGGTTGCCGAACTCCTCAAGCATGGCGTGGACCGCCGCCTCCGCCGCCTCGGGCAGGACGCGGGTCGTCGCCGCGTTATCTAAATAGTGCATAATCTTACGAACTCCTTCATTGGAGATGCGCCGGAGCGCACCTGCTGTTAAGGATATTTTACAACGTAGAGCCGTTATTTACAAGACAAAACCAACAAAACAGGTTGAAAACCCTTGCGGTGTATGCTATACTTTAAGCGTATGACGTGATAAATCAACGTCCCGTATAGAAAGGAAGGAAACCTCATGCCAGGTAAGGTTATTCTCGGCGCTCAGTGGGGCGACGAGGGCAAGGGCAAGTTTATTGATATTTTCGCGGGCAAGGCGGATCTTGTCGTTCGCAGCCAGGGCGGCAACAACGCCGGCCATACGGTCGTAGCAGGCGGCGAAAAGTACAAATTACAGCTGATTCCGTCCGGTATTCTCTATCCGGAGTGCGTAAATGTGATCGGTCCGGGTGTCGTTGTCAACCCGAAGGCCGTTCTGGGCGAAATTGACGGCCTGCACGCAAAGGGCGTTTCGACCGACAAGCTGTTCATCGACGCACGCTGCCACTGCATCATGCCGTGGCACCTCGAGCTGGACGCGCTGAGCGAGGCAGAGAAGGCCAAGGAAGGCACCGCCATCGGCACCACCAAGAAGGGCATCGGCCCCACCTACATGGACAAGTCCGAGCGCAGCGGCATCCGCATGCATGATTTCATCGACGAAAAGCGCTTCGAGGAAGTCATCCGCGAGACCTGCGCACGCAAGAACCGTGTCATTACCGGCGTTTACGGCGGCGAGCCGCTCGATGCAGACGCGATCATCGAAGAGTACAGAGCCTACGCAGACCGTCTGCGCCCGATGGTACGCGATACCACCGTTATGACCTATGAGGCCGTCAAGGCCGGCAAGGAAGTCCTCTTCGAGGGCGCGCAGGGCACGCTGCTCGACCTCGACATGGGCACCTATCCGTATGTCACCTCGTCCCACCCGGTAGCGGGCGGCTGCTGCATCGGTTCGGGTGTCGGCCCGACCGCCATCAGCGAGATCATGGGCATCTTCAAGTCCTACACCACCCGTGTCGGCGAAGGCCCGTTCCCGACCGAGCTGTTCGACGAGACCGGCGACTACATCCGCAACGCAGGCGGCGAGTTCGGTACTGTTACCGGCCGCCCGCGCCGCACCGGCTGGTTCGACGCCGTTGTTGCACGCTACGCTGTCCGCGTAAACGGCCTGACCGATGTCGTCATCAACAAGATCGACCCGCTGCGCGGCCTGCCGAAGCTCAAGGTCTGCGTCGCATACAAGCTGAAGAACGGCGAGACCGTTACCGAGTTCCCGGCGAACTTCATGGACCTCGTTGACTGCGAGCCGGTTTACGAGGAGTTCGACGGCTTCACCGAGGATATTACGAACTGCCGTTCCTTCGAGGAGCTGCCGGTGAACGTTCAGAACTACATCAAAGAGCTTGAGCGCATCATCGAGTGCCCGATCACCATGCTCGGCGTTGGCCCGGCACGCGATCAGGTCATGGAAATTCATATCTGATTTCCGAGTGAAAAAGCAAGGGACTGCCTGCGGGCAGTCCCTTTCATTCTGTCGATAAAGTCATTTTTTCGATTATACAGTGTTTCGCGCGGGAGCGCGCATGAAATAGATTTTGCAAAGCAAAATCATAAAAACCGGGAGCATGGCCCAGGCCACCCTCTCTTGCCGCTATGCGGCAATTCACCTTGTGTATCACGGTTTTTATACTTCGAGAGGGAGAAAGTTTCCGCATGGGAACTTTCGGACGTCCGTGTTCTGCGGCGGGACTCCGCCGTCAGAACACATTGTCGGCAAAACTTCGTTTTGCGACATTTAGTCGCCGCGGATATTGTTGTGCAGCTTTTTTATGACGTCCTCGGTCTGGCGCGATTTCTTGCGCTCCTCCTCGATCTTGTTGCAGGCGTGCATGACCGTCGTGTGGTCGCGCTTGAAGATCTTCGCGATGTCGGGGAAGGAGTATTCGAGCTCCTGGCGGATCATATACATCGCCATCTGGCGCGGGTAGGCAACGTCCTTCGAGCGGTCTTTCGAGATCATCTGCTCGACCGGGATATAGAAGTAGTTCGCGACCGCCTCCATGATGCGCTCGGGCGTCGGGTTGAGGCCGGGATTTTCCGTGCGCAGCGCGTCGATTGCGTTTTCCGCGAGGGAAACCGTGATGCGTTCGCCCATCAGCTCGTGCATCGCCTTGATCTTCTTGACCGCGCCCTCCAGCTGACGTATGTTGGACTGGATGTTCTCCGCGATGTAGTTGGAAACCTCGTCGGGCAGCTCGATGCTCATCTTCACCGCTTTGTCGCGGATGATGGCGATGCGCGTTTCGAAGTCCGGCGGCTGAATGTCTGCGAGCAGACCCCATTCAAAACGGGTCTTCATGCGTTCCTCGAGCGTGTTGATCTCCTTCGGGGGACGGTCGGAGGTGAGAACGATCTGCTTTTTCGCCTCGTAAAGCGCATTAAAGGTATGGAAAAATTCCTCCTGCGTGCGCTCCTTGCCGGCGATGAACTGCACGTCGTCGAGCAGCAGCAGATCGACCACGCGGTACTTGTTGCGGAAGGACTGCACGTCGGCCTTCTGGATGGCGGTGATGAGTTCGTTCGTGAAATCCTCGCCCTTTACATATATAATGCGGAATTCCGGATGCGTGCGGCGCAGCACATTTGCAATCGCGTACATCAGATGGGTCTTGCCCAGACCCGAGTTGCCGTAGATGAAGAGCGGGTTGTTTTCCGCCGCCGGGCGCTGTGCGACCGCATAGGCCGCCGCGTGCGCGAACTTGTTTGACGAGCCGACGATGAACCGCTCAAAAGTGTAGTCATCGTAGGGCGACGCCGACTGGCTGGGGGTGTTGTACTCACCGGTCACGACCACAACCGTTGCCGCCTCGCCGGTCAGCTGATACAGAGCGTTCTGGAGTGGTTCGATAAATTTGTCGGTGATGTACTTCTGCTTGAAGTCCGACGGGGAATGCAGGACAAGACGGTTGTCGGTGAACGAAACCACCGTCGCGTCCCCGAACCACGCGGACAGAGTCGATGGCAGGAATTTCTGCTCGTGCTCGAGCAGCTCCAGCGCCATCTCCAGTATATTGTTGGCCATGAGGAGAGCCTCCTTGTAGAGTATCGCCGGAAACGGGGCGAAAAAGCTGTGGAAGAAATTCGCTTTCCACAGACGGGTGGGAAACACGGAAAAAGCGGGGCGCGGCCTGTTTTTCCGCATAGCAAACAGACCATGCGGTTTCGCACGGTTTTGCCGAAAAATATGGGCGCAGCGATAAAAACGCGGGTATAACACGCGAAAAAGTTCGGAACGGCTGCGCTTGTGGGAAACAGGAGAAAAGGATATACCGACTCCTATTCTATTTTATAATAGCACACGCTATCCACAAATTCAATCGGAAACTGTGGATAACTTTTTTGAGGCTGTTTTGCAAACAGCCTCTCGCTCGAAACCACGCTTTCGAGCGAAGCTGAAGAAAAACCGCGCCCTGCGGGCACATTTTTTCTTCCCTTGTATAAATTCCGAGGTACACGCCCCCGGAATTTATGAATTTGCTGCGCAAATTCTATTGAATGCGTGCTGCCGCACGGAGCATGAGCCGGAGAAAGAATGCACTGCCGGTCGGATTTCCGGAAGTCGCCCAGCGGCGGTGCAGAACGTACGCCTGCCACACAAAGCGTGGTGGATGAAAAAAATGCGGACACAAGATGTTGAAAAGATACGAAAAAAACGAATTTCCCGCAAAAAAGGCTTGACATTTCGCTTTTTGTATACGATAATATATATCGTATCATATTATGCGGACAGGCAGCGGCATATGCCCGCGTCTCGCGCCGGACCTATGCCGGTGCCCATCCGTAAAATTCAGAACAGGGAGGTGCACGAAGTTATGAAGAGAACGTTCCAGCCGAAGAAGCGTCAGCGCTCCAAGGAGCACGGCTTCCGCAAGAGAATGTCCACTGCCAACGGCCGCA
>ERZ772937.924-NODE-924-length-23277-cov-4.193437_pt1 | contig 23277 bp, 16 predicted proteins | sample MGYA00512113_ERZ772937 | MGnify/ENA primary metagenome ERZ772937 (study PRJEB29015, sample SAMEA2737649) | human gut metagenome | biome: human gut; feature: human-associated habitat; material: faeces | place: China | collected 2012 ... | reverse complement strand
GTTGCTGATCGCCGAGCTGAGCATCATGTTCCGCCAGATCAAAATCGGGCCCGAAAACGAAAAACAGTAAACGACTATGGATACCCTAACACTCTTGCAACACTATTGGTGGCTGATTATCTCCCTGCTGGGGGCACTGCTCGTATTCCTGCTCTTCGTACAGGGTGGGCAGGGGCTGCTCTACGACATCGGCAAGACCGAAGAGGAACGTAACATGCTGGTCAACTCGCTGGGCCGCAAGTGGGAGTTCACCTTCACGACGCTCGTGACGTTCGGCGGGGCGTTCTTCGCCTCGTTCCCGTTGTTCTACTCCACGTCGTTCGGCGGGGCGTTCTACGTCTGGATGGCCATTCTGCTGTGCTTCGTCATTCAGGCCGTGGCCTACGAATACCGCCGCAAACCGGGCAACGTCTTCGGCGAACGGACCTTCAACGCCTTCCTGCTCGTCAACGGCGTGTTAGGCCCGCTGCTCATCGGCACGGCCGTGGGAACCTTCTTCACGGGGGCGGAATTCACCGTCGACCGCCTCAACCTGGCCAACCAGGGCGGCGCGGCGGTGATCTCGCAGTGGGCGACGCCGTGGCACGGGCTGGAGGCCGTCGCCGAGTGGCGCAACGTGCTGCTGGGCCTGTCGGTGACGCTGCTGGCCATGACGCTGGCCTGCCAGTACTTTATGAACAACATCGACGACGAGGCGATCTTCCGCCGCGCCGCACGCCGCATGCGCACGTTCGCCGTGCTGTTCGTCGCCTGCTTCGTGGCATGGCTCCTGGCCCTCGTCCTCGCCGACGGATGGGCCGTCGACGCCGCGGGCACGGTCTCGGTCGAACCCTATAAATACCTGCACAACCTCGTGGAAATGCCCTACGTGGCCGCCGCGCTGCTGATCGGCGTGGTTTCGGTGCTGTGGAGCGTCTGGCTGGGGTGGTGCGGCAGCCGCCGTGCGGTGTGGTTCGGGGGCGTCGGCACGGTGCTCACGGTGCTGTCGCTGCTGCTGCTCGCGGGGTGGAACGACACGGCCTACTACCCTTCGCTCGCGGACATGCAGTCGTCGCTGACGATCCGCAACTCCTCGTCGAGCCTCTTCACGCTCCGCACGATGGCGTGGGTGTCGCTGTTCGTGCCGTTCGTGGCAGCCTACATCTGGTACGCCTGGCGTGCGATGAACCGCCGTCCGATCACCCGCGAGGAGATCCGCGGCGACGACCACCAGTATTAAGGCGAACCTTACGGTTGAGCGAGGGCGCGGACCGCTTGCGGGCTATGCCGGGGAGGGGCTGCGCGAACATGCGAACATGCGAACATAGGCGAACACCCCCTGTTCGCATGTTCGTGTGTTCGCCCGGTTAAGAACCGGGGTTTGCATTGCAACTGGCAGCTTCGGGCTGCCGGACTTGCATCACAAGCACGCCCCGTCAGATCATTCTGAATATCTGTCAATTACAACCATACGACCACTCATGGGCGCGGATGGGTTTTTGATTATCGCGGAGCAGATTTCGACATAATGCAGTAAGCCCCGGATGGGATATACCGAAGTATTTCCCATTCGGGGCGAACAAGGCAGGGCGAAATATGCCCGTGAGAATCGGAAACTACTTGCCGAAAGGATACTGGTTCTCGTGCACGTCCTCGAACCGCATGCCCTTCTCGTAGGTCTTCATGGCGCGGCGCGACATGCCCATCGACGAGAATCCGCCGTCGTGGTAGAGGTTCTGCATCGTGACCTTGCGCGTGAGGTCCGAGAAAAGCGTCAGCACGTAGTCCGCGCAATCTTCGGCCGAAGCGTTGCCCAGCGGCGACATGTTCTCGGCGAAACCCATCAGGTCGCCCAACCCCAGCACGCCGCTCCCTGCCGTGGTCGGCGTCGGCGACTGCGACACGGTGTTGATGCGCACATGCTTCTCGCGGCCGTAGATGTAACCGAAGCTGCGGGCTATGGACTCCAGCAGCGCCTTGGCGTCGGCCATGTCGTTGTAACCGTAGAGCGTGCGCTGCGCGGCGATGTACGAAAGGGCGACGATCGAACCCCAGTCGTTGATGGCGTCCTTCTTGCGGGCCACCTGGATGGCCTTGTGGAACGAAATGGCCGAGATGTCGAGCGTCTTCGAGAGGAAATCGTAATCCAGATCGTCATAGGTGCGTCCCTTGCGGACGTTGGGCGACATGCCGATCGAGTGGAGCATGAAATCGAATTTGCCCCCGAAGTGCTCCATCGTCTTGTCGATCAGGTTCTCCAGATCCCCGACGCTCGTGGCGTCGGCCGGAACGACGATCGTATTGCACTTCTCGGCCAGCTTCGAGATGGTTCCCATGCGGATTGATACGGCGGTATTGGTGAGGACGATTTCGGCGCCCTCCTCCACGGCGCGTTCCGCCACTTTCCAGGCAATCGACTGCTCGTTGAGCGCTCCGAAAATCAGACCTTTCTTTCCTTTCAATAAATTGTATGACATCGTAATTCAGTTTAAAAATTCGGACAAATATAACACTTATTTTTGAATTGGCCCGCCAATCGGCCTCAAACGAACGCTCTTGCGCCCCAATGCGGCAGGCTGCGGGGCCACGCGCGGGAATTGAGAATCGCGGAATTACGTCGCCGTCGCTCCGTGATCCCCGGGATTCCTTGATTGAGGAATTGACTTCGCTGCACTCCGCCCGACGGCTTCGTGCCGCTCGTCTTTCCCTGCCCTGCCGGGGGCGTCCCTGCAAGCCCAAGAAACGGCGGCCCTGCCGCATTTCGTTTTGTATTCGATCCGGTCCCGAATATATTCAGCCCGGCCCAAATACAAAACGGGTTGCAAATTCGATTTGCAACCCGTTTCTTTTTCTTGGCGGAAAGTGAGGGATTCGAACCCCCGGAACCTTGCGGTTCAACGGTTTTCAAGACCGCCGCGATCGACCACTCCGCCAACTTTCCGGGGACAAAAGTAGCACCGTTTTTCCATTCCGCCAAATCTTTACCGCGATTTATCGTCCGCAACGGCGGTCCGAAAATCAAAATCAGACGATAATTTTCTTCTTTATCCGAAAATTGCATATCTTTGTCAGTAAGTTAGGACCGAGAGGTTAGTTTCTTCACGCACGACACCATGAACAAAGCGCAGTTTGTCGAGGCCATCGCCCTCGACGCGAACATCTCGAAGATAGACGCCCGCAAGGCCGTCGACGCCATGATCCGGGTCACGGTGCAGTCGCTCCGCGAGGGCGAACGGCTGACCTTGACGGGACTGGGTACGTTCAGCGTGCAGCAGAAATCCGAACGCGTGGGCCGCAATCCCCGCACGGGCGCCGCCGTGAAGATCCCGCCCCGCAAGGTCATCAAGTTCCGTCCTACGGCCGAGGTGGAATAACACCCCGTCCGCAAAAACACCGTAACATGCCCGAAATTTCACTCCGCGCCGAGCAGATGCCGGCCTCCCCGATACGCAAACTCGTCCCGCTGGCCGACGCGGCCCGCGCCCGGGGAACGAAAATCTACCATCTGAACATCGGCCAGCCCGACCTCCCCTCGCCCAAGGAGGGTCTCGAATCCCTCAAACACATCGACCGCAAGGTGCTGGAATACAGCCCCAGCGACGGCTACCGCTCGCTGCGCGAAAAGCTGGTGACCTATTACGAGCAGTATCAGATCAAGCTCTCGCCCGAGGAGATCATCGTCACCACGGGCGGCTCCGAGGCCGTGCTCTTCGCCTTCATGTCGTGCCTCAACCCGGGCGACGAAATCATCGTTCCCGAACCGGCCTACGCCAACTACATGGCCTTCGCCATTTCGGCGGGCGCCGTGATCCGCCCGGTGGTGGCCTCCATCGAGAACGGATTCGCGCTGCCCCCGATCGAGGAGTTCGAGAAGCTGATCAACGACCGCACGCGCGGCATCCTGATCTGCAACCCCAACAACCCCACGGGTTACCTCTACACCCGCCGCGAGATGAACCGCATCCGCGACATGGTGAAGAAATACGACCTGTTCCTCTTTTCGGACGAGGTCTACCGCGAATTCATCTACACCGGTTCGCCCTACATTTCGGCCTGCCACCTCGAAGGCATCGAGCAGAACGTCGTGCTGATCGACTCGGTGTCGAAACGCTACTCCGAGTGCGGCATCCGCATCGGCGCGCTGATCACCAAGAACAAGACGCTGCGCAATGCGGTGATGAAATTCTGCCAGGCGCGCCTCTCGCCGCCGCTCATCGGGCAGATCATCGCCGAAGCGTCGATCGACGCGCCGCGGTCGTACAGCACCGAGGTCTACGAGGAGTACATCGAACGCCGCAAATGCCTGATCGACGGACTGAACCGCATCCCGGGCGTCTACTCGCCGATCCCGATGGGGGCTTTCTACACGGTGGCACGGCTCCCGGTCGACGACAGCGACAAGTTCTGCGCCTGGTGTCTCTCGGATTTCGAATACGAAGGCGAAACCGTTATGATGGCGCCTGCGTCGGGCTTCTACTCCGATCCCGAATGCGGCCGCAACGAGGTCCGCATCGCCTACGTCCTCAAGAAGGAGGACCTCGAACGGGCCTTGCTGATCCTGGGCAAGGCGCTCGAAGCCTACAACGCCAGAAAATAAAGACAAGACCCGCCAGCGAGCGGGTCTTGCTCATTTCCGGAGACCCGACGACCCGACAACCCCGGAGACCCTGACGACCCGACGGGAGGCCCGGCAACCACATCCTGCCGCCCCGGCAATCTCCGGCCCCCGGCCGCGGAAGTCTCGGCCGCGGAAGTCCACGGCCCGCTGCGGTGTAGCCTCGAATACCCTGCTGTCCCCGAACATCCTGCCGCCCCCGACAACCCCGGCCGGCCTGACAACCCGGCAATCCCCGGCCCCTCAACCCCGGCAATCCCCGCCTCTCCGGCAGTCACACCCCGCCTCCCCCGGCGGCGCTTATTATAAATCGGTATCCATTCCCGGAGAGACCTCGGAGCAAAACCCGCCAATTCGGCCAATCCTATACCATTTAGTACAATTTTCGGGAATTTTAGACCAAAAAGTTTGGGCCGAGGGGATAGTTTTCCTACTTTTGCCCCGATTTTGCATGCCGGGAGGCATGCCGAGTATAAACCAAACCAATTCGTTATGAAAAAACTTTTCCTCGTTCTGGCCGCCGCAGCCATCGCCTCCGGCGCTTACGCCGAGGGCTATCAGGTAAACAACCTCTCCTCGAAACAGAACGGTATGGGCCACGTAGGTACGGCCATGAAACTCAACTCGGAGTCCATTTGGTTCAACCCCGCAGCCGCATCATTCCAAAGCACGCAGTTCGACTTTTCGGTCGGCGTCACGGGAATAGACTCGAAAGCCACTTATACCACCCTGCCCGACTACACGGGCAAGACCCAGTCCCGGCACTTCACGTCGGACAACAAGATCGCAACCCCGCTCTACGCCTATTTCAACTACAAGCCGCTGGACTGGATGTCGGTCGGCCTGGCTTTCAACACCCCCTTCGGCTCTTCGATGAACTGGGGCGACAATTGGGCCGGAGCGCAGCTCGTGCAGTCCATCAACCTCAAGGCCTACAATCTCCAGCCTACGGTGTCGTTCAAAATCTGCGAATACCTCTCCGTCGGCGCCGGCCTGATGATGACGTGGGGTAAATTCGACCTTTCGCGTTCGATGCTGCCCGTCGGAGCGGCGAATGCCCAAAACGTCGCGCTGAACAACATCATACAGATCGTAGCTCCGGGCACTCCGAACATCTTCGAGCTGGCAGGCGACCGCAACATCATGTCGCTGGATCTCGAAGGCAAGGCCAAAATGGCCGTCGGGGTGAATCTCGGCATCATGTGGGACATCAACGAACAATGGTCGCTCGGCATGACCTATCGTTCGAAACTCAAGATGAAGGTGAATTCCGGCTCGATCGACATGTCGACCATCGACGATCCGACGATTCAGGCCGTCCTGGGACAGCTTCTTCCGAAATTCGACATCAATCCCTCGGCAATCTCCTCGGCAATCGTGAAAACCGAACTTCCGCTCCCGGCATCGCTGACCTGGGGCGTCAGCTTCCGCCCCGTGCCGAAATGGGAGTTTGCCGTCGATCTGCAATACGTGCTGTGGAGCGCATACGACCAACTCGATGTCCAGATCCTCAATCCGTCGACGAATCTTCCGGTCCTGACGATCCCCGCCAGCGACAAAAACTACTCCAACACGCTGGCATTCCGCTTCGGCGGCGAATACCACGCACTCGACTGGCTGACGGCCCGCATGGGTATGTATGTCGACGAAAGCCCCGTAAGCAGCGACTACCTCAATCCCGAAACGCCCTCGATGACCAAACTCGCCTACACCGCCGGCGTCACGTTCCGTCCTTGCAAATGGATGCACGTCGACCTGGCCTACGGCTATGTGAATTCGGCCGATCCGGAGCGCACGGGTTCCTATCCCTACGTCAACTCCGTGCTGGCGCTGGCCAACGAGCAGATCAAGAACGTTGCCCCCGAGTATCCGACGACCAGCGCGATCACCGACTTTTCAGGCAATTACACCGCACGCGCCCACACGTTCTCCATCGGCGTGGGGTTCAGTTTCTAAAAACAGAAAAATTTACTATCTTTGCGGTGCGTTTGGCAACAGACGCGCCGCATTGTTTTTAACGGCTCCATAGTTCAAGGGATAGAACGAGGGTTTCCTAAACCCTAAATTCGCGTTCGAGTCGCGGTGGGGCTACAAGAAAGGAGGAATCAATATCCCTCCTTTTTTTTGTGCCCCTGAACCCATGCAGCCCCCCAAACCTCCCTTTGAAAAGGGAGACTTCCGCACATCCATGCCGGGTAAAAAGCGAGAAAGGCTTATTTCTCCTTTTCTTGTGGAATTTTACCTATCTTTGCTCCCGTAAAATCACGATTATGGAATCGCTTAAAGAGTTATACAGGATCGGCAGCGGCCCGTCGAGCAGCCACACGATGGGTCCCAAGCGGGCCGCCGAACGGTTTGCGGAACGCTGCCGCGACGTCGACGCCTACCGCGTGACCCTCTACGGATCGCTGGCCGCCACGGGCAAGGGCCACCTGACGGACGTGGCGATCCTTTCGGTGCTCGAACCGGCCGCCCCGACCCGGATCGTCTGGAAACCGGAGGTCGTGCTCCCCTTCCACCCCAACGGCATGCTGTTCGAAGGGCTGAAAGGCGACGAAGTCGTCGATTCCTGGACCATTTACAGCGTCGGCGGCGGGGCGCTGGCCAACGAGGCCTCGCGCCTCGAAACGCCCCGGAGCATCTACCCGCTGTCGACCATTTCGGAGATCAAGGAGTGGTGCTACCACGAGGGCAAGACCTTCTGGGAGTATGTGAGCGACTGCGAAGGTCCCGAAATCTGGGACTACCTCGACACGGTCTGGGAGACGATGTGCGCAACCATCCAGCGCGGCCTGAACAACGACGGCGTGCTGCCCGGAGGGCTGAAGGTCGCCCGCAAGGCCTCGACCTACTGGGTCAAGTCGAAAAGCTACACCGACTCGCTCTCCTCGCGGGCCAAAATCTACGCCTACGCGCTGGCCACCTCCGAGGAAAACGCCTCGGGCGGCACGGTCGTGACAGCCCCCACGTGCGGGTCGAGCGGCGTCATGCCCGCCGTGCTCTACCACCTCTCCACCTCGCGCAACTTCCTGCGCATCCGCATCCTGCGGGCGCTGGCCACGGCCGGACTTTTCGGCAACGTCGCCAAAACCAACTCCTCCATTTCGGGCGCCGAGGTCGGCTGCCAGGGCGAGGTCGGCGTGGCGTGCGCCATGGCTGCCGCCGCCGCGTGCCAGCTCTTCGGCGGAACCCCTTCGCAGATCGAATACGCCGCCGAGATGGGTCTCGAACACCACCTGGGCCTCACGTGCGACCCCGTGTGCGGACTGGTGCAGGTCCCCTGCATCGAGCGCAACGCCATCGCCGCAGCCCGGGCCTTCGACGCCAACGCCTACGCCACGCTCTCCGACGGCTCGCACATGGTGAGCTTCGACAAGGTCGTGGAGGTGATGAACGAAACGGGCCACGCCCTTCCGAGCCTCTACCGCGAAACCTCCGAAGGGGGCCTTGCCAAACGCTTCAAACGATAAGGTTTCGGGCGCGCCGGAAGCATCCTTCCGGGCGTGTGACGATTTTTCCCTGTAAACGGATAAATTTTCCCCGTCGGACAACCTCCGGCGGGTTAATTTTGTTATCAGCAAACGTCAACCTAAAACCACAATACGTATGAGACGATTCTTACTCCTTCTGCTGGTCCTCCCGCTGCTCGCCGGAGCGTGCGGCGACGACGCCACCGAAGACACCCCCGATCCGCCCGCAACGACGCTGCCGGCCGGGACCAGGGACGATCCTTTCGGCGTGGGAAAGTCCGTCACCGTCAGCGGACTGCCCGACAAACTGCTGATCGGCCAGGCGGCCAACAGCGGCGACAGCAAGAAGACCTCGGAAGCCGTCTTCAGCGACGTGAAAATCAACGGTCAGACGGTCGCCTTCGAATAAGCGGCCGATCCGTCCCAATGAAAAAGCCGCACCGAATCATCGGAACGGGATTAAAAAGCTCTAATGATTCGATTTATCGGGTCGTTACAACTTTCATATAGGAGAATAGGTAACGAGAAGGTAACGGTTTATTTTCAGCTTTTTGCGCTCAAATACCGCATTTCAAATAACTAATTGCAAGATACGAAAAAAATACGGATTTGACAAATTTGCTAAAAAGGGCGGCATTCTAACCCATGGAGCCCATTGTCATGGCAACGTACAATTGTCGGGTTCTTTCGTCCGAGGACAAATTGAAGTTATTCAGCATCAAAAAACATGATCGAACATGGCACTGTAAAGTCCGTCGACTCTCTCCCATCGGCTACTCCTGCAAATAGACACACCAGCGGTATCATAATCTACCCCGCCCTGAACAGAAAAAGGAGCATTGCAAAATAGTGGGAAAATTTATTCATTATAAAAAGAGTGCGAAAAAATGTGCCATATGACGCTCTCAAACATACCTATTTGTTGGTAAAAATAGTCCATTCGGGCAGTTATTAAAAAAAATTCATTATATTGGCATCGCGAAAATCGCAAAATTCTTGCCCCTCCGGAGTCTGCATACAATCCGTTCTATTGCTAAGATTTTGCATCCGGAAGATTTAAGAATCATTTATTAACCCAAAACATTCTGCTTATGAAGGTTTTTTTCGCCAAATTAAGTGTGTTAACGAGTATGCTGCTGCTTTACGGTGCCACCTCCGTGTGGGCGCAGGGCAAAGGTAAGATCTCGTTCAGCGGCACGGTCCAAGCCTCGGAAACTGAGGGGGGGGGAAATTCTAAGATCACTCCGCTGGCCTACGCCGTTGTCTCCCTGCCCGAAATCGGCGTAGCAACGACCACCGACGTCAAAGGCCGGTTCGAAATCCAACTCTCCAATCCGGGGAAATACAAGGTCGAGATCAGCTCCCTGGGTTACGAGCCGCTGTCTCAGACCATCCAGCTTCCCGCACGGGACTCGCTCAAATTCACCCTAAAGGCCACCTCGTTCTATCTGGAAAACATCGTGGTGTCGGCCGAGTCGAAAAAGACCGGTGCGGCAACCGCTTCGAAGATTTCCAAATCGGCCATGGAGCACATTCAGGCCACATCGCTGGCCGACATCATGTCGCTCCTTCCGGGCGCCAGCACACGCACGGCCGAAGAGATCGCCCTCAAGAAAGTCAGCACATTCTCCGTCCGCAACGGCCAGAGCTTCGGCACGGCCATCATCATGGACGGCGCTCCCCTTTCGAACAACGCCAACATGCAGACCCTGTCGCTGGCGTTGGGAGCCGACGCAGGGCCCAGCATATCGACCCCCAACTCGGGCGTCGACATGCGAACCATCACCACCAACAACATCGAATCGGTAGAGGTGATCCGGGGTATTGCCTCGGCCCAGTACGGCGACATCGCTTCGGGCGCCGTCATCGTCAACAGCAAGGCGGGACGCACGCCGCTGTCGATCCAGCTGGATGTCAATCCCAATGTCTACATGGCTTCCGTATCGCACGGCGTGGGCCTCGGCCGTAAAGCCGGCGTGCTCAACTACGGCGTAGACTACACCTTCGCCCAATACGATCCGACCGAAGGATACGACACCTACAACCGTGTGACGGGACGCGTAAGCTACTCGAACACCGTCGGCAAATGGTCCACCAACACCTCGTTCAACCTGTTCTACACCAAGGACAAGGCCGAACCGAATCCCGACGACGCGAGGGATCTGGACCTGATGACCCAGCGCGACCTGGGCCTGCGCTTCAACACCAACGGGTCGTTCAATTTCAACAAAAACTGGCTCAAAAACCTCAAATACACCGTCTCGGCGAACTATACGAACAAAAAAACGTACCGGGAGGAGTTCGCCACCAACTCCGACTGGACCTACTCCACCTCGAAAACCGACGGAGCCATTCTTTCGAGCATGCCCGGACAGGATATTTACCTGGCCGACGGTACGAAAATCACGAACATCCCCGATGCCGACAAGAACGGCAAAGCCTGGCGCCTGCCGTCGGACTATACGGCCATATACAACCTGTACGGCAAGGAGCTCAACACCTTCGCGCAGCTGTCGGCCAATTTCGCCGGCGACCTGGGACGCACTCACCACCGGCTGATCATCGGCGGCGAGTACCGCGCCACGGGCAACCTGGGCGAAGGCAAGGTCTTCGATCCGGAGACTCCGCCGCGCCGCTCGGTCAACACCAACTTCACCACCCAGCGCGAACGCGCTTTCAGCGACGTGCCGTTCATGCACCAGTTCAGCCTCTTCGCCGAGGAGTATTTCTCGATGGACATCCTGCGCCGCAAGCTGGAAATCGTCGCCGGCGTCCGCTATGACCATATTTACAACATGGACGGAGGCGTCGCACCCCGTATCAACGCCTCCTACGACCTGATTCCCGAGAAACTGAGCGTCCGCGGCGGCTACGGCATCACGTACAAAGCCCCCTCGCTGGGTTATCTCTATCCCGACAACGCTTATTTCGACATCCTGAACTTCGACAACACCACGGCGAGCGGCTTCAGCGACGCCCAGAAATTCCAGATCGCCACGACGCACGTCTATTCGGCGGAGAATCCGGATCTCGAACTGGCGAAAACCACCAAATGGGAGGTCGGCGTCGATTTCAAGATCGGGCAGGTGCGCGGTTCAGTCACCTATTACGAGGACAAGACCCGCAACGGCTACATGACCAGCGCAACGTTCGACACCTTCAAATGCGTGGACTACAATCAGTATTCGGCGGCCAAACCGGCCAATGAGACCGATATGCCCGAGTTGTCGCTCAAGTCGTCAGACAAAATCCTGCTCCAGTATTCGATCCCGACCAACTACTTTGCCTATAACAGCCGGGGCGTCGAGTTCGACATCGATTTCGGACGTATCAACTCCATCCGCACCTCGTTCGGACTGAACGGAAGCTGGACGCAGTACAAATCGTGGAAGAACTACTACACGTTCACGAACCATACGACAGGCAGCAGCGTAGCCGGTTCCTATCCCCACATGGGCGTCTTCGAACCGGGCAACAAGGCGGAGCATTCGTCGTCAACGACGACCAACCTGCGTATCACGCACAACATTCCGCGAATCGGTTTCGTCGTCACGCTGACAGCCAGCGTCAAATGGAAGGAGCGTGAGTACACCACCTACGGCAACGACTCGATCCCTGTGAAATACATCTCGCGCCTGGACGGTCAGGTGTATGATTTCGACGCTTCGCGCATCGGGGAAGAGGAGTTCCAGGCCCTCGACATGCGCGGGCGCCTCGACGCACGCCGGCTGATTCCCGAAAGTTCGATGCCCCCGATACTCTGTATCAACATCAATCTGACCAAGGAAATCCGCAATTTCATGCGCATTTCGTTCTTCGCCAACAATATGTTCCGCAGCACGCCGATCTGGGAGAGCAAAGTCTATCCGGGCAAGTACACCCGGCGCAACGCAAAGACCTTCTTTTTCGGAGCTGCGCTGTCTGTCAAGATTCGATAACCCTACAACGCAAGTACAACCATGAAAAAGACATATATAGCCATACTGACGGCCGCTGCAGGGCTCTGTTCGTGCATCGAGATGATGGACTCCGCCAGCCAGGCCGATGTTGTGAATCCGTTGAACGTCTCCTTCAAGGTCAAGGCCGTGACCGGCTTTGTGGATGCCGACGGCAACGGTACCATCAACACGGATTTCCCGGTGGATGGGCTCACCGTCCGTTTCACCAATTTCGAGGAGGACGCCGTCATCGAAACGCTGACCGACGAGAACGGCATCGCACAAACCGAGGTCGCACCGGGCAACTACACGATCTCGGTATTCGGCGAATCTGAATCCGAAGGCAATACCTATTACCTGAACGGATCGGTGCAGAACAAAGCCATCACCAAAGACATCACGCCGGAACAGGCCGAGGCGTCGAACGACTTCTCGATCGCCATCCGTCCCGCCATGGTGGGCCCGCTCTGCTTCAGCCAGATCTTCTACTGCGGAAGCACCAATCCCGAGACGCAGGCGACCTATTTCCGCGACCAGTTCTACGAAATCTACAACAACGGCGACGAGACCTATTACCTCGACCACCTCTGTTTCGCGCGTCTCGTGCCCGAATTCGCAACGGCGACGCTCCCAGAATGGCCCGCCGAGGACGGACTGAACAACTACGTCTATGCCGTGACGGTCTGGCAGCTGCCGGGTAACGGAACCGACTACCCGCTCAAGCCGGGCGAATCGTTCATCATCACCCAGGAGGCCGCGAACCATGCCGACCACAGCAAATACGGCGGACTGATCGACACTTCGCTGTCCGAATTCGAAACGTGGGCCGGCAATCCGCAGCGTGTCAACCCGGACGTTCCTGATCTCGAGTACGTTTTCTGGTCGGGATACATCGTGACCATGCAGTGGCTGAACACCGTCAGCGGTCCGGGACTCTGCATCTACCAGCCCGGCAAGCACCTCGAATTCCCGACCATCAATACGGGCGTGGTGGGAGAGACGACCCAGAGACAGGTGGGCAAAACGCAGGAGTACGTCCGCATTCCGGCCGAACAGCTGATCGACGGCGTGGAGATGCTCCCGACATCGAACAGCCTCAACATGAAGCGTATTCCCGGATTCGTGGACGCCGGAGCGGCTTCGACGGAGGAAATTTACGTCGGCAAGAGCGTGTGCCGCAAAGTGATCGGCCAACGGCCCGACGGCACCCCGATCTACCAGGACACGAACAACTCGACGGAAGATTTCGAAACGCAGGTCCCGCAGTTCCGCCGCAACGGCGAAAAGATGCCCGCCTGGAACTGGTCCCTGAAATAATAATCCCCCTAAATCGAATGAGTTATGATAAAATATAGCTACATCAAACTGACGGGATGCCTCGTGGCTGCGGCCCTTGCGCCGCTCTGCACCTCGGCGCAGCGGATCAATACCGAGGCCTCCGTCGAACGGCTGAAAAGCGAGAGTCTCCAGTTCAGCTACTCGGACAACGCGTCGGGCATCCAGCTCGACCAGATGGACTACTACAGCCAGGTCGGACTGGGATACGATATTGAGAAAGGTTCGTTCAAACGGGCGCAGGAGGGGGAACACAACACCGGGTACCGCTTCTTCACCGACGGCGGCGGCACGATGAAGGCCCTCAAGGGCGCTTTCATCTGGGGTAGTTTCGAATATTCGCGCGACCAGCTGCGCGATGCCGAGTACAACGCCTCGCTGATCGACCCGCTGCGCGGCACGCCCTTCTTCATCGCCGACACCTACAAAAGCAAATGGATCAACCAGCTCTACGACATGACCGTGAAGGCTGCGGCGCCCAAATTGTGGGACCGCCTGATCTTCGGAATCGAAGCCACTTATCAGAACGGCCAGGGCGCCAAACAGCACGACCCGCGTCCGCTGGTCAGCCTTTCGAAATTCGAGATCAAACCGGGTGTGACCGTCACGCTGGGCAAGCACGCCATCGGCGCTAACTACCAGTATTACTCCCGGCGCGAAGACGGAACCGCCTCGAATAAAATCTCGATGAGCACCAACCCGGTCTATATTTTCAACTTCCCGGGATTCTACGTCGATGCCTCCATCTCCAGCAGCACGGATGACAACCAGCGCATCTACAACGCCAACTGCATGGGCGTTGGCGGCCAGTACTCGTTCACGACCCAAAAACTGCGCCTGCTCGTATCGGGCAAGTACACCCGGGAAATAGAGGATGTCACCAACAGCTACACGACGCCCAAAATGGTCGGCACGACCCGGGACGAACGCTGGTCGATCGGCTTGAACGCCGTCTACAAGCCTTCGAAGGAGAATACGTTCTTCCTGAATGCCGCTTACGGCGACCGCAGCATCGACGGCATCCAGTATGTACAGGAGTGGGACAACTCCTTCGAGGTCGCCAAGTGGATCATAAAATCGAAATCCGTCCGTTCGAACAGCTCGAAGGCCGGTTTCGAGGGGCGTTTGCAGTATATGCGCACCACCCGCGGCGATTCCTACAACTGGACTGCCGGCGTCGAATTCTCCACCGAGAAGCTCAGCGACATCTACTATTTCCCGCGCAGCACCCAGGACATCGAAAACTGCAAGATCGGCATCTTCGGACGCAAGAATTTCATCTTCAACGAAAAGCACTCGCTGCTCGTCGGAATACGCGCCTCCTACAAGATGAACAACAGCAGCGACATCGACTACAACGGCTACAAGGCCGACACGAAATGCTACTCCGATTTCACGCTCCGCGACTATTACTACCTCGGGTCGGGATACGCTGCGTTCGGCGGTGAAATCACCTATTCGTTCGCCCGGCTGTTCAAGGGCCGCGGTTCGGTCTTTGCCGCAGCCTCGGGCGACTATGTGCGTGCCGACGACCACCGCGACCTGTTCGACCGCCGCTTTTACGCCAATTTTAAAATCGGACTGATGTTTTAAAACTGGAACCCTCCGGAGAGGACGACACATATCCTCCCCGGAGGGTTTCAAATAACTGCTCCATATGAATTATAGAAAACCGTTTTTTGTCCTGCTGGCCGGAGTTCTGCTGCTTTCGGCCGCGCCGGGACGATCGCAGACGTTCGAAAACCCCTCCATACAGGGATCGAGTTCCTTCGCCGTGATCACCGACTCCCGAACCGCCCGGGAATGCCGGCCCCAAATGACAGCCTACAAACAGACGCTCGAAGCCGAAGGACTGCCCGTTTACATCGTTTCGCACGACTGGACGACGCCCGAACAGGTGCGTGACGTCCTGCGCAAACTTTATGCGGAAAACGCTTTGGAGGGATGCGTATTCATCGGCGACGTGCCCATCGCCATGATCACCAAGGCGCAGCACCTCACCTCGGCCTTCAAAATGGACGAACGCGACCACCCGCTCCACGAAACCTCGGTTCCTTCGGACCGCTTTTACGACGATTTCGATTTGCAGTTCGTCCCGCAGGGCACTCCCTCGCAGGGACTGTTTCATTATTACGAAATGTCGCCCGATTCGCCGCAGTACATCTCCTGCGACATCTATTCGGGCCGCATCAAGGCGCAGAAAGCCTACGGCGATCCCTACAAACAGATTGCCCGTTACCTGGAGAAAGCCGTGGCCGAACACCGCGACGCGACGCCTTTCGACCAGTTCGTCTCCTACACGGGCCACGGCTCCTACTCCAATTCGCTCATCGCCTGGCGCGATGAACAGCAGCTGCTCGACGAGCAGTTCGGCAACGTGTTCAGCCGCACCCACAACGCCAAATTCCTGCGTTACTCGATGCAGCCCTTCGTCAAGGAGTCGCTCATCCGCGAGGTCCGCCGCGACGACGTGGACATGATGGTCTTCCACGAACACGGAATGCCCCACCGGCAGTACCTTTCGGGGACGCCCTATGTGGAATCGGCCGAAGATGCCGCCGCCGAGATGCAGCGCAGCCTGCGCGAACTGGCCCGCCGTCCCGGCAGCGGCCGGGAATCGGCCGCCAAACGCGCCGCGGAGAAAGGACTCGATTCCACGTGGTACAACCGGGCCGAGGAGCCCGAAATGCTCCGTCTCGACTCGATCGCCGACCTGCGCACGGGCATCATCCTCGAAGAGGTCGAAGCCATCGCCCCGAATGCCCGCTTCGTGGTCTTCGACGCCTGCTACAACGGCGACTACCGCGAGGACGATTTTATCGCAGGACACTACATCATGGCTCCGGGACGCTGCGTCACGACGTTCGCCAACAGCGTCAACGTGCTTCAGGACAAGTCGGCTTTCGACCTGCTGGGACTGCTGGGCGAAGGGCTGCGCATCGGCGCCTGGGCCAAGAACATCCACATCCTCGAGTCGCACGTGATCGGCGACCCGACCTACCGCTTCAAGGCCGCCCATCCCGAACTCGACATCAATTCGATGGCGCTGAAGCGCAACAACGGCTTCTGGCTCGGACAACTCGACAATGCCATACCCGACATCCAGAACCTGGCGATGATCCGGCTTTGGGAAAACGACTACCCGCAGCTGCCCGCCATCCTGCTCGACAAGTGCTCCGAGTCGCCTTACAGCGTCGTGCGTTACAACGCCTTCCGGCTGCTCGAGTCGCTCAACGGCCCCGAATACAAGCAGGCGCTGATGCTGGCCGCCTACGACCGCTTCGAGTTCCTGCGCCGTATCGCCGTCACACGCATGGGACGTATCGGCGACGAGGCGTTCATCTCCGTGCTCATCGACGTATATGTCAGGGACCGCAATGCCGCCCGCATCGTTTTCAACATCAGCGAGGCGATCCGCTGCTTCGACAAACAGCAAGTCGAAAAGGCAATCGAGACCTATTTCGCCGACAAGAATTTCTACCATGCCCGGGAGGAGAAACAGGAGCTGCTCGACAAACTCATCGAGCGCAACGAGCTCTCGCCCGGCGAGTCCTCGACGCGGGAGATTCTCGACCCCCAGGGCAAGCCCCGCTGGCGGCAGGCCCGCATCAGTTTCCTCAAGAACCGCCCCTATCACCAGCACGTCACGGAATACCTCACCCTGCTGGGCGACGAGCAGGCTCCCGAGATTCTGCGTGTGCGGATGGCCGAGGCGCTGGCGTGGTTCAACCTCTCGGTGCGGCGCCATGAAATCGCCGATGCCGGACGCAAACTGCTCGCCCGCGGCAACTGTTCACCGGAACTGGCCAAAGAGGTGCAGCGCATGATTAACCGCGTAGAATCCAAGAAATAATCCGTAATGAAAGCTATGAAAAGATATTTATTGGCAATCGTCCTGCTGCTGCCATTCATCCTGCAAGCCAAAGTCGCAGTCGAAAAGCCCCGCAGCAAACAGCCGACGGCGTTCGCAATCGTCGTCGATCAGGCGACCTACGACAAAACGGCGCCCCAGATTCATGCCTACCGCGATGTCCTGGAGGCCGACGGACTCTCGACCTACATTCTCCGCGACAACTGGCAGACCCCCGAGCAGGTGCGCGAACAACTCATCGCGCTGATGCGCAAAACCGCCAAACGCTCGCCGCTCGAAGGCGTGGTCTTCGTGGGCGACATTCCGATCGCCATGGTGCGCAATGCCCAGCACTTGACCACGGCGTTCAAAATGGACGAGGACAATTTCCCGATGATTCAGTCGTCGGTCCCCTCCGACCGCTACTACGACTGCCCGGACCTGCAGTTCGAGCTGATCGCCCGCGACACGACCGACCGTCTGCTCTCCTATTTCAACCTCGCCTGCGACTCGCCGCAGCGGCTCGACCCGGCCTTCTATTCGGGACGCATCCGCTATCCCGAACAGCTCGGAGGCGACAAATACGAAGGGATTGCCCGCTATCTGGAAAAGGTCGTCGCCGAACGCGGCAAAGTCGACCAACTCGACAATCTGGTGACCTACGCCGGCGACGGATACAACTCCGACTGTCTGGTCTGCTGGATGGACGAGCGCGTTGCCATCGACGAAAATTTCCCGCTGACCGACACCCGCAAGGCCGGAAACCTGCGCCAGCTCAATTTCCGGATGGACGATTACATGAAATACCGGGTTTTCGACGAGTTGGTGCGCCCGGAGGTGGATGCCATGTTCTTCAACGAGCACGGTTCGCCCGACAAACAGCACGTCGGCAGTTATACGACGGAACCCGACAGTTTCGACGGCCAGTACAGCCGGCTCAAAGCCGAAGTCATGATCGCCCTGTATATGGAACGCCGCAAGGGCGACAAAGCCGACGTGGAGGGCGCCAAACAGTATTTCAAGGAGAAATACCACCTGACCGACGCCTTCTTCGAAACGAAAAAGACGGAGGCGGACGACGACACGAAGGCCAAGGGCGACCAGACGATCGTCAGCCTCGAGGACCTCGAGACGCTGGCCGCACAGCCGCGTTTCGTGATGCTCAACGCCTGCTACAACGGTTCGTTCCACAAACCCGGCTACATCACGGGCTACTACATCTTCGGCCCGGGCCGCACGGTGGCCACGCAGGGCAATACGGTCAACGTACTGCAGGACCGCTGGACCTACGAGCTGGTCGGCCTGCTGTCACACGGCGTGCGTGTCGGGCAGTATAACCGGCTGATCGCATCGCTCGAAGGACACATCATCGGCGACCCGGCCTTCCGGTTCCAGCCCGTCGAGCCGAATACGCTGGCCACCGACATGACAACCCGCAAGGGAGACGCCGCCTACTGGCGCAGCCTGCTCGCAAGCCCGTGGGCCGACGTGCAGAGCCTCGCGCTGCGCATGCTGACCGACGCCGGTGCGATCTCGGCGGGCGAACTGCTGGAGTTCATGAAACAGTCGCCGCTGGCGACGACCCGTATGGAGTGCCTCAAACTCATCGGACGCTTCGGCGACGAGGAGATCTTCGCGCAAGCCATCATCCGGGGACTGAAAGACCGTTATGAACTGCTGCGCCGCAACGCTGCGACCTATGCCTGGCAGTCGAGCCGTCTGGAGCTGCTGCCCGCGCTGGCCGATACTTATGTCAACGACAGCGAATCGAAGCGTGTAGCCTACATTGTCATGAAGGGGCTGGAGCTGTTCCCCGAAAAAGAGGTCGAACAGGCGCTGCGCACGGCCGTCGAGGCTTCGCCGTATGCGGACAGCGAGGCAAAATTCACCGAGCTCTGGGAAGAGGTCGCCGGCGAACAAGCGATGAAGGAGCGGCAGCGGAATCAGCTTTTCAACGGCAAAACGCTCAAAAGCCGCATCTCGGCCATCCGTTCGATGCGCAACAACACCTACCACGAACTGGTGCCCGAGCTGCTGAAACTCGTGGCCGACGCTTCGCAGCCCCTCGAACTGCGGGCCAACACGGCCGAGTGTCTGGGCTGGTTCGCGCATACCCCGCGCCGTGCCGAGATCATCGACGCCTGCCGGCAGGCAGCCGCCGACAAAAACCTGGAGAAAGAGCTCCGCGACGAGCTGACGCAAACCGCGATCCGGCTCGAAAGCACCGTATCCGTACCGACCCGATAATCCGACATGACCATGAAATTGAAAAGAATCGTCTTACTGATCGCCGTCTGCCTGCAGGCCCTGTCGCTTGCAGCGGCACCGCGGATCGTCCGTCCCGGCGTGAAAAGCCCCACGACGTTCGCCATTTTCATCGACAGCCGGAGTTATGAAGCCGCAGCCGCCGAGGTCGACGCCTACCGCGCCGCCGTGGAGCGCGACGGATTGGGGACCTACCTGCTCATCGACGAGTGGCAGAACCCCGAAAGCGTGCGCAGCGAGATCATCCGGATGACGGAGGCGCAGCCGCACCTCGAAGGCGTGGTGTTCGTCGGCGACATCCCCATTGCCATGATCCGCGACGGACAGCATCTCACATCGGCGTTCAAGAGCAGTCAGGACCGCGACTGGAAAGATTCGTCGGTCCCCTCCGACCGCTATTACGACGATCCGGAACTGCAATTCGAGTTCCTGCGCCGCGACGCCGACGAACCGCTCTATTTCTACTATTCGCTCTCGCCCGAATCGCGCCAGCACATCGCGTCGCCGATCTACTCGGCCCGCATCAAGCCGCCCAAACGCGAAGGCGCGGATTCCGACGAACTGCTGCGTGCCTACCTGCGCAAGGTAGTGAAGGCCCATGCCGAACAGAACGAGCTGGACAACCTGTTCGTTTTCCGCGGCCACGGCTACAACTCCGAGGCTCCCGAAGCCTGGGCCGGGGAGCAGATCGCGCTGCGCGAACAGCTGCCCGCACTTTTCCGCACCGGCAGCACCGTGCGTTTCTATGATTTCGAAAGCCGCTGGCCCATGAAGCCCTACCTGCTGGAGAAGATGGCCCGCAAAGGCGTCGATGTCGCCCTGTGCCACCACCACGGCGCTCCCGACACGCAATACCTGAACGGATACCGAAACGGTTCGGGCATGAACGTTTCGATCGAGAACATCAAACGGTTCCTGCGCAGCAAAATCGACGGACACAAAGACCCCGAAAAACGCAAGGCCGAACTGATCGCCTATTACGGCGTGCCCGAAGCGTGGTGCCAGCTCTCCGATTCGCTGCACACGGCCGATTCGCTGCTCGACCAGGCCATGGACGTACACATCGAAGACCTCTACAACCGGCCGATGAATCCCCGTATGGTGATGTTCGACGCCTGCTACAACGGCTCGTTCCACCTCGACGAGTGCATCGCCGCGAGCTATATCTTCGGTCCGGGCGACTGCATCGTCACCCAGGGCAATTCGGTCAACGCCCTGCAGGACAAATGGCCCGACCGCTATATTGGACTGCTCGACTGCGGCGTGCGCATCGGACAGTGGGGACGCCACGTGCATTACCTCGAAACACACCTGATCGGCGACCCGACCTACCGTTTCATCAACCGGGCGCTGCCCGGCACCGACCTAAACACGGCACTCACGGCAAAAGCATCGGACAACAAATACTGGCTCCGGATGGCCGCCGAAACGATGCCCGCCGACGTGCAGGCCATCGCCCTGCGCAAGCTGGCCGACAACGGTTACGACAAGACCGCCGACCTGTGTGAAAAACGGGTCGCCGAATCTCCTTACGGACCGGTGCGTCTCGAAGCCCTCAGGCTGATGAGCACCAGCCGCTCGCCGCGTTTCAACGCGATGCTGGTGCAGGCGGCGGGCGACAGCTACGAACTGGTGCGCCGTCTGGTGTCGCAGTGGATCGGCGACTGCGGCGACGACGAGCTGGTTCCCGCAGCCGTCGAGATGCTGCTGGACGACGAACTCTCGCTGCGCGTGGCCTACCATGCCGATGAGAACATGATGTTCATGAATCCCGACGCCGTGAGCGCTGAGCTCCGCCGTCAGTCCGCGGCCAAACACGAACTCTACCAAAACGAAGAGTCGCTACAGAAACGGCTGAAGCGCATAGCCGACAAGCAGGCCGAACAGACGGAAACGTTCAAATTCATCCGCGACCCGCAGAACAAGATGAAGCGGCGCCTGAGCGAAATCACCTATTTCCGCCTCTACCGCCACCACTACTGCGTACCCGAACTGATCGCCCTGGCCGAAGACGCCGCGCTCGAAGAGCCGCTGCGCGTAGCGGCCGTCGAGGCGTTGGGATGGTTCGGACGATCCTATCAGCGCCCCATAATCTCCGCCATGTGCGAACGGCTGCTTCAAAGTGAACAGCCCCGAACAATTTTTGAACAGACCCAACGCACATCTAAACGGTTAGAAGCTTATTAAAAAGCGAATAATGGTAAATTCCCAGAAAATCCGCGCAGCTTTCGGTTCTTTATGAGATGAAATGCCGGAGGGTTTCCATTACTCGCCAATGCATGGCATGACAGTGACAGCATAGGAACAACGAGTAATAATTATACTCAACGAGAATTAGTCAAGACTTAATCCGACAGTTTTTGTCCGATAGTGATTCAACTGTCAGAATAAGTCTTGACTATTTATACATTACGGTTTGATTGCCTAATCAGAATTCAATTTTAGTTATTATCGATGCAGTTTCCTTTTTCTCCGCCGTCGCTGGATTCTTTGCTGTTCCTCGAAAGCCCGCGCATCGACCAAGTCCAACAACGTGTCGACAACTCCTGAGACAGGATTTGCCGTGCGGCTTCGTTGTTCGTATTGGCGTTCCGCGTGCTGTTCTGCGGTATGCGGTGTTTCTTTTCGGGAGGTCGGGAACAGCTCGTTGAAAACACCGGCCGAGAACTCCCTTCCCAGCACCGAACCGTTGGCGACAATGCCATTGGTGTGGTCGATAAACGTTACGCCGTAAATTCTGCCTACCGGATTGATCCGGAAGATAGCATCTATATTGTCGGCCTTGAGCAGCCGCCGGAACTCGTCCCGCGTATTATGCGGACTCATGGCATCCCGAACGGCTCGCCGCAACCTCCCGAGGGCATCGTTTTCTCTCAATGCAGCCTTCGACCTCTCGTAGTATTTCTGCAAAGCCCGATAACCTACGTCCTTGCCGATCTTACTCGACTTGAACGGCGTGCCGACGCCGTATCCGTCGTCGGTCATGGCTCCGTAGACGATGCCGGCATAACTTCGCCCGTCGATGGTTCCTGTGCGTTCCTCAATGGAGACATTGAACCGCTCCAGCAGCGTGCGCAACTCCCCATAGGAGGAGCATTTGTAATTGCGCAGACACGACCGCACGACAGACGATACCTGCTGCTTGACATTCCCCTCGGGATAATTCACTTTCCGCAGGCTCTCCCTGTCCGTCAGTTCCTGCCCCTTGATACTCGGATGCAGATTATATTTCCGTTCTAATTCCCGCAATACGGACATGGAACGGTCGTATTCATGCGAAGATGTTCGCGCGAGATATCCTTATGTTTGAAAACAATATAGGGCTGATTTCCGTAGCCCATTTTCTGCATGTTGTATTCATTTGCGATTTCCCGGAGCTGTTCGTCGGTCAGTTTATCTTCCGGCGAAGGGTTCAGCGAGACATGGAATACCGTATTGGTCGTTCTGCGGTTGGCTTCGAGGTACGGCCGGAAACTCTCCATGCAGGCGTCGATATCGAGACGTCCGTATCGGTCGAACGGTTCGAGCATCTTCTGCCGGAAGAGGACTTCGGCTTCATCCTTATCCACTTTCTCCTTGTTATAATACAACGCTCCACTGGGCGAGGGGCGCGATCTTATATTCGCAACCATTCCTTAGCTTGTTTGGCAAGGTTCAGTATCTTGATACTAAAGGCTTTCAATTCCCTCATGCGCTGTTCCAATGCGGCGATCTGATGCGGGATTGCGACGTTGGAAAAGTGCGAATTGACGGCTTTCACAACTTGATTATGTAGGCTAAGTACCCGGCGCCTTGTCATATTTCTATGATAGGTTTCCCAATACT
>ERZ772937.916-NODE-916-length-23334-cov-3.634477_pt1 | contig 23334 bp, 20 predicted proteins | sample MGYA00512113_ERZ772937 | MGnify/ENA primary metagenome ERZ772937 (study PRJEB29015, sample SAMEA2737649) | human gut metagenome | biome: human gut; feature: human-associated habitat; material: faeces | place: China | collected 2012 ... | reverse complement strand
AGTTCTTGCGGCCAACGCGTATTTCGCCATCCGACGGATCAGCTGAACCCGAGCTGTCACCCACGGTCAGCGTAATTTTCTGCACCGAATAACGGCCCGAGGTTGTGCTGACGTAAAACTTGACATCGTCTCCACGCGCTACCGTTTCCCCGCAATTGGTGTCAATATTGATGCGGGTGCCTTCATCCGTCTCGATTGGGATATTATTTTCATCGTAAGATGTTGAGAAAGTCACAACAGTATCCACATACATCTCCGGCAGTAAAAACCAAACCTTACCGGCTTTTTCATGTACCTGTACACGATCATTGCCCATTGTCAGGAAAGTCTGTCCCGCTGCCCAGCTTGCATAGCTTTTCCCGTAAGCCACTGTGCAATCGCTGATGATATATCCGGGGCGCGTACTCACACGCACTTCGCAGGTTTCACCTTGCCCAACACTGGTTACTCGGCTGCTTGGCCGATCCCGTTCCAGACCATCATCCACGTCAACGGTCAGCTTATACACAATCGGAATTTTTTCCACAACAGCTTCTACGTCCAGATTATCATACAGCTCTCCCGAAACCGTACTTTCCCCTTTCGCATTCCACGTCACATTCAAGCCATTCCAATCTGAATTACCAGCCGTCAGTGTTTCCTTTATTGTACCATATTGGACAATCAAGCTGCTTAACCGATATCCATCCTCCGGCACAACACTGAGCGAAATATTTTTTCCGCGCGAAACTTGACCGCTTTCATTGCCGTTCACTCTCGCATTCCCAGTTTCCTCATGAATGCGCATATTATATTCTTGATTCGTACTTTTACAACTAATATCGGCAGCGAACTGCCCTACAACCGTTTCGTCTGCAGAAACCGTCAGGATAAAGCTGCGCGAACGTTCCGGCCATGCGTTCATTTTGATGGAAACCCCGTTGGCCGTATCCTCCAGATGTGTGCTGTCCAGCTCAACTTCCTCCTGCTGCGCGGGCAAAGCTCCCTTCACAGTAAAAGTAACGTTATCCAGTCTACGCCCCTCGTTTAGCGTGATCTTGAAATCCTGCGGCTTCCCGCCGGATGCAATAAAAGTGGACTCCGTAGGTTCTACGGTAAATGTATTTCTCCCCGGCATTGCGACTGTCACGCCATTTTTCTGTTCGTCTCCCGCATCAGCAGTCAGAGCCACAGACGGGAGCATAATAAGCGCGGACAAAGTCAGCGCCAATAACCTTTTCCAGCCCCGTTTCATCTCAGTACGCCATCTCCTTCCTATCCCGAAAACATATATAGATATATCGTCCAAACCAAGATAAAAATAAGGATAAAAACCGACAACCCCCACCTGTATTTGGTGGGGGTTGTATTGTATCTATGAACTTATTCCTGCTGCAGCTGGAAACCGCCAATCAGAGATTTGAGCATCTCAGACTGACCGGACAACTCCTCACTTGCTGCCGCGGACTCTTCCGCAGTTGCAGAGTTCGTCTGAACAACGCTGGAAATCTGGTCGATGCCCTGCGTAATCTGGACAATCGAATCTGTCTCGCGCTGAACCGCATCCGCAACCTCATCCATACCGGATACTGCGACGCTTGCCGATTCCATTACGCTGCCAACTACTTCGTTTACCTTCTGCATCATGTTAACGCCTTCGTTAACTGCATCGATAGACTTCTCAATCAGATCCTTTGTTGCCTTAGCTGCCTGATCCGACTTATGCGCCAAGTTACGAACCTCATCCGCAACAACCGCAAAGCCCTTGCCAGCAGCGCCTGCACGTGCAGCCTCAACCGCTGCATTGAGTGCCAGAATATTGGTCTGGAACGCAATATTTTCGATGGTAGAAATGATCTTGCTGATTTCCTGCGAAGACTCGGAAATATTGCCCATGGCGGTGCCAAGCGTTGCGATATATTCACTGCTTGCATGCAATTCTGCACCTGTGTTATCCGCTGCGGTTTTCGCCTGCAGCGCAAGTTGAGCGGTGCGCTGGCTGTCACTTGAAATATCGTTAATCGTTGCCGAAAGTTCTTGAACCGCACTGGCCTGTTCGGTCGCGCCCTGTGCCAGCGACTGTGCGCCAGAGGAAACCTGCTCCGCACCCGCAGATACCTGTACGGACGCGGTATTGATTTGCGCCAACGTATTGCTTAACTCCTTATTGATGCCGCGCACATGCTGCAACAGCTGCTCATAGTCACCAATGTAATAGTTATAATCACGAGAGCGAACATTAAAGTTGCCACGCGCCATCTCACCGAGCAAATAGCCAATATCGCCAATCAGATCCTGCAGATTTTTGACAATGTTCGCTGTCTGTTCTGCCAGTCTTCCCGTTTCGTCCTTGGAATGAATTTCAGGGACAGGCGAAGAAAGATCGCCCTCGCTCAACTTACGAATGCGTTCAACACAAAGCTGAATCGGCTTGCCAATCGACGTTGCCAAGCGAATCGCAATGAATACACCAATTAGAACGACCACAACAATCAGAATGCCAATAATAATTGACGCAGTATGAACCGCACCCATGAAGTCTGTTTCCGGAGCAGTAATACCCAAACTCCAACCATCCGTATTATTAACCGGGGCATAAGCAAACAACTTCGTAGTACCACTAATCTTATACATACCTACACCGTTGTTGCCTGCCCGCATATCGGCAGAATAAATAGCAAGCTGCTCCAGCGAGGGATCCGACTTAGCTTCTTCCTCAATGTTCTGATTACCCACGGTATCCATTGTGATGTCAGCAATGGTAGTGCCTGTCTTATCCATCATAAATGCTTCACTATTTGCGCTGACGTGGACGGAAGTCATAATATCGTTGAGGAAAGTTTCCTGCGGAACAAAGTAGACAACACCGACAATCGGCTTGCTGCTATCTCCGTCCTGATAGACCGGTGCTGCTACAAGAATAGAAAGCTTTCCCGTTACCTTGCTTACTATCGGCGTCGAAACAAGGCTCTCGCCATTCTTGGCACGCTGGAAATACTCGCGATCCGAGTAATTATTGCCATCAAAATAGCTATTACCTTGCAAATCAAGTAGATTGCCACGTGTCATATTGTATTCTTTCGCCATCTTGTTGATGTACGTTTCTTTTTCTGCCACAGAAACATCATTTTTACTCAGAACATCGTTCTGACCAGCAGTGCTTGCAATCTCAATAAAAGAACGCAACTCGTATTCCACGCGGCTCGCAGCGATTTCCGCTGTACCCTCTATTGCAGTCTGCAACATAGAATTCGAGCTTTGCAGGCTCATTGCAATACTGACAATGCCGATGGTCAACATACCTATTACAATTGTGGCAACCATGCCAAGTAATATTTTTCCTTTTACACTCTTCATTCAAAACCACCCTTTTTAGTGTTATAGGATATATTCTATATCGTCAAATTTGGGATTTAATTAACGACAGCTTTCGATTATTTTTTTATTTGTCTCCTTCTTTTTCCCGATATGATGTTTTTTTACCGGTTTTCCCTTGCGTTTCCATGCAAAAACATGTACTATTATTACAGTAAAAATATTTCAAAGGAGAATCAATGAGAGCGAATGAAAAAAAAAGGATTATTGTTTTCCCTAATCCTGTGTGCGCTGCTTTCCGCCTGTGGCGGCAAGGATGAATCTGCTGATGCTCTTCTCGCTTACTATACGCTTGAGGGCGATACCATTCCTTCTATTGAGCAGTTCATAAATGACGAAACCGGTGGGCGCTTGGTTGCAACGCTCAGTCCGGATGCATCAGGAGATACTGGTGAACAGAACGCTTCTGATGAAGCCGATACACAGGATACATCGGATGACACCGGAGATGGGGAAACCGAAGGCACCGGCGATACTGCTACCACAGCCGAAACGCATAATTATCTTTCTTATGACTATCAGCAGTTTGTGGAAGGCAAGCCTGCTTCCATTGCCGAATCGTATGTTACCCTTTTGGAAGGAGATGATATTGCACTCCACACCGAAAGTGAGGACGAACCATCTTTTGAAAGCGATACCGGTTCTGTTACGCTTATCCGTCAGGCGGTAGCAACGGACAGCAGCGGAGCACCGCAGAAAAAGGAAACAGCCTCCCCTTCGGAGGGTACCGATACGGAAGCGGGGACAGACGAAGCAGAATCCGAAGATACCGAATCGTCTGAAGATACCACGTTGCTGCCTTACTCTGACTATGAGCAGGATACGCAGATGCGTTTCCGGGTGCGTATCGACTGGACGCCTACCAGCGTCCTCATTACGCTGGACAAAACCGATGGACAGGATTTCGTCACTTCCTTACAGGAAGCCGGTACATTCCTTTCCTTCTCGGGCGCAAAGGCACTGATGAGTACGGTCACACCGGCTGAAATCGGACTGCCCGGCGATTCCATGTCGGAATACAGCCTCAAGCCCGGCCCCGGCTTTGTTATGGTAGATGGTCAGGCGTGTCTGGCAGTCTATGTATACGGAAAGAATTCTGTCGGTACCAATTCTCTGATGGGAACCTATTTTATCTCCTCTGACTGCACCACTCTGTATCGACAGGTTGGTGAGACATCCGATGAAGTAGAGCAAATCGAATTCCCAACTGATGTTCCCGACGATTTGCCGACAGAGGGCGAAACTGCGGTTAAAACAGAACCAACCCCCTAATAAAAAATACATAAAAAAAGAGAACGGCACATGTGGTGCCGTTCTTTTTATGCATATGTGTCAATGACCTGCCCCATGCCGGAAGTATCCGGAAGCATCTCCAGCAGTTCCTGTGCTGCAAGCTCTGTAGAATCCATTGCTTTTTTGGCTACCGAGATTGAGACACTCTGTTGAAGCTGAGCCGCATGCATGTTTACAGACATTGCGGCAATGCTATCCATCATTCAAGCCACCTCCCTTTTGCATTTGCGACCCTTTCCTCGAATCGCTATTGTTAGTATCGACCACGCAGCAGCGCAATTAACACCGTACATCAATCTTTTAAAATGTACACCTTTGCAGGGCGAATGCCAAAATCATTTGCCTCATCGCCGGTCATGAAAAACAGGTCAATCTTTGTGCCCTTAATCAATCCACCGGTATCCTCCGCCAGACCCGGTCCATAGGACCAGGATTGATCTCCACCATCAGATACTACATACAGCCTGCTGCCAAGCGGAATTACACGCGGGTCAATCGCAATCGTTCCGTATTGGGTCATCGTACCGGATGCGGTGATTTCACCGCCATCCTCTATCCGATGATAGGCAGTTGCCGTTACGTCAATCACCGCCGTATATTCATAGCTTGAACCGTCGCCCGCTGTAATAATTTTATTCTCAGTATCGTCTTGAATTCCTGCCGGAACAGACCAAACCTGAGAGCGGCCCGCAGTAGAGAACTCACCGGTACTCTCGGTTTCCGGCTGGCTTGACGGCAAGGTCCGGTTGCTTACTGTTGTCCGTGACGCCGCAGCAGCCGCCTGCTCTTCCTGTTTGTTTTGTGCAATGCGGGTTCCCTGCCTGACAATACAACTGACTGGTGCTTTTACCTCTTTTTCGTTGACAACCTCGCGGGAAACTTCTTCTCCGTCATGTTCCTCAACCCGGTACTCAATGCTTTTTTCTCCATCTTCACCATATTGGGCAATTTCCTGCTGTCCTTTGAGCAGCCGGGTGTCATACTGTACTTCTACGGAGAACGGGATATTCTCTGTTTCTGTTTCTGTCGTAAAGGTAACATGTGCGACCGTAATCTGCGTACTGTCCGACAACCAATCATCTATGTCCGGCGTTACGATATCATCACTGCCAACACGGATACCGTTTGCCTCCAGCAGCTCTCCCACCGTGCAGGGCGCCGTGCGTATGGTCAATGTCCCGTCGCTGGTCTGAATTGACACATCAAAGGTTTCTTTCAGTGTCAAGTAAACAGTGCCGTCATCATCTTTTCGAGTGACAACCTCGACGTTACGGAATCCCGCTTTACTGCATGCTTCTTCCACCGTACCGGGATAGAGCCGCACGGTTTCATACCGCTCGCCATCCGTCATCACATAGGTGCAGGCCGCACTGCGAATAATGATAATTCGGAATAATCCAAAAAGCAACAAACAGGTCATCGCAGCCAGTATCGCAAACAGCTTAAGATTGATTTTCCTTTTTTGAGACTCTTTTTTGCTGCGTACTTTCTCCAATCTGTTCATGCCTCCCCCTCATTCAAAATATGCTCAATCTCTACATATATCGACCGATTTTTCACTTTCCTTAGTATATTGCATATCATTTATGTGAGTATAGAGAGGCTATACAGGCAATCAAACAAACAAAATACCGGCAAGCGCCAAAGCACTGCCGGTATTTTATTCTTACAGAAAAACGGGACGGGCAAATGCCCGTCCCGCTCCGTATGGTTTTTTTACCAAACTGTAAGTTTGACTTACTGCAGGAGCTGGAGAACGCCCTGCGGAACCTGGTTGGCCTGCGCCAGCATTGCCTGAGCAGACTGAATCAGGATGTTGTTCTTGGTGTAAGCCATCATCTCGTCGGCAACGTCGGTGTCGCGGATGGTGGACTCAGCGTCCTGAATGTTCTCGGTCATGACGCTCAGGTTGTTCTGAGTGTGCTCCAGACGGTTCTGGATAGCGCCCAGGTCGCCGCGGGTGGAGGACACGGTGTTGATGGCGTCCTTGATGGACTGGATAGCGGCGGCGGCGCCGTCCTGATCGGCAACGGTCAGGTCGGCAATACCCAGCGCCTTGGAGTGCATATCGCCCACGTTGACGCTCATCTGGTTGTACTTATCCGCGGTGTCGCCAATCTGAAGCTTCAGAGCGGCACCAGTAGCCTCCGTACGAGTACCACCGGCGGCACCCAAGTTAAGGGTCGTATCAGTGGTAGCCGCAGTAACGCCCTTACCGGTAACGGTGACATTGGCAAGGGCGGTCTTAGCGGCATTCTGCTCATCCGCATCCTTAACGGCAGACACATCCGCGTCTTTGATCAGCTTCTGAATGTCAGCGGCAGAATAATCCGTCCCTTTCACCAATTCAATCGACACCTTGCCGTCAGCAGCGAGCGTTGCTTTCGCAGCAGTACCGATCTTCATTTCAAAAGCGAGATTCTTATCAGCGCCAGCAATGGTGACCTTGCCCTGCGCCTTAACGGTGGCGTCAACGGCAGACTTATTGTTGGCAGTATCAGCGGCACCCTTAAATGCGGTGGTGGCATTGCTGTCCAGATCGCCGTTCAGCAGCTTCTGGCCGTTGAAGTTGGAGCTGTCGGCGATGCGGTCGATCTCGCTCTTGAGGGCGGTGACCTCCTTCTGGAGGTTGGCACGGTCAACCTCGTTGTCGTAGGTGCCGTTAGCGGACTGGGTAGCCAGAGAGTCCATGCGGTTGAGCATATCGTGAACTTCCTGCAGAGCGCCCTCAGCGGTCTGAACGAGGGATACGCCGTCCTTGACGTTCTTGTTGGCGGCCTTCAGACCGGTGATCTGAGCGCGCATCTTCTCAGAAATAGCCAGACCAGCGGCGTCGTCACCGGCGCGGTTGATCTTGTAACCGGAAGACAGCTTCTCGAGGTTCTTAGACAGAGCCGAGGTGTTCTTAGAGTAATTGCGGTAGGCACTCATTGCCATAATGTTATGCTGGATTCTCATAATTCACTTCTCCTTTACAGAATCCGTCCGAAGCAAATCCTTTTGCTTACGGTCCATTTGGTGAATAGTTGTTCTATTTCAGACGAGACAGTTACACCCCGTTTGAAAGCTGGAAATGTATTTCCCCTGCACAATGCCGGGGTTTTAACTTACACTCATATCATCGGTTGCACGCAAAAAAAAATAAGCCAATATTTTATTTTTTTAAAATTTAGGCATTATGTGCATTTTATTGAAATTTTTTTGGTTAGTTTTGTGCGCCCTGCTTTGATACAGAGCGCACAAATCAACATATTTCTCTTACCAAGCTAAATTTGGCAAAAAACGGCTCATCACTCAGTTCCGTTCTTCAAAAAAGCTGCCAGGCGTTTATCTTCATGACGAATATGATTGATCAAGACGCTTGCCTGCGTATTGATTTCGCCCAGGTTCTTTACACTCGGACCATCCGCACGAATGCTGTTGGCCAGCTCCCGAATCTTGTGCTTATAATTTACATGGAAATCATGATGCGCCTGATAGTGGGGATACCGGTTCTTACGCTGCAAATCTTCCTCATCCGAAAAATGCTTATCAACATAATCCGCTAAGAACTCTGCAGTTTCGCCAATCTTATTGCGGCCCTGGCCGGAGCTGCATGCATCCATCAAATCATTGATTGCATCAAACAGCATACGATGCTCGGAATCAATCAAATCGTTGCCCGTTTCCAAATCAGGGGTAACTTCGTATCTCTTAGTACTTGCCCGGATCGTCGACGCTTGCGAACGAGGTGCTTTGCCTGACCGGAAACCTATCCCCCGATACGGGAGAAGTACCTCCTGCATGAAAGCTGCCGCTGTTTACAGAAGTGGCGGGTGCCTGATAATCATACGACGGTGCCGGTGCTGCTGCCGGAACTCCGTCGCTTGCGCCGACGCGGAAAGATGCAAAAATCTGATGCAGGATATTGGCCTGAGAGGACAACTCTTCACTTGCTGCCGCAGATTCCTCACTGGTTGCAGAGTTCGTCTGTACAACCGTCGCAATCTGGTCAATGCCCTGAGTAATCTGATCAATAGACTCGGACTCACGCTCTGCCGCGTCAGCAATCTGGGTAATCTTTTCAACCGCCTTGCTGGTCAGATCCGTGCTGGAAGTAATGGATTCTGCCGCTGCGTGTGCAATGCTGGAGCCATTTTCGACCGCCTTAATCGAATTTTCAATCAAAGCAGTGGTATTCTTAGCTGCTTCCGCAGATTTCGATGCCAAATTCCGAACCTCATCCGCAACAACTGCAAAACCCTTGCCTGCGGAACCGGCGCGTGCTGCTTCTACAGCCGCATTGAGCGCCAGAATATTGGTCTGGAATGCAATATCCTCAATCGTCTTAATAATCTTGCCGATTTCCTGCGATGTAGAGGTAATTTCGTTCATCGCCTGAATCATCTGAGTCATCTGCTGCTGGCTCTCCGAGTTCTGCGCACCTGCCGCGTCAGCATTCTCCTTTGCCGACTGTGCAGCCGCAGCATTCTTATGCGCTGCAGTTGCAATATCATTGATGGTAGCAGACAGCTCTTCAACCGCACTTGCCTGCTCGGTAGCGCCCTGCGCCAAAGACTGTGCACCAGTCGACACCTGTTCCGCACCTGCAGATACCTGCTCAATCGAAGATTGCACATCGGAGATCATTTGCCGCATCTGCTCGGTTAACTGCGAAAGGGATTTGGAAATGCCCTGGAATGCACCCGGCAATTCCACTTCACTCGTCACACTGAAATCACGATTCACCATGGAAGAAGTGATTCGAGTAATTTCATGGCACGCCGACTCGAGCACATGCTGGCTGGAGCGCAGCGCCTCTGCCATTTCGCCGATTTCATCCTTCGACTCGTATGTAACTCTATGGCTCAAATTGCCCTTGCTCATCTCAATCAATGCCGCACGCGTCTCATCCAGAGGTCTGGTAATCGAACGAATCAGCTTAACCGCAAAAACAAGTATCAGCATCAAAAATACAACCAGCAAGATGCCCATAATGATAAACATACGGGTGGCTGCCTGCTGCTGCTCAGTAACTACCTGCGAGATTTGTGCTGTAATCGCATCTGACAGATCGTTTGCCGCCTCCCGCAGTGCATTCAGAGCAGGCGTACACTCATTTACCAGAATGGTTTTAGCCTGTTCAAAATTATTTTGCTGCAGCGCGCTGGTTATCTTAGGAATAACATCCTCCCAAGCGGCAACGTCCGAGATATAAGTTTCGTCTTTTCCGTCTCCCAGTGTGTAATGCTCCGAAATATACTCACACGCACTGTCCAGCGACGTCAATGCCTCATTCAGATTCGACTCATTTTCATTATAATTCTTCTTTTCGTCATCCAAAACCATATCACGAGCATATCGAGCGGCCGTATTAAGCTGAATTCGGCAGGTCAAGATTTGCCCCCGCAACGCAACCTCATTATTAATCAAGCTCTCATACTGGTTGCGCAGTGACAACGCATTCACCACAGAAATAATCAAAAGCACAAGCGATAGAAAAATAGGGATAGCAAACCCCAAAATTAGCTTGTTTTTTATTTTCATGTCTCTTAGTCGCATACCAAAAAATTCCTCCCGGCAACTCATTATTTATTTATTTATTTATTTATTCAAATCGGCTCGTTGCTCTTAACTCGCCGTATTTTCCCTTCTCAACGTCGCCGGCAATTTTTCCGGCAACCAATGTAACTACTCTGCGGCACATGATATTGACAAAATCCTTTGCGTGCGTCGCCATAATAACTGTAGTCCCGCAACGATTGATTTCATTGAGGATATTCATAATATCCCATCCTGTATCATAATCGAGGTTCGCAGTGATCTCATCCACAATCAGAATTGGTGGATTGCAGATAATTGCACGTGCCAATTCCACCATTTTGACCTGTCCGCCGGATAACTCAAACGGATATCGGTCCTCCATGGCACGCATGCCGACAATCGATAAAGCTTTCCGGGTATTCTCCGGAATCACCTTGGATTTGACGCCAAGCGCCCGCTGAACCAGCTCCAGATTTTGCCGCACAGTTTTTTTTCGGATCAGGCTTGCATCCTGCCAAACCTGACCTATATTCCTGCGGTATACCGGCCGTCTCCAGCCGCGCAGTCGGGTTAATTCGACATCATCCAGCCAGATTTTCCCTTCATCCGCCACAATCTGATTGGCCAGCAGTCGAAGCAATGTGGTTTTTCCTGCTCCACTGCTGCCAATAAGGAAAACAAACTCCCCACGTTCGATAGTGAGAGAAACATCATCTATCGCCGTAAATCGTCTTTGCTCATTGGTAAAATATTTGGTTACATGCTGCATTTCTATCTGGGGCACAGTAAACCTCCTGTTTGAGCGCTCAGGCGCTGCTAATCTGTCTCTTTGGATAAAAACCAGAGCGGTGCACCTGCTGTTTTGCTGGAACTCAATTCATTTATAATAATTGATGCATCCCACTCCTGCAAACTGCGCGCCCTGCTGTTCGGATCGGCAACCAAAATATTGCCATCCAATGTCACGCCACGTAACAGGATAAAATGTCCCCCACTGGTAAAATGTCCGGCACTCATCAAAGCGACAGCGATACGGCCACCGGAAAGCTGTGTGCGCAGATCCTCCGGCGTAACGGAGCTTGGAGAAGAACACTCCAACCCAAAGGCATTGGCTACACCACGAACAATACTGTGATATGATCCGCTTCCGGCAGCCCAATATCCATTTTGACTGCACCAGCTGGCCATCTGCTCTGGATCGGTATTTGTACCGGTCAGACTTTTTACCGCCATCGCCATGGCAGTCGGACCACAACCATACGGACCGACACGATCAGAGCCATAGGGCTGATCTTTCCATGCCGGATCGCTTTGCGCAAAATACGCAATCGAAACCGACCCGCCCGTCAGCACCTCCTGACCATCCCGAATCACCAGCTCAGTGATTGCAGGATCTTCTATCATTACGCCGCCATCCGGTATTGTCGGTTCCCCTGCCCGCTGGGATTCGATCTGCTCCTGCCGCAGCGCACTGCGTTCTGCAATACGTTGTTTCACACCGTCAGCCGCCACCCGCACCTGATCGCTTGTAAAGCGCCACAAATCACCCGATTTCTCCACGACCGGATCTACGATCTTATGGAAAATCGGCGGGTCAAGCCAATAGCAGGCTGCCAACTCAGCTCCGCCGATAAAGACAGCCGCCATAAAGCATAATCCTATTCGTTTTGTCCAGCTTTTTTTTCTCACGCTATGACTTTCTTTCCGAGAGTACCTGACTGATTCTGCTATCAATCGGCACCAAACGTTCAATCACGCGCTTGTTCTGCTGCATTTGATTTACTATCATCTGCTCATCCGCGTTCTGTGGATTATCTCCACGAACCAAAGCACGCCAACGTGCTTCAATATCCAGCGCATCGATTTCCACAATGCGCCGGATATTGCCGTCGAGTTCCTGCATACGGAGCACAGGCTCTTGACGCATGGCCAAAAGCATACTGAAAGAAGTGCGGTCATTTCTGTCCAACGCCTCTCCCATCTGCATGGTTAAGTCAAGCGTTTCTGTCAGGGCCGTGTAACGCTTTCTGAGTTGTACCAGCAGCTTCATCCACTGCTCATTCATACGCCGCCTGCCTTCTGTGCCTGTCGGAATGTATCCCTCAGGTCGGTCAATCGGGGCTTTACTTCGGCTAGAACCTTCTCGTTCCGTCCCACCTGTACGCGGCTTAACTCATAAGAAAAGAAATCATACAGGCGGTGCAGATCATGACTGATCGGATACTGCATATCAAGCGTGTCATCCAGATACCTTAGGATTTCCCGACAGCGGATAATTGATTCATCAAAAACCTCATAATTTTGGTTCTTGAGCGCGATTTCCGCACGGGCCAAACGCTTAATCAATTCATCATACAGCAGCATCAGCAGCTCGCCGGGAGTCATCGTATTGATCGACTGTGCTTTGTATTGTTGGTAGCCATGCATATCCATAGCCGGATTACCCCATCCTTTCTATTTTACACCCTTTGTCAATAGCTGCTGCCACCCAAGCTCGACAAATAAGAACTCTGCGAGTTCATTTGTGCGATCAATGTTTCCAATTTGCTGAATTTCGAGGTGTAAAAATCAATTTTATCATTCAGCTGATCGGTCAGGGTATCAATCACATCATCATAGCTGTCAATCCTATCCTGCATCATGTTCTGCAACAATGCCGTCGGAGAATACTGCGAACCAGCCTTTTCAATCAGAATACCCTTGGTTGCACCGGTTGTCGCCGCGTATTTATCGAGCCGCACCTTCAGGCGAGATATCGCGCCGCCCGAGGAAGTGTCATCAACCCACGAAGTGGAGCCATCCGAGTTGGTAACCTGCTTTTGCTCCAGCGGTGCTGTAAACGCCTCTGCAACCGCATCCGGATCGCTGGCCAGGGCAGAACGGAGCTTAGTCTCGTCCAGTGTAATCCTACCCCTATCCGAATAACTGGTGGATACACTTACACCAATCGCATCCAAATTCGAATTGGAGAACACGAAGCGCAGCGCGTTGGACAAATTACCCAGATCGTTATCGCCAAACAGCAAGCCTTGCTTTGCCTTTGTCTCGTATTCCTCGATCTGCTTCTCGGTCATATCCGCCTTCTGATCATCTGTCAGAGGCTTATATGCTTTTCTATGATCCGGCTGGGTCGAATACTGTTTGTTGATTTCCGCAAGAACCTTGTTATAATCCTCAACAAAGCTCTTGACCGCATCGACAATCTTATCCGCATCAACCTTTTTATCAAATGTAACGCGCTCACTCGCGTTGGTCGCCTCAAATGTGCCATTCGCGGTGACCTTGAATCCATCGATATCGAAAGTGTTCGTGCCACTGGTCAGGGTAGTCTTTACGCCGTTAACATACGCTTCCATCCGGGCATCCTGACCTTGGATGACACTAAACTCTTTTCCCTGATAGTTAGCAACATCCTGTCTGCGAACCTTAGCGATATTCCCCTGACCATCATATTCAACTGCACCAAACAGCTTTGCGGCCAAGTTCGCGCCATCATCACCAATTTCAATCCGGCCGCCAGAACCGCCATGCGTGGAGGTGAACACAAACTGATTGGAAGTGGTAGAATAGCTGACCTTAACGCCCGCCTTCTCATTCTTATTAATATCGTTCATGATGGTTCCCAGCGTCGTATCAACCGAATACTCGCCGATTTTCACACCATTGATCTCAAGCGCATACAGCTTGTTACCATTTTCATCCAGCTTGTCGCTGCCATCCTCGTTCTGTACAGCTTGCAAGCCGGTAAATTCGGTGCTGGTTTCACCTAACCCATACAACTCTCCAAGGGTTTTACTGGTATTGACACGGTTAGACGCGCCACGGTCGATGCCGAAGATACCACCCTTGCCGATTACGTTCAACGTACCGGAATTGATAGAAAGCGTATCGCCTTCACCGGCGGACACCAACTCAAATGTAGGCTTGAATGTTCCGTCGCTTTGTACACCGCTTACATGGACGCGGTTGTAGCCGAACGCCTGATCAAACTGGGTTTGCAGGTAATCCTGCATTTTCTGAGCAGCATCTTCTTTACTGGTTGAATTAACAAAAATCTCGTTATACTCGTCTGTTCCCTTTTCCGGCATCTTAATCTTCGCCCTTGTACCGTTATAGGTCACATTCATGGTTGCGCCAGCTAGTACATCAGCCGTCGATTTTTTGGAGAAGAGATCGTCCTTCGTAATCGCTGCACTTGATGTTATCTTCCCTGTGCCGCTCATCGTGGCACCAGCACTCAGATGCAGCGCATTTAATGCAGATTGAGAAGAATCGCTCTTCAGCTCTAAGGTGTTAGTTTCCTTAGCGCCATCGACAAAGCGGAACTCCAAATTATTGCCGGACACCTCTGCCTTGATTTTGGAATTCATCTTGATGCTTGTGCCGTCCGACAAAGAGATGGATGCATTACCAAGCTGCTTATTAATTTCATCCGCCACATCGGCAAGCGAATTGTACTCACGGTCGCTGTCAAATGTAATGGTAAATGTTTTATTGCCGTACTCAAACGAAAGCTGCTGGCCCGCCAGATTGCTGACGTCAACCTTACCCTTCAAGTCTACGGCATTATCAGCCTCAATGCCACTCTTATTGGAAACGCCATTGAGTCCATTAAAGCTGACGGTCTCTGTTTTCGCCAAATTTTCTACTTTGCTGATCTGAATATCACTGCTCGTACGGCCGGAAGCAGAAATCATTCCCGCATTTTTACCCAGAGATGTGATAATGCTCGGCTGGAAAAATGCAGAACTCATCAGATTGGTAGACGAAGTATACGAAGTATACTTGTTGGAAATCTGTACGAGCTGATCGCTGATGCTGCGATAGGCCTCCTGCTGCCACAGGAGAATCTGCTGCCTCTGCTTCTGCGTATCGATTTTTGATTTGATGCCCGAAACCATTCCTTCAATCATAGATTCGGTATCCATACCGCTTGCAAGGCCACTGATAATATTGCTAGAACGACTTCCGTAAATGCTGGAAGAACTGCTACTGCGACTCACATTACTGACTGCCATATTAATCCCTCCTTCCAAAAAAACTGTTATTCGCCTTTGAGAATTGGCGAAAAAGAAAATATGCGATAAAAAAATTTTATTCTATGTTTTTATTTCGACATGTAGTATACTAAACATAAGAGAATATTAAAATTTTTTTCAGATAAGGAAGTGTTTTCTATGGCGGAAATCATTGCCATTACCAACCAAAAGGGCGGCGTCGGAAAAACAACCACAGCAGCCGCGCTCATCGCGTCGCTTTCCGAGCGCGGGTATAAAGTTCTTGGCGTTGACCTCGACCCACAGGGCAATCTTGGTTTCAGCCTTGGCGTGGACATCGAAAACGTGCACACCATGTATGAAGTGTTCAAGAAACAGCTTCCCATCGATCAGGCGATTTGCACCGCAACCTACGGAGACCTCCTTGCCTCCAACATTTTGCTGTCCGGCGTTGAGCTGGAATGCAACAAACCTGGACGCGAATACATGCTTAAAACCGAGTTGTCGCTGGTTTCCGCTCGCTATGACTATATTATCATCGACACCCCTCCTGCTCTCAACCTTCTGACCGTCAACGCTTACGTTTCCGCTGATAAACTCATCATTCCGATGGCACCAGAAATTCTCAGTCTGCTGGGCGTAACACAAATCAAAGAAACCATCGAAACCGTCCGACAATATTACAACCCCAGCCTTAAGGTCATCGGCATCCTGCTGAATAAATTCAACGCTCGCCTGAACCTAAATCGCGACGTGCTGGAACTTTCCCAGCAAATCGCCCAGCAGCTTGACACCAAGGTTTTTGAGTCTAAAATCCGTCAAAGCGTTATGGTGGCGGAAGCGCCCGCGCACGGGGAGAGCATTGTTACCTATTCCCCCACTTGTAAGCCCGCTATGGATTTCGCTGCTCTTGTAGACGAAATCCTCGCTGATAAATCCTAAACACGGAAGGGAAGTTAAAAGATGGCATCAAAACGCAGTAACAAAACCGCACGCGTGCTGAACTTGATAGCAACCCCCAGCGACGCTGCACCAGTCGAAGCCGAACAGTCGACCGTCCCAGCCGCATCTGCGGAAACGCAAGCAACGCCCGCGGCAGCCCCTAAGGAAAAAGCTCGTTCCGGCGCAAAAAAAACCAAGAATACCTCCAAAGCTGCAACATCCCAATCGACACCTGCCGTACCTGTCCCGGAAGAACCTTCGCCGGCTTCGGAAACGACCGCATCAGAACAACCGCAACCGCAAGCCACTTCCGCCCCCATGCCGCAGCCTGTAGTTCCCATCGTACAAACTGTACGGGAAAAAGAGCAGCAGCTTTCAGATGACATTAAATCAGGGCTGCTGCAGGCCCTAAGTGAAGCGGAAACGCCCGCACAATCGACCGATCCGTCCCCCATTAGCGAGCCGCAAGATTCGGCAGCGGATGAGGACATAAATGATCCGGAAACCGTAGAGCTATCCGTTCCGGAACAGGAAACTACGATAGAACCAGCCACAGAGTCGGAATCCGAACAGGTGTCGTTAGAAGCACCGCAACCAGAAGAGACCGCGCCTTCTGCCAAATCGTCAGAACCGGATCGGACCGCCATTAAAGTACCGCAACCTCAGAAGCCAGCCGAGGAAATTTACACCCCCGCCGGAGAACAAAATGTTGAATACACCAATGTCCTGCAAGAGCTGGTTGAAGAAACTTCGCTGTATTATATCGAAAATATGCTGCAATGCCGTTGTCAGCGCTGTATTGTCGATATGAAAGCACTTGCATTGACCAACCTCCCTTCTAAATATGTGGTACTCGAAAAATCCAAGCGAGCTGCTTATATGAGCGTTTATGCAGCACGATACGAAAAGGAATTATCCGTTCAGATGATGCGCGCTTGCGTTATTATTAACGAACATCCGCATCATTAAAATAAAAAATCCTGCGTCTTGTGACGCAGGATTGAGCCTGTCGAAAAACTAACGTTTTTCCGACAATCTGTGTTTTGACTTCGCAAAACACGGACGTCCGAAAGTTCCCATGCGGAAACTTTCTCCCTCTGAGAGAATAAAAACCGTGATACATGCTCCCGGTTTTTATGACTTTGCTTCGCAAAGTCTATTTTACGCGCGCTGCCGCGCGACATCCTGCATTCTCAAAAACAGATTTTATCTGCAATTTCAGAGCGCTGACACGGTTCAGCGCTCTTTTTTGTATTTTCTCCTGCTCCGCCGCAGGGCATCTGCGTCGTTTTTCTTTCTTTTTCCAAACCCTCCCGTAGGGCGGGCTGCCCTCAGCCCGCCGCACAACATCCTCGCCGTTTTCTTTCTCTTTTTGTGCGTTTTACATAGGATTGCGCACTTTACATCAATTTTACATACACCTGCTTTTGCATTTTACACAGCTCTTGTAAGCTATTACTGTAACGAAAAGCAAGTGATAAAAAAGGAGAACAAAATCATGAAGAAAAATGTATCCCTGCTTCTGGCAGCGCTCATGCTGACCGGCGCACTGGCAGGCTGCGGCAGCAGCGCTTCCACCTCTGCCGGCGCACAGGACAGCAGCGCAGCTGACACCGGCGTTTCCGGCGCGATCACGGTCATTTCCCGCGAGGACGGCTCGGGCACGCGCGGCGCGTTCGTTGAGCTGACCGGCGTCGAGGAGAAGAACGCCGACGGCCAGAAGGTTGACAATACCACCGCAGACGCGGAAATCGCAAACAAGACCGACGTCGTTCTGACGAGCGTTGCAGGCAACGAGAAGGCCATCGGCTACATCTCCCTCGGCGCACTGAACGACACCGTAAAGGCAGTCAAGGTTGACGGCGCAGAGGCGACCGTAGACAACGTAAAAGCAGGCTCCTACAAGCTGTCCCGTCCGTTCAACATCGCAACCAAGGGTGAGCCGACCGGCGTCGCCAAGGATTTCATTAACTTCATCCTCTCAAAGGACGGCCAGGCAGTCGTTACCGACAACAAGTACATCGCAGTAGACGACGCAGCCGATGCTTTCGTATCCGACGGCTCCTCCGGCAAGATCGCAGTCGGCGGTTCCTCCTCGGTTTCTCCGGTCATGGAGAAGCTCATCGAGGCTTACAAGAACGTCAACCCGAACGCCGCTATCGACCTTCAGACCTCTGACTCCACCTCCGGCATGACCGGCGCGATGGACGGCACGTTCGACATCGGCATGGCATCCCGCGAGCTGAAGGACGAGGAAGCAGCCCAGCTGACCGGCACGGTCATCGCACTGGACGGCATCGCAGTGGTTGTCAACCCGGCGAACACCATCGACGACCTTTCGATGGACCAGATCAAGAGCATCTATGTCGGCGACATCACCGACTGGAGCGACCTCGCGTAAGACAACCGAACAGGGAAATCCGGGGCGAAACACTTCGTCCCTTTCCCCATATATGGAGTGAAATTATGAAAAACTTCCGAGAAAATCTGATGCACGCGGTCTTTTTCGTGTGTGCGCTGACCTCCATCGCCGCCGTCGTGCTCATCTGTGTGTTCCTGTTCGCCAACGGCGTGCCCGCCATGCGTGAAATCGGTCTGCTCGACTTTCTGACGGGCGCGAAGTGGAAGCCGGGCAACGACATCTACGGCATTCTGCCGATGATCCTCGGCAGCATCTACATCACCGCGGGCGCGGTCGTCATCGGCGTGCCCATCGGCCTGCTGACCGCCATTTTCATGGCGTACTACTGCCCGAAAAAGCTCTACGTTCTGCTCAAGCCCTGCACCGAGCTGCTCGCCGGCATCCCGTCCATCGTCTACGGCTTCTTCGGCATGGTCATTATCGTGCCCTGCATCCGCACAGTCGCAGCGTTCTTCGGCGCGGACGTTTCCGGCTCGTCCATTCTCGCGGCGTCCATCCTGCTCGGCATCATGATCCTGCCGACCATCATCGGCGTATCCGAGGCGGCGCTGCGTGCCGTTCCCTCCGCCTACTATGAGGGCGCAGTCGCCATGGGCGCACGCCACGAACGCGCGGTGTTTACGGTCATGCTCCCGGCGGCGAAGTCCGGCGTGCTCGCAGGCGTTGTCCTCGGCATCGGCCGCGCCATCGGCGAGACCATGGCGGTCATCATGGTTGCAGGCAACCAGCCGCGTCTGACCGGCAATATGCTCAAGGGCATCCGCACCATGACCGCAAACATCGTTATGGAAATGGGCTATGCGACCGGACTGCACCGCGAGGCGCTTATCGCGACCGGCGTTGTGCTGTTCGTCTTTATCCTCATCATCAATCTCACCTTCTCGGTACTCAAAAGGAGGAAGCAGGCATGACAAGAGAAGCTGTCGGAAACGCTCCCGTTTCCCGTGAAAAAACGCGCACGAATCGCGTCTGCGGCGGTGCATCGACCGCTGTGCTCAAGGGTCTGGTCTACGCCGCGGCGACCCTCACCTTCGCCGTGCTGCTGTTCCTCATCGGCTATATTCTGGTGTCCGGTCTGCCGCACCTGAAGCCGTCGCTCTTTTCCCTGCACTACACCTCGGAGAACGTTTCCATGCTGCCCGCCATCGTCACGACCGTGGAAATGACCGTGCTCGCCCTGCTGATTTCGGTCCCGCTCGGCCTGTTCACCGCAGTTTACCTGAATGAGTACGCAAAGCGCGGCAACAAGCTCGTCAGCATCATCCGCGTCACCACCGAAACGCTTTCCGGCATCCCGTCCATCGTCTACGGCCTGTTCGGCATGCTGTTCTTCGTCACGCAGCTCCACTGGGGCTATTCGCTGATTGCCGGCGCGATGACCCTCGCCATCATGATTCTGCCGCTCATCATGCGCACCGCAGAGGAAGCGCTCATGAGCGTGCCGGACTCCTATCGTGAAGGCTCGTTCGGCCTCGGCGCCGGCCGCCTGCGCACTGTGTTCCGCATCGTGCTCCCGGCTGCGATTCCGGGCATCCTGTCCGGCATTATCCTCGCCATCGGCCGCATCGTCGGCGAGACCGCTGCGCTTATCTTCACCGCCGGCACCATGGCGCAGATTCCCGGCCTTACCCAGTCCGGCCGCACGCTCGCCATTCATATGTACGTGCTCTCGGGCGAGGCGCTGCACATGAACGAGGCGAACGCCACCGCTGTCGTGCTGCTGCTCGTCGTGCTCGCGATGAATGCGCTCTCCGCGTTTGTCGCACGCAAACTGACCAAGAAGTAATCCCATGAAACACGAACCGCAATCCATCCGCCGCTTCGCGCCCCTGTGCGCCACGGGTGCGGGAGCCGACAGCGAAATTGCGCAGCGCCTTGCGGAAAGCCGCGCACTTCGCGCGATAAACGATCAATTCACCGGAAGAGGTAGCTATATGAGTGAAAATAAAATCGAAATCCGGGACATGAACCTGTACTACGGCGATTTTCATGCCCTGCATGGTATCAATCTCGACATCAAGGCCAACGAGATCACCGCGTTCATCGGCCCGTCCGGCTGCGGCAAGTCCACCCTGCTGCGCTCGCTCAACCGCATGAACGACCTCGTCGAAGGCTGCCGCATCACGGGCGATATCCGCCTCGACGGCCAGGACATCTACCGCAGCTGCGACGTCAACCTGCTGCGCCGCCGCGTCGGCATGGTGTTCCAGAAGCCCAACCCGTTCCCGATGTCCATCTACGACAACATCGCCTACGGTCCGCGCACCCACGGCATCCGCAGCCGTTTGCAGCTCGATGAGATCGTCGAGACCTCGCTGCGCCGCGCCGCCATCTGGGACGAAACGCGCGACAGCCTGAACAAGTCCGCGCTCTCCATGTCGGGCGGCCAGCAGCAGCGTATCTGCATCGCCCGCGCCCTCGCCGCCAACCCCGAGGTGCTGCTGATGGACGAGCCGACCTCCGCACTCGACCCGATTTCGACCGCGAAGATCGAAGACCTTGTGCTCGAACTGAAAAAAGATTATACTATCGTTATGGTAACTCATAATATGCAGCAGGCCACCCGCGTTTCGGACACGACCGCCTTCTTCCTGCTCGGCGACATGATCGAAGCGGACGATACGGAAAAGCTGTTCTCCATGCCGCAGGACAAGCGCACCGAGGACTACATTACGGGGAGGTTCGGCTGATATGAGAAACCGTTTTGACAACCAGCTCGCGGAGCTGAACAAGGAACTGATTTCGATGGGTGCGCTGTGCGAGAACGCCATCGCGAGCGCGGTAAAGTCGCTGCTTGAGAGCAACACCCGGCTCGCGGCCTCCGCCATCCGCATCGACCACGAAATCGACCGCAAGGAGCGCGAAATCGAGTCCATGTGCCTCAAGCTGCTGCTTCAGCAGCAGCCGGTCGCAAGCGACCTTCGCCTCATCTCGTCCGCGCTCAAAATGATCACCGACATCGAGCGCATCGGCGACCAGGCGAGCGACATTGCGGAAATCGTCACCTGCCTGTCCGGCGCGTGCGGCCACAACAAGCACATCGACCAGATGGCGCAGGCGACCATCAAGATGGTAACCGACAGTCTGGACGCCTTCGTCCGCCGCGACCTGACGCTTGCGTGGAGCGTCATCGAGTACGATGATGTGGTGGACCGCCTGTTTGACGAGTGCAAGCAGGACCTCATCGCGGAAATCGCGCAGAACCCCACGGACGGCGAGCGCGTGCTCGATGTGCTGATGATTGCGAAATATCTGGAGCGTATCGGCGACCACGCGACCAACATCGCGGAGTGGGTGGAGTTTTCCATCACCGGCACGCACAAGAGCGAAACCCACGTGTGAATACTGTCGCGGAACCCATGTATACACATGGGTTAGAGCCTGTTTACCAATAATACAGAACTTTTAAGGAGATAACCCCAATGATCTACTGCGTGGAAGACGATGCGGGCATCCGCGAACTTGTCGTCTATACCCTGCAAAACACCGGCATGGAGGCGCGCGGATTTTCTGACGGCGCGGCGCTGACGGCTGCCCTGCGCGGCGCGAAACCCGACCTCATCCTGCTCGACATCATGCTGCCCGGCGAGGACGGCATCTCGATCCTTCGCCGTCTGCGCAGCCTGCCCGATACCGCCGCCATTCCGGTCATTCTGCTGACCGCGAAGAACACCGAGTACGACAAGGTCATCGGTCTGGACAGCGGCGCGGACGACTACATCGCAAAGCCGTTCGGCATGATGGAGCTTGTCGCGCGTATCCGCGCCGTGCTCCGCCGCTCGCAGGACAAGCTGCTCTCCGCCGACAGCCATCCGCTGACCGCCGGCGCGATTTCGATTGACGAGCGTGCGCACACGGTATGCGTTTCCGGCCGCGACGTCCAGCTGACGCTCAAGGAATATCAGTTGCTCGTGCTGCTGATGAAAAATCAGGGCGCGGTGCTCACGCGCGATGTGCTGCTCGAAAACATCTGGGGTTACGGCAGCGAGAGCGAAACCCGCACGGTCGATGTGCACATCCGCACGCTCCGCCAGAAGCTCGGCGACAGCGGTGCGCTGATTGAAACCGTGCGCGGCGTCGGCTACCGCATGGGTGCAGCCGGATGAGAAAACGTGTTTTCGGAAGCATTTTTCTCACCTCGCTCGTCACGCTCATGTTGACCGCCGGGCTGTTCCTGCTCGCCGTCCACGCCGGGCTGACGCGCGACCTGCGCAGCCGTCTGGCGAAGGAGGCCGGCTATCTCGCCTCGACCGTTTCCGCCGACAGCGACCTTTCCGACATCAGCTCGCTCGGCCTGCTCTGCGCCGACCGCCTGACGCTCATCTCACGCGATGGCACCGTGCTCTATGACAACCAGAACGGCGCCTCCGGCATGGAAAACCACCTCGGCCGCCCCGAAATTCAACAGGCCGCCGAAACCGGCGTCGGTGAGGACAGCCGTCTTTCCGAGACCCTTGAGCAGCAGACCTATTACTACGCGCTGCGGCTCGCAAACGGCGATTTTCTGCGTGTTTCCGCCACCGCGGACAGCGCTTTCGGGGCGCTTTCGAGCGCGTCGCCGTGGATCGTGCTCGTGGTGCTGCTGGCGCTGCTCGTTGCGGCCCTGCTCGCGAGCCGCCTGACCCATGTCTTTCTCGCGCCGATTACCTCGCTCGACCTGCACGACCCGCTGAAAAACGCGGCATATGACGAGCTTTCCCCCCTGCTGCACCGCATCGACCGCCAGAACCGCCGCATCCGCGTGCAGATGGACGAGCTGCGCCGCCGTCAGGCCGAGTTTGATGACATCACCGCCCGCATGGA
>ERZ772937.884-NODE-884-length-23736-cov-2.886998_pt1 | contig 23736 bp, 10 predicted proteins | sample MGYA00512113_ERZ772937 | MGnify/ENA primary metagenome ERZ772937 (study PRJEB29015, sample SAMEA2737649) | human gut metagenome | biome: human gut; feature: human-associated habitat; material: faeces | place: China | collected 2012 ... | reverse complement strand
GGGGGTAGTACACGCGAAGAACCGCCTTCGGTCAACCTTGGAAAAGCCGGGGGCATCCCGCTGCCGCCGGCCGGTTCGCCCGTCGGAGTGTCCGCCGAGCAGTTACAGCGCAAGCCGGGAGAAAGCCCCGAAGAGCATATCGCACGAATCACGGCGCTGCTCGATGCCGCGGCCGAAGCAATGGCGATAGCCGCCGCGGAACGCCGCCGCAGGATGGAAGAACAGAAAAGAAGAGCCAAAATAAAACTGTAACCAAATTTGACTGTGATATAGCTATCTGTTTCCAGCCTTTGAAAGAGAAGGAAATTTTCAAGGTGATGCAGGAGACCGTTTTCATGCGCAACGATCTGTTTGCCAATGCGATGAATCCCGCCGAGCCGCGCAACACGTCGCTCGTCCGCAAGCACTACGCTGCCTTGCGTACCGAGATTGACGACGCTTTCGGCAAGCTCTTCGAAAAACAGAGCAAGATCAGCGACCAGAAGTAATTCACGAGTCCTTTCCCGCACGGAAACGGGATAACGTCTTGACGAGGTGGCGGTTTTCGGATTGCTGCCCCGTTTTTTTTGCAATCCTGCGACTAGGGCACCGCGATTTTGCATATCCGGGAATTTATGTCTATTTTTACTCGGGATTCCGGTAGTACCTCTTTAAAATCGATCATGAAAATTCGTTTGCTGCTTTCTCTGATGCTCTTACTGCCTGCAGCCCTTCCGGCCGGGGCGCAGCCGGCCGAAAATCTCGGAAAACAATTCCGGGAACTCGACCGGGTCATTGCCAACCGGGAGGTCTATGCGGCGCGGCGCGAAGGGCAGTTCGAAGAGATCAAATACCGGCTCGCTCACGGCAGCCTCTCCCCCGAGGAACGTTTCTACGATTACGGGCGGCTGTTTAACGAGTATCTTTCGTATCAAGTCGATACGGCCATCCATTACGCCCTGCTGAAAAAGGAGCTGGCGCTCAGGAGCGGCGACAGTCTGAAGATACTCGAAACGGACCTCAACCTCGCGCAGATCTATGCCATTGCCGGACTGAATCAAGATGCGTTCGAGATACTCAATGCCATGTCGACCCGCCATTTCACTCCGTTCTTGCACAGTTATTACCACAATATCTATAGCTTGCTTTACGAGGACGTCTACCAGTCGATCGACAATCCCGAACTCAAGCGGCACCACTACGAACTCCTGCACGATGCCTATACGACGTTGCTCGGATCGCAGTCGCCTAACGAGGACGGCAGCAGCTACTACTATACGAAAGCCAACCTGCTGAATCTCGAGAACCGCCATTCCGAAGCGCGTGAATGGCTGGAGACGAATGCCGAACGCATGAAGACCAATATGCGCGAGGAGGCCATCTATTACTACCTGCTGGCCGAAACCTGCATCCACGGCGGCGGGACGCGCGGCGAGGCCGAACGTTTCTATGTCCGTTCGGCCATCATCGACTTGAAGACCGGCATCAAGGAGTATGTTTCGCTCCACCGGTTGGCGCAGATGCTCTATGCCGACGGCGAGATCAACCGGGCTTACCGCTATCTGAAGGTGGCCCTCGAGGATGCCAACTACTGCAATTCGCAGAAACGGCTGGTCAAGGTGTCGCAGTTGCTGCCGATTATTGACAACGACTATCAGATACGCCGCAACCGCCAGCAGCGCAATCTTTACATCAGCCTTTCCTTTCTGGCCCTGCTGGTGGTGCTGCTCATTGCGGCACTTACCTATATTAATAAACTCTACCGGAACAACCGCCGGGTGGGGCTCCGGCTGGCGGCCCTGAATAACGAACTGAAAGAGCTGAACAGCCATCTGAGCGAGTCGAACCTCATCAAGCAGACCTATATCGTGCGGTATATGGATTTCTGCCTGAACTATATCGACCAGATGGATTCGCGCCTCAAGCGCATCGCACGTCTGCTCGACGGCAATAACCGCGACGCGCTGCGCAAGGCGCTGGACCCGGCGGCGTTCGCCCGCGAGAACCTCGAGCTGTTCTACAACAATTTCGATATCACCTTTCTGAAACTCTTTCCGTCGTTCGTGGAGGAGTACAATAAACTGCTGAAGCCCTCCGAACGCATCGTGCTGAAGGCTCCCGACGCACTTACCACCGAACTGCGCATCTATGCGCTCGTCCGGCTGGGTATCACCGACAGCGTGCAGATCGCGCAGTTCCTGCATTGTTCGCTCTCGACGGTCTATAACAACCGGACCTCGGCCCGCAACAAGGCTTGTGTGGATCGCAGCCGCTTCGAACATTTCGTCGCCCGCATCGGCATAGCCGAGGAGATCGGCAGCGACGGGCTGAAATAGCCCGGAGGCGATTCCCTCCACTACCGGGAGCGCTACCGATATAAATCGGTTGTGTTTATTCATATCGTTGATTATTAGCTGAATTCTTCGAAAAAACCACTACTTTTTAGCTCCCTGCTCTTGCAGGAGGCTCGGCGGCGGTATAAATTTGTCTTCAGAGCGGCAGGTTCGTTTGCCGCCGGCTAATCTAATAACAATAACCTAAACCAACCGGAGTATGCGAAAAACTCTACCTTGTTGTATACGCGCAATGCTGTCTGTCCTCGCCCTGTTTCTGTCTGCGGCGGCGGCTTCGGCGGGAACGATCCCGATTAACGGCCTGGTCGTTAATAAGGGAAAAGAGCCGATGGTCGGCGTTACGGTCCTGCTCAAAGGCACCTCGCAGGGCGTTACGACCGATGCTGAAGGCCGTTTCTTCATCGATGTCCCCGACAAGAAAAGCGTTCTGAGCTTCGGCTTCGTCGGCTACCAGATGCAGGAAATCGTGGTCGGCAGCCGGATCAATCTCCATGTCATCCTCGAAGAGCAGGTTTCGGAACTCGACGAGGTGGTCGTTGTGGGCTACGGTACGCAGCGGAAGCTGAGCGTCGTGGGGGCCGTCGAGGGCCTCGCCCCGAAGGACCTGCAGATCGGTACTAACCGCTCGCTGAGCAACAACCTTGCGGGGCAGCTTTCGGGCGTGATCGCCGTGCAGCGCACGGGCGAGCCGGGCAAGGACAATTCAGACTTTTGGATTCGCGGCATCAGCACCTTCGCCGGAGGCTCCACGCCGCTGGTGCTGGTCGACGGCGTCGAGCGTTCGCTCAACGACATGGACCCGGCCGAGATCGAGTCGTTCTCGATCCTGAAGGATGCCGCCGCGAGTGCCGTCTACGGCGTGCGGGGTGCCAACGGTGTGATCCTGATCAACACCAAACGCGGCGAGGTGGGACCTCCGAAAGTCTCGCTGCGTTACGAGGTCGCCATGAGCGAGCCGACGAAGCTCCCGGAATTCGTCGATGCGACCACCTATATGGAGGTCATGAACGCTATCGCGTCGGACAGCCGCATCACGCTGCCGTTCTCTCAAAAGCAGATCGGCCTCACGAAATCCCGGTACGATACGGACCTCTATCCCGATGTCGACTGGATCGACGCCATCACGAAGAAACATGCCTGGAACCAGCGCGTGAACGTCAATGTCAACGGCGGTTCGCCCGTGCTGCGCTACAATGTCACGGCCTCGGTCTACAACGAGCGGGGCATCATGGAGCGCGACGACAGCCAGTCGTGGGACGGTTCGACCAAGCTGACCCGTTACAACGTCCGTTCGAACGTCGATGTGGACATCACCAAAACCACGCTGCTGAAAATCAACATCGGCGGCTACCTGCAGCGGCAGAACAAGGTCAACCACGACATCGAGGACCTGTTCAACGTAGCCTTCAACACGCCGCCGTTCGTCCATCCGACCATCTATTCCAACGCCCGCAAGGACGGCAACCAGAATCCCTGGGCGCTGGCCACGCAGACCGGCTACCAGCGTCTCTCCAACTCCAAGATCGAGAGTCAGGCTTCGCTCGAGCAGAACCTGAAATTCATCACCCCGGGTCTGCGGGCCCGTGTGACCTTCGCTTTCGACAGTTCGAACGCCAGCCTCGTGCGGCGCGGAAAGACGCCCGATTACTACAATCCGGCCACGGGGCGCGACGACGACGGCAACCTGATTATGAACATCGCCAGCTACGGACAGGAGTTTCTCGACCATGCCTCGTCGGGTGAATTCGGCGAGCAGACGACCTATCTCGAAGGCGCCGTGAGCTATTCGCGCGAGTTCGGCAAACACTATGTCGATGCCATGCTGCTCTACAACCAGCGCAGTTACGACACCGGCGAGAAGCTGCCTTACCGCAACCAGGGCTTCGCGGGGCGTTTCTCCTACTCCTACGACCGCCGTTATGTCGCCGAGTTCAATTTCGGATACAACGGTTCGGAGAATTTCGCCCGCGATCACCGCTTCGGCTTCTTTCCTTCGGTGGCCGTCGGCTGGCTGATCTCCGAGGAACACTTTATGGAGCCGGCCCGCGACGTGCTGTCGAAGCTCAAGCTGCGCGGTTCCTACGGCATCGTCGGTAACGACCGCATCAACGGACTGCGCTTCGCCTATATCACCACGCTGGGAACCAACAATGGCTATTCGTGGGGTACGGACGGCAGCGGCGGCCACACGACCCAGGGCAATGTCGCCCATACGGGCCGCTGGGAGGGACACCAGGGAGTCGCCGACCTCACTTGGGAGGAGTCCGCGAAATTCGACATCGGCCTGGAACTGGGGCTCTGGAATGCCCTGAACCTGCAGGCGGACTATTTCTTCGAGCGCCGTAGCAACATCTTCATGCAGCGCACCAATATCCCCGGCTCGGCAGGCTTCATCGACTCCCCGTGGGCCAACTACGGCATCGTCGAAAACCGGGGTGTCGATCTGGCGCTGGAGTTCAACAAGCAGTTCGGCCGCGACTGGTTCCTTTCGCTCAAGGGCACGTTCACCTTCGCCCGCAACAAGGTGAAATTCTGCAACGAGATCAGCTACATCGACAACAACGGTCGCGACTGCCCGTGGCGCTACCAGACCGGCCGCCGCGTGGGTGAGAATTTCTGCTACATCTTCGACCACTTCGTGGCCGACCAGGGCGAGGCCGACCGCCTGAACGCGATGAACGGCGGCAGCGGATTCGCCATCTGGGGGCCCGTACAGCCGGGCGACGTGGTCTACAAAGACCTCAACGGCGACGGTGTGGTCAACAACTACGACCGCGCAGCCATCGGCAACCCCCGTACGCCCGAGATCCAGTTCGGCATTCCGCTGGGACTCTCCTACAAGGGCTTCGACTTCAGCATGCTGTGGCAGGGCTCGGCGCTCTGCTCCGTACAGCTGAGCGGCCCGGCCGTATGGGATTTCCCGCTCTACGACCAGTCGCGTATCGGCAAGGTGCGCCGGATGCACCTCGACCGCTGGACGCCCGAAACGGCAGCTACGGCGAAATACCCCGCCCTGCACTACGGCATCCACAACAACAATAAACAGCAGTATTCGAGCCTCTTCCTCTACGACGCTTCGTACATCCGCCTGAAGAACATCACGCTGGGTTACACCATCCCGATCAACAAGCGCATCCTCGAAAAGGTCCGCGTATACGTATCGGGCGAGAACCTCGCCTACTGGTCGCCCCTGAAGCGCTACAGCAAGACGGTCGATCCCGAAGTAGCCACGACCAGCGCCACCAACGACTGTCTGTATCCCTATTCGCGGACCTTCTCCGTAGGCGTGGACATCACCTTCTAAACTAACCGGAAAGCATTATTTCGATCAACCATGAAAACTATCAGCAAAATATTGATATTCGTTTCGATGAGTCTGGCGCTGTCGGGCTGCGACGACTTCCTGACCAAGGAGCCGGAAACGAACCTTTCGCCCAATACGTTCTTTTCGAGCGAAGCGGAGCTGGAGCTTTGGACCAACCGCTTCTACAGTCTCTTCGCAGGTCCCGACACCGATGCCATTCAGGTCTCCGACATCCAGATCGCCAAGAACCTCAGCTCCGTACAGCAGGGCACGCGCTCCCCGGCCACCGAAAACTGGGGCACAAGCGCATGGGCCTACCTGCGTTACATCAACTACTACCTCGAACGTTCGGGCAACTGCTCTGACGAGACTGTCCGCCAGCGCTACGACGGCGTGGCCTATTTCTTCCGCGCGCTGTTCTACTTCGAAAAGGTGCGCAAATACGGCGACATCCCCTATTACGACTTCGTGATTCCGTCGAACGACTGGGCTTCGCTCAAACGGCCGCGCGACAGCCGCGGATTCGTGATGAAGAAGGTCATGGAGGACCTCGACCGCGCCATCACGGACCTGCCCGACAACTGGCCGAGCGACGCGCTCTACCGCCTGAGCAAAAACGCCGCCCGCGCCATGAAGGCCCGCGCCGCGCTCTACGAAGGCACCTTCCGCAAATACCACGGCATCGCCGACGAGACGATCGACGGGGTGACCATCTCGGCCGACTATTTCCTCCAACTGGCCGCCGACGCCGCATGGGCCATCATGGAGCAGAACAAATATTCGCTCTACAAAGGCAATACGCTCAAACTCGACGCCCCCTACCGCGAATATTTCATCCTCGAAGACGGCGACGCCAAGGAGACGATCCTCTCGATGCGCTTCAACGCCGACATCCTCGTGCGCCACGGCATCCAGTTCACGTTCCGCAACATGCGCCACAGCGCCACCCAGCGGCTGGTGAACCACTACCTGATGGCCGACGGCTCGAAGATTCAGGACCAGCCCGGATACGAGACCATGACCTACAACCAGCAGTTCCAGAACCGCGACCCGCGCATGGCGCAGACGCTCATGGCTCCGGGATATGTCGATCTGAACGGCATCGACGAGGTGATCGAGGACTGCAAGAGCTACGACATGACGGGTTACCGCTTCATCAAGTTCGTGAGCGACGACACGCATAACGGCGCCACCACCTCGACCACCGACTGGCCGGTATTCCGCTATCCGGAAATCCTGCTGACCTACGCCGAGGCCAAGGCCGAGCTGGGCACGCTGACCCCGGAAGACATCGCCCTGACCGTGGACGTCGTCCGCGACCGCGTGGGCATGCCGGTCCTCGACATGGCGGCCGCCAACAACAATCCCGATCCCCTGATGGCCAGCTACTACCCCAACGTCAATTCCGGAGCGAACAAAGGCGTGATCCTCGAAATCCGCCGCGAACGCACCGTCGAACTTCCCTGCGAAGGCCTGCGCCAGTGGGATATGCTCCGCTGGAAGGAGGGCGCCCAGCTGGTTCCCTCGTCGAACGGACTCGACGGCTTCCTCGGCTGCTACTTCCCCTCGCTGGGCGAATACGACATGAACGGCGACGGCAAGATGGACCTCTGCCTCTGGAGCGGCACCAAGCCCGCCACGACCTGCGACGCGATGCTCGAAATCGGCGAAGGCAAGGACGCCCAGCTGACCGACGGCACGAGCGGCTATATCGTCTGCTTCCGGGGCCGCACCTACAAATGGGAGGAGGGCCGCGACTATCTGTGGCCGATCCCGACCGACCAGCGCGTGGCCACGGGCGGCGCACTGAGCCAGAATCCGGGTTACGAAGACGGACTGAGCTTCTGACGCCCCTTTGCTCCGCGACACAAAGAAGAGGTATTCCGGTGACCGGAATACCTCTTCTTCGAAAAAACAGACTCACCAAAACCATCAAGACCATGAAAAAACTGCTTTTGCTGCTCTTTGCGGCAGCTCTCTCCCTCTCCGCTTCCGAACCTGCGCGGGCGTGGGGCCGCGAAGGCCACGAAACGATCGCCAAGATCGCCGAACGCAACCTCACCAAACGGGCCAAGAAACGGATCGAGAAGTATCTCGGCGGGCACTCCGTCGTCTACTACGCCAAATGGATGGACGAATACCGCCAGACGCCCGAATACGCCTTCACCAACGACTGGCACACGGCGCCCGTGGGTGCGGACCTGCGCTACGGCGACGAACTGCTCAAGCCGGGAAAGGGCAACGCCGTTTACGGGCTTGAGCTGGCGATCCGCAACCTCAGGGATTACCGCAGCCTGACCGACTCGGCCGTAGCGGTCAATCTGAAATACGTCATCCATCTGGTCGGCGACATGCACTGCCCGGCGCATATCAAATACACGACCCACAACACGAAGTACGACGTGCTGTTCGAAGACAAGTACCACAAGCCCCACAAGTATTACGTCCACCACGTCTGGGACAACGAGATCATCACCACGACCCGTATCTGGTCCGTCACCGAGTGGGCCGACGAGCTGGACCGCGCATCGAAACGGGAGAAGGCCGCCGTGCAGGCCGGTACGCCGCGCGACTGGCTGCACGACAGCGCCGTGACCTGCGAAGTGCAGTTCGAGTGGGCCAAGCCCGACGAGCGGCTGGGACAGGACTTCCTGAACAAGGCCCTGCCGCTGGTCGAACACCAGATCCGCAATGCCGGTTACCGGCTGGCGGCCGTCCTGAACGAGCTTTTCGACTGACGCGGCCGGAGCAGCGAATAAAAGAGCCGTCACTCGCAGCGAGTGACGGCTCTTTTCATAACGGGGCGATCCCTCTTCCGAGACCCCTCCGCCGATGCGGCGGTCAGTCGTGCCGCCCCTGCGAACGCAGGTAGGAGATCAGCAGTTCCGGACGGTCGGTCTGAATCATCGTCGCGCCCATGTCGAGCAGCTTGCCGTAAACCGAGCCGGGATCGTCGCTCTCCCACGCCGCATCGTCGCACAAGCCGCCGCAGAGCGACTCCCACAACGAATTGACCCAAAGTTTCGATCCGCTCTCCACCACCTTTTCCATGCAATCCTTCACTTCAGGCGTGTACTCGTTCCAGCAAACCTCGTAGGCCAGCGGCACGATACCCTTCGACATGTATTCGCCGAAAAGCTCCTGTCCCTGCGGTTTGAGAATGTCGATGATCGGCATATACATCATGTTGTGCTCGTATTCGCCGAATTTGGCGGCGACGGCCTCCGCCGGACGCTTGCCCTTGATGAGCATCTGCTCCGTCACGCCAAGCTCCTCGCTGATCTTCAGCGCCATGTCGTAAAACTCATATCCTTGGTCGATATTCACCACGATACGGTCCTTGCAGACCTCCAGCGCTTCGCGCAGGGTCGGCATCTTCCGGGGCGTACGCACGCCGTGCGCCGTACGCAGGAAGCAGCGCTGAATCGAATCATAGGTGATGTCGCACACACGTCCCCGCCCGGTAGTGGTCCGGTCGATGGTATGGTCGTGGCAGAGCACCAACACGCTGTCCTTCGTCAGTTTGAGGTCCAGCTCCATGATATCGACGCCCATGCGGATCACCGACTCGATGGCGGGAATCGAATTCTCCGGATAGTTGCGCCAGTCTCCGCGGTGCGAAGCCACCACGATGTATTTCGACGCGGGATCGTGAATCTCGGCCACGATTTTCGCCGCATGCGTCGGATATTCCGGAGCGGCGGTTTTAGGTCCGGCGCATCCCCACAACAATGCGGGGATGGCCAGAATACAGCTGACAAGTCTCTTCATAAAAGTTTACGCAATTTGGTTTATCGTTCGATAAAATAGTCGCCCTCGTTACCCAGCACGATCTGCTCGGCCACCGAACGCAGGTAGGCCGCCTTGTCGGGATTCAATCCGCAGTCGGCCGGATCTGCGCCGAACCGCTCGCCGAAAAGCACCAGATAATTGACGCAGGCCTTCAGGTATGCGCCGTACTCCGACTGATGCTTGCTGTCCGAGTAGTAGAGGTTGATGCCCGAACCGCCCTCGCGCACCTGCCTGAAGGCGGGGCCGATCGGCGACACCCAAGTCCCGGCGGCCTTTGCCATGGCTTTGGCCCCGGCGTCGTTATAGGTCTCGAAGGTCGGGAAATCGGTAAATCCGCCGTAGGACGCCGACGAGAAGGTCCACGTCTCCTCCAGAATCACCTTGCACGAAGGCGACGCGGCGCGCACCTTGTCGGCCAAGGTCGTAAGGCCCGTGAGGATCGACGCCGTGGCGTCGCGGCCATAGTTGGCGGGATTCTGGCTCTGGTCCTGCAGGAAAGCGAAATCGTAACCGCCCTGTTCGATGACGTCGGTCGAGAACCCCAGCGACAGATGCTGGGTCAGCGTCTGCGACCCTTTGAAGTGAGCCTTGATGTTGAGAGCATGCCCTTCGCGCCATGCGATCTCCTTGAGCATCCACGCAGGGTTGCTGTAGTAGGAGAACGAGTTGCCCAAACACAGCACTTTCTTGGTGTCACGGGGCGTCGCCGTGCCGAAGTTCTGCACGTAGCTGCCCGTAAATCCGTAGGGAGGAATGGAGCTGGCGGCGTTGGTCGCCGTGATGTTCTGCGTACCGCCCGCGCAGGTATAGGGTCCCACGGCGCGGCAGCGGATTTTCACTTCGCCGTCGGTCACGGCGTTTTCGAAGCGCATCGTCTGCATGACGGTCGCGTGCTGATACGAGGACCCGGTGGCAGTGCCCGAACACTTGTAGGTATAGCGGACAGCCGGGTTTTCCGGAGCCGTGAGCAGATCGGCCTCGACGCTCTTCCAGACTCCGCCGTCGAGGTATTCGACGATGAAGTATTTGGGCGAATTGGCTTCGCCCGCCATCGTGGCGTTGAAATCGACGACCGATCCGGCGGCGAGATTCTCCACCGGGAAGGTATAGAGCCAGTAGTCGCCTTCGACCATCGTCGAAACCGCAGGACGGTTCGTAACGACGCTCCGCTTGAAAGCGGCCGAAGCATTCGCATCGCCGCGCACGACCGAAATGAAGCCCGCCGCGCCCGATGTCGCAGGAATGACGTTGTCGTCGGTCCACGACGAGCCGTAAAGCGGCAGCGTCGAAGCTTGGAACACCCACTTGCTGGGGAACGCTTCGCCCCGCGCCTGCTGATCGACCCTCACCGTCGCGCTTTTCGAGCCGTCGGTCGAAGCGAACGTGACGACCGCCGACCGCGGCGCGGTCTTCGTATTGGCATCGGCCCCGATCTTGATATACTGCACGCCGGGGTCCTTGACGCCCGAAACGACGGGTACGTCCGAGAGGTCCGTAATATGCGCCCAATCCCCGTCGGCGCTCACCGTCCAGTCGTAATCGACCGACGAAAGCTGTACCACGGCGGCATTGCTGCCCTGCGCATTCAGCTCGACCGACGAAAGGTTCACGCCGAATTCCGGTTCGGCGGGCACCTGCGAACCGTTGGGATAATAGAGGATGTTCTGGCTGTTCACATGCACGGCCGTCGCATTGTGGTCGCCGATGTAGGACATGTAATTCGTGTAGTTCACGCCGACTAGCGCATAGGAGCCGTCCTCGTAAGCGCCCAGATCGCCCTGCGCGATGCAATCGCTGAATCTGGCCGCCTTATTGCACTGCCCGAAGAGCGTGCCCTTGTAACTGGCGCGGTCGGTAATCACCAGCCCGTAATTTTCGCAGCCGACGAATGCGTTGCCGTCGTCATTGACCAGACAGACGATGCCGCCCGCCGCGCCGCCCGTCTTGCAGATCACATTGCCGCGGTTGACGGTATTGGTGATCTTGCTCCCGACTGCCGTAATGCAGGTAATGTTGCCGATGCGGGCGCTATTTACCGTGGCAAAGGCATTGACGTTGTCGCCTTCGTTCACGCAGTTCTCGATCTCGGTGTAGCGGTTCGCAGCGGCCACGATACCCGAAGCGCGGGCTACCTGCGTGTCGAGGTCTCCGTAATTGGCGCACTCGGCGATCGTCACCACGGCCGTCGTGTTGCTCTTGTTCGAGCTGAAGCCGACGATACCGCCCACGTGAATGCCCGTCGCGCCGTTCTTGGTGTTGCCGCCCGACGTGGCCGTCAGAGCGCCGTGGTTGACCAGTTTTTCGAGCCGCGCCCCGTTTTTGTCGGCGAAGGCGAGTCCCACCATGCCGATGGTCATGCGAGTTTCGTCGGGAGCCGCCCCATCGAAGGCAATCGAAGCCTTATTGACTACGTTGCGCACGGTTGCTTCGTAAACCAGACCGGCCACCACACCGCAGTCGGTGCCCGCCGTCGCCTTGTCTTCGAGCGAGCAGCTCGCATCGAAAATCAGGTTCTCCACCACGGCCCCGTTGGCCACGGCCCCGAAGAATCCCCATGCCGAGGTCGCCTGCGCGGCCTTGCAGACCATCTTCAGGTTGCGGATCGTATGGCCCTGTCCGTCGAAATAACCCGTAAAAGGTCTTCCCGAAGTGATCGAAAGCGCATTGCTCGCCAGCTTGGACGTAGCCGCGCCGATCGGCGTCCACTCCGTCACCTCGGCCAGATCGATGTCGTCCAGCAGCACCACGACGCCCTTGTCGTCCTGCCACGGAGCGAGCGTCTCGCCCGCATTCACGGCCGCCGCGAACTCGATCAGGTCGTCGGCCGTGCTGATGCCGCCCTGCGGCGCGAAGGCGTAAAGCGCCTTGGCCATATGCTTGGCGCGGAATACGCCGCCCTGCTCGGCATAGGAGGTGATGCCGGTCTTGTAGATATTCTTCGAATAGCTCTTGCCGTCGGCCGTGCCGAGCGTAAGCCGCAGCCCCGCTTCGGATCTGAAACGCCCGACGGGGAATTTGATCGTCTGGGGCTTGGTCAGATCCACGCCCTCGGCGAAGTTGAAAATCAAGCTGTTGCCCGTACCGTTCTCAGCGGGCGTCAGCGCCAGCGTTTCGGGGTCTACCGTCCCTTCGAACGACAGAAACCCTTCGAAAGCCGCTTCGTCGGCCGGCTCGACGGTCAGCGACTGCGCCGCACTCGCCAACTCCCCTGCGTCGATACGCAGTTCGATGACCGAGAAGATATTGCGGAAAGTCACCTCCAGCGCGCCTTCGGCAAGATTCCCCGAAGTGGGCAGCCCCACGAGCGGCGCCCGCGCCGGATTGCTCTGCGACTCCGCGTCGAGCGCAATCGTCCGCTCGGCCTCCACGGCGACCACCCCTTCGGCAGTCGTTGCGGGATAGTAGGCCGTCAAAGGCTTCGAAGCGTCGTAGTCGGCGATGCCGGCTTCGCTCGTGAAAGCGGTCGTCGGTCCCGCTTCCGCAGCCGTGTATTCATAGGCCGCGCCGTCGTAAACGACCGTGATGCGGTCGCCCGCCTCCCAAGTCGATTTACCCTCTTCGATGTCCGTGCGGGTCGCGGGCGGGCAGGCGGCCACGATCACCAGCCCGTCGGCATTCTCATATCCGCCTCCCCGCACCGGCTCCGCCAGATCGGGAGACTGCGCGCACCCTGCCGCGAAGAAAATCGCGGCGAATAACCATGCAAATATCTGTTTCATAGGATTTCTGCTTTACTCTTTGTTCGAATCGTTTTCAAAATCGGTGTCCTCGATCCCGTTGCCGGGCGTCTGGGTGCCGGGCGACATGTCGGTCACGGCAAAGGGCGTGGCAAGGGCGTAGCGCGCCGCCTGCAGCGCAACCGGCTGATTGTCGTCGGTCACGGGCGTCGTATAAGTGCCGTCCGCCGTACTCGACACGTTGTAGCGGAAGCTGTTGCCGTCGAGTTTCTTGCCGTCGAACGAAGGCGAGATGATCGACTCGAAGACGGCGCAGGCCGCGGCATAGCGGCTCAGGCCGTAATCCATGTGATAGCCGTCGCGCGTGAGGTCCATCTCGTTGTTGAGCGGCGAGGTGCGCAGGTTCTGCAGCACCGTCCCGGTGGGAATGATCTGCTCCACGTCGGTCTGGTCGAGCACCTTGCGGGCCTGCGCCACGATCACGTCGAACATCTCGTCCTGCGTCGTGAAATTCTTGTAGGGACGCTGCGCCGTACCGATCTTGTCCATATTGAAATAGGCCTGTGACATGATATAGACGAACTTGGGCGTAGTCCGCTGGTCGGCCCTGATGTCGGCGATCAGCCCCTGAATGGCGTTTTTCTCGGTGTCGCTCCATATCCAGCCGCAGCTGTTGCCCGTATGTTCCTGCAGGCAGACGATATCCCACGTATCCGACTTAACGATCTGCTGAATGTTGTATCCGGTGTAGGAGAGCCAGAGCGAAGTGCCGGGGTTGTACTTGTAGCAGGTATAGTCGGACTTGGTCGCATAGCCGTCGGCATATTCGGGAATCGTGCGTCCGCCGTAATAGAGATGCACCATCTTCAGCGTCGGAATGTCGGCGGCCGAGACCATTTTCGGCAGGTGCTCGACGGCGTCCTTGGTAAAGCTGTTGCCGATGAAGAGGATGCGCAGCGTCGGCTCCACATCGTCGTCGCCGCCCGAACCGCCCGAACTCGAACCGATCATGTAGGTAATGTTGTCCGCGTTGATCGGATCGGTAGATTTCTGCACGCCCAGATAACGCACCTGCTCGTTCTCGCCGTACGAATCGTAAACCGTGGTTCCGCCGTTGTAAACCCCGACCTTGCCGCCCGTGATCCAGTTGGTCGCATAGGCGCTGTAGCCGAAGAATACGCCACGGTTGGCGTCGTCGGTGACGATCTCGCCGTAATTGGCGCAGCCGCTGAACGAGTTGGTCGCATGGTTGGCCAGACTGAGCAGACCGCCGCAGCGGGCGCCGCCCGTCGAGACGAGATTGCCGTTGTTGATGCAGTCGGTCATCGAGCATCCCGTACCCGTGATGCAGGTGATGTTGCCCAGACGGCCCGTCGCACCGCACGTATTGAGCTGGTTGCCGTGATTCACGCAGGAGTTGATCCGCGTGTAGTTATTCGCCGCGGCGACGATGCCCGAAGAGCGCGCCGAGTTAGAGGTGATATTGCCGTAATTGTCGCAGTAAGCGATGTCGTTGCAGATCTTGTTGGTCGCGTTGCCCGTCGCAAAGCCGCAGATGCCCGCCATGTGGATCGCCGTATTGCCTCCGTTGGTCGAATTGCCGTGGGTATCGGCCTCCACCGCGCCGTAATTCTGCAGGCGTTCGAGCTTCGTGCCCTCCGTTTCGCTGAAGATGAAGCCCACCATCGCCGCCGAAACACGCGCGGCGCTGGTGCCGTCGTATTCGATCTTCGCATAATTGACACAGTCGGAGACGTTCGCATCGCGGCATACGCCGGCGATCACGCCCACCTCGGCCGTGCCGCCCGAAGCGGTGACTTTCAATGCGCTCGCATCGCCCAAGGCGGCGCCGACCGTCAGGTTGCGCACCGTCGCGCCGTCCAGCACGCCGAACAGTCCGTAAGCCGTATTGGCCGCACTGCCCCCGTAGGCGAGTTTCAGGTTTTTCAGCGCATATCCCTGCCCGTCGAAGGTGCCCTTGAAGGCGTTGCCCTCAATAGTCAGCAGGTTCTTTTCCCATTTATAGGAAGCGTTGCCGATCGGCGTCCAGCCGGCGACGTCCTTCATGTCGATATCGCCGAGCAGCGACACCACGCCGCCGGCATCCTCCCACTGCGCCGTACTTTCGCCCGCATTGACCGCGTCGCGGAAAGCCGTCAGGTCCTCGACCGTCGCAATGCCCGGCTTAGCGGGTCCGCCCGAAAAGCTGTTGTTCTCCAGCGTCGGCACGCCGCCGCCCGTGAGCGTGAAGTAGATATACTGTTCGAAATTCTGCTCCGTAATCTCCGTCGCGCCCTGCTGCCCGTCCGAGAAGGGACCTATCCGGCCCCCGATCTTGCAGTTGCGGATCGCGATGGTCTTCTTGTTGGTGTTGGCGCAGACGATGCCGATGTACTTGTTCGCCGCGGCATTGATGATGTCGGAGAGTACGGCGCCGTAGTTCTCGCAGCCGTCGATGGCCGTATTGTTGTCGTTGGTCTGGCCGGCGATGCCCGCGGCATAGCCGTGCGTCGTATCGCCCGCAACGGCGAAAGCGACCGTGCCGTTATTGACGCACGATGTGAGGTAGGTATGGCCGCCCATGGCCGACACGATGCCTGCCACGCGGCTGTTCGAAGCCGTCACGTCGCTGCAGGTCACCGCCGCATTATTCACGCAGCTTTCGAGCTTCGTGTATTTGTTCATCGTGGCGACGACACCCGCCGTACGGGTCGCCTGCGCATCTATCGCTCCTTCGTTGACACACCCCACGACATTGTTGTAGCGTTCGGTGGTCGTCGAAGCGTCGGCGAAACCGACGATGCCGCCGATCGAGAAGCCCGTGGCTCCGTTCTTGGTGTTCACGCTGTTCTTCGACGTGATCTTGCCGTAATTGGTGCAGGAGAGGATATGACTATCATTTTCGTTAGCGCAGATCGCGCCGACGATGCCGCCCGCCGATTCGCGTACGTTGTCCCCGCCGCCCTGAATGTCGATCGCCGCACGGTTCTCGCAATTCTCGATCGTGGCTTCATAGGCATATCCGGCCACGGCTCCCACGGCCGTCATCGCGGCCGCGGTCGAAACGACCGACGAGCCTTCGCCGATGGCAAGGTTCCTGACCGTGGCGCCCTTCAGCACGCCGAAGAGTCCCCAAGCCGAACCCGCCGCAGCGTCGGCCGGAACGACGATCTTCAGATTCCTGACCGCATGGCTCTGTCCGTCGAAGGTGCCCTGAAACGCCGGTCCCGTCATCGCGTTGGCCGTCGTATAGGCGCCGTTTCCGATCGGGGTCCACGCCACGTCCTTCATGTCGATATCCTGCGTCAGCACGGCTTTGGCGGCCGCCTCCTCGCCGCCGGCATTGACCGCCGCGGCGAAAGCGACCAGCTGGTCGGGCGTCGAAATGGCGACCGTACCGAGCGTCGCGGCCTTGTAGAAGAGCGGCTTCACGATCACGTTGTCGGCCAGATCGTAGGCCATGACGATAACCGTACCGCGCGAGAACGAAGCGTCGAACGAAACCGTCACCGTCTTCGCGTCGCGGTCGATCACGGCGTCGAGCCCCTCGGCCTTGGCGACGGCCACAATGGCCGTCTCCTTAGCCTCGCCCGAAAGCTCGTAGGATACCGTAATGCTCTTCGAAGGGTCTGCGACGGTGGTAACCGGCATCGCGTCCAGCTTGAGGTTGAGCGAGTTGAAAACCCGCAGGGTGATCGTGCTTCCGTCGCCGAGCGTTAGGCTGAAATTGCCGTCGCCGTCCAGCTCCGCCGAGCGGAATACCGACGTGGCGTCGGTCGTGGCCTTGATCGGATTGCCCGAAGCGTCGAGTATCTGCACGCCGTCCACGGTCCAGCAGCCGTCGGCATCGACCGAAATCGTCGGCGTGTAACCGCTCACGGGGAACTTCTCCCCGTCGTCGTCGGTCAGCCACGTGATTTCGCCGTCGATGCACTTGGTCCAGTAATAGACGCCGTTCTCGTCGAGCTTCACGCCGATGATCGGCACGTCGACGATGTCGTCCATCGTCGCCAGCACGACCGTATGTTCGACGTCCTTGTTGTCCTTGTAGGTGACGACGTATTTCCCGTCGGCGTCCTGCGACACGGTGGTGATGACGTTGCCGTTGGTCAGATAGCTCAGGTCCGCGAGCTGCTTGCCGAGCGTCTCGGCCTTGGCTTTCAGGGCTTCGATCCGGTTTTTGTAGCCGTCGATCCGGCCGCGCAGCTCCGAATCGTCGAAGTCGCTGCAACCGCAGAAGACCACGGCCGCAAATAGTATGATGATATTCAGTATCTTTTTCATTGTCGTTCCGTTTTTCTGGATTACAGCCTTTTAGTTGTTTATCGTCGGATCGTAGTACTCGTCGTTCTTGTACGAGAACGCATTGTGAACGGTCGCGGCAGGCGCCGAAGTCGGATTGTCCTTGTAGGTGGTGTAACTGCCCACGTATCCGCCCATCGTACAGCTGCTGACGTTGACCCACTCGCCGCTCGACTGGCCCGAATATCCGCAGGCCCATGCCGGACCGTGGTCGGAATTGTAGACGTCGCCCAGAATGGCGCCCTGATTCGCGCAGCCGATGATCCGGATGTTGGAGTGGCCGATGAATCCGCCCGTGCGGCAGCCGATATGGGTGAACACGTTGCCGTAGTTGGTACAGCTCTCCACGGTCGCCGTCAGCACCTTCTTCAGGTCGTCCGTACCGCCGATCAGGCCGCCCATACGCTTGCTGTTGTAGGAATTCTGCGCAGCCGCTCCCTCGAACTTGCCGACGATGTCGTCCTCGACCGTACCGCGGTTGTCCGAATTCTTCACGTTGCCGTTCATCAGCGTAGCGACCAGACCGCCCGTGCGGCCCGTCGGGCAGCTGATGTGTCCGTAATTGACGCAGAACTGAATCAGGTTGCCTTCGTCCTTGGCCATGAAGCCGCAGATACCGGCCGTCTGCATGCCGTTGCCGCCGTTGCCGTTGTTGGTGATCTTGCCCGTGCGTACGAACCCGTAATTCGCGCATCCCAGCGACTTGGCACGGCCGCCGATGGTCGAGTTCTTCATCACGCCGACCAGACCCGAAGCCACGCAGAGCACCTCGGAACCGCTGTCTCCGGCGAAGTCGATGTTGTAGTAGTTGGTGCACGATTCGATCGTCGAGTTGACCGCATAGACGGCCAGCGACGCGACGCTCGTCGCCTTCGGGGCGTCGCCCGTGAAGGTCCACGTGATGTCGGTGTCGGGATCGCCCAGCGTCAGGTTGCGGACCGTAGCCCCGTCGAGCGAGCCGAAGAACGCGTAGCCCCACTTGCCGGTGGACATGTCGGCCGTATAGTTCAGGTTCTTGACGGCGAAGCCCTGACCGTCGAAGGTGCCCTTGAAGGGATTGACCGTCTTGTAGGGAGTCGTCGTATTGTACTCGCTGGCATCCACGCCGCCGATCGGCGTCCACGACTCGACGGCCGCCATGTCGATATCGTTCAGCAGCACGACTTCGCCCGCCTCGTTCTCCCAGCGTGCGGTGCTGGCTCCGGCATTGACCGCCGCGGCGAAGCCCATGAGGTCGGCCGCGGTCGAGATGCCGCCTCCGCCGCCTTCGGGAATCTTGGGCGACTGCTTGACGACGATTGCCGCCGAGATGTCGTAAAGCGCATTCGAGAAGCGGATTTCGCCCGTGCGGAGCGCGCCGCTCGCATCCTCGTAGTAATCGGCCGTGAAGACGTGCGTGAGGGTCGTCATCGCGCGGGTCGAGTTGTATATGAGCCACTTGGAGGCTGACTCCTCGACCGTCACTTCATAGTCGATGCTGGCCGAAACCTTGACTTCGAACTGCGTCATGTCGCCTTCGAGCACGATGTCGGCCGTCGAACCGTTGTAAACCGGATCCTGAATCTCGGCCGTGCCGTAGGTGAAGAAAAGCGGTTTGAGAATCGTATTGCCCCCGGCGTGCGCCATGACGAGGATATTGCCCTCTTGGGCACCCTCCTTGAGCGAGACGGTGATCGTCGATATGGATTCGTCGATCTCGGCGTCGACATTGTAGGCGGTGAAGATATCCACCAGCGCGCCTTCCGCCTGCGAACCGCCGACGGTGTATCTGATCTTCACTTTCGACGCATAGTCCGGAACGGCCGTGTAGGTCGGCGAGTCGAACGAAACGGACAACGCCTCAAACATCTGCAGGCGCAGTTCGGTGCCGTCGGCGAGAATGAACACGGCTTCGCCAGTCTTTTCGTCCACGTAAGCCTCTTTGAAGAGGATGTTGCTGACGTCGTCGGCCAGCACCTTGTCGCCCTTGGCGTCGGTGATCGGCTTGCCGTTCACCGTCCAGAAGCCCTCGGCGTCGATGCCCACTTCGGGCTTCTCACCGCCTGCGGGAACCTTCTCGCCGTCCACGAGTATCCATTCGTAGGTCTCGCCGTTGTCGGAGGTCTGGCGCCAGTACCACACGCCGTCCTCGTCCTTGGCGATGCCGATGATCGGCAGGGTCACGACCTCTTTCTGGGTGGCGAGGGTGAGCGTGCGGCTCTCCCCGCCGCGGTCGATGTAGGTGATGACGTAGTTGCCTTCGGCATCGGTCGAGATGAGCGACACGAACGAGCTGTTTATCAGCTGCGTGAGCGCGTCCATCTGCGTACGGAGTCCGTCCACGGCCTGTTCCAGTTCATCGAGAATCTGTCCCACGTCGTCGAGGTCCTTCTTGATACGGGTATCGTCGTATCCGTCGCTGCATGCCGCTGCAAACAGGAATGTAGCGAGGAAGATCGTATTCAATATCTTTTTCATCGTTCTGTTCATTTAGTCGTTTATGGGTTCCTTGCTACTTGATCCTGACATGCATGTAGTTCATGCAGCTGCGCTCGCCCTTCGAGTCGCAGGGCCTGTTGGCGATCGCGCCGGCACCGTTCTCCCATTTCCACAACGTCGTGGAGCCGCCGCCGTCGAAACGGATCGCATTGTGAAGCCCCAGTTTCTTCATGGTCATGTAAAGCTGCCAGTAGTTCATGCCGGTGTCGATGCTCGTGCGGCCGTCCACGCAGACCAGCTTGACGGTCGTGCCGGCCTGATCGGCTCCGATGCAGGTAGCCGGCATGAGCGTCGCGTCGTTCACCGCATTCCAGTTGCCGCCGTTCAGGAAGCGGTACATGCTGGAGTTGTGCATGATAATCTGTTTGGAGACGCTGCCGATAGACACGTTGGCGTTGATCCGGACAGCGTCGCCCACCTTGAGCGCCGCAGCCAGCGCCGCAGCCTTTTCGCCCGTCACCTGAAGCACCCAGTCGGTCTTTTCGCTCACGAACGGCACCTCGACCGAGGCTCCGTTGCGGCCGTCCACGATCGCCGTGACCGTCGCGTCGAACCAGCCGTCGTTGACGGTCATCTGCTGCGAGCAGCGGCCCACGACGAAGAGCGCATCGCTGCCCACCGGATTGTAGATGCCCGGATGCGGCTCCTTTCGGAAGCGCGAAGTATAGAGATTGGCGTCGTAACCGTCGGTGTTGTTGAGCCGGACGATCGTATCGTTCACCGAGTAGTATTCATAGTCCGTATCGTTCACCTTGAGATAGCCCGTGAAGCTGCGGTTGTCGAAGCTGACGGTACGGTCCTCGAAGAAGGTGAAGCCGGGACCGTGGTTCGAAAGCGACTGGCGCACGGTCGGGTTGTTGATGAAGACCGGTTCGCCGTATTCGATGTGGAATCCGCGCGGGAAACCGTCGTGCGAATTGAAGAAGCCCGTGTTGATGCCCGCAACGATGTTGCGGCCCTCGGCGCGGCGGCGCGTACAGGTCTCGGAGAGCGTTTCGCGCAGTTTCTTGCCGTTGTTCGAGTTGTTGTTGGCATTGGGGTTGAGACAGAGTTCGTCGGCCATGACCGTTTCGAACACCACGTTGGGATTGGTCAGGTCGGCCTCGACGACGTAGACGTTCTGGGCGAAATTCTTCATCGCGTAGTGGTAGAACTTCACACCCTCGGCCAGCTGCGTCTCCGCCTTCACCTCCCAGTCGTAGAACTCCTCGTACTGGTCGCTCAGGCCGTTGAGCGTCGGATCGAATTTTCCGTGTACGATCGCCATGGCATAGGTCGCTTCGGGAGCCGACTGCGGATTGTCCTTGTATACGGTATAGTCGCCCACGCGGCCGCCGACCACACATTCGGTAATCAGGTCGGCGCTCTTGTTGTAGCCTGCCGCCCAACCCGAACCGTGGTAATTGGTCCCCGACAGCGTGTGGTCCGAAAGGATGACGCCCTTGTTCTCGCACTTGGTGATCTTGGCCTCGTTATGGCCGACGAAGCCGCCCGTGCGGCAGCCCAGCTGCGAGAAGACGTCGCCGTTGTTGACGCACGAAGTGAACGCGGCGTCGGCCGAAGCGCCGCCGGCGAGTCCGCCCATGCGCTTATAGCCCGGATTGGCGCCGAAAATACCGTTCACGTCGTCCTGCACCTTTCCGTTGTTGACGCATGCGGTCACTTGACCGCTGGTAGCCACGGCCACGATGCCGCCGCTGCGTCCCGACGGAGCGCTCAGAGCGCCGTTATTGGTGCATTCGGTCAGCGACGAAGTCTTCATGTAACCAACGATGCCGCCCTGATGGAATCCCGAATTGGAGCCGTTGCCCGTGTTGGCGATCGTGCCGCAGGTCAGCGCGCCGTCGTTGACGCACTGCGTCAGCGTCGCGTTCTGGACATATCCGGCGATGCCGCCCAGACATACCGAGATGTTGGCGGCGTCGCTGCCCGCGAATGCGATCGCGGCCTTATTGGTGCAGGAGGTGATTTTGCCTTCGGCATAGCCGGCGAAAGCGCCGATCGCCGCACCCTGCGGAGCCGCGCCCGTCAGACGGATGACGCCTTCGATGGTGAGGTTCTTGATTTCGCCTTCGGCGCCGAGGGCCGAGAAGAGACCGTGGGCGACGTTGCCGTCCGCAAGGTCAAAGGTCCAATCGACGTTCTTCAGCGCGAAATTCTTGCCGTTGAACACTTTATCGAAGACATTTTCACCCATTGCATAGGTGACAGCCTTGTTCGCATCGGCGGTGCTGGGAGTTACGACTCCGCCGATCACATAATCGCTCCAGTCCGTGCCCGCCATGTCGATGTCGTTCATCAGGCAGACTTCGCCGTCGATCGTATATTTGGCCAGACTCTTGCCGGCATTGACCGCCGAGGCGAAAGCCTTGAGATCGTCGGCGTTGCGGATACCCGTCGGCGCGCCTTCCATCGTCGTAAAGATCAGCGGCTTGATAATCACGTTGTCCGCGCCGTCGTAGAACATCACGACCAAACGGCCCTCCTCGAAGCCGTCGGGGAAGGTCACGGTAATGGTTTTGGCCTGCTCATCGAGTTTGGCCGCGAGTCCTTCGGCCTTCTCGACGGTCAGCACCGAAGTTTCGGTCTCGCCCACGAGCGTATAGGTGATCACGAGCGGCTGCGCGACGTCGGTCACTACGGTCCGAGGTTCGACGCTCAGCAGCACGTTGAAGCCGTTCTGCACCTGCGCCGTGACCTGCACGCCGTCGCCCAGCGTGAAGACCACCGTGCCGTCGTCCTTCATTTCGACCTTGGTGATCACCGAAGCGCTCTTGCCCTCGGCCTTCACCGGATTGCCCGACGCATCGGTGATCCGCTTGCCGAAGAGCGTCCAGTAGCCCTGATCGTCTACGCCGATTTCGGGCGTACGGCCCGTAACGGGAATTTTGGCGCCGTCGGTATCGAGCAGCCACGAGGTCTTGCCGCCCGTGGTGACGGTCCAATAGTAGATTTCGCCGTCGGCCTTCATGCCGATGATCGGCTGGGTATTGGCGTCATCCATGGTCGCAATGTCGATCGTGTGCTCCACGTTGTCGGCATCCTTGTAGCTGAGGACATAGTGTCCGTCGGCATCCTGCGTGATCGAGGTGACGGCACCGCCGCTGACGACTGCGGCCAGCGCGTCGAGCTGCTGCTGCATCGTCGTGACCTGAGCCTTGAGTTCGTTGAGGCTCTTGTACATCCCGTCGATGTCCTTCCACAGGGCCGAATCGTCGAAGTTGTCGCTGCATCCGTAAGCGAAAACGGTCGCAGCGGCGAACATCAGAGTCAAGATTCTTTTCATTCGTTTTAATTTTAAGGTTTGTTGAGTTTCGGTCGGTTCAGGGGCGCCGCCGTAACGACGCCTATATTAAGAACACATATCCGGCTCCGAATACGTAACCCGCAAAAGATGTTTTTGCCTGACGAATGAAAAAATCCGCTCCGCATGCCCCGGCGGCGGGAACGGCCCGAAAAGAGACGTCCCGGAGACCGCAACGGTCTCCGGGACGCACCTCCTCAGATCGGTTCCGCGCGCCGCTATTCGGCGTCGTGCGGGAAATATTTCATGTATTGAACGCGCTGGTAGACGTCGCTTTCGGCATTGCCGTAATTCATCTTCCCGCGGAACTCGGCCAGCGACTCGAAGCCGTGGCGTTCGGCCCACAGGTCGATGAAGCGGTTGATGTCCACGATCACGCCGCAGCCCTTCTCGTGGATCGCCGAGCAGATCTGCACGGCGTTCGCGCCGCACAACAGCGCCTTCACGGCCGCTTCGCCGTCGTGCACGCCCGTCGAAACGGCGAAATCCATACGCGGCAGCGCACCGACGCAGATAGCCGTCGTACGCAATACGTTGCGCAACTCC
>ERZ772937.878-NODE-878-length-23816-cov-6.726485_pt1 | contig 23816 bp, 26 predicted proteins | sample MGYA00512113_ERZ772937 | MGnify/ENA primary metagenome ERZ772937 (study PRJEB29015, sample SAMEA2737649) | human gut metagenome | biome: human gut; feature: human-associated habitat; material: faeces | place: China | collected 2012 ... | reverse complement strand
CAGTAAAAATGCAAAAGACAAAAACGTCACGTACCTGTTCTACTCGTTTAATTGTGAACTCTTTAGCGAGAATGATTTTAATCTCGTCCATTGTCAGAAATTCAGGATTGGTTTCTTCCAGTTTGAAGCGGTAATAAGCAAACGGATCTTTCTTTATCCAGTCGTTTTCTAAAGCAATGCGGATAATCTTCTTCAAATTCTTCAATCGGGTGATAGCAGAGTTCTGTGCACAACCTTTTTCAATCTTCAAAAAAGCATCGAACTTAGAAATAAAATTAGCTTCCAAGTTGTTTAGAGCAATATCCGATAGCTGATATTCTTTCTTAATGAATTCCTCCAAATATCGGGTAGTGGTTTCATACCGTTGAACGGTTTTACTAACAAAGTCTTTGCCGATCAGCTTACGACTTTGTTCGTTGTGTTCTCTGAATACTTGCAAAAGGGTTTTGCTTTCTTCATCCACACCATAATACAGTTTTCTCACAAGATCAACGGTGATAACCTTGTCGGAAGTTTCCAGTTCCCTATAAATTTGGTGTATGCGTGAGCGTGTGATTTCTAAGTAGTGGTTCAGTTCCACCGACATACGGTCTTTTCCTTTTGAATTCTCTTTTGCTTGATTCCATAGGTTTACGGGACAACTTCTTTTGATAGAAATATCTACCATACAGCCGTTTACAGTGATTCTCATGCACACAGGTGCTTCTCCGTTCTTTAATAATTTGCCTTTCTTGATGAAGAACAATACAGAAAATGATTTTCGAGCCATTTTTACATCGTTTTTAAAGTTACAAAACTATGTATTCTCTTCCAAAGTAAGTCTATGCAAAATACTATGAATCAGTGAGAAAGATGCAAATTCGTGGGACTTTTTTGAACTAAATTTTAGTCCCACGATTTATCCACCGATAATATGCTTGAAACGGCTATTTTCTGCTACCTGCCAGAAAAAAGAAATCCCTGATAATGTCTGATTATCAGGGATTTGCTTGATTCTTCTTGTTGTTTCAGTGATCCGCCTGGGGCTCGAACCCAGGACCCCAACATTAAAAGTGTTGATGCTTTTCACCTTTTAAAAGCCTCGCCTACGGCTCGACTTTCAAAAGGCTACCTGCTGAGCCAGCGAATCTTACGGTTATCTTTATATGTCTTTTGAATCTTCTGCTTTCTTTCTTCGGTTTACATGGTGGTTTACATTCGTACCACGCAAGATGTGATTATTATTTTGTTTATTATCTCGTTGTAAAGTTAGCTGTTTTAGTGGAGCTATGCAAGTAATAAAAAGAGAATCAAGTGTATAGATGTGTTTTATTCAGAGGTTTCCAAATGCTTAAAAAGCTACCATATTCTATTTGCTGAAATACAGAATAAAGCGGCTTTTTTTTCAGTAAGTGGTACTTTTTTCTAATTCTCCCTATAAAATGGATTCCTCTCAAAAAAAGTCCTCTTGTTTTCGTGTCTAATTTTTCCCCATTCCATTACTCTTTATTAAGAGTACCAAGAAGAAAAATTGGACATTGTCATATTTTCCAATAACATTTATCAGTTGCCGCGAAAACCTTTTATCTCAACCCTTTCTTTTTGTTCATGTTTGTTGCTTAACTTGCCCAATTCGTCTTTTACGCATTGATGGGCAAAAAAGAATGAGTCCAAAATTGATTTCAAATAGTCGTGAGGTCTTTCAACACTTCCACTGAAATAAGATGCCATGCGACAATGGACGGTGATAAGCCCTTGTTCTTGGTCTATTGTATATACGTTTATAATTGGAGTATATTCGTTAGATTTATTAATGGCTTGCTTCAAAAGTTCCACATCAGGGTCATTCAAACTTAGGTGCCCCCATGCAATGTCATAAATCCAAATGATATGACTGTCGTTGCTTGTGTTTACCTCAAATGCCTCTCCCTGATATTTGAAGATAATCGAACCATCTTCGTTCGTTCCGTGTTGGCAACCAATATCTTCCAATGTCTTTATCAGTAAATTCCTTGTCTGATTATCTTCTTCATTAATTGCGGCATTGATAGATTCATCCATCCTATCGTAATCAGATTTCTCTTTCTTGTCATTTTCAATGGCATATCCAACTCTGCCAGCTATGTAAGCGGCAAAGACGAGTATAGCACAGATTATTACTATTCCAAATTCCATATTTAAGTTCTATTGATTTACCAAAGTTTAAGTCCGTCCATTTCTTTTATAGCTTGCAATATATCTTCTTTAGTCATATTTGTTCTTTCTTCCTCTATGGCAATAGAACGAAATTCATAGTTTTCTACAATTCCTTTCTTTTCGTCCACATCGCTGTATATCCAACTGCTGAAAACTCTATTAGGCATATCAAGAAATGTGATTCTAATAAGCGCACCGCCTAACAAGTATGAATTAATATCATAAACGACAAACTGACCTTTTATTTGTTCCTTATAAGGGTCTAATACAGGGTTGCTGACAATGCTATTATTATAATCGTCCAAGTATTTTCGCAAAGTACGGATATATTCATTATCTAACCACTCGTTTCTTTCCCAACCCTCAAAACGTATATCGTTGAGCGTTCTTTGCGTGATAGTGTCTGTTGTTTGCAAGGTGCTATCAATGGTAGAAACTTGCTCTGTCTTGTCCTGTTTCATGCTATAAGCTGACAGAACTATTAGTATCGTAAGAAGTGGAAGTGTTGCTTTCATCTGTTTATAATTTCTTTGATATTTATATGCTATTCTTTACGAATAAATATGAATTGTGGATGGGTGTTATCGTCATATCTACTTGCCACTTCCATTCCGTTTTCCTCCGTATGAAATATAGATTCTGATAACCTAATAACTAAAGTATCGTTTGTTGCATTAAGAATCCTATATCTCTCCTCATAAAATCCATGATGAAATAGAATCAGAGAATCAGGGGAAAAGTATTCATAATTCCAAACAGCATCTTCTGAACGGGAATCATAGTATTCTCCGTTTTGCTGAAAACTCAGAAATATATCCAACATAGGCATTTCTCCATTCCAGTCAATCATCTGCCATTCTCCATATATGGGTAGCTCTGATTTGGGATTTGAGCAAGCGGACAACACTATTATTGCAACAAGGGTTAAAAGTATGGCTTTCATCTTGTTTTTAAAGTTTATCTGTTATTCTCCTTATAATTCTATGAGTGGTACTTTTTCTTGTTCCTCCCTATAAATTGGATTATTCTTGAAAAAAGTCCCTGTTAAAAAAAACGGTATCTATCTATATTGCATAAACACCGTTTCTTTTATCAATCAACTTTTTAGAAGCCAAAACCAAGAGAAACAGATACTCCATGAGGGTAAATATCCGTACTTTTAATAAACTCACTTGGCTTTTGCCAACTATCATAAGTCTTGGAGTTGTAGGTATAGCCAACTTTGAGGAATACAGATAATCCCTTATAAAAGTTCCAATTTACACCTGCCCCTGGATTCATATAGAAACCTGCTGCGTCAAGTAAGTTATATCCTACTTTCACGTCAATAAACGGAGAAACTTTCTTTTTGAGTATAGTGTATCTCACGTCACCATATAGAGGTATGGAAGTATAGCTATCGCCTATGCGTACTCCAGCACCTGCACCCACATATAAATATGGATTGAGTTGAACTCCATGTGTCGTGTAAAAGTCTGTTGTACTGAACAGCCCCATATCATCAGTGTGTAGTGTTCTACCACCCTCAATAGAGCCTTTGTAACTTTGGGCATTGCCTTTTAATGGAATCATGCTCAATGTTGTAGTAACAATGAGCAAACCAATCAATTTTAATGTTTTCATTTGAATAATTTTTATTACTTATAAATAGTTCGACAAACCGTATCCCCCCCCCTTATACTATTAAAAATAAACAGTTCCTAATGACTGGATATAGGTTTGATAAGTGCAAGCACGTTTAATTTGTTCGGGTACACCATATTCCCCGATAGAGGAAGCATAGCTTTCTGAGTTGTGCCACATTCTACCATCCCAGTAGCCACAAACTAAAACTTGGTTTTGATTAGTTCCAGAAATACCGACTTTCAACTTGACAGAATAGAATTGTCCTCCATATAGATATATGCCATTGACTACTTGAACATTCTGTGGTGCAATCTTTTGATAAAATTTGTTGGCATCTATAACGTCATATTGAGTGATTCCATTGTTTCTCTGATTGTTATTATATTGAGATTGTGTCGAAACATCTTTGTATGTGGTAAACAGGTCATCGTAAGACTGTGCGAAAGTTAAAGTGCAAGAACAAACAAGCACTATTATCAATAAAACTCCTTTTTTCATATAACTTACTAATTTAAAAATCATTTATATGTGTACCTTGTGCATAAATTATTTCAATCCCCATTGAAGCCCAATATTCTTCACTAAATGGCATTTTATCTGTTAATGTCCACGGTTTAATAGTGATAGAGTTACCGTTAGAAGTCTGCCATATTACGGTAGAAGAAAATGTTTGTGGTGTACCATATTTACTTTCTATTGTTTTACAGAATTGCACATAATTATTTTGAACACTGGGTTGAATAGAGTTGAGATAGTTTTGAATCTGATTATAAGGCAGACGTTTACCACCACCTGATTTTACAAAACGTGCTTTTGTAAAAACACCATTAACAAAAGTAAAGTAACATACTTCTACTTCAATCCCTGCTAAATGAACTTTACGGCATACGAATTGCTTGCCTGTTGAAAATTCCTCATACTGGGCATTAGGGTATTGCTGTTTCACTTTTGAAACAACAGAGGATTCTGTATCTCCAAGTTTTACGCCCCAAAAACCTTCAATTTGAGTTTGTGCAAAAGCCGTAGAAGTTACAGCAAATAGCATCAATACGATAGTGCTAATCTTTAATAAGTTCATACTTTTCTTTATGTGCTACTCAATACCCAGAAGAAGCATATTATTTTTCTTTGCTTTACATACAAAGAAAAGGTGTGGGTACTATATTTGCTTTATCCTACTAACTGGCTTCTCGCATTGCCTTGACTGTGGATAAAACAATAGCTACCCACACCAATTTTGACATATCTAAAGCCTTATAGCATATATAAGGTAGGTATATATCAAATGGTGGGGTGCTATTGCTACCATCTTCACAGTCTTTCAAATTTTGCGAGAATTTGTTAGTAGAAGATAATCTCAATAACACCTTTCGTTTTGTATGTCCTTTCAACTCCTAACGCATTAGGTCATTGAAATTGCTACAAAATTACTGAAAAGCGTTTGTTTGAGCAAGAACTATGCTTGTTATTAACTTGTTAAGATGCTATTTTCTTATAAAGTTCAAGTAGGTAGAAAAATCACTCCTGCCCATATAAGAGCAAAATTACTGGATTTTCTACCTACTCAATGATTAGAAGCTAAGACAATCGTATGTATTTAAAAGTTCTTCCTGCCTTAGCCCAAGATAGCGTTTTGTAATGGCAACGCTTGAATGATTGAATAATTCCATTAGTTTGACTAAAGCCAATTCAGAGTTTTCACTATTCATATTATAAACCTGTCTGCCAAAAGTCTTTCTAAGAGAGTGGCAGCTAAAGTTATCAATATGTAACTTGTACTTCTTTTTCAGTTCTTTCAGAATAATGTTTATTCGTTGTACTGAATAGATTGTACCCTTTTGACTTACCAATATAGGCGAACTTTTGCCTATTGGTTTGATTGCCTTGTAACAATCTGCAATATGCCTTTGCAGTTGTGGGTTAATGCGGATAGTCCGTTTCTTACTTGTTTTCTTTTCTATGATGGTGAACTCATCAACATTAAGTATTTGATTCCACCGCAAAGCAAGAATGTCACTTATACGCAAACCAAAGAAACAACCTAAAGCAATTAATAAACTCATAGAGTAATTTTCATCTTTGAATAGCTTTCTTATCAAATTCATAGCTTCATCCCATTGTAGAAAATCAGCCGTTGTATTACTGTATTTCAAGCTCATAATGTTCATTTTTGAGAGTTAGACAATAAAAGTGAATGTCCGGTGCATATCCAATTAATGTAAGTAACTGAACATCAACGGAACATTCACTTTGTGTATTAGTGAATCATTTCCAATAAGAAAATGCCAAGACCCCAAGCCATACGAAAGCAAGTGTATAAAACGGACTAATGCAAAGGAATATAAAAAGTATCACTAAGCATATAATCATGTTTGTTACCCATTTCTGATTTTGTCTCTGTGCCATAATTCTAAATTTTAGATGTTTGTAAAAAATGAGAGATACCCATTACTGAATATCTCCCACTGTGTAAAATCAGTCAATAAACCATTTGTAACGCTCGTCACCATGTAAAGCCATGTTGATGCCTTGTGCTATCTCTGTCGCATTATAGGCTCTATCCAAGAAAGAATCTATATAACTTGACTTGTTAGCCCCTGTGAGTAAATTGTAGAACTTCCACATATTTATATCACTGCCAAAGCTACCAAAATTCTCATCCTGTATATATGCTTTAGCTACGCTATTAATCTGTGTGTCTGTAATTAACAATCGGGGTATGCTCTTTTGATAGCCTTGTGGCAAACATTGATATAATCTCATTTTGCCAAGAATTTGCGCAAATTGATGTTCCGTCAAAAAGCTGTTTCCAAGTGTCTGCATCAAATGAATGTGTTTTGCAGGATTATAGGCGTGAAACATTTCCAATACCGCACGATATAATTCGCTTGTATTAGAAATTTCCAAACAGCTTTTATAACCGTCTGTTGAAACACATAAGTTTGTGCAAACGAGATTCTTAAATCCAATGAAAACCTTGAATTTCTCAACGGTTTTCTTTGAATAGAGGTTCATGTGATTATAAGCACGCACACCGCCAATCGTTAGAGTGAGTTTGTTTCCCTCTATCGTTTCATAGATAGTAGGTACTTCAATGCAAAACATCATACGTTCAAAATACTGTGTCTTGTCACTCTCTAACAGTTGGTTTGCAGGCTTATGAATCGCTTCGGGGATTCTGCCTTTGACAATGTGAGAAACACGAATGTCGGGTTTATCAATTCTTTCACCTGTAAAGAATGACTGTGTAGCTTCCCAAACCGTTTCAATAAAAGCATTGTGCGAAATAGTCAGTTCGTTGTCTTTTGAAAAGACGGGAACAATACAGTCACTCTTTAAATGCTGTAAATCAATCTCCACCGTATTGGCTTCGATAAAGTGATTCACTTTCTGGACTTTTGTAGTTTCTTCCGAAATAATCGTTGCATCCTCTGCATACTGATTAAATCCACTACCATTTTTCTTTGCCAATGTAGGCAACATAATTAAATTTTCCATACTTTTTGTTTTTAAGTGATTAATGAATTGTTATTCTTTTGTTTTTAGTCAATAGTGGTGGGGGGACTTCGAGGTGTAGTCAGCTTTCGTGTTTATAGCTATCTCCAATTAAAAAAAACAGAATAGCAGAACAGGTAGAGAGGAATATTCTGACAATATCCATGTATAATAATGTATATGCCTATTTTTCGGGATGGCTCTGTTATTCCAATAAGCTATATCTACTTATAAAGTCTTGCAGGTTGGATGTCGTGTCAAATTTGTAATGTGCTATATGTAATCATATTGCAACCGGAAACTTTCAATTTTTGCAAAAACAGAAAAAGCGGAGATAGGCTGTTAGCCACTTTGTAGCAGACCTCAAAGTATGAAAAACAGAGCAGAGTAATGTGTGAGGCGCTATTTTCAAGGTTGGCGGTATATTCGTTTGGAAGTCTGCCTAATGTTGTTTATAATTGCTTACCACATAATTTAAAGAGGGGCGTTTTACTGTCTTGCCCCTTATATTTTGAAAATCAACATATCCAGCCCATGCAGATGAGCATAAAGCCGAAATCTATGTGTTTCGGTTTTATTTTGCGGGTGTTGTCTGATTTTCTTTCCTACCACTCTTAGAAAGATAGATAGATTTTTTAGTTTTTTGGACTGTCTGATTTTTTTGTCCTGACTTCCTTAGAAATGAAGATAAAACCGATGAAATATCGGACACGGATTTCAAGATGCGGATATATTGATTTTTAAATTTTATGCTATGGTCGAAACAATAAAAGTACCAGCCAATGTAAATTATTTGAATGAATGGGTAGGATTTGAACTGCCGAAAGGAATTTTGAGCAAGGGAATAACAGGATGCGGAGCTACCACCCTTGCCATTGAAGATGCGCACAAGACTATTATATGCAGTCCAAGAATCAACTTGATAACCAATAAGAGCCAATAGTATAAAGAAACTTTGGCAGTTTATGGCGATGTGAAAAATGCGGAGATAGAGAATTATTTGAAGAACAGCCCGAAGCCTAAGATATTGGCAACGTATGATTCTATGCCACGATTGAGTAGTCTTATCAAGGATAAGTCGGATTGGAGAGTGGTTGTAGATGAATATCAATATCTATTGATAGACAGCGGATTTAAGTCGGAAACCGAAATGTTTTTATTGGAAGTGTTGAAAGGCTTTCCGTTTGTCACTTATCTGTCTGCCACTCCTATTGCGGATAAGTATATGCAGGAAATGGACTGTTTCAGAGATATGCCCTACACAGTCTTGGAATGGAGCAAGATAGAACAACGGTTTGTAAAGAGAGTTCAATCAAAGAATCCGATAAATAATGCCATTGAGATAGTGAGAAATTATCAACAAGGCATTTATGCTTCGGTTGTTATAAATGGTAGAAAGGTAGAATCGAAAGAATGCGTTATTTTCTTGAATAGTGTAGCCAACATTGTAAACATTATCAAGCACACAGGCTTACAGGCTGATGATGTGAATATAATAGTGGCTTCTACTGCTGAAAACGAATCGCTTGTAAAGAAGTTAGGTAAAGATTACGGGATAGGCTGTATTCCATTGAAAGGGGAACAGCATAAGAAAGTTACATTTTGCACTTCTACCGCTTTTGCAGGATGTGACTTCTATTCCACTTGTGCATCCACATTCGTAATAAGCGACAACAGGAAAGTTCACACTTCTATTGATATTGCTACGGAACTGGCTCAAATAGCAGGTCGGCAAAGATTAGAGTGTAATCCGTTCAAGAACACCACTACTTTTATATATAATGTGGATGTCGGGGAGAATGATTCAAGTTCCTATAAAACAGCTTTAGAGTGCAAGTTGCAGAAGTCTGTCAAAAATGCCAATCATAAAAATAGCGTAACAGACAATGATATAAGAGAGAGCTTTATAAAAGAAACGGTTGATTCTCAAAGATTGAACAAGTATAGTGATAGTTATGTATGGTATGATTCTGTCAATGACCGTTTTTCAGTAAATAGGATGGCTTATTTGAATGACCGCTTTTCTTTTGATGTTCAGAGGGAAAACTATTTGAATGGCATTAAAGTCAAAATGTAGTTGGAAGATAGCGGATTTAGTGTCAATGGAAAAGAGGAACATTCCGATTATGGGGAACAATTGGAGTGTATCATTAAGAAAGATGGATTTGCCGACAGGATGAAGCGTTATTGCGAGTATCGTAGTAAAAAGGAGAACTGCAAGTATTTCATAGCGGACACAATTATGGAGCGGCAATATGAGGACTTGAAAATTTATTATGATTCTTTGGGCTATGAGCGGATTAAGGCTCTTGGATATAAGGAGATTAATCTTAAAAACGAAATTAGGAACAAGCAAGCTACCTGCCAACTTTATAAGGATTTCAGAACTGTGTTCCCTGTTGGAACTAAAGCTCTTACAGATGTCATAAAGTCAAGAATGGAAGAAGTGTATGCAAGGTATGGCATAAATCAGAAAGGGGTTGCAAGCCACTTGGAAAAGAGATTTGGCATCAAGATGAAACCTGTAAAGATTCCACTTGCTGACGGTTGTCGGAAAGGTGGCTTTGAGTTTATTTGAAAAAATAGAGGGCAAACCGTATAATGCGGAATGCCCTCTAAATGTTTGTTGTGATTCATATTTCTTTTATTTATGCTACCTCCCTTTGCTTATTAATCTGTCTTGTAATAAAGTCCTGTATAAACTGACTTTTGTCCTCACAATGGGCGATAATAATTTTTTGCTTTGTTTCTTCGTCAATGATAGACAAAGTTCCTATTACTTTATCTAAAGAGTAGAGTTTTATGCTTGTATTCAGTGCTTTCACATATCGTGTTTGTACTGCACATCCTACACCAAAAGCCTGTGCCGTTGCTTGAAACAGTTTTGTTGCTTCTTCTAATGAGCGGAATTTCACGTCTTCTTCAAGAGGAGTGACCATTGTTATAGCCGCTTTCTGTAATGAAGCTGTGCGGTAAGAAAGTCCAAAGTAGGCTTGTGCCGCTGTTCCATTCATTTTTCTCTCCTTTGCAAATTGGAGAACCTGACTTAGGACATTCTCTTTGGTCGTAGCTGCAACCAGTCCAATCCACTCATCCTTTGTAGGGAGTTGGGCAATAGCAGAAGTTGTAGCCACATAAGAATAGGCATCGGCAACAGTCTTGCACTCTATCATAGCAGAAGTGAGAGGAATATCAAGCAGACCTAACAAATTGACAGTGTCCGGTTTGTCAAGACTTACCAAAACATCACCATCCAACTCTTGGGGTATCTCTACTCCATTGTAGTCAAACAGAGTGACATTTTCATCTCTGAATGGCTTTGTGCTTGTAAACGCAAAGATGGTCGGCAAGATTTTATTCTTGTCAAGGTTCTCTAAGATTTTACTCTTTGAGAGGTCTCTACGTTTGATTGAAAACTTGGTAAACGCAGGAATAACATCCTTTTGTTCACCGTTGATTAACACGATTACAGTTGCAAGCTCTATGCTTGTACCGTCATTTTTTTGAAATGCTTTTTTGTTCATAATCTAAAAATCTATTATATGTAATTTAGAAAATGATTGCAATCGTGCTGTTCGTCTTCTTGTAGAAACTGCAAGGTGCTTGCAGAGAAATAGAATCACAACATTTCAAAGACCGCTTTTAGTCTTTTCAGAAGACCAGTCAAGTAATCAGCTTGACACAAATAATAAAGCAAGAATAATGCCAAAAGGTGGGAACTGACATATTGTCATAATTGTTAATATCGGCAAACAACTGCTAATGTCAGCAAATGATGTTCACTTTCTATGGGAATAAGCGGACTTTTCTGTGTTTAGAGTAAGTTTTTCATTGCATCGTTTATCTGTGAGTTATCAAAGCTGTCTAAGTAAACCTGTGTTATCTTCTCTGAACTATGCCCCAATGATTCACTTATAATAGAGGTTGAAACTCCTGCACGTTTCAATACTGTTGCGTAAGAATGCCTTGCAACGTATGTCGTGAGCGGAATAGGTAGTTTTAATTTCTTTCCAATATCTTTAAGATGCTTGTTTATCTTTGCCAATACCTTATGTAGTCTGTTAGCGATTTGTATTTCCGTTTTGTGAAAGGGAGAAAGAATAGGAAACAGGTATGGCGACTTGTCATTTTTATATTTGGCTATAATGTCTATCGCTTTCTGTTGGAGCGGTACGTTTATCAGTTTCTTGGTCTTTTCTCTATTATATATAAGTTGGCTTTCCACGATATTGGAGCGTTTTAGTTTGGCTATATCTATAAAGTTGATGCCGGCATTTAAATAAGAGAACACAAAGACATCAATCGCAAGACATTCCATAGGTGTCTCCCCTTGATACTGCATAATCTTTAATACTTCCTTTTTGCTTATTGCTCTTTTGGCTGTCTGCTTGTTGAGTTTGGAAACTTTATAGGAATGGAACGGATAGCAATCATTCTTGATAACGTGTTCTGCAATAGCCAAATTAAAGACGGCTCGCAAGTGCCTTATTCGTGTGCTTATGGTGCTTACAGAAAGATTCTGTTCTTTCATCCATAACTCATAACGCCTTAACCAAGCAACATCTATATCAGAGAACGCTATGTTAAGATGTTTGTTAAACTTGATAAAAGAAGAATAGGATACTTCAAACATTCCTGCATATCTGATTCTGTTCTCTTTCTTCAAATTCTGAATATAAGTCATATAGTATTCACCAACTGTTTTATTTGTGGTGTTGTTTGTGGTAGATTCAATGAGAGTTGTAGCCGTAAAGTTTTTGCCTGCTATTCGTTTGTCTAAAGCGGCTTTCTGTATTTCGTTGATTCTCTCGTTTATAAGGAGAATAATTCTGTCACGATTGGGGCATTTCGTTTTTGGCAGATTGCTTTTAAAGTCCCATTGTTCCGCTTTAATGGATATACCAAGACTTTGATACTTTCGTTTTCCGTCTTTACAGACACAAACCATTAGTGGGTGTTCGCCATTGCTAAGTGTCTTTGACTTGTAACACAATACTTTAATTGTTTCGCTCATACGGTTTACTGGTTTACATCTTGGTTTACATCAGAGCCACCAAACCGTAATATATAAAAGAAAAAAAGCGATTATCTGTTTTAGATAACCGCTTGATTCTTTGGTGATTCGCTTGGGGCTCGAACCCAAGACCCCAACATTAAAAGTGTTGTGCTCTACCTGCTGAGCTAGCGAATCAATCCTTTGTTATTGCTATTCTTCCGAATTGCGAGTGCAAAGGTAAGGCTTATTTTTGAATTTGCAAACATTTCCCAAACTTTTTTTTCTAAAAAGATAGCTTTTATTCTTCGCTTCTCATTTTACAATTATCTCTTCTATCGGCTGTACTAACTCCTTGTCTAAAGGAAAAGCCTGATATTTTACCTTACTGAAATCAATCTGTTTCATATCAATACAACGAATATTACTATTATATGCTGTACGATAATAGACTTTACGATTTGTCAGATCAATGGCAGAAGTCCATTGAGTAGCACTAGGAATCATAGGCGCATGCCCAGCTGCATGTTCTATACCGATAGGGATATCAAAATTATTCAAAATGTGAAAACTTTGCAATACAGCATCATAGGCAGTAGCACACTGTGGAGCAGTTGCTTTATAAAATGCAGCACGAACAAAACGCGAAGGAGGAGTTACATCTCCGGGGATTCCTTGAAACCCACTACCTGCACCAAATGGAAAGACAGTTACACCACCTAATTGATGTGCCTCTGCCCCACCCGGATAAAGATTCACATAATTGTTTAAATTGGTCATCTGCCAAGGGAAACCGGGCGAATTGGTCAATACGCCAATTTCATTCTCATAAAAACAAGGAACACCATCTACAAATTCCAACACAACCTGCCGACCGTTTGCATCGCCTATTCGCCAATGTACTGTGGAACTCGCTCCGGTAGTATCTACAGACACTACACGTATATCCTGCATTGCAGCCTTTATTTCCTCTATTGTCGAAAATTGAGAAAGCATCCACGCTACCAACTGTAAATCGGCCACTGTCCGTGTATTCTGCTTTGCGTCATAAGCAGGATAATTTCCGTAATGGGGGAAATAAAACAGTCCTGCTGAAAGTCCTGCTTCATTTAAACCCTCAACAACAAAATCCTTCAATACAATGGAAAGTCCCACAACACCATATCGTGCACGAAACTTTGCCCCATTCATTCCTTTGGGAGTATAGGATATCATTTCATGTCCGCATGGAATTACCACATACTGACTAGGCAGATAGCTATCCCCCCACTCTATAGTGCGCGCCTGTACATAACCACCATCCTTTGCAGTCGCCGAAATACCGGTACAAGCCATTACCGGCAATGCACATCCTGTCAATAACAGTGCGCCGATCAATATCTTTTTCATAATAGTAAAAACATTTAGTCTTAAAAATAACAATGTTCTGTGAATTTAGTTCTAACTTTGCATTAGAAACTCAATAGACTACAACAATAAAATGCATCCGATTGTTATAGCCATTGTATGAAATATGTTATTTTTGTTTTCATGCTTTTTATAAGCCAAATACCAAAAACTAAAATGGAAAAAACGAGTGAAATATATCTGGCAGGAGGTTGTTTTTGGGGAACCGAACATTTCCTAAAACAAATCAGAGGAGTAAAACACACCGAAGTAGGTTATGCCAATGGTAATACTGCAAGCCCGACTTACAAAGAAGTTTGTACGGATAAAACAGGATTTGCCGAAACTGTGAAGGTTGTGTACAATCCGCAAGAGGTCAGTCTTGAACTCTTACTCAATCTTTATTTTCAAACAATTGACCCTACCAGCATCAATAGGCAGGGACACGACCAAGGCACTCAATACCGTACCGGTATCTATTACACCGATAAAGCTGATTTAACCATCATCCAAAATGCCGTCTGCGAATTGGCCAAAGAGTATTCACGTCCGCTCGCCCTTGAAGTAGAACCTTTGAAGAATTTCTATAATGCTGAAGAATATCATCAGAACTATTTGGATAAGAATCCTGATGGATATTGTCACCTTAATCCTAAACTTTTTGAATTGGCACGACGTGCCAATGCCATCCCTTCCTATAAGAAGCCAAGCGATGCCACCCTGCGCAACAAATTGTCACCTGAACAATACGCTGTCACCCAAAATAATGCAACCGAACCCCCATTTCACAATGAATATTGGGACGAAACACGAGAAGGGATTTATGTCGATATTACTACCGGTGAGCCCTTATTTGTGTCTACCGACAAATTTGATTCCGGCTGCGGATGGCCTAGCTTTACCAAACCTATCGACAATACATTAGTTAAAGAACTGACAGACACTACTCACGAGATGATTCGCACCGAAGTAAGGAGCAAAACCGGTAATGCGCATCTAGGGCATGTTTTTCCGGATGGACCTGCCGATAAAGGCGGCTTGCGTTATTGCATCAATAGTGCATCCCTAAAATTCATCCCTAAGGAAAAAATGGCAGCAGAAGGATACGGGCACTATCTAAAGTTACTGGATAAATAAAACCCTCTAACGTATCAAAAAGACTGCAAGGAGGAAGAATTACATATTTTCAGGCATATTCTGACAGGACAAGTATTACCTAAAGATAGAAAAAATATGAAAAGATACAGACCGGTCATATTCATATCCTTTTATATGATTATTCTGATTATCATAGCTGCACAGCTATGGGGAGCAAACGGCTTCCTTCATCCCGCCATTGAGAATATCAACCTTTATGTGCGCGGATTACGCAATACACATGCTCCTCTCTTTCATCAAAGCTATGATAATTACCTGCAATTGTTACCGGGTATTCTCCTGATTGGATTAAAACTAGGTGGGGTAAAAGGAAGATTCGAATGGAAACGACTTCTTATTTTTATCGTGCTCTCCATTATCTTCACCCAACTGGTAGTAAATTCTCTGAAATTAGCATGCGGAGTTTTACGTCCTGACGAGTCCAACTTTTTCTCTTTTCCTTCAGGACACACAGCTACTGCATTCATGACAGCCACTCTACTTTACAAAGAATATGGATTTAAAGGAATATGGGTAAGTTTAGTTGCATACGCTTCTGCTATTGTTACCGGCATGACACGTATTCTCAATAATCGCCATTGGATAATAGATGTGATAGTAGGAGCTGCATTGGGCATTCTATTGACAGAAATGGCATATAGGCTGGTAAAAACAATATTTAAAGACAGAAAACTCATTAACACAGACTATAATCACTGATGTATTAATTATAGAAATAACGCAACAATAATTGAAAATACATGAAAAAACTAATGATAACACTTGGGATGTTTGCAACATTTTGTACAACAGAGGCAAAAGTGACATTACCCGCTCTATTTACAGATAACATGGTACTACAACAAAAGTCAGATATAATCCTTCGCGGGCACTCGACGAACCGAAAAGAGGTTATGGTGATAACCGGCTGGGACAAGCATATCTATATGGCCCAAACAGACAAGCAAGGGAATTGGAAAACAGAAATCTCTACCCCCTCTGCCGGCGGACCCTACGAAATTAGTTTTTGTGATGGAGAAGAACTCACCCTACACAACATCATGATAGGTGAACTTTGGCTCTGTTCGGGACAATCCAATATGGAAATGCCGGTCGGCGACTGGGGAAAAGTATTGAACTATGAAAATGAAATAAGAGAAGCGACTTATCCTGACATACGGTTATTTAAAGTAAAAAAAGAGACATCACTGACACCGAAGGAGGACTTAAGTCCCACACAAGGAGAATGGCAGGAATGCACTCCTCAAAGTGTAAATAGCTTTTCAGCTGTGGGATACTTCTTTGCCCGCCAGTTACAACAGAAGTTAAAAACTCCAATTGGTGTTATAGACTGTTCATGGGGAGGAACTCCTGCTGAAGCATGGACTAGTTATAACGGATTGAAGCACTTACAAGAGTTTGAGCACGAAATGGATATGCTGGAATCTTTGGGATTCCAACCCGAAAAGATTGATGCAGAGTATGCCAAGAAGAGAGAAGCATGGTATCAATCTTTGTATGAGCATGATATGGGATGGTGTGATGACCATCAAGTATGGGCTGAACCTGATTATTCAGACGAGAATTGGAAAGAAATGAATCTACCGGGAAGTTGGGAAAGTAATGGAATAAAAGATTTTGATGGTGTAATGTGGTTCAGAAAGACTGTAGATATTCCTCGCACTTGGTACAGAAAACCGATAACAATCAATTTAGGCAAGATAAGCGATGAAGACATAGTCTATTATAACGGCGTGGAAATTGGACGAGGAAGCAACCGTGACGCCGTGCGCCGGTACACTGTCCCCAAAAAGTTAGTAAAACGGGGAAAAGCTGTTCTCACCGTACGTGTGACAAACTATGCCGGAGAAGGGGGACTCATCGGGAAACCGGAAAATATGACAATGACAGTCAAGGGTAAAGATCCTGTCGCATTAGCTGGAAATTGGAAGTATTTATCCGGCTTTTCATTGGCTGGTATAGAACCTCTTCCTCCTTCGCCCAAGAGCAATCCTCAATACCCCACTACCCTCTTCAATGCAATGGTACACCCCATTACCAAAATTCCTATCCGGGGAGTCATTTGGTATCAGGGAGAAGCCAATGTAGGCCGGGCTGATGAATATGCCGACCTGTTTATGTCATTGATATCTGATTGGCGTGATAAATGGAAACAGCCTGACATGCCTTTCTACTTCGTACAACTGGCTAATTTTCTGAAGAAGGAGGAGATACAACCCGACTCGGAATGGGCTGCATTAAGAGAAGCACAATCAAAAGCCCTTTATCTAAATAACACCGGCATGGCTGTGACCACCGACTTGGGCGAAGCCAATAATATCCATCCCAAAAACAAGCAGGAAGTAGGACTGCGCTTGTCCCAACTTGCCCTGAAACAAACATATAAAAAGAAAAGGATGCCACAATCACCTCTTTTCAAAAGCTATCGTATAGAAGGAAACACAATACGCATCGGTTTTGATAATCCGGGAAAAGGCTTTATGAAACCAGACACCATCAAAGGTTTTATCATTGCAGGTGCAGACCATATATTCTATCCGGCTACAGTAACTATCCAGAAAAAAGAAATAATAGTAGAATCACCCGATGTTCCCCATCCGGTAGCTGTCAGATACAATTGGGCTGACAATCCCGATGGGAATTTATACGGACTATCCGGTTTGCCGACAGCCCCTTTCCGTACAGACAATTGGTAATAAAACCCGGTTATCTCTATTTTTCTATGAAAAAGGATCTTTTTGTTATAATGAATATATCTATATTTGCACTCTATTTTCAAAAAACTAAAAAAAACACATAGCTATGGGAATGGTTATAGGTATAGACGTGGGTGGGAGTACTACCAAAATTATCGGTGTGGACGGAGAAGGAATCAAACATCCGATGATTGTCAAAGCGACAGACCCCATCACCTCTCTATTTGGAGCTTTCGGGAAATATATATATGACAACAACATTAGTTTGAGCGGAATAGAAAAAGTAATGCTCACAGGAGTGGGAAGTGCTTATGTCAACCAACCGCTTTACGGATTGCCTACCGAACATACCGATGAGTTTCTAGCCAATGGATTAGGTGCGCATTATGGTTCGCAGCTGAAAAATCTGATTGTTGTAAGTATGGGCACAGGAACTTCTTTCGTCAAAGTGGAGGACGGAAAGATTCAACATATCGGCGGCATCGGTATCGGTGGAGGAACCATTCAGGGACTATCCAGATTATTGCTAAAGACACACGACATCCACCAAGTGGTAGAAATGGCACAAAAAGGAATAGTGGAAAACATAGATTTACAGATAAAGGATATCTGCAATGCTGCCCTGCCGGGACTTCCATTGAATGCTACTGCATCTACTTTCGGAAAAGCAGACAGTAATTCATCTTTAGAAGATGTAGCGGCAGGAATTATTCACATGGTACTGCAATCCATTGGGCAATCCGTGATACTCGCAGCATTGAACAGTTCCATCAAAGACTTCGTTTTAATAGGCAACCTGGCAAAGCTGCCACAATGCAAAGAAGTTTTTCCCATCATGGAAGACATGTACCAATGCCATTTCCTGATACCGGAATATGCCCAATACAGAACTGCTTTGGGTGCAGCATTGGCATACGTGCATCAAAAAGAAAAGCAATAAGGATGAAGTACGGAGTCAGTAAAAATACATTGCTCATTACTGCCGGCATAATTTGGTTGACAGCCGGCATCAATATATTGCGAATCGGCGTGGAATGCTGGATAAACGATTCGCATTATTGGCTGTTTAAAGCATGCGAAGCTACTCTGGTTTTTCTCCTGTTCTTTGGCTTCATTTTTCGGAAACTATACAGAAAGCACACACATCGCATCAGTCAAAAGAAAAAAAAGAATTGTCCTTTTTCTTTCTTTGATGTCCAAGGATGGATAGTGATGGCGTTTATGATTACAATCGGCATATTGTCACGCCTGTTTCATCTGTTGCCCGAATCTTTCATTGCCGTATTCTATACAGGACTTTCCCTCGCACTAATCGGTACAGGAATCCGATTCATTATTTATTGGTGGAAAAACAAACATTGGCTTCAATAAGCCAGGTTCTTTTACCTCTTTATTTCATTGAAAAGGCTACCTCATTACAGGCAGCCTTTCAAGTTATTTTCTTTCCAACAGGTTTATTATTGAGAGATTAATCAGAATCCTAAATGACTTACATAGAGTAAATGACCTTTCCTCTGAATATTAATATTGTTCTCTCTACACAACCAACCTATTGCAATAGCGACATCAATGGCGCTGAGGTTCATTTTCCGACTAAGTTCCTGAATAGATATTTCACCTCTGTTTTCATTCAGGTTGCGCCAGACTTTGCCGGCATTTTCTCCCACTGTTTCTATTTCCATATATATGTTTTGATTTGCTCTCAATATACACAAAAAACAGCATATAAAAAAGAAAACAGCAACTTTTTCTCATTTAAAATGAGGGTTGCCTAAAACGTGGATAATGCTATCGTTCAATTCGCAGGAGTGAGGTTCGCTCGCCCGAAAACAGTTTACTTTGTGCCTTCGGACAGGCAAACCCTGCCCCTACAGCCCACGATGGGATAGCTCGGTTAGTTTTGACACTCCCTAAGCCTTTTCATTAGCCGGACTAAGCGTGTTCATCCTTTCGATTATACCCGTCCATCAGTCGAATTACTACAGCCTTCCGCAATGGACTGTATAGTCCGTTGCCGTAGACTGTACAGTCCATTGCAGCAGACTGTACAATCTATTATAGTGGACTGTAATAATCTTCCGTTTAAAAAGCCTTGGCTGACAGTAAAAAACAGCTTACTCTTGCAGTTGGCTGTATGTTTCCCATTATCAGGGCACATTGAAGACTTGCACCCGTTAGAATATGTTCGTACCGAGCATACAACAAAAAAAGCTCTAGGACTCAAAGAATCCTAGAGCTTTTATAAGCGGTGCGCACGAGGCTCGAACTCGTGACCCCATGCGTGACAGGCATGTATTCTAACCAACTGAACTAGCGCACCAATATTTCAAAGATTTGTCTTTCTTTATTTCACCATCTCTCTCGATTGCGGGTGCAAAGGTACGCATTAATTTTTAATCTGCAAGCTTTTCGGTAGAAAATGCACAAAAAAATCGAAGAACTCCCCGACTGATACCTCGTCCGATTTACGATATTGCTATTATTTTAATCTTTTTCTCAAACTTCTTGTTATAAAATGAAGCTAATCTGCAATAATTCGCTATTTTTGCGCACATATCATAGATAAAAACCATCCTTTCTCATATTATGCAGAAACATATTGAATTAAAAGGAATGGTTTATAAAAATAAAACGATGATCTTTTACCGATGAAAATTGCTGTCGTAAAATATAATGCAGGAAATATCTACTCTGTGGACTACGCACTAAAGCGTTTGGGGGTAGAAGCTATCATTACTTCCGATAAGGAAACGCTGATGAGCGCAGATAAAATAATCTTCCCCGGTGTTGGAGAAGCTGCCACAACCATGAATTACCTCCGGCAGCATAAACTGGATGAAGTAATCAAAAATTTGAGACAACCCGTATTGGGCATTTGTTTGGGAATGCAACTCATGTGCCGCCATTCAGAAGAAGGTAATGCAGAATGCTTAGGTATTTTTGATACCGACGTCAAGCTTTTCCACCCGGAACGACATACAGACAAGGTTCCTCACATGGGATGGAATACACTGACAAATGTGAAAAGCGATTTATTCAAGGGATTCACCAAAGAAGAGTTTGTCTATTTCGTACACAGTTTTTATGTCCCGCTAAATGAGTTTACAGCAGCACAAACTACATATATCCTCCCCTATAGTTCGGCATTGCATAAAGATAATTTTTATGCCACACAGTTTCACCCCGAAAAGAGCGGAACAGTGGGAGAACGGATATTGCGGAACTTTTTAGAACTATGATACATTATATTATATACTAAAGAAAGAAGTTATGATAGAATTAATTCCTGCCATCGATATCATTGACGGAAAATGTGTCCGCCTGTCACAAGGAGATTATAACACACAAAAGGTGTATAACGAAAATCCTGTGGAAGTAGCCAAAGAGTTTGAAGCACATGGCATTCACCGTTTGCATGTGGTTGATTTGGACGGAGCCGCTTCGCACCACGTAGTCAATTATCGCGTACTCGACCAAATCGCCAGCCGCACATCGCTTGTCATTGACTTCGGCGGAGGTATCAAAACCGATGAAGATTTAATCATTGCATTTGATAACGGTGCCCAAATGGTGACCCTGGGCAGTGTTGCCGTGAAAAAACCGGAACTATTCAAAAAATGGTTGACTCAATACGGCAACGAAAAAATAATTCTTGGTGCCGACGTGAAAGACAATAAAATATCCATCAACGGATGGAAAGAAGAAAGCCGACAAGAGCTGATGCCTTTCCTGAAAGATTATACAAAGGAAGGAGTATTCAAAGTACTATGTACCGATATCAGTCGTGACGGTATGCTGGAAGGTCCCTCGATAGAGTTATACAAACAGATCCTTGCTGATTTTCCTGATATGCACCTGATAGCCAGTGGAGGAGTTAGTTGCATCGAGGACATCATTCAATTAGAGATAGCCAAAGTACCTGCAGTAGTGTTCGGCAAAGCTCTTTACGAAGGCAAAATTACCTTGAAAGAGTTGAACCGTTTTATGTAAAGACAAATTATGTTAGCAAAAAGAATTATTCCTTGCCTCGACATCAAGGACGGGCAGACCGTCAAGGGAACCAACTTCGTAAACCTGCGTCAGGCCGGTGACCCTGTTGAATTAGGCCGCGCTTATAGTGAACAAGGGGCTGATGAACTGGTCTTTTTGGATATCACTGCCAGCCACGAGGGTCGCAAGACTTTTACGGACTTGGTGAAAAGAGTGGCAGCCAATATCAGCATTCCGTTTACTGTGGGCGGAGGTATCAACGAACTCAGCGATGTAGACCGCCTGTTGAGCGCCGGAGCCGATAAAGTCTCCATCAACTCATCCGCCATCCGCAATCCCAATCTGATAGACGAGATAGCCAAACATTTCGGTTCGCAAGTTTGTGTAGTAGCTATTGACGCCAAACAGACAGACCAAGGGTGGAAATGCTATCTGAACGGGGGACGAGTAGAGACAGACAAATATCTGTCCGAGTGGGCCCGGGAAGTAAACAACCGGGGAGCAGGAGAAATTCTTTTTACCAGCATGAATCACGACGGAGTAAAGACAGGCTACGCCAACAAAGCACTTGCCACCCTCTCCGACTCACTCACTATTCCTGTTATTGCATCGGGAGGCGCAGGAAAAATGGAACATTTCAAGGATACTTTTATCGAAGGAAAAGCTGATGCGGCACTTGCAGCCAGCGTTTTTCACTTCGGAGAAATCAAAATACCCGAATTAAAACAGTATCTTTGCCAACAAGGAGTCAATGTCAGATTATAAAATTAGAATTAAAATATAAAACAAATGGAATTGGATTTTAAGAAAATGAACGGGTTAATTCCTGCCATTATACAAGACGACTACACACAAAAAGTCTTAATGCTGGGCTTCATGAATGAAGAGGCATATAAGAAAACCGTAGAAACAGGAAAAGTAACTTTCTTCAGCCGCACCAAGAACCGTCTTTGGACTAAAGGAGAAGAGAGCGGGAACTTCTTGCAAGTAATCTCTATCAAAGCCGACTGCGACAATGACACTTTATTAATAAAGGTCAGTCCTGCAGGTCCTGTTTGCCATACAGGTACGGATACTTGCTGGGGAGAAGAAAACAAGCAGGACATCATGTTCTTAAAAGAATTACAAGACTTTATTGACAAGCGACATGAAGAAATGCCTGAAGGATCTTACACAACCAGCCTCTTCCAATCGGGCGTAAACAAAATGGCACAAAAAGTAGGTGAAGAAGCCGTAGAAACCGTTATTGAGGCTTGCAACGGAACCAATGAACGCTTGATATACGAAGGTTCCGATCTGCTGTATCACCTTATCGTTCTCCTGACATCAAAAGGATACCGCATCGAAGATCTGGCACGCGAACTAAAAGAACGTCACAGCGCCAACTGGAAAAAACATTAATGCCTTATGGATGAACCGCTTATTCGATATAAAAACGTAAACATCAATCAACAAGAACTCGGTGTGTTGGAAGATGTAAACCTGGAACTGAACAAAGGTGAATTTGTTTACCTGATCGGAAAAGTAGGTTCCGGCAAAACATCATTGCTAAAAACCATTTACGGCGAGTTGGACATTCAATCGGGCGACGCAGAAGTATTAGGTTACAATATGAGCAATATCAAGCGCAAGCATATCCCCCAACTACGCCGCCGATTGGGAATCGTTTTCCAGGATTTCCAACTGCTGACAGACCGCAATGTACATTCCAATCTCAGTTTTGTGCTACGCGCCACCGGATGGAGCAATAAGATTGCAATAAAAGAACGCATTGATGAAGTGCTGGATCAAGTGGGCATGACGGGCAAAGGTTATAAAATGCCCAATGAGTTATCAGGAGGTGAACAACAACGTATCGTTATCGCCCGTGCCATCCTGAATCGTCCTGAAATCATTCTTGCCGATGAACCGACAGGAAATCTGGATTCTGAGACCGGCCGCCAGATTGTAGAGCTTCTGAAATCTATTTGCGCATCGGGTTCTGCCATCATGATGACTACCCATAACCTGCATCTGCTGTCTGAATACCCCGGTATCGTTTACCGCTTCGAGAACCATCAAATCAAAGAAGTTACAAACGAATACAGCCGTGCAATAAAAAGAGAAAAAGAACAAGAAACAGAGAAAAAAACAACAAATGTGACCATATAAGCCACAGAATAAATGGATAAATGATAAATATTATCGCTAAAATACTGATTCTTTGCAGTCTTATTCGTATATTTGCACGCTAATTATCAATTATAGGAACAATTAAAATACGAAACGAAAAATGAAAGTTTTAAAGTTTGGAGGTA
>ERZ772937.844-NODE-844-length-24282-cov-3.547736_pt1 | contig 24282 bp, 21 predicted proteins | sample MGYA00512113_ERZ772937 | MGnify/ENA primary metagenome ERZ772937 (study PRJEB29015, sample SAMEA2737649) | human gut metagenome | biome: human gut; feature: human-associated habitat; material: faeces | place: China | collected 2012 ... | reverse complement strand
ACGGCACCGAGGAGATCGTCAAGAACTCCCTGCCCACCGAGGACGGCATCCAGCTGACGGTCAACGGCGGCGCGACGGTCAAAATCGTTGATAATTCTAAGAATTTCATCGACACCCGGAGCCACTGGGCCAAGGACGCCATCGACTTCGTCAGCGCTCGCGGTCTTGTCAACGGTATGAACGCCGTCTCCTACGCGCCCGACGCCTCCACCACCCGCGCCCAGCTGTGGACGATTTTGGCGCGGCAGAACGACGCGGACCTGACCGGCGGCGCGAATTGGTACGAGAAGGCGCAGGCGTGGGCCAAGGCCAAGGGCATTTCCGACGGCACGAACCCCAACGGCACCATCAACCGCGCCCAGATGGTCACCATGCTGTGGCGCGCTATGGGCCAGCCTGCCGCTGCCTCCGGCGCCAGCTTTGCTGACGTTCCCGCTGACAGCTACTACGCGCAGGCTGTGGCCTGGGCCATCGAGAACGGCATTGCCGCCGGTGTTGGCGGCGGTCGTTTCGACCCCAACTCCACCTGCACCCGCGCACAGATCGCAACATTCCTGTATCGGCTGTATCTCAGCAGATAAGAAACCGGACGGTAGAGAGCCGTCAGCAAAGTGTATATAAAATGGAAACCGCAGGGCGGCTCCTTCTCGGAGCTGCCCTGCGGTTTTCTGTCGGCTTGTTTCTTTCATAAAAGTTGCAGAAATCGACATTTTCGGGCAATAACCGGCGGATATGTGTAGAGCATTGTAGAACGATTCTATGACACGAATCGCTATAAATCGTGTATGATTGACTCAGGGAGGATAAGGATGATTATTCTGAATACCTCATCAGTTGCTCGCTCATACATCTACGGTAAGATCGATGCCGGCAGAAGTCCAACAAGCAGCTCATATTAAGGGGTCTGATATAAAAGACCAATTATTGGTCGCGCGGCCCTCCCGGATGGTCAGGCCATTCACATCACTATAAGAATAAGGAGGGTCATTGTGCCTTTGGTATGTTATGTCTCGGAGCAGAATTTGAATGTTCCGCTGGATTCGGATCGCCTTCTTCGTCTGCTAGGCGTATCTGGAAAGCTGTCCGGCTTTTACTACGCCGTCTATATGCTGGAACAGGTGCAGCATAAGCCCGACCATGTTCTGCTGAGCACCAAGCGCCTCTACAAGCAGACCGCTCAGCATTTTGAAACCACCAGCGGCTGCGTGGAACGCAATCTGCGGACGCTGGTGCGGGCATGCTGGCGTCAGCCGGATCATACCCTGTTGGATCAAATCGCTGGCAGGCCGTTGAGAAAGCCACCGACGAATATGCAGTTCCTTAATATGCTGTCCGCATACCTCCGCAAATAAAACCTCGTGTGGGGGGAGGCGGGGGCTTCCCTGCTCCCCCCGCACTCATATAATCTATCCTCGCCAAGAAAAATACTGGATACCATCGAGATATCCAGTGTTTTTCGAATGCGTTAAATCGTCAATGACAAACACTTTCGCGTCTACCACATCGTCACTCGGTACATCGAGTTCATATAGGCGATGATAATGATGGCGCAGCCGGTGTCCTTGGCAACGGCAATCAGGTGGTTGAACTTAGCTCTTGTTTCGTTGGCGTTGTTCACCGAGCAGTCGCCGCCGATATAAGAACTCATCAGGTCGAGGATCAGCAGCTTGGCGTTGTACTTCTCCACGGCTTCACGGATACGGTCGTCCCCGAAGGTCAGACTCTACTTTTCCTTTTTGACAAAAAGTAAGCTCCTGAGAATATCTCAGGAGCTTCTACTGATATAATATATAGATCGAAATGGGGGGAAAAACAGAAAAAGCACAGCCGAAGCTGTGCTTTTTGTCTGTATGAGGTTTACTTGCTCATCTCGCAGAAGCGCATGAGGATTGAGGCAACCTCTGCGCGGGTTGCGTTATCCTGCGGGTTCAGCTTGCCGTCGGAGCCGTTGACAATGCCGTTAGCTACTGCCCACTGCATTGCATCTGCTGCATAGGTGCTGACGGAAGCTGCATCAGAGAAGCTGTCGAACTTGCCGTCTGCCTTCGGAGAACCAGCGTGGCGGTACAGCATGGTAACGAGCTGCTCACGGGTGATGTTGGCATTCGGGTTGGTGCCGTCGGAAACGCCCTTGGCCTTCGCCCAGTTCATGCCCTTCTCGTACCAAGTAGCGCCGCCGGTGGTATCTTCGCCCGCGTAGCGCGCGAGAACCGTCATCAGCATACCGCGGGTGGTGGACGCATTCGGGGAGAACTGGTTATTGTCGGTGCCGTTCATCAGGCCCTTGTCGGTCACATAGTTGATGGCATCCTTGGCCCAGTGGTTGGCAACGTCGGTGAAACCGGCCTTGGAGCTGTCCTCTACGTCACCGATGGTGCCGTAGTTGGCAAAATCCTTGGCATAGTTGCGGTAAACGTGACCGGGCTGATGGCCTGCCGCGCCCTCAAACGTGCCCTTTTCCCAGTCGGTCAGGGTATTCCAGATCTTGGTCTTACCAGCGGTCAGCGCGTACTCATTGAGTACCGGAACGCTGGATTCTGTGCTGTTCAGATCAGAAACAAACGCGGTCTTAACGCGGACATACTTGGCATCTGCCATGCCGGTCAGATCGATCTTGCCGGTGCCGGAAGTCAGCGCTGCGGACTTCTCCTCCTTAACAGTCTTGCCGTCGTCCGAGGTCTGTACGGTCGCGGTGATGGAAGCCTTGCCCGCGAAGGCAGCATTATAGCTCAGTGCAATCGGTGCGGCGGTCGCTTCTACCCACTCGGTGGTGTGCGAACCGCTGGTCTCGATATTGCTGTCCTCGAAGTCCAGCCAGATCTTCAGGCTGTTCTTGGAAGCGCCTGCGGAAGTCGGATTATTGCGGACTGCGGTCACTTCGTCCTCGCTCAGTTTGGAGGTGTAGAAGCGTGCCTGCGATACTGCGCCCGGCAGCATGGTGTGATACATACCGCGGTTGCGCTTGGTCTGGAGCGTATTTTTGAAGCCCAGACCGATGTACATCGGCTCGCCTTCCCAGGTCTTGATGGGGGCATTCTCAAAAGCGGGCTTGTCTACATGTGCGCTGTGCAGCTCGTTCTCGTAGGAGTCGCCACCGGTCGTAAAGTCAAATGCGCTGGTGTACTGAACCCACTGGTCCTTCTTGATGCCGAAGCTGTCATCACTGCCGTCGTTCCAGCTGAACTCGCCGTTGTCGTCGAGCAGGCAGACACCGTAAGTCACCTTGCCGGTCTCACGGACTGCCATGCGGAACATATACGGGGTGCCCCAGCCGAGGCCGATGCCCTTGACCATCAGTGGGTTGTGATCCGGGATAGCGCCCTTGCCGTCCAGATCAACATACTGCTCGGTCAGCTCGGAAACGCCGCCCTTGGTGGTGCCTGCGCTCGGCAGGTTTGCCCAGATCATACCGGTCATGGCATCCTTGGGGGTGTAGCCGCCGTTGTCGGGGATCTCGATATAGTCGCGCTTGCCATCGAGTACGAGAGTCTGCTTGCCTTTGTCATCGGTGCCGAATTCCGGCTGACCGTGAATATATGCATTGTTGCCATTGCCGGACTTGTCCTTGACGATCGGCATGCCCTGGATAGAGCCTTCGATGTAAACGGTCTCCGGCTTTGCGTTGCCGATGGTGACTTCGTATTTACCGGCCTTGTCAAAGGTGTAGGCAAATTCCGCAGTCTGGGATTCGCCGGACTTGAGGGTGTACTGGCGGGTGCCGACGGTCACGCCGTTTACCTTGAACTCAGCGGTGCCGGTGCCTGCATCGTTGCCGATGTTGACGACATCAGCCTTGATGTGCAGGATGTTGCTGTTCATGTCGCTGGTCTTGCCGTTACCCTGCTGGGTGCGGATGTTGGTGTAGTCAAAGGTTGCGGGGCGGTACTTTACGTTGACGGAGACAGTCTTGTCCGCCAGCTTGAGGGTGTGCGTGCCCAGCTTCTCCATGCGGAGCGTGCCGGTCAGCGTTGCGGACTTGCCGGGATCGAGCGTTACGATGCCGTCCTCGAACTTGTAGAGGTAGCGGGTGGTGCCGTTGTCCACGACCGGGATAACAGCCGCCGCCAGGCCCTTGCCGTTGTTCGTTACCTTGGCGGTAACGGTGACTTCGCCGTTGTACAGCACTTCGCTCGGGGTGATGGAGATATCCGACCACGAAAGCTGCTGCTTGTCCTTGGCTACCAGCGTCTCGTTGGCTACCTTGGAGTCCTGACCGGCTGCTGTTGCGCCGTAGTTCTTGACATCGAGAACGCCGGAACCGGGAGTGCTGGTGATGTAGAAGAAGTCGCCCTTCTTGTTGTAGGTACGCGCGTCCTGATGGGTCAGGTAAATGGTGCCAGCGCCGACAGACGGATCGCTGGATACCGCACGGGCGTAGCTGTGGGTGTGGCCGGAGATCAGCAGATCGACCTTGCCCGGCTCGATGACTGCCGGAATGTAACGCTTGGTGTAAGCGTCAGAGACCGGATGGTGCATCATGATGAGACGGAAGTCTGCGTTCTTTGCAGCGTCGGTCGCCAGATCCTTCTTCAGCCAGTTCATCGCGTTGTCGATGGTCTTGATGGTGGCTGCGTCAGCCTGCTGGCCGGTCGCCTCGGAGTTCATCTGGAACAGGCCCCACGGGTTGCTGTTCATAGTAATGATGTGCAGACCGGCGTAATTGAAGGAGCTGTCGCCCTCGACCTCTGCGCCGTATTCTTCATCCTGAATGGAGTATACATAGGTGTCGAAGTATACACCGCCCTGATCGTGGTTGCCGGAGGAATAGACAACCGGATAGGAGTGGATGTAGTCGTTCTCTACCTTGCCCTGGAACCAGAAGCTGAACTGCTCTGCCTGTGCGCCGGTGCCTTCTACAAGGTCGCCGCAGTGCAGCAGCAGGTCGGGGTCAAATTCCTTGATGGCCTGATCGAGTTCTGCGCGGGTCGCAAAAATGTGCGAGTCCGACAGGGTGATCAGACGGATCTGATCCGGGTTTTCGCTCAGGGTCTTGAAGCTGGCCTTGCAGGTCGCGCCGCCCTCGAGCTTTACCTCGTAGTAGTAGCGGGTACCGGGGGTCAGGTTGTCCAGCTTGTAGTGGAACAGGTTCATCTTGCTGCCCTTGAAGTCGGGTGCGTCTGCGTCGATCTCCACCTTGATCGGGTCACAGAGCTTGCTCTCGTCGGTGCCGTATGCGATGGTCGCGGAGACCTTCTCCGTGCTTTCCCATACGACGACCATGCTGTTGGTCTTTGGTGCCAGAAGGTAGGGGCCGTTCTGGAACTGTGCGCCGCCGTCAGCCGCAAATGCAGCCGGCGCCATGGTCATGATCATAACAGCTGCGACCATAGCAGAGCATAAACGCTTAAGCAGTTTTTTCATCTTTTCATTTCTCCTCTCTTTTTTCTTTCTTATTCTTTACTCCTTGATATTCCTCCTTCAGTCAATCAGTTTATCTGCGAACCGGTGGGCCGGTGTGCATTCAATATTGGTTTATAATATTCTCTGTAAAATAACGAACCAGACGGCTGCGATTTTCTCCTGCCCATTCTGCATCATAGGAAATGAGATTGAGCTCATCCAACGACGGCAGTCCATCTGCTGCACGGGCGGTGCTGTTTGCCGGAAGGCGACAGCTTTTGGCTTCGATGTAGCACTCCTGTCCGCGTGCCGAAGTCATCCAATCAAGAAAAGTACATGCATTTTCGCGTTCTCCTGCAGGTGCATTGCGGATGAGTGCACAGACACCGATCTCATAACCAGTGCCGTCTGTCGGTGTACATAATTCGATCGGATCGCCGTCCAATACCGCACGGCGGCCATCGTGATAAAACACGATCGCAACAGCATAATCGCCGGTGCTAACCTGTTTAACCAGTTCTGTACTCGATGCAGTATAATATGCTCCGACATTCTGATCTAACTTTTTGAGATACTCCCATGCCTTGTCCTCGCCGCGCATCTGCACAAGCGTTGCCAGCGTGGTATACGAGGTACCCGAGCTTTTCGGAGTTGCCATCACAATCTGCCCTGCCAGTGCAGGCGACAGCAGATCGTCCCAGCAGGTCGGCATCGGCGTTCCCGTCCGTGCAAACCAGTCGGTGTTGCAGGCGAAGCACAGCGTACCGATGTAGATCGGATTCCAAACGCCCTGCTCATCCTGATAGGCATCGGGCACATCGATCAGCTCGGGACTTTGATACGCCTCCAGCAGACCGGTCTCTCGCAGCTGAATATAGTTATCCGCCGAGCCGCCCAGCAGCACAGAAGCCTGCGGGTTGTCCCGCTCCTGCTCGAGCCGTGCGGTCATTTCTCCGGCAGGAAGATAAATACAGTCCACGGTGATGCCGGTATCCTTGCGGAAGGCACTGCAGTACAGCAGCGTTTCCGACTCCGGCAGCGGACTGTAAACGGTAAGATGGTCATATTTCGGTGTTTCTGTCTCTTCCCCCATCGCATGATTGTGCTCCTGCGGTGAGGGATCGTTCTGCTGCTGACCCGTACAGCCGCAGAGCAGTCCGGTCAGCAGCAGAACAACAGGAAGAAAACATATTCTTTTCATAGCTTCCACCTCGATACAAAAGGCGGGGCAGTTTTCCTCTGCCCCTATACTATAACAGTTTAAACGGCTTCGCTCTACCGTCCATCATCCGATAAAATTTCACCATTCAAGAGGGCCGTTCCCGAGTGGTGAATTTCTTACGATATTATTTTACCCTTCCTCCGCGCGGCTGCGGTACTCGCGCGGCGAAACGCCGACGTGCTTTTTGAACAGATAGCTGAAATAGTGCGAATCCTGATAGCCGACGTCAAATGCAATATCGCTCATGCGGCTGTTGCCCTTGGTCAGCAGATGCTTTGCCGCCTCGATACGCACGGCGGTCAGATACTCGACAAAGGTCTGTCCAGTCTCCTGCGAGAACACGGTGGAGAAATGGTTTGGACTGAACCCGACCTCTGCCGCCACCATGTGCAGCGAAATACCGCTATCTGCATAATTTTCGCGGATAAACTCCTTTGCACGGCTGATCTCCGCGCTGTATCGCACATTCTGATGGCGATAACACAGACGAGTCATGCGGTCAAGCACCTCGGCGGCACAGGCCTTTGTGCCCTCGAGCGTCGCCGCCTGACCGAGCACCGCCTGCGGATCCTCCGGAGGCGGAATGCTGCCTGCCTGCACCTCATCAGCCAGCTGAGAGGCCGTGACGAGCAGGTTCATCAGCAGATAATATCGGTATAGCACGCTCTGCACGTCCTGCGCCGCAGAGTCACCGAAGTAGCCCTCGACAATACGCGGCACGTCTTCGGGGGCGGCATGCCGCAGCTTGTCCGCCAGCGAGCCGCCCGCCGAGAAATCGAACTCATGCTGCACACCGGCAAAGTCCGTGCTGCCGAATACGCCGTCCTCCGCACATGCGGAGGCCTGCAGCAGTGTATCCTTCGCTGTGCGGTAGCTTTCCGGCAGGGCGCTGACACGGGAGACCGGTGCGCCGATCGCGCACAGCGCGTTCCAGCCCAGCACCTGACAAAGCTCGTGCCGCAGGTTCTGACAGAACTCGTAGGCGGTTTCGCGCACAGCTTCCTCGGCCTCTCCGCGCAGCAGGAGCACCAGCCGGCGGCTGCCGCGGAAAAAGGCGCAGACCTCGCTTTCCTCACCGCACAGACGCTCGGTCAGCGCACGCACCTGCTCCTGCACGGCATTTTCCGGCAGGCGCACGATGCACACAAGATACTGCTTCGCTGTCAGCAGCAGCCCCCAGCGTTCTCCCTGTACAGCCGCCTCTGCAGTCGGCACGCTGCCCGAGAGCAGGTCGTTAAGAAAATGCTCCCGCAGGACGTCCTCCTCCTGTTCGCTGCGGCTGTTTTCGCCCGCCGCACGAAGCTGCTGCTGCTCCTGCTCGATCTGCTCGGCAACCTGTCCAAGCGTTTCAAGCAGCTGCGCCGAGCTGACCGGCTTGAGCAGATACGCGTCCGCGTGCAGCGAAACCGCCTTCTGTGCATACTCAAATTCATCGTGTCCGCTCAGGAACACAATACGCAGCCACGGCATGGTGCGCCGCACAACCTTTGCCAGCTCCAGACCATCCATAAACGGCATGCGGATGTCCGTAATGAGCACATCCGGCTTCATTTCCATCAGCATAGGCAGTGCCATTTCGCCGTCCGGCGCTTCACCTGCAAACAAAAAGCGTTCCTGCTCCTTTTCAATGCAGTTGCGGATGCCATCCCGGATGATCTCCTCATCATCCGCAATAAATACACGCATCATAGCGTTTTCCCCTCCTGTTCGTCCGGTACGGTGAAGCTGATGCGTGTGCCGTGCCGGTATTCACTCTCGATCGTCAGTCCGCAGCCGTAATACAGCCGCAGACGCTGTTCCACATTGCGCAGACCGTAGCCGCCCTTGCCGTCCGGGTCAAGCGGAGCGCCGTTCTGCAGCGAGACCCGTACCTCGGCAAGACGCTCGGGTGTCATGCCCATGCCGTTGTCCTCTACGGCGAAGTACATGCCGCCTGCCTGCCTGCGGCCGGTCACGGTAATCTGTCCTCTGCCGCGCCTGCGCTTAATGCCGTGATAAATCGCGTTTTCAACCAGCGGCTGCAGCACGATTTTCAGCATATACCGCTCGTGCAGCGCGGGATCAATATCAATCGTATACCGCATGATGCCGCCGTACCGCACCGACTGAATCTGCAAATAGTTTGCAACGTGCTGTTCCTCGCGCTCGACCGTGATGTAATCCGCGCCGCGGCTGAGCGAGATGCGCAGAAAGCCGGTGAACGCCATCGTCATCTCGACGACCTCGCTGTTGCGGCCCTCTTCGGCCAGCCAGACGATGGTTTCCAGCGTATTGTACATGAAATGCGGCGTGATCTGCGCCTGCAGCGCCCGCAGTTCAGCTTTTTTGATGGTCTTTTCCTGCTCGACCCGCTCATGAATGAGCGCACCCAGCTGCTCCGCCATTGTATTGAGATCGCGTGTCAGCAGATGCAGCTCGTCGATCTCGGTCGGCGGGACGCGCTCGGTCAGCTCACCAGCGGCAATGCGGTTGGCAAACTGCTCCAGCTGCCGCAAAGACGCGCCGATCGCACCTTCCAGATTGTCAGATGCCCGAATAGTCAGCCAGATCATCACGCCGACCAGCGCAATGAGTGCAAGCGCTGCCGCACCCAGTCCGTGCTGAATGCGGGCGTTGAAACGGCCCATGCGGGCGATCTCATTCTCGATATAGCGGTCAAGCATGCTGCCCGCCAGATGGCCGACGCTGTGAATCTCGCGGTACAGCGATTCGTTGCGGCTGACTGCGGCACCGGCGTCCATCTGCGTTTCCAGTTGATCAACGTAGCTGTCGATCGTGTGGATGGCGCGCAGCGCCGCGTTGAGGTACTGTGCCTCGTCCTCTCCGGCACTGTCCAGCATATCGTTCAGTTCCCGCAGAGCACTGTCGATCAGCATCCGCTGCCGTCCATCCGCGAAGGAAATACGGCCGAAAACCACGTTCCACACCTCATCCGGCAGGTCCTGCACCAGCACAGTGCGGACCTCGGAGGCACGGGTCGTCAATGCAATATCCGCGCCATAGCGCTGTGTCAGCACAACCAGCAGACCTGCCAGCACGCACACCGGTAAAATCATGCAGACCACACTGCGCAGCAGCGACTGCCGCAGCAAGCCGTGCAGGCTGTGATGGGATTTACGCATCGGCTGTTCCCTCCTCCGTCAGCACGGCGGTGTCCGCCAGAGCGATATAGGGCTTCCACGGTGCCTTCGCAATCTGCTGGGCTGCGTCTGCGGTCAGCTCGGCCAGCTGGGTGTCATCCAGCGCACCGATTACGGCAACCTCCCCTTTTTTCTGCAGCGTGCGCAGCTCCGCACCGCCGCCAAACGCACAAATCAGCACATCCTTGCCCGGTTTGCGGCCGTGGCTGTGCAGATAATCCACCGCACCGAGCGCCATCGCGTCATTCTGGGCGAAAATATAGCCGATTTCGTTCAGATGGTCCTCCATCTCCTCCAGGATCTCGTATCCGCGGGAACGCATACCGTCTCCGCACAGGCTGTAGGTAACGGCCAGACCCTGTTTTTCAAGCGCCTGCCGACAGCCGCGGGCAATCTCTCTTGCATCCGAAGCATTTACCGTGCCGTAAAGCTCCAGTACACCGTCCCGCGGCATGCGCTGCTGCAGAAGCGCATCCGCTGCCTGCTCGGCGAGCGACACATAATCAAATCCTATATGCTGCAGCGGTACATCATCCACGCCGCGTATCGCGCGGTCTATCGACAGCAGCGGCACGGAGGCGGATTTTGCTTCGCGCAGCACGTTGTCCCAGCCGCTTTCCACCAGCGGCGTAAATGCGATTGCGTCCACCTGATACACGATCAGCGCACGCACGGCTTCAATCTGTGCCTCCTGCGTGCGCTCGACCGGCATTTCCAGCACTTTGAAGCCATATTCCTCCGCCGCATGTACAAGCGCTTCGGACTGCGCTTCGCGCCGGTCATCCTCTGCCGCCGTGGTGACAATGCCGAGCACCGGCACATAGGGACTCTCTCCGACCGGATGCGCCTGCACCTGCGTCAGCCGCAGGATCAGCACCGTGCAGAGCGCAAGCACCGCCGCCGCTTTCCATCGTTTCATGGTTCTCTCTCCCCCGTTTCTCTCACGATAAACTAATCATACCATACTTTGCAGAGGGACGACAGGTATTTCCGGGTTTGCATCCAGCCTTTTTTGTGCTATGATAATTCCGCAATATCTCACCGCAAGGAGCCTTGAACCATGAAAAAGCAGCTTGCCGTACTGTTCCCCGGCATCGGCTATCACGCCGACAAACCCTTACTATATTATAGTGCAAAGCTGGCCCGTGCACACGGCTGCGAAGTGACCACCGTGCAGTATCCCGCCCTGCCCTCCGGTCTGCGGGGCAATCCCGAACAGATCGAAGCAGCCGTGCAGACCGCCCTCTCCGCCGTCGAACCGCAGCTGGAAGCCGTTCTCCGCACCGATTACGACCGAATCTTCTTCTTTTCCAAAAGTATCGGCACCGCAATCGCAGCACGGTATGCCGTGCTGCACGGCCTGCACCCCGGACAGGTGTACTTCACGCCCATCGAAGCAGCCCTACCCGATCTCGATCCCGCCGGCATCGCCTTTCACGGCACCGCCGACCCGTGGGCGCGCACCGAGCTCATCACCGAGGGCTGCCGCCGTCTTGGTGTGCCGCTGCATCTAACTGAAAACGCCGATCATTCCATGGAAACCGGCGATGTCCTGCGGGATATCACAATCCTGCACACCATTCTCGAACAGACCGATCGCTGGATGCGGCAGCGTTGCATCTGACCGTGCCATCTCCGACAGCAGATCCCGTAAAATTATGTATCCGTTTGAGGAAAGCGTTGCAGCTCGGTGCAAAATGTTGTGCTCTTTTCTTGTATGACCTTACAGGAGAGTTTACTATGAAAATTTTACATATCATACCCTCGCAGGACGGGTTTTATATGCCCGCGGAATTTGCGCCGCATGAAGACTGCCTGATGATCTGGTCTGAACGTGCCGATTCGTGACAGTACGGCGCCTATGCCGCACGCAAAGCCTTTCTGCGCGTGATTGAAACCATTTAAAGCGAACACATGACCGTTCTGTGCTCGGAGGGGCAGTACGACAACGCGCGTGCCCAGCTTCCCGACCTTTGCCATCAACGGCAAAGGCGAACGCCGCGGCATCGACTGGGGCTTCAACACATGGGGCGGCGAAGTGGACGGCCTGTATCCCTCGTGGGAGAACGACAACTGCGTGGCACGCAAGTTCTGCAACCTGCTTGGCAATGACGTTTACGACAAGCGTGATTTTATCTGCGAGGGCAGCTCGATCCACGCCGACGGCGAGAACGACCCGCAGTATGCGCTTTCCAAGCCGAGACCGGACACTATGTTGGCCGCCTGGAAGAACTGGCGTTCAACCAAGGCGGCTGACAGCCGAACAGGTGCACAAGGACGGACAAGAGCTCGGAATAACGCTTTATGGACAGTACTTGCAGTGCTTATGATGGAGAGCATTAACGAGGAGAAAACATTGTTGTTAATCCCTCAATATTAGTAGCTAATGATGCCCATTCCCATCTCCTCAAACTTCCCCAACAATTTAATAAACTCAGATTTCCTAATCCTACAATCCTTCTGGACGGCTGCGAGCGAAACGCAGCCGTTCGCCTTTTTCGCGATGCGACGCAGCTTTTTCTTCGTCTTTTCGCGGTACTTGGAGGCATTGATACAATCCAACAATTCTGGAAGCGAAATTGGCTCAAAATGCATCATATGCAGCCGATGCAGAAACTTATGCTGCTGCTTTTCAACCTGCGAGCCAAGCTCGACAAGCTGGCTTTCCCAATCTTTCGCTGCAGTCAACTTGGTGATTTTCGAACGCCCAAACCGCAATTCCAGTCGGAGAATATGCTCGTCAACAGCGATATTATGTCGCTTTTCGAGTTCATAGGACTTATCATAAACCGAAAAAGCACAGCTTTTAGACTTATTCTCGATTGTCCACGAATGCTTATTGGCTCCCTTGAATTTTTCATCGGAATTTGAATATTTACCGAACTTAACCGCGTTGTAATGGGGGATAGGAAAGGATTTCTTGAAAATATCCAAACGATTTTAAACATCAGCCTTACGTTCATAATACAGATTGCATGTCAAATCACACCTCGACAGCTTGAACTCCTTGAGCCGCCGGTCAACGCCGATTTTATCAAGGATATTCCGCAGGCGATGTTTTATCTGCTGAACAGACTCTTTGTCAGCCTGAAATAATGCGGTCGGTTTATATGTACCGGCGAGCAGGGAAGACGGGTTGATAATCAGTATCAGCCAGCACGGATGCGAAACGGACTGACCAAGCTGTATTTCAACGCCGATGGGCTTGTACTGCGGTATCTGGTAATGCGGCGAAAGCCCTAATTTCCCTTTGTTGGTACGAATACACTTGTTTTGTTCAATAATATTCTGGATTTCGGAATATTTGCATCGCAATTTCAGCGAAAAGGTATGAATACCAGATTCGTTCATAATCATTTATTATTCCTCCGTTTCTGAGCGCATACCGTGCAGCGCTTACAGGTTTTCACCTCATGCTGCCCTTGGTATTCGAGAATATCGTTCACCATACAGTTATTGCTATAGATAAAGTTATGTACCTGGTTCAACTTGGATTTTATCATTTTAGCGGCTTTAGGCGACTGCTTTTTCGCTTTCTTGATAAAGTTATTTGAGATAGCGTCATCATCGCCATTCTGATCGTAGAATAGAACGCAGTGCGCCTTACGTCCATCGCGACCAGCGCGGCCAATTTGCTGAATGTAATCCGTCATATTGATTGGTGCGTTGAAGTGTACGACAAGTTCAATATCGGAGACATCAATACCCATACTGAATGCAGAAGTCGCAATCATAATCTTTCTTATGCCTTGCAGGAAGTCGAACAGCAGCTGTTTCTTGCGGCGTTCCGGCTTGATTCGTGAGTGATAGCGGGTAACATCGCCGGGGTATATTTCTCCCAGAATGTTGTACAGCGCATCGACATAAGTCGTAGTCTGAGCAAAGATCAGCACCGAGCCATCTTTGTGATATTTATCAATCAGCTTGCAGAGCTTCTTGATACGGAATTCCAGCCGTTCCTCCAGCGTTTTCTTGTTGCAGGTAACGTCCTTCTTGAGAAGAATAAGATTATCACGCCGTAAATCACTGCGGAGAACCGCAGGCTTGTCCATATGCAGACTATCATGGATGATATTCAAAGAGTCAGCAGATATTGTCGCAGAGCAGGCACAGATAACCGGTTTATGTTTCAGTTTACCAATAAAATCACCGATATGCAGATAAGCGTCACGAAACGTATAACCCCATTCCGTGATGGAGTGGCATTCGTCTATTACGACCATAAAGATATCCAAATGCTGCATAGCTTCGATAAACGAATGACTTTGTAAGCGCTCCGGCGTGACATAGAGAAAGTTCAACTTACCCTTGCGAGCTTTGTTCAGTATCTTATCGATATCCTCTTTCGAGCGGGTCATATCAATATAATCAGCAGAAACGCCATGCTCCTGTAACGTCTGCACCTGGTTGTAGACCAGCGCAAGCAAAGGTTCGATGACGATAGTCAACTTGTCCGAATGGGCAAGTCCAACCGTTTCATAGATGACCTGCTTGCCGGAACCAGTAGCAGCAATGATGATTGCATCCTGTTCAGCATCCAGCGTATTCATCGGAATAATCTGCGCCTTGCGAGGCTTGTCGAAACCAAGCTGTTTGAGTGCAGATTTCAAGTGTCTTTTCATATCCATAGAGATAACCCCCTAAGTGTTAAGATTATCAATATGTTATAGGAATGTAAAAAGATAATGCCGGATAGTGAACATTTATCAAAAATAAATTACATTTTTCGATTTGATAGATTTCCTTCACAAATGCCTTAACAGGATAGTTTAGACCTAAATATGGCATTGTAAATGATAGAAAGCGCAAAAAGGTTAGAATAGATAAGTGCGGTTCATGCGCAAAACGACAGGCCCTGCCGCTCGAAAAGTAGCCGAATGGCAGGACCTGACTTGCTGGGTAGTTGGACTAAATCAGAGAGCAGATTTTTATGAAGTTGTTGGAAGTTCAATAGGCAATACCGATCAATTTCTTGCTTTTGAATTTATTTCTCTTGACAAAATCCCATTCTCCTCCTATTCTATAGAACAAATGTTCGTGTTATTTAAAAGGAGGACTTTATGCAGGTAATCAAAACAGTCGCCTTACAGGCAGCAAACAATACCGGTCAGCGCATTCGTGAACAAGCTGCATGGTTTTATCTCCGGCATATGAATATCGACGAGGACACTTCCCCCTCTACAGCATTTCATGCACTCCTGACACGGAAAGAACGTGAATCTCTGCCCGCACCGCAAGGCGAAAAGGAAAAAGCGGTACGGAGCCAGCTTTGTACTCGTTCAGCCTTGTTAGAAGCACAGCTTTATGATACGATAAATGCATACACAAAGCTGTTCATCATGAGCACAGAAGATATTCCCACCGGTCTGCGGTACAAGCTGAATTCTGATCTGACTTCATTCAATGAGCAGACCACGCAGGCATTGATGAATCAATCCACAATCTGCATACGTCAGAACAGCACTGCCGACCAAATGGCAAAAGTACTGCTTCTTGTATGGGATAAAGCCTCCAAGCGATTAGCCGATGATATTGACGGCGCCTATATACAAGCCAGCTGGTATTATCTCCTGCATCAGTTTGACAAAGCCGGCTATCACAAATTTCAGTATATTGTCGAACATCAGCAGGGACTTTGTAATACCTGTCTTTCATTCAGCAACAAAACTTTTACGCTGAATGAATTGATTCAGCAGGATTTGCTTCCTCCGCTGCACCCGCACTGCCGCTGTGCCGTAATTCCGGTTTACGACTCTTCGTCGGTATCAAAACAGCCCACTGTTGCCGCATCACCCAGCGCCGACAATCATGCGAATTGGTATGATGCACTGCTGCGCATTCCCTCGGATGCCAAAGCACTGCTGAACGGTTTTGTTGCCGCCCAGCAGGAACGTATTGGTCGTGGAACGCTCAGCGGCTTTCTCGACTGGCTCACTATGGGTACAGTCAGCGGTCTTTATGAGGGATTAAAAACGCGCACAGATGCGATGACAAAAGATCCCTCGCTCTATAATATTGTAAACTGGCTGACTCTGGGTACCGCTGATATGGTAAAAGGCGCATTTTCACCGAATGAACCGCTGTCACTGGAACATTGGCTGAATTCCCTCGGTGTTGCCTCAATCGCTGTAAGCGCGTATGAATTAGCGCAAAGTATCTCACAGCCGACTTTTCGTGCAATTCAAGAGTCTCCGTCAACTCCGAATGCTCCCGAGCGCACCGTAAAACGACCTACATGGCGTCAGACCGAACTCGATGGCGTTACTGATTATCCGGATCATTTGCCACAGCAATCTTTTCTGCATGGTGAAGTAGTTCCTTATGGAACAAAGGGCAGTGTTCGTCCCGACTTCTATCGTCCAGGAAGTAGTGTAGATTATAAGAACTATAACATTAGCACACCCTCTAAGCGTAACAACCTAGTGCGAAATATTAGGAATCAATATTTTCGACGCGAACTCGAATTACCACCTAATACTCAACAAACATTCGTTATGGATATTCGCGGTCAAATCATAACAGATGACATTTTAGACCAATTATATGATGAAATAATAGAGCAGACATCACCTCAAATCATCATTTATTTTAAGGTACAATAAGGAGGAACACTATGGCTACTGCATTCACCGTAAAATACTACATGTACACCATTGGCACCGCAGATTTTCTGAACGCTTTCTTCTCCACTGTCTGCGGACGGCTGGAAAATGGGAAATGGGGCAGCCGCTTTCCCCATCTCATGAACGAGCTGTATCAAGGCGTACTGCCTGTCAAGCATCTCGCAGCTGGTACGGAAGAGCTGTCACAGATCAAGCAGGAGCTTGCGAAATTCGCGCCGGATCAGGTGATCTGGGATATTGACGACCGCTCGCTCACTCCGCCGTGGGGCGACAATATCAGCGAGGATATTACCGACCTCAGCAATTACTTTGTCACCAGCGAGGGAGAGGATTTTCTCTCGGTATTCGCAGCTGCGCTGGACAAGGCGCAGCAACGGAACGCACCGCTGAAAATCCAGACGCTCTGAGGCGACTATTCAGGCGACCGGTCGACTCTGAGCAGCGGTATCCACTCTGTCATGCAAGGTAAAAATATCCGTAAAACCCTTATTCTCATGCGTTTTTCACCGTAAATTCGAACGTCAGCGCTCAGAGCTCACCGCTCCGACTCCAAAGGCCATGCGTTCGAATCGCACCGGGCGTACCATGTTAAACCGCTTGTTCCGTTGGAATGGGCGGTTTTTTGTTACGGTTTGGGGGCGGCTTTCATAGAGTAAAATCAGGGCTGCCCCATCGGAACTTCGAATTTTCAGCATACGTTCTTTTCTGCGGTCAATTCAAACAATTTAGGGCCGAAAGCGAATATATCTCGAAAGAAGGGTTATCTCGTGACAACAATCGACAAAATGCAGTTGTTTGAAATTCTGCACTATCTGCATGTGCCAAACCAGATGTACGATTTATGTATAGGCGACAATATGCGGCTTGATGTGTGCGATGCGTTGGAGTATACAGATCATGGCTGGGAAGTATATACCACCGAGCGCGGAAGCAAATACGATATTCAAGTATTCGATAATGAAACGAAGGCCTGTCTGGAATTGCTTCGGCGTATGATCAATGAATGTATTTTTGAAAAGAGATTTTCTGATTTTACACTGCATCAGTTCCACTCCATTCTTATCTATCTGCAAGTGCCGGAAGCGCTGTACGATTTTCGCGGCGATATGACCAAAACGGGTGCTTATTCCATCGAATGGACCGAGCAGGGGTGGGAAGAATACCGGATAGAAAACGGCAGAAAACACAGCATTGCCGTATTCAGCAGCCAGACCGATGCCTGTCTTGACCTGCTGTGGCAGGTCATTCACTTGTAAGCACCTCGCGTAAATTCTGCACTTTTTGCTGCTTTCACAAGTTCATAACCCCCGACCGGCGCTTTTTCGGTGCTTGTCGGGCAAAAAAGAGGGCGTTCCGTGTGATGGGGAGCGCCCTTGCTTTTTTCTTCGATTTACGCTTTTTCCTTGCCGAGGGTGGAATACACCGCCTGCACGACCCAGCGGGTCGCGTGGCCGCGTCCGGTGCAGGTGGAAAGCGTCAGAATGCGGTCGCTCGCCGTGGGGGAGAGGCCGGTCGAAATGACCGAGCGTGACAGGCCGTCACGGAGAAACGCCTGCTTATCGTCATCTCCTGAAAAATCCAGACGGTACGCCTCGCCCTCGGTCGAAACCTCGCAGGCGGCGTAGATGTCGAAGGTGTGCGTTCCGGCGGCGTCCGTCAGGTAAATGCACGGATGCGCCCGCCAGAAGGCCTGACTGCTGTAATTCTTGAGCGCAGCGAACATCGAGCCGTTGCGCATACGATGGCCGTAAAGAATGGCGTTGAAGCCGCCAAGGTCGGACGGACAGCGTGCGTCAAGAAAAATCGCGCCGACCGCGCTGCTCACGCGGTTCCATGTGTGGGTGAGGTAATAGTCGTTGTCCGAACCCTGCACGAGCGGGTAGGAAATCGCGGTGTCCGGAATGGAAATCCAGCCGATTACGTCCGCGTTGACCGCTTGCAGGGCAGGCAGGTCGATGGCAGCCGGGGCGCTTTCCGCCGGGGTCTGCGGCGCAGAGGGCGTCGCCTCGGCGGAGGGTTCGGGAGCCGGTTCGGCTGTCGTTTCCGGTTCAGGTTCGGGGAGCGCCGCAATCTGCGCCGCTTCGGCATAGGCGGCGTCGCCCGTGCGGTAGTCGAGAAGCCGGCGCACGAACATCGCGCCGCTGCCGAGGCAGACCGCGGCCAGGACGAGCGATATGACGCGGCGAAGGCGAGGGGATTTCACGCGCGCCACCTCATTTCAGCGTCCGGAGCGCGCTGTCCATCAGCAGCACAAGCTCAAGCGCACTGCGGAAGCGCTCCTCCTGACCGCCCTCGCGCCACAGGACCGAGCCTTGCCAGCTGGCGTTCTGGCGGAACAGAATGCGCACGGTAAACGTCGCGAGGCGGCCGGGTGCGCCCGGGATGGAAAAATGGTGAGGCTGCACGGTGGGCGGCACGGCGCAGAATGTGCGCCGCGTGGTGAAGGCCTGCGTGGGGAGCATCTGGTCGAGCAGCTGCTCCATTTTGCAGAAAAAGTCCATCAGGCTGCTGAAATTCTCGTCGCCGTCCCATGCGGCGCTCTGAAGGCGGCCGCAGAGCACACGGTTGTCGTAGCTGTCGATGCAGACCTGCGCCGCGTAGTTATGGGTTCGAAAGGGTTCCTGTTTCATGTCATACTCCTTTGCACGGGAAAATGCCGCCAAAGCGGCCGGAAGGGAAGCTGTGCCATCGGAAGCAGTCCGCAGACTGTCACCGTATGACCACAGTATACCGCTGTATGGCTACGAAATCGGGTACAGATAGGGAAAAACGGCGCAGGAAAATCAGAAAATTTAGCGCGGTTTTCACGGTGAATATTTCCGCCTACCGCGCTGCGCTGGCGTGCTATACGGGCGATTTCCTGCCGCGCCAGTCGAACGCATAAAAATAAGGCTCTCCGTTTTGCCGGAGAGCCTCAGTCTGTCGATAAAGTCATTTTTTCTATTGTACAGTGTTTCGCGCGGGAGCGCGCATGAAATAGATTTTGCAAAGCAAAATCATAAAAACCGGGAGCATGGCCCAGGCCACCCTCTCTTGCCGCTATGCGGCAATTCACCTTGTGTATCACGGTTTTTATACTCTAAGAGGGAGAAAGTTTCCGCATGGGAACTTTCGGACGTCCGTGTTCTGCGGCGCTCTGCGCTGTCAGAACACACTTGTCGGCAAAACGTGAGTTTTGCGACAGTCTAAGGCTCACTTCGGTGAGCCTTTTTCCTTTTTCTGTGCATATATCCGGAATAATCGGACAAAATCTCTATATTTCGTTAAAAATTTCGCGGAAGGCTGTTCTGGATATTGCTTTTTCGTCACCAAAAGGCTATAATCCAATAGTAATATGGGCGGAGTATCCGCTCCATCGGGCGGCAGGGTGTCAAGAGATGCCCTTTTCTGCCCCAGTATAAAAGATCGGAGGCGCTGTATGCGCATCATAATTGTAGGCTGCGGCAAGGTCGGTTCCGCGCTGGCTGAGCAGCTTTCCGCAGAGGGTCATGAGCTGACGCTCATCGACTTATCCGAGCGGCGCCTGGAGGAGCTGACCAACCGTCTGGACCTGACGGCAGTCGCCGGCAGCGGCACAAGCTATCAGGTGCTTCTCGAAGCCGGCGTACAGGACACCGACCTCGTCATCGCAGTCACGACCCACGACGAAATCAATCTGCTCGCCTGCCTCATCGCCCGCAAGGCGTCCGGCTGCCACGCCATCGCGCGTGTGCGCGACCCGCAGTACGTCGCGGACCTCGGCTTTATCCGGGATGAACTCGGTATTTCCATGGCAATCAACCCCGAGCTTTCGACCGCGCGTGTCGTTTCCCGACTCATGCGTTTCCCGTCCGCCATCGGCGTCAGCACGTTCGCACGCGGCCGCATCGAGCTGCTCGACGTCCGCATTCCGGCGGGGTCCCGTCTGGAGGGTCTGGCGGTATGCGAGGTCAATCCCCTTCTGCGCACCAATGTGCTGCTGTGCATGGTCCGCCGCGGCGACACGACCTATATCCCCAAGGGCGATTTCATTCTGCACGCGGGCGACGATATCACGGTCATTATCCCCCCGAAGGAGCAGAAGTTCTTCTTCGACCAGATCGGCGTCCCCAGCATGCCCATCAAGAACGCCATGCTGGTCGGCGGCGGCAAAATCGCCTTTTTCCTCGCGAAAATCCTGCTTGACGCCGGTCTCTCAGTGAAAATCATCGAAAACAGTCTGGAGCGGTGCGAATTTCTGTCCGAGAAGCTGCCTGCCGCAACGGTCATTCACGGCGACGGCACCGACCGCGAGCTGCTCGACGAGGAGGGCCTGTCCTCCTGCGGCGCGTTCGCGTCCCTCACCGGCATGGACGAGGAGAACATCCTGCTCTCCCTGCACGCCGGACGCCACTCTAAGGCTCGTCTGTTCACCAAGGTCAACCGTGTGAACTTCGAGGAGGTCATTTCGCACCTGCCCATCGGCACCATCGTCCGCCCCAAGCAGACCACCGCCGAGCTTATCGGCCAGTACACCCGCGCCATGCAGAACTCGATGGGTTCGAACATCGAAACCCTGCATCAGCTCGGCGGCGCGGAGGCGCTTGAGTTCCGCGTGGCCGCGCACCACCTGACCGGCGTTCCGCTTCAGGATATGCCTATCCGCCCGGATGTGCTGCTGTGCTGCATCAACCGCAAGGGCCGCCGCATCATTCCGCGCGGCCACGACGAGCTTCAAGAGGGCGATACCGTTATCGTTGTATCCACCCGTCAGGGCATGAACGACCTTCAGGATATTTTCCTGCCGCTGGAGGCACAATAAATGAATTTTGCCATCGTTCGATACCTCATCGGCTGGATGCTGGGCATCGAGTCGGTCTTTCTGCTCTGTCCGGCGCTGACCGCCGTTATCTACGGCGAGAAGGAGCTCCCCGCTTACCTGATTGCGGCGGCGGTTTCTCTTGCCGGTGCGGCGCTCCTGTGCCACAGAAAGCCGAAAAACACCCGCTTCTACGCCCGCGAGGGCTACGTGACCGTTGCGCTCTGCTGGCTCATTCTGGCCGTTATCGGCGCACTGCCGTTCGTGCTCAGCGGCGAGATACCGTTTTTCGTCGATGCGCTCTTTGAAACGGTTTCCGGCTTCACCACGACCGGCGCGACCATTCTCAGCGACGTCGAGGCGCTGTCCCGCGCTTCCATGCTGTGGCGCTGTCTGACGCACTGGGTCGGCGGTATGGGCGTGCTCGTGTTCATGCTGATCGTGCTCCCGCTCGCGGGCGGACAGACCATCTTCCTCATGCGTGCGGAAAGTCCCGGCCCCTCGGTTTCCAAGATGTCGCCCCATATGCGCGACACCGCGACCATTCTGTACGCCATCTACTTCGGTCTGACCGTGCTCCAGATGCTTCTGCTGCTGATCGGCGGCATGCCGTTCTTCGACGCGATCTGCGTCTCGCTCGGCACTGCCGGTACGGGCGGCTTCGGCAACTGGAACGATTCCATCGCGCACTACAACAGCGCGTACCTCCAGAACGTCATCACGGTCTTTATGATCCTGTTCGGCATCAATTTCAGCGCGTATTTTCTCATCCTCACCCGGAAATTCCGTCAGGCGTTCCGCATCGAAGAAATCCGCGTCTATCTCGGCGTGATTTTCGTGTTTGCGGGACTTATCGCGTTCAACGTGCGGCCGATGTTCGGCTCGCTGCGCGAGAGCTTCCACCACTCGCTCTTTCAGGTCGCGTCCATCATCACAACCACCGGTTTCTCGACCGTGGACTTCGACCAGTGGCCGGCGTTCAGCAGAGCGCTGCTCGTGCTGCTGATGTTCATCGGCGCGTGCGCCGGTTCGACCGGCGGCGGCATAAAATGCTCGCGCATCCTGCTGCTCGGCAAGAGCGTCAAGAAAGAGCTGATGTGCCTCATCCACCCGCGTCTGGTGCGCGTCAACAAGATGGACGGCCAGCGCGTCGCGCACGAGGTCATACGCTCCATCAACGTCTTTGTCGTGGCCTACGCCGGCATTTTCCTCGTTTCCCTGCTCATTATCGCGTTCTCGTGCGAGGACCTCGTGACCTGCTTCACCTCGGTCGCCACGACGCTCAACAACGTCGGCCCCGGCCTGTCGCTGTGCGGCCCGACCTGCAACTTCGGCTTTTTCCCGCCAGTGAGCAAGCTCGTTCTGATTTTCGATATGCTTGCAGGCCGACTGGAGCTGTTCCCGATGCTGCTGCTGTTTACGCCGGGTACGTGGCAGCGCAACAAATAAAAGACTGTCGAAAAACTCCCTGCCTGCGGCGGGGTGAGGGCACCCCGCCCTACGGGACTGTTCTACTCCGGAACGTTCTGCCCTGCGGGACAGCGCCCGATACAAATACCGACATAACAAAACACCTTCCGAAAACGGTTTTGAGCCGTAAGCGGAAGGTGTTTTTCTGTTTTATTTTCGCTTAAAGCGGCGCAGGACGGCCTGCATTTCCTCCTTGCCCTCGCCGGAGGAGATGATGCAGACGGCGTAGACCGCCGCGCCGACCACGCAGGCAAGCGCCAGACGCAGGATATTGCCGAGCGGCAGCAGCGTGCACGCATAGGCGGCGCCGCCGCAGAGCACGGCGGAAATCACGATACGCACGACCGAGAGCGTCGGCACACGGAACAGAAAGCGCGAGCGGACTCTTGCGCAGGTGATCAGGAAGTAGGACGCGAACGCCACGATCGAGCCGAGCGCACCGCCCGTGAAGCCGAGCAGCTTAAGCAGGACAATGCTGCTCACGACCTTGATGCAGGCCGCGATGGCGCTGTTCTGGAGCACGTGCACGGTCGCCTGCTCAAGCTCGTAGGCCTTGTTTGCGTACTCGGTCAGACCCATGAACAGCATCGCAAGCGCGGTGTAGGCAATGACCGGTGCGCCGGCCTCATAGCCCTTGGCGAACAGAAAGCGCGACATCGGGAGCGAAACCGCCGTCAGACCGGCGACCGCCGGAACGGCAATCAGCAGGTACAGGCGAACGCCCTGGTCGAGCAACGGCTTTGCGGCCGCCTTACCGCCATCTCGCCACGCGCGCAGCACCGCCGGATATACGCCGCGCATGATACCGACCGAAATCATGGTGAACAGTCCGCTCGCAATCGAGTTGTTGGTCGAATAATAGGCGTAAAGCACATCGCCGTAGAAGCCGACAACGAGGTACTTGTCGATCTGGTTGAGCAGCGCGACCGAGATGGAAACGCCCATCAGCGGCACGCCATATTTGAGAAAGCGGTTGAGCAGCGGCTTGGAGAAGTAACGCAGCCGGACGATCGTCGGCAGACCGAGCGCAAAGACCGCGCCGACGGACGCCACGCCGTCTGCAATCGTGTTAGCGAAAATCGCCGGGAACGCGGACGGATAGTTGGACTTGCCGCCGACAAGCGCGAACGCGACTGCGAGCTTGAGCGTCGCCGAGGTCAGCGACCAGAAGATAGACGCCTTGACGCGGCCGAGCTGAATGAGCGCGGCGTTCAGCACCTGAAACGCGGTGTACGAGCAGAACATGAGCGCGCCGCCCCAATAGAGCGTGTTGCCCGTTACCGTTGCCGTGATGCCGCAGCCTGCCGCCACGATGACGCACAGGCCAAGGTAGATGGTCGAAACGGTCGAGAACAGGCCGCGGCCGCTGTCCGCGCGGTATTCCTCGCCCACGTAGCGCGTCGCGGAGTTCGCCATCCATCCGGCAAGAATCAGATAGATGAGCTGCACGGTCGTGTTGGTCAGGTTGAAGCCTGTTACCGCGCCCTCGACGAAAATATGCGTGTAGAGCGACGAGCACGCGATGACGAGCAGTCCCTCGACGACCTTCGCCGGCAGGAACATCATCGCATCTCGCGTCATAGTATTTTTAGAGGACAAATCCATCCCTCTCTTTCGGTCAGATAGATTTATTATACCACATATATCGCGAAAAAGCGACCTCTATTTCCCTCCGGGGGAGCCGGGTAATCTCCCTCCGAGGGAGAGCGC